>Ga0207035_1052_pt1 | contig 33286 bp, 28 predicted proteins | sample Alteio_BWMinCont_77_FD_153272 | JGI IMG/M metagenome (GOLD analysis project Ga0207035, IMG submission 153272) | Enriched cells from forest soil in Barre Woods Harvard Forest LTER site, Petersham, Massachusetts, United States -... | ecosystem: Environmental > Terrestrial > Soil > Temperate forest >... | reverse complement strand
ACGTCGGCTGTATTGATACCAGTAACCGATGTGATGGTGCCGAACTGCCCTGGTCCGTCGGAGAAATTACCGTCCGGATTGGAGAAGTTGGCATGATTGAAGGCGTTGAAGGTTTCCAAGCGCAGCTGTAGATAGCGCTCACCCTCGCCGCCCAGAGGAATATTCTTCGCAAGTTCCAGGTTCGTGTAGTTGAAGCCTGGTCCATGGAAGAAGTTCCGCTTCACATTGCCGAAGGTACCGACTGTCTCTGGCGAAAACACGGAAGAATCGAACCAGGCAAGGTTGTTCGAGCGCGGATTCAGCGACTTGATGCTGAAACTCGACGTATTGGGTGTATCCGGGCAGGAGTAGTACGTATACCGGTCGCAATAGAGCGAGGAGAAAGCGCCCTGTTGTGAGATCGTGACCGGGAAGCCGGTCTGCAGCGCAGTGACACCGGAGATGTGCCAGCCACCGAGTGCCTCGTTCATCCAGCGATTGCTCTTCCAGCTGGACAGAATGGGAATCTCGTAGTCATAGGACGCGACGAAGCGATGACGAGCATCGAAATCCGAATCTCCATACGAAAGGTATTGGAAGCCGGGGAAGATGTTCGTTCCCAGTCCATTGAAACCGGAGCTTTCGAGACCCGATGAGTTATCCAATGCGTGGCTAAAGGTATAGGCGAGGGTAAAGGACAAGCCATGCGTCGGACCCTTGCTCAGGCTGGTCTGCAACGAGTGATAGCTGGAAGAGCCATCCGTGTGCTGCTGACCCACGCTCAGATACCAGGGAATTCCGCTATTTGGATCCGTGGCGGGCTGGGTAAAGTACTGCGGATAGTCAAGGTGGAGATTCGCTGCATCATTCGGGCACGCTCCAGTTGGATCCGCCAGACAGGCAGCATGACCGGCAGGGGTGATGGTGTCCCCTTCATAGGCACGAACTAGATGGCGTCCGATGGAACCGACATAGCCAATCTGCAGTACCATGTTGGACGGCAGCGAGCGCTGGACATTGAGGTTGAAGTTAAAGGTGTAAGGCACCGAGTAATTTGTCGGGTAGGTGCTTATGTCTAATCCCGAATAGTTCGACCAGTTCAACTGGTCGCCGGGAAGTGGACGGTTATAGGGGAAGGGATTGGCTTCAGAACCGTTGCCAGCGACATCCGCAAACGGATTAGTAAAGCCAGGGCTGCCACCGAAATCAGCGGCACCAAAAGAATTCTTGAGCCATGGCGGATCGCTCAGGTTCTGGAGCTGGCCTTCTTCCGCGTCGCGGTTGTAGTAGAGGCCAAAGCCGCCGCGGACGGCGAAGTCATGCGCGCCTTCGTTGCCGATAATCTTGGAAGGACCGGAGCTAGGCGACCACGCAAAACCAAGGCGAGGGCCAAAGTGATCCCACTTGGTGGTAGGGCCACCAGCTTTGTTGCAGCCAGGGTCAGTGGGAAAGGTAAGTCCCGGAGGTCCGCCTGGGAAGGCCGCAGAGGTCTCACTGCCGGGCGTCCAGCAGGTGATTCCCAATCCCTGGAATTGGTGATTGCTGTTCGGGGTCTCTACGTCCCAGGAGATGCCGTAGTTGATCGTCAGGTCGTTGGTAATCTTCCAGCTGTCCTGGCCATACACATAGTACTCGTAGGCGCGTGCATCGATCATACTGCCTGAAGTCTGTGTGTACTGGTCGGGAATACCGAGCACGAAGTCGACGATGGGATCGCCTGAGCTATACGTGCCAGTGCCAGTGAAATTGTAGCTACCGTTATTGTCAGCGAAGTAGGGATTGTTGACAACGAACTGTTCGATGGAGACGCCGAGCTTCAGGCTGTGATTGCCAAGGATCTTGGTGAAGTTGTCAGCGCCCGTAAGGTTCGTGTCTTTCCGTGGCTGAGGTCCATTGTTGGAGAAGCCAAGGAAGTTGGGGCTATTGGGGTTGTTGCCGTTCAGACCGATAACATTGACAAGCGGGATGCCAGCCGACGGGCTCTGCGGCGCGATGTTGAAACCGACGCTGCTGGGCTGAACGATCTGCGCCGGCTCCACAGTGGCGAAGTTAAAGCGGAAGTAACCGGCGCGCAATTCATTCAGCGTGGTGGTGTTGAAGGTGTGCGTCCACGAGGCCATGAAGAGCTTGAAGTGCTCTGCCTGCGTTGTGCCAAATCCGGGGAGGTCAGAACCGTTGAAGCCAAGAGCGCTCTGGGATGGGCTCGACTGGAAGACACTCGATCCCCAGAATGAATCTCTGTCGCTCAGATGGTAATCAGCACGAATGATGCCCTGATCCTGCGCAGCTGTGTTGGGCGAGTTGAAGTTGTAGTAGGAAGTGCCGCCGATGGTCGCATTGGGCGCAGGAACATAGTTCTGCAGCAGCGTTAGCGCGGTGGGGTTGTAGGTCGATTGAGAAAGCAGTACATTTCCATTCGGAAAACAGACATTCCATGGGGTACCGGCAGCGCATCCGTTGACCGCGAAAGGAAGGGGCTTGGACGACAGGCCACCTATGGGCATTCCAGCGGGGTTCGTGCCCGGTATATTGGTGCCCCCCGTAGCCAGGTTGTTATCGTTGCTGAAATTTCCCGCTATCTGGGCTGGATTCAGGACGTTCGCATTCGTTGTAGCGCCTACGCGATTCCGAAAGCCTTGATAGCCAAGGAAGAAGAAGAGCTTGTTCTTGATGACCGGGCCGCCAACCGTGGCGCCATACAGGTTCTGGTGGAAGTCGGGACGCGTTTGTGAGAAGTAGTTCCCGTTGTTAAGAAAGGTATCGCGATAGAACCAGAAGCCGCTGCCGTGGAAGGCGTTGGTTCCGGTCTTGAGCGTCTGATTGACGATGGCGCCGCTGTTGCGGGCGTACTCCGGATTAAGAGTGCTGGTGACAATGGCTTCTTCGGCCAGCGCATCCGGGTTGATCGAGATGCCTTCCGTTTGCAACGAGCCGTCATTGATATCAGTGCCATCCAGAATGTAGGAGTTGCTCTGGGTCTGGCTGCCATTCGAAGAAAAATTGCCAAAGCGGTCGCTGGATTCCACACTGCCGGGCTGGAGTTTCTGCAAACCTGACGCGTCACGGCCCAGCAGGGGCATCATTTCAATCTGCTTCGAAGTCACAACCTGCTTCAACTGCGTGTCTGCGGTCTCTACCTGGACGGCCGCCGCCTGCACCTGAATCGTTTGCGCAGCCGCGCCGATCTGGAGCTGCGCGTCCACAGCGCGATTGTCATTGAGGTGGAGCGTGAGACCGCTGGATGAGAAACTCTCAAAGCCGGGGGCATCGATACTGATCGTGTATGGGCCGCCGATCTGAAGCTGCGGCAGGATGTAATAGCCATGACCATCAGTATTTACTGTTGTCTTAATACCTGTGCTGGTATTAAGAGCAGTCACAGTTGCATTGGGGACGACGGCTCCGCTCGAATCGGTTACGGCGCCGTGGACGGCGGCGTAACTGTTCTGCGCAAGAGCTGCTTTTGGTGACGCAAACAGGGCAAGCAGCAAGACAAGGCAGACTGCCAATGACTTTATTTTAAAAACTTTATCAATCATTGTCTCTCCAATACTGGATCTTGCTTTCTCTGGGGTATCAGCATTGCTGAAAGGCATTTTTTCTGGGTACGAGATCGCGTAGAAACAGTAGTTCCAGTGAACAGAAACCTGTATGCAATCCAGCTGCCATCCTGCACCGTAATATTTAGTTGGTGTGATCGTCAATATTAGTAATTAGTTATCAATCGATAAGCAATATAGTTGCTTCTTTGATACTTGTTAGACCTATGAATTTTGGAAGAATTATTACCAAATGAGGGATTACGTTGCCCCAATTCAGGGCGACGTACAATCGAGTTGCATGTTTGAGCCACCAACCATCGCTGAAAATATTCGCCGCGTTGAAAAGAAGCTTCTAGCTGCCTGCCAGCGCGCCGGACGCCCTGAGGGCGAGGTCAAACTCATGGCCGTTTCAAAGACTCATCCGGCGCAGGCGATTGCCGATGCGGCGGCGGCAGGGGTGCGGCTTTTTGGGGAGAATCGAGTCCAGGAGTTTCAGCAAAAGTCGCTTGAACTCAATGGGTTAGGAGTCCATGTGGCCGTCGGCGCGGACGGCGATTCCGCGGTGCACGTACATCTGATTGGGCATCTGCAGTCGAATAAAGCGGCCCGGGCGGCGGAGATTTTCACGGGCGTGGACACGGTCGATTCTCTGAAACTGGCGCGCCGATTGGACGAGGCAGGCGACAAGCTGGGACGGCGGCTGCCTGTGTTGCTCGAAATCAAAGTCAGTGAAGAGGCTGCGAAGACCGGTCTTGAGCCTGCGTCAACGGAATTGACCGACTTGCTGGAGCGGTTGCCGGATTTGCCGCACCTGCAAATGCGGGGGCTGATGACGGTGGCGCCACTCGATGACAACCCCGAAACGACTCGAAATTGCTTCCGTGAGCTGCGTCAGCTGCGTGAGAGATTCGCTGCGCGGTATCCGGGGCTGGATTTCGGCGAGCTGTCGATGGGAATGTCGGGAGATTTTGAGATCGCCATCGAAGAGGGATCGACGCTGGTGCGGATTGGGACGGCGATCTTTGGCTCACGACCGAAGCCGGCATGATTCCTCTTCGCGAAACGGCGGCTGGCGTGAGTTTCAAGGTACGGGTGCAGCCGCGGGCCAGCCGAACGGCGATTACGGGCGTTCTGGGAGACGAGATATTGAAGATCGCGCTGGCTGCTCCTCCGGTTGAGGGCAGAGCCAATGAGGCGCTGGTTCGGTTCTTTGCGGAGTTGTTCGATGTGCCACCTTCGGCGATTGAGATTGTCAGCGGCGGACAGTCGCGTAACAAGGTGGTGCGCGTTGCCGGGGCGAGTATCGCGCATGTTCGGGATCGATTGACTGTCTGAAATTGTTGCTTCCCACCCTTTGCTGCGCAAAGGATGGGGCACCCATTTTCGTGCCGACCGATTGCGCACCGCAAAAATCTCTTCGCGCTACTCCGGTTCCCTGTTCAGCTTTTTGCCCGTACACTGACCATTACAAATAGCGAAGGAAACTCATGATTCATTTGCACGCCGCCGTGGTCGGCGCCATTGTTCTGACTCTTCTGGTTGTTTCGCTCACGCGGCTGGGCAAAGTAAAAACCAAGGCCGATTACCTGGTTGCCGGGAGGTCACTGCCTGCGTTCGTGCTGGTGTTTACGCTGCTTTCCTCGTGGATCGGCTCGGGTTCGCTGCTGGGGGGCGCGGAGAATGCCTATAACCACGGATTTGTAGCGCTATGGCAGGGCGGTGGCGGATGGGCCGGGCTGCTGCTTATCTACTTTATTGCGCCGCGGGCGCGGCGGTCGGCACAGTTCACGATTCCCGATCTGCTGGAGGCGCGTTATAACCAGGTGGCGCGCGTTCTTGGCGTCATTGCCGTGCTCTTTGCGTATACGGCGATCACCAGCTATCAGTTGATTGGCGGCGGGGATATTCTCAGCCTGATCTTTCCGACTACGATCTCGCCGGACCTGGGCAAGTACATCATCGCGGCCTTTGTCATTGTGTTTACCGCCATTGCCGGGATGTCGTCGGTGGCATATATGGATGTCGTGATCGGGATGCTGGCGACGATCACCATGTTGGTGGCGCTTCCGGTGCTGATGCATTCGGTTGGCGGATGGAGCGGCTTTCACGCGGCGCTGCCACCGTCGCACTTTACGGTGCTCGGGGATTACTCGCTGATTCAGGCGCTGGAATTATTTTTGCCGACGTGCCTGCTGATGCTCGGCAACCAGGCGATGTATCAGAAGTTCTTCTCGGCAAGATCGGAGAAGGATGCGCGTCATGCGGTGGTGGGGTGGATCATTGGCACCGTGATTCTGGAGACGGTGATTGTGATGCTCGCGATGCTGGGGCATGTGCGCGCGATGGAAAGCCATGCGTCGCCGTTTCCGCGCGAGATTCTTGCGTTTACGGCACTGCATAGCCTCCCCGGGCTGCTGGGCGCGCTGCTGATGGGAGCGATCTTCGCGAAGATCATTTCGACGGCGAACAACTTTCTTTTCTCGCCTGCGACCAACCTGGTGAACGATATTTTTGTGCGCTATATTGCGCCAGATGCTTCGAACAAGCGCATTCTGATTGTTTCGCGGCTGATGGTGGTGTTGCTGGGAATCTGGGCGCTGTACCAGGCGCTGCATACCGGGTCGGTGCTGAAGAAGACGCTGTATGCCTACACGATCTATTCGGCAGCGCTGACGCCGGTGATTCTGGCGGCGTTTTATTCGCGGCGCGCGAATGCAGCGGGCGCAGTGAGTGCGATTGGCGCGGGCACCTTTATTACCGTCTTTTGGGATACGAGCTTTGTTCGTCACCATCTGCCGGCGGCGCTGGCGCAGAGAGATGCGATCTTTCCGGCGCTGGTTGTGGCAGTGCTTTGCCTGGTGATCGTGAGTGCGTTTACCAAGCCGCCGCGCAAGGATCAGGTGGCGATCTTCTTCGGCGATCAGGCATAGAGCGATTTCAGAGTCGCCCTGGTGCGAACGGGATTGCTTCCCACCCTTCGCTACGCGAAGGATGGGGCACCCATTCCATCACACTCTCTCCAAAAAAAAAGGCAGGCGGTCTGGGTTGGGGTAGGCTCGCCTGCCTTTCGGGTTAGAGCATGGTTTCGGAGTTGCTCTTCCCCACGCAAACTTATGTCGTCTTAACTTAGATCGTTTTATTCAGGAGCAACACGACATCGCTCCAGCGTGCCGGGCCCTGATGCATGGCGTACACCGTGTCAACGGCAAGGTGCTCGCGTTCGACTGCCTGCCGCACCTCGTACATCAGCTCGGGATCGTAAAGTGTCTTGTCCGGATTGATGACGAGCGTGTCGCTGGCGTAGAGCAGACGGCGCTCGGGAAAATAGACCATGTACTGCCGCTCGGTCGACGCGCCGCGAATGGGATATAGCTCCATGCGATTCGGGCCGGTGCCGATGTCTACCTTGGCGGCAACGATCTTCCAGTCCGGTTTTTTGGGGGAGGGCTGTAATGCGTCGGGATCGATCGAGTGCGGTGCGGCGAGCATGCGGTCGAGCAGCGGCTGGTTCAGATCGAGGATGTAGACTGGCACGCCTTGCGCCACATCGAAGCGAATGCCGCCGGCGTGCGGCCATGAATCCGAGGTGGAGAGGACGGCTTTGATCTTCGCGCCGGGATATTTCTTCTGCGCTTCTTCAAAGAGGCCTTGCGTGAAGGTGCTGGAGATTGGCGTTTCGAGAATGATGACGCCATCCTGCTGTTGAACGATGGTCGTGTTCCACGAACCGGTGTAGAGGTCGATTCCCTGCGCCAGCTCAGTGCTCTTGTCGCCATGGAAGGGTCGCGCCCAACCTTTTTGCTGGACACTCTGCTGGGCGGCCTTGGCATCGACGGCAAAATTCTTTTCGTCGACCGGCACATTGAACTGAAGGTCGAGTGCCTGGGCGGAACTCCAGATGGCTCCGTTACGCTCGGTAATTTCGTTCGATGGATAGACAATGCCCTGTGTGTATTTCCAGTTGTCCCAGTAAACGCGCTGTTTGACGTCGCCCCAGTAGTACCAGAAGTCATGGAACTGGGCGGCGGTATCGACTGCGTCGGGCAGATGATTGAAGCGGTTGAGCAGGATGCGGACCGGCATCTTGTCCCAGGTGAAAGCAACCACAGTGTGCGAGGTAGAGCGCAGTGCTTCTGCGGCTTCGTAGTGGAGATCGGCTGCCTCGAGCGCTGCGCCCAGGACCCGCAAAGGTCCGAGGGCGAGTGTCTCGCGGGTGCTGTCGAGATCGGCGAGCGAGCAGGGCGAGTCGCCTTGAGCGCTGTGGTAGACACCGCCTGCCGGCGTTGCGATGAGAGTGTTGTCGAACTCGGCCTGATGCGGATCGGATTCCGGCCAGACGGCGTGCGCCTCTGTGCGGATGCGCTGACCGGCAAAATCGATGGTCGTCTTGTCACGCTCATAAGAGGTAATGAAGGGCACCTGACGGTAGGACTGCTCCATCAGAGCGGTGTGCGAGATGATGTCGAGCTGGACGCTGTGAATCGCGTCGAGTTTTTGCCTGCCGCCCATGGCATCGAGCGCCAGCGTGACGCACTCCTTTGGCGTGGAACCAGCGCAGCCGGGCGTCTCGACGATCCCAGCGTGCAATACGGCGGATGCTGCAGAAAAAGCTGCCATGGCCGCTATCGACAGGCGAAACGAACAGAACATTCCCGATGGCTCCCCTGAGTGGTGAGAGCAGCGTAACCGGGAGGCAGATGGATGCTGGATTGATTTGAGGTGACGCGTGGAGGCGCTGCGACGAAGCGTTCGGGGCGAAGCGCAAAGCGTCCCCTGCTACCTTAAAGGCATATGCCGGTATCCATGCTTGTACTCGAAATCCGCATCGAGAGCGCGCACTCGCTCAAAGACCGGCGGCAGGTGGTGCGCAGCCTGAAGGAAAAGCTGCAGCATGGCTTCAATATCTCGGTCGCGGAGCTGGATGAAGCCGTTACCTGGCAGTCGGCGACGATTGGCGTGGCGGCCATCTCCGGCTCACGCGATTACCTGATGGGGTTGATGAAGCAGGTGGAAGATGCGGCCGTACGGATTACGAATGATCTGGGCGCGCAGGTAGCGGATGCCTGGTGGCAGTATCTGGAAGATTGAACCCCTGATGATGCGCAGCCGTAGGAAACTGCAGGTCCCTCGACTTCGTTTCACTCCGCTCGGGATGACAAGGCAACTCAAAAGGGCACCCGAGAATGGGTGTCCTTTTGAGTTGCGAAGAGAAGCAACGGGATCTCGACAGAGCCAGAAAGCCGCTAGCTGTCCTTGCGGTACAGAAGCTCGCGTATCGCCTTCCGCCGGGCCTCGTTCACTTCGCTTTCCGCTTTGCGCTCGTCGGCGCCCATGCGGGACTGGGTGACAGAGTCGGATTCATCGTTGGCGCTGCACGACGGGCAGCGGTTTGCGAAACCGGGCTTATCCGGCTTCAGCTCGAACTCTTCGGAGCAGATGGCGCAGATTTTGATCGGAAATGGCATAAAAAACTCATGGTAATAGATGCAGTTCACCCTGAAAAAGGCGCAGATCGTCACGCGATGCCGGCCTCCAATGCTCAGGCAAGGTCCGTCTTCGGCGTGGAGGTAACCTGTTTTTTGATTACGACATAGTCAGTATTTAGAAACTAATTTGGGATATGCAGGCTGGGTCTGGGACGATACAGTTCATTCATTGAGTAGCACTTGGGGGAGGGCTACTGAATTGTGACGCCTGTGGACGTATGTCCACAGGCGTTTTGCATTTTCCGGCAAGATGCGGGCAAGCGCATTTCCGCTCCTGGGTTCGGGAGAGCAACCCCTTTATTTACAGCGGATTTATCCCAGAAGAAACTACTTTTCTCACCATCTGCTCACTTTTGTGCGGCAAGAGCCGTCTGGTCTGATATTCTCAATCGTTTAACCAAAGGAAGTTTGAGATGCCAGAACAACGGGCCCGTAAATATCATCAGGATCGCGTGGCGGAGACGCTGCGTGAAGAAATTGGAGCCATGATCGAGGGCGAGCTCTCCGATCCACGTATCAGCTTTGCCTACATCACACAGGTCGTATTGAATCCAGGGGGCAAATCGGCCCTGATTTACGTCGCCGTGGATGGCGGCCCAGATGAGGAAGCGCAGACGGTCGATGGACTCATGGCGGCACGAGGCTATATCCGCCATGAATTGCTGGAACGCATGGGCGTGCGGCATGTGCCGGAGCTGAGCTTTCACGTGGACCGCTCAGAAAAAATGAAGACTCGGATCGACGAGCTGCTGGGGCGGGCCAAGAAGCGCCAGAAGAGTGTCGCGGAATAGGACAGACGCAGAAATATTTTTCACCACAGAGGACGCAGAGAGCACAGAGGGGACTGAGCACCGCAAGCAATGGGTATGGGAGAGCGGCACAACATTCACGCGGTCTTGCATGCGGTTGAGCACGGCCAGAGGTTTTTGGTGAGCGCGCATGCGCGTCCGGATGGCGATGCCGTGGGGTCGATTCTCGCCTGCTCGATGATTCTGGAACAGCTGGGCAAGCAGGTCGAGATGGTCTCCTGTGACCGAGTACCGCTCATCTACAGATCCCTGCCCTGCTCTTCGGTGATCCGGCAGGTGTCGCGGGTAGAAAGCGATTATGACGCGGTGATCCTTCTGGAGTGCGATGGGGTGGAGCGCTCGCGGTTGCGCGGGCTGGACGGACGGTTCCTGATCAATATCGATCACCATGTGAGCGGGCGGACCTTTGCCAACATCAACTGGATCGACACGGAAGCCTGCGCCGTAGCGGAGATGGTCTACCAACTGGCGATCGCAGCCGGAGTCCGCATTACGCCGGAGATGGCGACCTGCCTGTATACCGCGGTTCTAACCGATACCGGTTCCTTCTGCTACGACGGCACGGACGCGCACACCTTTGAGCTGGCGGCGGAACTGGTTCGGCACGGGGCGCGGTCGGCGGCCATTGCGAAAGATGTGTATTTTTCCCATCCGACATCAAAAATGATGCTGCTGGGCGCTGCTCTTTCGAATTTACGGCGCGAAGGGCGCATGGCGTGGATGTGGGTGACGCATGACGACATGTTGCGCAACAATGCCGCAGAAGAGGACTGCGAAGGCCTGGTCAACTATGCGATCGCTATAGCCGGTGTGGATGTGGCGATCTTCCTGCGGGAGCTGAGCAATCATCATGTGCGGCTCTCGCTTCGCAGCAAGGGCGATGTGAACGTGGCCCGCATTGCCGAACGGTTCGGCGGAGGCGGTCATCAGCATGCAAGCGGCTGCACATTGGAGGGTCCATTGCCGGATGCGACGGAGATGATTCTCGACATTGCGCGGCGTACGCTGAGCAGGGCGGTACATGAAGTTGCTTAAAGCCTGTTATCTGATAGCCTTACTTCGGAAAGCATTTCTATCCGGAATCTCAAAAGAACGTGGCCATCCCTAAGATCATCAAGGCGCTACGCATCAGTCCTACGAGTGCAATGACGCGCTTCCCCTTTCTGGGGACGACGCTGGAAGCACTGACCCTTTTCCTTTTTACTGCCTTTTTTCTCTTTTACGGGCTGGTACCCATGTTTGGGGGCGCAGGGATCGGACTGGTTGGGGCGGACGAGCCGCGGTACGCGCAGGTGGCGCGGGAGATGCTGGACCGCCACGATTATGTGACCCCGATTCTGTATGGCAAGCCGTGGCTGGAGAAACCGGCGCTCTACTACTGGCGGGCGATGTTCGCTTTCCGCGAATTTGGGGTACACGACTGGACGGCGCGCATACCGTCGGCCAGCTTCGCGTTCGTCCTGGTGACGCTGATCTTTCTGCACATGCGGCGCTTTCGGCCTGGAGGACAGCTGGATGCGGCGCTGCTGACGGTCTCCTGCGCAGGCATTTTGAGCTTTGCGCGCGGCGCATCGACAGACATGCAGCTGGCCGCACCGTTTTGTATCGGCATGCTGGGCTGGTATGCGTGGTATGAGACGGACAGCAAGTTCTGGCTCTTCGACCTGTATTTCTTTGTCGGCGCGGCGACGCTGGCCAAGGGGCCGGTCGCTCCATTTCTTGCGCTGGTGATCATCACGGCGTTTGCCGCGATGCGTAAAGAGTGGTCCATCCTGCGACGAAGCATCTGGTGGCCGGGAATTGTGCTGTATCTGGCGATGGTGCTGCCGTGGTTTATTGCCGTACAGAAGCGGAATCCGAACTTTCTCCGGGTGTTTTTTCTCGAACACAATCTCGAGCGCTTCGCTTCCAACCGTTTCGAGCATGAACAGCATGCCTGGTACTACATCCCGGTCACGCTTCTAAGCCTGATGCCATGGGCAGTGATCGCAATTGCCGCTTTGAGCGATGCCGTGCAGGGCTCGATTGCGGAGTGGCGGGCGCGGCGGGCGAAATTCCACTATATGGGGCATCAGCGTACGGGCGATGCGTTCCCTGAATTTCTCGTCCTGTGGGCGCTGATTCCGATTGTGTTTTTCTCCTTTTCGGATTCAAAGCTACCCGGATACATTCTGCCTTCGATTCCGCCCCTTACGATTCTGAGCGGCGATTATCTGAACCGCATGCGCGAGCGCGGGCTGAAGCCATGGCTGTTGATTTTGCATGGCGTCCTCGCCGGAGGCCTGACATCGCTGGTGTTGCTGTTGCCAAGGCTGATTCAACATTCCGACAAATTGCCCCCCGCGAATGCCCTGATTGCGGCCGGCACAACCGGATTCGCCGCAGCGGTCTTTATTCTGATCACCGTAGCGCGCTTTGGCATTCGCCGCCTGCGCATTGCCACGATGATTCCCATCGTGATTCTAATCCTTTTCCTCTATGGCATTGGGCCATTTTTCGGCTTTGGGCAGATTGCATCGACGAAAGGGACGGTGCAACTGATCGATCTCACCTACTCGGCCCGGCCATTGACTCGTATCCTGAACCAGATTGCCCCGCCGGATGGGACGATTGCGGTGTACAAGGTCCGGCGTGATGTGGAGTTCGGCATCTCGTTTTATCGCGACCGAAAAGTGGTCAATTACGAGCTGGATGGGATACCCTCGCAGCAGCATATTCTTGTAGCTCGTGAACCTTATATCGAGGAATTGCGTCAAAAACTTACCGGCAGGAGATATGAACCCCTGTTCGTGTATCCTGCTCAGAACCTGGTTGTCTATGAAGTAGCTGCGCAGCAGTAAAAGCAGATCGCGGACATATACTACCGGGAAAGATTTGCTGTGCATCCCTCTTAACGATCGCAGCTTAACAGGATGCGTGTATCAAGGGTCATCTTCGATGGCCTTGAGCGGGTATGTGAATGAGCTCAGCGTTGCAGCTTGAGATTCTCGACCTGAGGCACTTTTCCGCCAGCAGCCTGCGGCCGGTGCTGGAAGAGGAGAGCCGTCTCTGGAGCGAGCGCCTGCGATGGGACTACCGCTCGTCCGCGGATTTGCTGCTGCAATACCTTGACTCGCGCGTACTGCCGGGCTACGTCGCTGTAGAAAATGGGCGCATTCTGGGCTACGCCTTTTGCGTGTATGAAGATCATAAGGCGATCATTGGAGATGTGTTCTCGCTCTCTGGCGCGTCGTCTGAGGTGGAAGGGCATCTTTTGCGCCACCTGGTCGAGCTGTTACAGCATTCTCCGGGCATTGATCGCGTCGAGTGCCAACTGCTGCTTCATCCTCATGGACTGCATGCGGATATCTTCAGGCAGTCAGGGTTCAAGCTTTACCGGCGTCTTTTTATGGAGCTTGACCTGTCACAACTCGAAGAAATGCCGCCTTCCCGTTCACCCCTGCCCCAAGGCATTTCGCTGAGCACCTGGCGGGAAAATGACTTTCACCCGGCGGGCTACCTGATCGCCGACGCTTACGATGGACATCTGGATAGCTTTATCAACGATCAATACCGTTCGGTAGGTGGTTCGCTCCGCTTTCTTCACAACATCGTGCGCTTTCCTGGATGCGGCTTGTTCGATCCTCCATCGTCGCGGGCGTTGACCCGGACAGTGGATGGCTCACTCGCCGGCGTGCTCTTGTGTTCACGCGTGCGTGACGACGTTGGACATGTCACCCAGGTTTGCGTAGCTAAAAAACAGCGGCGACTGGGACTGGGTCTGCGATTGATCGAAGAGTGTGCGCAGAATCTGCGTGGACGCGGTTTTCGCGGATTGACCCTCACGGTGACGGAAGAGAACGAGAACGCCGTCGAGCTTTATCGCAGAGTGGGCTTCGTGGAAAAACACTCATTCGATGCGATGGTGTGGGATCGGGCCTGGCGCAACATGTAGTCTAGCGGCGAATAAACCACATGAACCAGCTGGCTACGATCACGATTCCGATGAACATAACCCAGCAATAGAGACCGTACCGAATCATTGCCTTTGGCGTTGTACGCTGGGTGATTCCGAATACGACCGAAGCAAATGTGGCAAAAAGCAGAACCGCAGAAAAATGCGAGAGCGCTAGCATGACGGTTTCCTGCCTATGCGAAGATTGTGCGCGTCTACGGCAGAGATGATATTCAGAAGGCCGGCAACGACGATAAACTTTGTTCCGTAATCGGCAGTGGCAACCTGCACCGCGCCATGCCCCAGATCCAGGATCCGCCCGAGGACATAAAGCAGCCCGCAGCCGAGATCTCCAACAAAGCCGAGCATTTCCAGCACATCTCCGGTGTTCGGCAGGTAGAGCTTGCCCTGCATCATCACGCCCAATGTAAACATGGTGGTGATGGAGACAAATAACAGCGCGGCACGTATCCAATGTTTGGTCAGTGCATGGCCCAAACCTGGAACCAGCCAACCGAGAATGAGCGCGGCATACGGGAAGCCAGGAGACTTCTCCTCCAGCTTTGCACTTATCTGAACTTTCGACGCCATCATATTGACTATACAGCAGGAAAAGCTTCGATCCGTATCTGCAGCCCAGAAGGCTCTTCGCTCACAACTGAGCCCAAACATCCGCGAAGAGTGTTGAAACTTTGATATGATTATGGGAGCAGTTCCCTCCTCGCAGGCGCGTAGCTCAGTTGGTTAGAGCGCTACCTTGACACGGTAGAGGTCAGGAGTTCGAGTCTCCTCGTGCCTACCATCTTTTCAATTAGTTACAGCAGGTCCTTCCGAAGCGTTGGTAGCATTTGGTAGCAACTCGCCGGAAACCTGCTGCACTTCTTCTCCTTTTCTTAGCATCGTGTAAACCGATTCGACCATCTGCTTCACGCTCTCTGGCAACTCCTGCATGTACTCGTTAGCCGTCGTGTCGGCTTTCGCGTGCCGCAGGTGCGCCTGGATGTCCTTCACCGACCCCATGCTCTGCGCTTGTGTGGCCATTGTGCGGCGCATCACCTGGAAGTTCAGTTTCGGAAGACCCAGCTTCTCAGCAAGTGGGCTCAGCACACGATTCCGATAATTCCCCGTGTCCATGAAGCCACCTCGCGTATTCGGAAAGATGAAAGCAGTCGGAACCACTTTGGAAGGTGACAGTTTTGCATTCTCCCGTTTCCACAGACACAGCTCTTCGGCCAGGCCTGCAGGCAGGTGAACATCGGTCAGACTTCCATCGGTCTTGCCATAAGGACGAATCTTGCCCTTATAGACGGTTTCGGTGATCGACAAAGTATCGACATTGTCGAAGGAGCGCCAGCGCAGAGCAAACAGCTCGCTCGGTCGCAGCGCCTCGGTCATATCCATCATCAGGAGAAGGCGGTCTCTCCTGGTACTTTTCGCCAGAGCCAGCCAGAGCTGCTCCCACGTCAGAACCTGCTTGTCCTTGGGCCGAAGATTTTTCGGTGTCTTCAGCTTGCGGGTCGGGTCTTTCGTCAGGAACTCCTGTTCGATCGCTTCGTCGAAGATGGACTTCAGATAGGAGCGCGCCTGCTTCACGCGATCCTGGGACATCCGTTCCGCCAGATCGTTCACGTGTGTTTGAAGCATGAACCGGTCCATCGAATCGAGGGGATACTCCTCGAACTTCGCCAACAGGTCGCGCTCGATCTGGATTTTTTTCACCTTCGCCGACTCCGGTCGCCAGTCTCCCTCTCGCAAGGGAAAGTAACGATTGCGAACGAACCATCCGAAGGTAGTCGAGCTGTCCTTAAGAACCCGACTGCCTGCCAAACTCTGGCCCGTGGTTTTCAAGACTTCCGTCCGCAGCGCGTCGCGCGCTTGAGACTTCGTCATCTTGGTTTTGAGGTCGAGCGGAACACAAACAAGTTTCGCTTCTTCCTCGTTTGTAATGGGATTGATGATGCGTTTACGGAAATAGCCATACCAGCGTTTTCCGCGTAGCAGCACCCATCCCGCCTGATGCGAGTTACCCATTGATTTCTCGATTTCTGTGGGGGAAAGCAGTGGGCGTCTTCATTTTAACGGCGTTTACGACGTAAAGTAGTGAGTCGTTCGCGTTCGTTGACGAATTCTTCGATCTGGCTCATTCGGTATCGAAGGGTGCCATCACCGATGCGAATTACGGGCAGGTATGGTGCTTTTCGGGATGAGTGATCCCACACCCAATCTTTTGTGACATTGAGCCGTTCGGCTACGTCCTCCACTGTAAGAAGAGGATCAGTCTGAGCGAGAGCCAGGGCCATATATCATCTCCATCCTTGTGAGTCGGCGGCATCGGAAATTGCCGGAATGTGACTAGCCTGTCTTGGAGAGTCGGCCCTGTCCAATACGTGTTATTTATCAGCTGATAAATGGGAGTTATCGGGGTTCGGATAGCTACTTCTTCGACCGATGGGCCGTACCAGAGCTATTGACGCGGGTAATGAAGGCGTCCTATCTGACTAAACGACCTGGGAACCTGCTCGCCCTAGGATCCGAGCAGCTTCTACTTTTTCGAGCGTGACGAGCGGGAACCGAGGAGCGGCGAGCGACCAAGGACCGTCTTGGGATTTTCCAGCTTTAGAGAGTCGGAGATACCTTCAAACAGCTTATTTGCGGGCCAATCTCCGGCAGCGTAGACGCGACGATCACGAAGACTGGTCGTGCCTTCCTGCCAGGCCACAAGCATCCGTTTCCCAATGTCCCTGAACTCGGGAAGCTCCGAGATTCTTTCACGCACCAGTGGCACGGTGTCGGCAACCGCATCACTGATGCGCTCCAACATGACCGATTGCTCGCGTAAGGGTATACCGAATGTGCCCGCGATGAACTTGGATAGGTTCTTGCCCGGCATCCATGTCTTTTTGCCGAGAAACGATATCCCTGGAGGATTTTGCTGATAGCCCGCGTAGACGCTTGTCGTCAGAAAATCATAGGCCGGGGAGAGATGCACATCGGCGTGCGAAGTATAAAGCAGAGCGATGTTCTTGGAATGACAGTCGGCGTTATGCAGAGCATAGGTTAATTGAAGTGTTGCAGCCAATCGCTGAAATGTCTCGTACTGACGCGGACCCGGTACGTGGTCCCGCACGGCGCGGGCGATCCGCTCCCACGTTGTCTCGTACTTTTGCGCGGGACGCAGACCGAGCAGAGCGCAGAAATCTTCCATCCCCCAAAGAGGCTGTCCCTCATCGTCCACATCGAAGCGGTCCACCACCAGGGCGTTGCCATCCCGCGATACTTCGACCTTTGCACTGGGGAGCACCTTTCCCATGACCTGCATACACAGGTACTCATTGAGTGCGGCAAATGGCAACCGGCCCGAGGAGCCTTTGATGATGTGACGACGGGTTAGTAAAGTAGCTTTTTGATGGGGACCGAGTTGCTTGCCGGACCCCTTGATATCTGGCGCAGCCTCTTCCTCAACATCCAGAAACTTGGGCAGAACGCCGGACACACCGCTGGTTGCGTGTTGACGGACCAACTCCGCGAAAGCCTCTTCTGAGTTATCACCCTGCAACAGTTCGGTAACTTCAATCGGTTTGGCGGGTTCCTCCAACTCAGCACCGGCTGCAGCTACCTGAATGCGTCCCACCATGTTTCGGCCAATCACAGATAGGAGGACCATTGGGCTCGCCCCGATATGGGGACCGAATTGCTCCTGAAGCACCTGGAGCAGGTATCCCTCTGGCAGGTTCATCTGCAAAACTGGGGGGAGTTGGTCATCCCAGGTGTAGGACTCTGTACGCACCGGCATGGTCAAAGAAACAAAATCGTCCACCGCTGTATTTGGGATATAGGTGAGCACACTTTTGAAGTCGCCAATAGACTCCAGAACAGCGACCTCGCGGCCAAGGACATAGACAGAGAGTTTCACACGCCACCTCGCTCTCGCCTCAGTTCATCGAGCGTGCCGGACATGCCCGCCTCCACGAATGTGACTTCCATGCCCAAGACTGCGAGAACAGCAAGGAGCTTCCTAGCACCGAATTCGGAAACCTGTCCTCGTTCAAATCGCAGTAGCAGCTCCGGCGTGATACCAGCCTGAGCTGCTACGTCCTTCTGCTTCAGCCGGAGTTCCTTCCGGGTGACTGCTACAGCTTCACCAAGTTCCTGAAGGGTCTTCATAATTGATTTATACATCAATATAAAGAGGGTAAACAATATAAATTGATGTATAATTCAATTTATCTGCTGGGCCAACGACGAAAAGGCTTGCGTGGGCGATGGGCGAAATTCGAGGAATACCTTTGATTCGATAGATCCGCTGGTTTCGTTTTGCCAATACTTAATTACAAGCAATGACAGTATGAAACATCCGGTGTCAAAGAATTCGGCCTCACCTTCTAAAGTAATTTTGGCCAAGTGCACACCTTTTGTTGCAAAGAACAAGGCCGGCTGGCAGGATTTCCACAGGCGAAGGCGGCGGCGAGGGAGAGAGGAGGTAACGTATCCCCATCCTTCGCTGGTACCCGTGCTCAAGCGAACCCTCGGAGTACCGCTCTTTCAGGAACAGCTGCTGCGCATTGCCATGACCGTACCGTATGCTCAACGGCAGAGTGTTCTTTTGGTTGACGGAAGCCCGCTTAGAAACGTTGCTTGCCGCTTATAAAGATCGGATGCAGCTCGTGCTGGAAGTGGATACCGTAGCATTGTTGGATAAACATGGTGCCAAAACTGCTCTGACTCCCATGAATACAGGCTGCACGAGCCCGATGGCTTTCCCCCGCGGCCTTGAATCCTTTCTGCCTCCGCACAACTACCCGTTCGAAGAAAACAAGCGGAAAAAGGGAGGGCAAACGAAAGCGATCGTAGAGCTGACAGTCGAATATTCTGTGCCAGACATTGCGGATTTCACAATGCGCGCTACACATCGAGAGTTCGAGAACGGTGCCTCAAAAATAGTAGAGGTCGTCTACGAACGCCGCTAGTTGGTCGCAGTCATGCTGTTGGGAGTCGATGAATCAACTGTATGTAGCATCTGTTGAAAAACATGGTCAGCTCTGCCATTACAAGAAATTCTTTGGCGAAAGAGTTTTCCGACAAGAAATCCTGATCGAATAGTATCTCTCCCGTTTCTGCGTCAACACTGATTTGAGGATTGGACCGCAGAAGGCCGCGCACTTCACCGCCAGACTTCAGTTCGATGAACGCAGAACGCAGAATGCAGAATCCTGTTCCGAGCTCTTCGTAAGTTGTGAAACCGGCTTCCGCTTTCGACGAAGGAGGTTCGAAAGTCTGCTTCAAGCTCAGCACCGAGACCGCATCTGGGGAAGAGCTGCTAAAAATAGCTTCTCGACTTTTTCAAATAGAGCGGCATTACTGTCTTTGCGTAAGAGTTTCGGGGGCCCGTGACGCCTTGTTCAACGTTGCGGCAGATGACGCGCTCTACCTTGTCGACGGAGCGGTGATGCGACTTTCGGCACAGCACAGTGATAATGATGCACAAGGAGCACTAGAAAGGGCATCCGGACGGGCGTCGGGAGCTTTTCAGTTCACCCGCCTCAAGGTATAGGCGGTCCTGCCCTTCATGGGGATCTGGACTTTACTGTCGGATCCCACGATATAGCGCTGCACCGACCCAGCGCTTGAATCGACAGGCGTTGCGGATATATTAGCCCGCGCCCACTCCGAGGGTAGAGTCCAATCAACGGCGCCACCATCCACCGAGTAGAGAACAATCTCTTTGCCATCGATTGGAATCACGCGACGTTGGCCGTCGACACTTTTAAAATCGTGGTCAACGACTGTCCAGGAACCATCGTCAAGGACCGTGGAGACTGTCCCGTCGTTGAATTTCGCAATGTAGTTGTTGCGAGGTACGGTGACGGTCTTTCCGTCCTTTTGCACCTGCTTCTCGCCTACCTTCTCGGTTCCGAGCCAAATGAGGTTCTTTTTTAAAAGATAGGATTGGGTAAGATTGCCGAGGTAATACATGTCGGCGATCTCGGCCTCGCTGTACTTGTCCAAATGCAAGCCACCGAGCGCATTGGTCTCTCGGAACGCATAACCTACATTCATCGACCAACCCAGTGCCTGCCCTACGCCTTCCTGAAATTTGCCTCCGCCGTAAAGTTTGCCCTGCATCATCATGAGGTGAAAGGCATCCGAGATCACGAAACGATGTTGCACGGCTTCTAATTTTCCGTAGTAGGCATCCACAGGTCCTTCAGTCATGGGAACGATGCCGCGCATTGTAAACCAATCAAGGATTTTCGCGCCGTAGACTGTCTCGGACACAATACCTATGTCTTCGCCGGGGCCAACACTAATGTCACAATTGCGAAATGTATCCAGACGGACGCCCTCCGAAACCGGGACTGTATCGAGAAATGATTGGAGACGCCGCTGAAAGTATCCTGAGCGGAATTGCTTGGTGTTGGAAATTCGATAGTCGGGCGGACCACCGTCAAACTGGTGGGACCAAACATAGGGCTTGCCTTCTCGATTGAACTGCAAAACGCTTGGGTTGAAGAACGGGTTGTCAGGATAGGCATCGTCGACATTGATGTGATACTCGATGTTTGCGTTATATTCGGCCGCATCTTTCACAAGCTTTCGCAAAGCCGCGGCTCCGCCGGCTCGTTCGTTCACTTGATTGAATGCCGGATAGCCGGTGTCGTGACCCGTAAACTGCCATCCAACAAGAACCACTCGCTGTTTGGCATTGCCGGTCACCTTGGCAACCGCACGCACAATTTCCAGTGTTTCGGCGAACGAAGCAATTATCGGAGCGTAACCACCGGGTGGCTCTTTGATTGGCTTTACCCAATCGATAAAGACGATGTAGGTAAAGGTCTTCGGCTCATAGGTATTGCTCGGTGTTCGCATATGGTCCCGATGCCACAGAGCAGCTTCCATCCAGTTGACCGCACCATCGTGATTGCGGTCTTCGGTAAGAATCGCCACCCGCGATTGAAGTAGTGGCTGCACATCGCCACCGATACGGTAGTAGTAGGTCCCGAGCCACATTGCAAAATCTGTGCCAGGACCTTCGCCGCCCAGAACCTGAGTCTTGATTTTCCAGTAGGGGATGTTGTCGGAGAGGGTAGCTACCACTCCCGGCACATTAGCAGAGGCCCAGTTTGCGTCTTTCGGGTACTCCTCGCCATCGGCTTCGCTGATCTTCATGAAGTTGGCGGTTGATTGCCAGAGAAGATTCGAGTATGGATCACTCCATTTCTGCCGGGTGTATTCGCCGCGATAGGCTTCACCCTTCCCGTCAGCAGCAGGAACCCGAACCAGATATTGATCAGGAAAGTCCAGCGTTTGCAGATGAAAGCTCCCGCCCTCCAGCACTTTCGTTAATTCGAAAACAAGCTCGTTGCCTTCGACTGCAAACCGCCAGTCCAGTTCCAAACCCAGAGATGAAATCCGCATCACATAGCTGGCATCCGAGGCCGTGGATTGAACGCTGATGTTCAAATCGCTGGGCGTAAACGGCTGTCCATTCAACTTGATTCTCGGACGTGACGACTCCAATGCTGCCGGAAGGCTCTTTCCATTTGCCGCCTGATATTTGAAGACACGGGGGAAACTTGGATCCAGTGTGGACGAGAGAGCTTCTGACCGGATCTCCAGCGATGCTGGTGCCTGGGCGCGCAGATCCTTCGGTCCAGAAAACAGGCTTGCAAGGACGACAGCCATGACTTCGATTCTGCGTGTGGGGATCAATTTGCTAAGGACCGTATTTCGCATCGCGTCTTAATCCTTCCTGCAACTGCACCCTCAAACAAAGGAAGGCAATGCGCCTGAATTCATCTTTGTTCAATGACGAGCAGCTCAGAGCTCAAGTTTTCATCCAGACGAACTGGTATCCTATTCTGCAGGAGTTGAGAACCCAACATCGTTACAACCTGTCCCGAATTCTCGAAACGAATCTCACTGGCTGTGTGAACAGATCGCGGAGAGCAATATTGCCAATACGGTTAATAACGCCAGACGGTTGGTTTGCTGTTTCACTCCTGCTCCCCTAAAGGACACAGCATTGATAGGAGTCGCCAAGCCGACGGGATCAGTGATTGCCATAGGTGATGGCTACGGTTGCGAAGGCGAGCAACAGCAAGCCACTCCACAAGATGATCTTTGACCCTTGGCTCACCCCTTTCCACTCGCCGGCGATCCAGCCTGAGACATTTGCCATGACGATGATGCAAATCTGGTAGATGCTCCAACCAATCGACGCGCCGAGAACCCCTAATAATGTCGTGGCCGTTCCATAGATCGCGACTGAACCCATCCACAACAGACCCATGATCATTCCCAGAGTTATCTCGGGCCACACCGGGCGAAAGTTAACCCATGTCTTGTTGTGTTGCAGTAGCCAGAGAGGATACAGAATGTTCGGCACTGCACCCCCCGCAAGAGCAATCGGCCAAACTGCATATGGCGCATCCGCTCGCAGGGTGTGCTGGAGAAGGGCCTCGTGGATCAGGTTGTCGCCGAAGGCCAGAGCGTAATTCAGCATCGGCGCGAGAAGACCAGCCAGTGCTGCCAGCGAAACCCCAGCCAGATACGATCTCGCTGTTGCTGTCGCTGCATCTGCCTTTTGCTCCCTCTCTCTCCTGCGCCCCGCCCAGCAACAAACGACGACGCCGGTCACCATCAGCAACTGTCCAAGCAGCAGTACTAATCCACGTCCGGTGACAAGAGCTTGCGGATGACGCAAGAGAATGGGGACTAAACTGCCCAGTGCGGCGCTTAGTCCAATGGTGATGGCGAACGACAATGCCATGCCGGCACGAATCACTGCCAACCCGAAGAGGACTTGGGCGACTCCCCATCCAGCACCGAAAAGGAGCGGAATCATGAAACTGGCGGAATTGACGTTGCTATAAACCGAAAGAAGATTCGACACCCTGAGAAAGGCCAGAGTCCATGGCACCAGCACCAGTGCAACCAGTGTGAAGATGATCCATGCGTTTTCCCAGCGCCACTTGCGTAAATAGTTAAGGGGTAGCATGCAGTTGCCAACCATCAGCCCGGCCGCCACCACCAACACGATTCCCAGTTCGCTTCCCATTTCTGTAATTTCCTAGATGTTGCCGACCCGAAGGAGTCCGTTCCCTGCTCGTCTCAGAGCCAAGAAGGCTCGATCAGCTTGCTCTAACGTATCAATTGTTGTCAACATTGTTGCCGACATAATTCGCAATGCAAGATAAGAGTAATACCTCGGGCTCGCTCCATAATACGAGCCCTTCACTCTAACATCAGCAGCACAAAGGGTGGCCATGCTGGCGCGAGACGCGCCAATCGGCAATCCGGACCTTCACTTGGCAGATTTGGTCTCATTGAGTAGTACGATTCGCACGGACAAGCCTGTCGTATCGCCAAAGTTGGTTTTGTTCTTGCCATATCCCACAGCAAAGGTAAGTCTGTCATTCGCCTTCAGCGGCATCTGACCGGAATATTCGGCTCTGGAGCTTGATCCTTCTACTTTGTGGAACGCCGGATCACCTCCATAGCCGTCGATGTCCGCATCGAATACCGTACTGCCGTTTTTCAATACGTGGACATCGGTCGTGGACAGGCCGTAGTGAATACCAATGAATTTGACATTCACCGAGTAGTTGCCCGCGCGCGGAGCCACGAAGCGAACGAGGCTATACTGGCCGGAGTTGCTGGCTTCCATTGCGATTTCGCCCGCACTTATGGCCCATCCCTTTGATCCCACTTGGGTGTCTGTCGTGCTGTTATAGGCAATATACGGGTAGTAGCCTGGACCAGGCACGTCACCCTGCGTCGGATGCCAGAACCCAATGGGACCTATCATCACTGACTTCTGATCAAGTTGAAACTGGTCAGAAGCTAAAGAGTTCGTAGCGGAGAAGCCATATTCCCAGGCCCCATTTGGATTTTTAGCGAGCGAGAAATCAGCCGACAGGTCGAAGACCTGCGCCCAGGCAGGCATCACGAATAACACAATCAGCCCGACAAGGCATTTCCTCTTTAGCCAGGTGGTCATGGTTCCCCCTAGGATCGCTTTGCCGATTTTGCCTCTTCATTTTAGGCAAGACGACGAGGCGGGTCAGCAGAGGGTGTGTGTCAACAATATCGACAACATCGCTGCAGAATGTCAACAATATTGTCGTCGATCTTGTATTGACATGAATGAACACCTCTTCTATAACGGTCCTTGCTTGTGCGGACGTACTCTGAGCACTAGTGCGCAAAGTGCGAATCTGTCAGATCAATCATCCTGATTCGTCAGAGTGAACAAGGCGTGAGTTTTTATGAGCGGTGGAACAGATGTTTCGACAACAGCAACGAGCATTACGTCGCTGCAGCTTCATGCTCTCTCGTTGCGAAGACATGTTCTCCGGATGGCAGAGCGGGTAGGCCAGGGTTACGTCGGCCAGGGCCTGGGAATAGCCGATCTGTTAACCGTCCTGTATTTCAGAGAGATGAAGTACGACCCGCATAATCTTGCGTGGCCGGATCGCGATCGCTTTCTCCTTTCTATTGGACACTACTCAATCGGATTGTATGCGGCTCTGGCGGAGGCCGGCGTAATCACGGTCGATGAGCTTGATACCTATGGGGCAGATCAATCGAGACTTGAAATGGCCGGTAGTGAAGTTACGCCCGGATTCGAGATGACTGGAGGCTCGCTCGGTCACGGTCTCGGGCAGGCTGTGGGTATGGCGTTGGGCGTACGCCTGGACGGAAGATCCTCCCGGATATTCAATCTTCTTTCGGATGGGGAACTTCAGGAAGGCTCGACCTGGGAGGCGGCGATGTCCGCTGCCCACTATCGTCTCGACCATCTCTTCGCTTTTATTGACTGCAATGATCAACAAGCTGACGGGCCGCCGCGGCAGGTTCTCACGATAGAGCCTGTGCACAGCAAATGGGAGGCCTTTGGTTGGGATACGCAACGCATTAACGGCAACGACATACACGCGATTGTCAACGCTATCGATGCGGCCAGGAAGATCACCGGTAAGCCTCATGCGATCGTTCTCGACACTCTGATGGGGAAGGGCGTGCGCACGTTCGAGGAACGGGACAAAAATCATTTCATCCGAGTCGAGCCCGATGAGTGGCGGTTAGCTCGCGAACAGCTTGAGGAAAACGCTCAACTGAAAACCAAGAGGAACGCATGAGCGTCTCAGCGCCGAAAACGGGTGTCACGGGCAACATTCTTAGCTCCGATATCTATGGAGCGGAGCGAACGGCAGCAGCTCCTTTCGGAGAGGCGCTAATTCGTGAGGCGGAAACTAATCCGCGCATTGTGGGACTTACCGCAGATCTCGGCAAATACACCGATATCCACCTGTTTGCGAATCGCTTTCCCGAGCGATTTTTTCAAATCGGCATGGCCGAGCAAAATCTGATTAGCGTCGCTGCGGGCCTGGCGCGGACCGGATTCATACCTTTTGCCACGACATACTGCGTATTTGCAACCCGCCGTGCGTATGACTTCATTGCTATCGGTGCTGCGTTGGGCAGCGCCAATGTCAAGATTATTGCCGGACTTCCGGGTTTGACCACCGGCTACGGTGGAACACACCAGGGCATAGAAGATCTGGCTCTGATGCGCTCTATACCTAACCTTACGGTCATCGATCCGTGCGATGCGACCGAGTTGAGTCAGGCCGTTTCAGCGATCGCCCGCCATGAAGGACCTGTCTACCTGCGTCTGCTCAGGGGTCAGGTCCCTGTCGTCTTTGATCCGAACGCATATCAGTTCGAAATCGGCCAAGCCAGGCTCCTATCCGAAGGGACCGACGTGGCGATCATTAGCACTGGTCTGATGACAGCCAGGGCTCTCAAAGCCGTAGCACAGCTCAGCGGCAGCGGTGTGAGCGCGGCCCTGCTGCATGTGAGCACGCTTAAGCCCTTCGATACCGAGGCGGTCCTGGCTCTCGTGCGCCGAGTCCCGCGGGTTGTCACGGCCGAGAATCATTTCACAACGGGCGGATTGGCGAGCGCGGTTGCAGACGCCACAGTGGATGCCGGAGTACCAATTCACCTGAAGCGCGTCGGGATTCCGAATTGCTTCTGCGAGAGCGGCTCCATCCCTTACCTTGTCCAACGTTATCGAATGGACTCAGAAGATATTGCCGCCGCAGCTTTGGAGATGATTCATAAGTAGCGCCGGACACGTCTATTTCCGGATTAGGTAATTGAATGAAGATCACCTCGATTGAGACGATCTCGGTTAACGCTGGTTGGAAGAACTGGTTGTTTGTACGGGTCTCCACCGACAGCGATCTGCATGGCATCGGTGAAGGAACTCTGAACGGTTTCATTCGCACAACCGAGGCTGCAATTCGTGAGTTGGAGCATCTGGTAATCGGCCAGGATCCACGACAGGTGAACGCTCTGTCCAAACGTCTGATGGACAGCGTCTCCCTCGATGGAGGCCATATTCACCGGACTGCGGTGGCTGCGATTGAGGTAGCTTGTTGGGATATCCTCGGCAAGTCGCTGGGTGTTCCCATTTATCAGCTACTCGGGGGCAAGGTTCGAGAGTCAGTCCTGGGCTATGCAAATGGCTGGTACCGGACGGAGAGATCTCCGCAAGCGTTTGTGGAAGCCGCAGAGGAGGTTGTCGCCAGGGGTTTTCATGCGCTCAAGCTCGATCCCTTTGGAACCTCACGTGACTTCATCGAAAGTGACGAGCTCGAGATCGCATATGAGATCGTGGCGGCGTTGCGCTCTCGATTCGGCCGCGACATGCGAATACTCATCGATGTTCATGCGAGGTTCTCCGAAGTCGACGCCTTACTTGCAGCCAGAAAGCTGGCGCCACTCGACATCTATTGGTGGGAAGAGCCTACAACCCGCGAGCGGGAATCGCCGGCGAACTTTGTTGCGTCACAGTGCCCTATCCGAGTGGCCACCGGAGAGATGTATGATACCGTCGGTCAGTTCTATACCCTCGCGTCAGGAGGTGCAGTCAACATCTTTCAGCCGGAACCCATGAGCCTGGGCGGGATTACCAACACATTAGCCATCGCCCACCTTGCGATGGCACATGGCAGCGTTATCGCGCCGCACCAGAGCGGTGGACCAGTCGCAACCGCCGTCTGCTTGCAACTCGCAGCAGCCGTGCCAAACTTTCTCATCCAGGAGCATTTTGATCCCTTTAATGAACTCTGGACCAGGGATCTTGTCACCTGGGCTCCCACAATTGATGCGGTGAACGGACACCTGAGCTTGCCGAACGGAGCCGGGCTTGGCGTGGACCTCAACTTAGATCTAGCCAGGCAACATCCGTACGATCCGTATTCATATCTCAACGTCTACAAGGACGGATGGGAAAGGCGTTTGGGTCAGAGCACATTCCGTCCGCCAGTTGAGAACAGTAGGAGCGGGCAATAGCTTCGATCACATCACGGGAAGAACTTATTCGATGAAAGAAAACATAGATCTGGCACAACGCATTGCTTCGAAGCAGGTCCCTGACAACCATGTTTCATCCTGGTGGCTGGGCGGATCCGGTTTTGTATTCAAGACCCACCTCGGCACTCTTGTTTGCATCGATCCATATCTTTCCAACTGCGTAGAATCGATGTTCGGTAGAAAGCGCGCGTTTCCGGCACCAATCGCGATAGATGATCTTCGTGCCGATGCGATCATCTCAACTCACTGGCATGAAGATCATCTGGATCCGGGATCCATTCCCGCCGTTGCTCGCAACAATCCGAACGCAAAGTTGATCATGCCGCCCAGTGCGATGGCGCGAGCTGTGAGCTGGGACATCCCTCGATCACAAATCATTCCCTTTGTGCCAGGAGAACCTATACATCTGAAAGACGTCACGATCGACGCGACGCCCGCCCGCCACGAAGCTGGCGTAGCCGGCTGGGAGGTGCCTGACGCCGTCGGCGTTTTGCTTCAGGTCGGAGAACTCAAAATCTATCACTGCGGTGACACTGAATATGATGTGCGTCTACGGCGGCTCAAATCCCACGCGCCTCACGTAGCAATGCTCTGCATCAACGGAGTCGGCGGAAACATGGATGCACATGAGGCCGCTTTGCTTGCATGGCAGCTGGGATCGGACAAAGTAATTCCGATCCATCATTTGCTTTGGGCTGATCGGAGTGACAGTGCTGATGAAACACTCGATCCAGCACTCTTTGTCGATACCTACAAGCGTCTGGGAGGCGAAGGGACCGCGATTATCCCTGAAGTGGGTGAAGAGATTGATTTCGAAGCCTGATATTAGATGAAGGGCGTGGCACCGGCTTTACCGGCTTGATAGTCATCGCCGTCTTGCTCGCGCTTTGAGATCCATCAGGCAACGCTGGTTCGGGTAGAGATACCTGATTCCGCCAGGAACGCGGGATTGAGCCGTGTGCCGAGGCCGGGACCATCCGGAGCGGTGGCCATTCCCTCCTCGATCCGAACGTTGTCCGTGTAAACCGATCTGTACCAGCCTTCGTAGAAGCCGCGTACTGTTTCTAAGATCATGGCGTTGGGGCTTGCTGCACAGAGATGCAGATTCGCGCAAATCGTAACGAGTCCGGTGCAATCGTGAGGCGCGATCGGCAGATGGAACGAGTCAGCAAGAATAGCGATCTTGTGTCCTTCTGTGATTCCTCCGGTCCAGACCAGATCCGGCATGATGATGTGCGCAGCGCGGGCCTCAAGCACTTGCCTGTAAGCATATCTTGTAAAGAGACGCTCGCTGACGCTGTGCGGAACACGCGTTTCGGCAGCCAGCCTGGACAGATCGGCGGAGCTCTCCGGCTTCATCATGTCTTCCATCCACAGCACGTCATACGGTTCCAGAGCTCTGGCGATCTTGATGGCGCAATTCAGGTCCCAGCGGGAGTGGCCTTCTATCAAGATCTCTATATCTCTGCCGACAGCGTTTCGAATTTCTTTCACGACACTAAGCCCGGCGTCCAGGTCCCTCAACGATAGAAACGAACCGGAAGGTCCCATGGATAAGTATCCAGCCGGTCCGGCTAGTGCCGTCGACTCCAATTTCGGCGCGAAACGGTCCCAGGGCCACACCTTCATTGCCCTAATGCCCTGCGCAATTAAATCCTTGGCCAAAGCACCTGGCCGCTCCATAAAATTTTCCTGGTCCCGGTAAATCTCTGTATCGACGCAGGTGTTGTAGATGGGAATCGTGTCTCTCAGTTTGCCACCGAGCAGTTGATAGATCGGCTCACCGGTCTTCTGTCCCAGAAGGTCCCAAAGTGCGATATCAACAGCGGAAAGAGCGCGCATCTCCGCTCCGGCGTGACCAAAAAAATTGCAGTAGCTGAAGACCTGGTCCCAGATGCTCTCTGGAGAGCAGTCTGCGCGGTTGAGAAGAAAGGCTGCGATTACATCATGGATTACTGATTCGACGGCGGCGGGCAGATAGAAGGTTTCCCCTAACCCGACCAGCCCGTTTTCCGAATAGAGTTGTACCCAGAGAAGATTCGGTAACCGACCGTGGCGAATTGTTTCAACCTTAGTTATTCTCAAGCGGCACCCATCTTACCATCGAAAGTACCGATGCAGACGACAGTCATTTCCAGATCGTGAGTATCGTCAACCAGACACCTCGTAGCGGTGGCATCAATCAATTTCCAATCCACCCGAGATATTCAGGCGATTTGCTGTAACATACGACGCCGCCTGCGTCGCCAGCCACACGATTCCTTCAGCAACTTCTTCAGGATCGGTGCGTCGCCGCATCGGAATATCGACTGTCCGAGACTGAATGTAGCTCTTTAAGTCGACTCCCATGGCAGCAGCATTCGACTCCTCGGTGATGCGCTGCATTGGAGTATCCATTCTGCCTGGTGCAATCGCATTCACTGTAATTCCATACGGCCCAAGATTGGCTGCGGCTGTACGAGTAATGTAGTCGACAGCTGCCTTTGATGTCGCGTATGAGGTGTAGTTCGTCAGTGTCATTCGTGTTCCCGGCGAAGACACGTTGATGATTCTCCCCCCGCCTGCTGTCTTCATCACGCGGGCTGCGGCCTGCAAGAGAAAAAACAGCGCCTTCACGTTTACTGCGAACACCTTGTCCCACTCGCTTTCAGTGACGTCGAGCAGAGCCTCCACTGAAGATACTGCCGCATTGTTGACCAAAACGTTGAGGCTCCCAAAGTGCTTCATCGTGCTCTCTACGATGGCCTGGGGCGCTCCGGCTTCTGCGATGTTGGCTACGATGCCTGTGCATTCGACGCCACCCTGATTGCGTAGTTCTGCAACGGTCTCGTTCAACAAAAGCTCATTCAGATCCACCATGGCCACCCTGGCGCCGCGACGCCCGAAGGCAAAGGAGGTCGCCTTGCCTAGCCCCTGGGCTGCCCCAGTCACAAGAACTGTCTGCCCCTTAAAAGAAGAAGAATCTGAATTCATATCGATGCAAATAGAGCTGAACCCGCTCCGGCGAAAGCAAATCCTAGCACAGGATACCAGCTTAATGTCAACTATCTTGTTGACAGTTGTAGGGTCGGGATATAGATTTCCTGACGTATTGCAGCTGCTGACGCACGCATCGACTCCAAGTTGAACAGAGAGTCGGACCAGGCTCGCCGGTACTCCGTCTAAATGCCTGGTCACAAGCATCACGCTAAAATCGATCCGAGGATTCAAGTGACTGAACAAGCAAAATTAGCGCAAACGACTGTAGCAATTTCCGGAGGATGCGGGGATATTGGTCAGGCCGTCGCGCGGCGACTTATAGAGGATGGCGCCAGGGTCATTCTTCTGGATCGAAGCCCGGAAGACCTGCTTTCGGCCGATCTCGCCAACAACGCAAAAGTGAGTTATCTACGCTGCGATGTTACCGACCGCGATGCTGTTCAGTCGGCTTTGACGGAGGCTCTGAAGAGCCATGGTCGTCTGGATGTGGCAATCGCAAACGCGGGCATGGTCACGAATGAGCCGTTTCTTCAGGTAAATCCTGCAAACCTGAAAGCAACGATGGAGGTCAACTTTTACGGAGCATTCAATGTTGCTCAATTGGCGGCGAGATTGATGGTTTCTCAAGAGCCGCTTCACGGAGTCCGCGGCAAGGTCCTCTTCACCGGAAGCTGGGTGCAAGACATGCCGTTCCCCAACGGTACTTCTTACATTTGCAGCAAATCTGCGGTCAAAATGATGGCCATGGTCATGGCCCAGGAGCTTGCTACTCAGGGTATACGCGTTAACATTGTGGCTCCGGGTATCGTATATGCCGGTCTCAGCAAAAAACTGCACGATGCGCAACCGGACTTCCGCGAGCGTGTATCAGCAGCGATTCCACTTAACGAGATGCAAACCGCAGAATCAGTTGCCGACGGCTTCGCGTTCCTGTGCAGCAAGGACTCCGACTACATGACGGGCTCAACGCTTCTTATCGACGGAGGGGCCACACTGGTCAAGAGGACTTAGGAATTGGGATTCCACCCTTGAAGGTTCTATTTAGCTTGCGCCTCTCGATAACCGTGATTGCCGGGTGGCGCTGCCGTCTTTGGAATTGCTGGACCAGCCATGCAAAGCGAATGGAGGGAACGGCAAGATCCGATCAAACGTTTGTGTGTACACTTCGGAAAAATATCGCTCGACCTCCTCCTCAATCTTCGCTATCGGGGTCCTCAGCAGCATCTTCACATACCGCTCATGATGTTCAAGACGACGGCCCATCGGCACCTGAGATGAATAGGCGCGGGCAATCATAAAGATGTAGGGATTCATTACCTGATTCAACGTGCCGTAGAGAAGCGGCTGGTTGGATGCCTTCCAGATCGTGCGATGAAGGTCCATATCGGCGTGAAAAAATCGCTCTTCACTGTTCTTGTCCGTGGCAGCTTTTAGTCTCTTCAGTACAGGCTCAAGCACGGTAGAGGGATCAAAAGATGGGTCTTCCCTCATGTAGCGAGCACAAAGACCCTCGAGTTTGGCCCGCATGCGAAAGACGACCCCAATCTCGGCCGGAGAAATGTCGCGGATAAATGTGCCACGCCGCGATGTAGTCACTACCAGGCCGTCACGCTCCAGCCTCAGCAGGGCTTCGCGCACAGGACCCCGGCTCACCTTCAATTCGCGGGCGAGATCCTCCTCAATGATGCGCTGCCGCGGTCGTAAGGTACCGGCATATATGGCTTTCCGCAGGTGCGCTTCCACCCTCTCACCCGCGGGCTCTCGCTCTTTCTTAGCAGTACTCGTCTTCGGAGATCCCATAGACATGCTAGATTAGCACACGGCCGTTTGACTCGGGCCCCGTGAACACCTGCGATAACGGTCTTTATTCGTCACCCAACAGATGCGCTCGACGACACTTTCGTCAGCAATCACGTTGACCAGTTACTCATCGGCACAAGTGCTCTTAAAAAGGCATGACCGGAATGCTGGTGCAGCCGCTAATGCTATTGCCTCGCTGAAAGCTGCCGAAGGCCGTCCCCGTGACCGTATCGACATCCCTTCAGTATGGAAACGCAGCTACTTTGGCGCGAACAAGCGTACACAAAAGTTCGTCACATTGTTGACAACGTTCGTCCCAAAACCTCACCTTTCAGCCGGACGAGTGCAGCTAGTGTTGACAGTAATGTTGACAATTTTTATGTTGACACCCGCCTGAGGAGTGATTTAACCTCCTGCGGCGTTGGGATAGAGGGCCGTATTCGGCCCGCTTCTCTCTAATGCGGCCTTCTAAGATTCGGAAGAGTCACAAATCAGGATCCACCTTGTAATGGGCAGTTGAGAAGAAGGTAAATTTCAAAGGAGACCACAATGAAGGCTGCCATATATCATCTCCAGACAATAATTGGGCTTTTGCTGCTGCTGATGTGCGCGGGCTTGTCGCACGCGCAGACAGAGGTCACCGGTGCCATAGCGGGAACTGTGAAAGACTCCTCCGGCGCTATGCTTACGGACGCATCAGTCGCGGCAACAAACATCGCTACTCAGGTGACCGACCAAGCCACCACCAACACGGTAGGCCTGTATCGATTTCCCAGCCTCCTGCCAGGAACGTATTCGATCACTGTCACGAAGGACGGCTTCGAGAAATACATCATAGAGGATCTCAGGGTTGAGGCCGGGACAGTCGTCCCCCTTGACATTAAGCTGACGATCGGTGCGGCAACCTCCACCGTGACGGTCACCGGGCAGGCACCTCTTCTTCAGACGGACTCCGTTGATGTGAGCGAGACGATTGACACAAAGCAAATCGCTTATCTTCCCACCTTCGGCAATAACATTACCCGATTTGGCCTGTTGGCCCCCGGCGTGTCTATGGCCTCCGGCCAACTTGACCTTCATCCGGAAAACGCCGGCGAAGACTTCAACGTGAATATCAACGGAGGTCAGACCAATAACAACGCCCACATCCTGGATGGAGTCAATAACACAGAGGCTATTCAAGGTTTGACCCTGCTTGTACCGACGAATGCTTCGGTTCAGGAAGTAAAGATTACAACCAGTAACTACGACGCTGAGTACGGAAGCGTGAGCGGTGGAGTCTTCCAGATCACGACCAAATCGGGCACAAATAAATTTCATGGGTCAGCCTTCGAGTATTACCGCACGGCCGGGTTCTTCGCCGCCGATCAC
>Ga0207035_1051_pt1 | contig 33455 bp, 26 predicted proteins | sample Alteio_BWMinCont_77_FD_153272 | JGI IMG/M metagenome (GOLD analysis project Ga0207035, IMG submission 153272) | Enriched cells from forest soil in Barre Woods Harvard Forest LTER site, Petersham, Massachusetts, United States -... | ecosystem: Environmental > Terrestrial > Soil > Temperate forest >... | reverse complement strand
TGGCAATGCCCAAGGGACGGCGGAGCTCAGATCCCATGCCCGTACCTAAAGCTAAAGGCAAGGACCCGAGTATCGCGCACATGGTGGTCATCATGATGGGACGGAACCTCAAGAGGCATGCTTCATAAATCGAATCGTGCGCATTTTTTCCCTCCCGGCGTTCGGCATCCAGCGCAAAGTCAACCATCAAAATCCCGTTTTTCTTGACAAGGCCGATCAACAAGATAAGGCCGATCATGGCAATGATGGTCAATTCCGTATGGGTGAACAAAAGGGCCAAAAGTGCCCCGACACCGGCGGATGGCAAAGTTGATAGAATGGTGATGGGATGGATATAACTTTCATACAAAACGCCAAGCACAATATAAACAGCCAACAGCGCTGTCATGATCAAGATTGGTTCATTTTTATAGGAATCTTCAAAAACCTTGGCTGAACCTTGAAAATTGCCGTGAATAGTGGCGGGCAAAATGATGGCATTCATGGCAGCATATATTGCTTTTTCAGCGTCACCCAACGATACACCTCCCGGCAGATTAAACGAAAATGTAATTGCCGGAAACTGGCCTTGGTGGGCAACAGACAAGCTCGTCGTTGATGATTCAAAATGGGAAAACGCGCTCAAAGGGACCAAGGTCCCTTTGGATGAGGCCACATAGATGTCCTTTAAAGTTTCCGCGCGCTGCCAAAACTGGGGTGCTACCTCCATCACGACATGGTACTGGTTTAATTGCTTGTAGGTCGTGGAAACCTGACGCTGGCCAAAGGCATCATAAAGGGTACTATCAATTTCTTGGGGGGTAACACCCAGCCGGGAGGCAGTGGCCCGGTCAATCACCAGGTTGGTCTGCAGTCCTTTGTTTTGTTTATCGCTGCTAACGTCAGCTATTTGGGGTAATTTGCTAAGCGCGGCCAGTATCTTCGGTGCCCATGCCACCAATTCATCCAGGGTATCCCCTTGAAGCGTGTATTGATATTGCGCATTGGCTGAACGCGCTCCGGGAATATTCAAGTCCTGCACGTTTTGAAGATAGGTCGGGGCACCGGCCACGGCACTCAATTTTTTACGCAGCCTGGCTATCACCTGGTCGGTGGTGATCTTGCGGTCTTGGGGCGGTTTAAGCATGATAAACATCCCCGCGGAATTTGAGCCATGGGTGAACGCTGTCACTGAATCTATCGCGGGGTCCTTCATGATAATATTTACAACTGCCCTTAATTTTTGCTGCATGGCCTGGAACGATATGTCCTGGGAGGCCTGGATATTCCCGCTCAAACGCCCGGTATCTTGTTGAGGAAATAAGCCGGTGGGAATGACACGAAATAAAATAATGGTCGTAATCAGCGCCCCCAGCGTCAAGGACAACATTATCCCTTGATGATCTAATGCCCACAACAACGTTTTTTTGTAAAACCGGTGCATCCGGTTAAACGCCCTTTCAGTGATATTAAAAAGCCGGCCGTGTTTTTCTTCTGTGCGCGGTTTTAAAAGCAGGGAGCACATCATCGGTGTGGTGGTAAGGGATATTATCATGGAAATCAATATCGCCACTGACAGGGTCAAGGCAAACTCCCGGAAATAACGGCCAATCACCCCTCCCATCAGCAGGATGGGCAAAAAAACCGCGACCAGGGAAACGCTGATCGAAAGGATGGTAAACCCGATCTCCCCTGCTCCTTTTAATGCCGCTTCCCGAGGGGCCATGCCTTTCTCGATATACCGCGTGATATTTTCCACCACAACAATGGCATCGTCAACCACAAAACCCGTGGCCACGGTCAGCGCCATCAACGAGAGATTATCTAAACTAAAATGTAAAAGAAACATCACCCCAAAGGTACCGATGATCGACACCGGGACAACTATACTTGGGATCAGGGTCGAGCGGAGATTGCGCAAAAAAGCAAAGACCACCAGGATGACCAGGATACCCGCAATCACAATGGTGCGTTGGGCTTCTTGCACTGAGGCACGGATGCTTGGCGACCTGTCAAGTTTAATGGCAAGATTAATGGCAGGCGGAATGGCTGCTTGCAGTTGCGGAAGAGCGGCGCGGACAGCATCAACCGTTTTGATCACATTCGCCCCCGGCTGGCGAAACAAGATCACAGAAATGGCCGGCTGGCCGTTGACAAGCCCCAATTGCCGAAGATCAGCCACCGAATCCTGCACGTCAGCCACGTCTGATAACCGGATCACCGCTCCCGAGGAATCGTGGGTAACAATAAGAGGACGGTAGTCTTTGGCCGTGTAAAGTTGATCATTGGTTTGGATTTCCCAAGTCCTTTGATTATTGGACAACTGACCCTTGGGACGGTCCGCGTTGGTGGCACTTATTGCCGCACGTACCGTATCAAGGCCAATTCCATACTTATTTAACGCCATGGGATTAAGCTCTACCCTGACAGCTTGCGTGGCCCCGCCGCCGACGGTGACCTGACCGATGCCATCGATCTGGGACAATTTTTGGGCCAGGATGCTGTCAGCCACGTCATAGATGTCCGCTTTATTCATGGTGTCGGATGTCAGCGATAAAATAAGGATTGGCGCTTCCGATGGATTGAGCTTACGGTAGGTTGGGTGAATAGGCAAATCCGCCGGCAAATAATCCTGTGCCGCGTTGATCGCTGCCTGGACATCGCGCGCGGCCCCGTTAATGTCCCGGCTTAGGTCAAACTGGACTGTAATATTGGTGGAACCAAGGTTGCTGCTGGAAGTCATTTCAGTGACACCTGCGATATGGGCAAGCTGACGCTCCAAAGGTGTCGCCACAGAAGAGGCCATGGTCTCCGGGCTGGCACCCGGCAAGGACGCCTGCACACTGATGGTGGCCAGGGTGATCTCAGGCAAGGTGGCTACCGGTAAATACATGACGGCAACTAAGCCGGAGAGGACAAGTCCCACGGTCAACAAGGTAGTTGCAATAGGACGTTGGATGAATGGTGTTGAGATGCTCATAGTTAGTTATGTCAATTTAAGACGCTTACCCACGCGGTCAAACCAAAGATAGATGACCGGAGTGGTATAAAGTGTCAGTACTTGACTAAAAATAAGTCCGCCGATAATGGTAATGCCCAGTGGTTGTCTCAGTTCAGCGCCCATGCCTCCGCCGAAAGCCAAAGGCACCGCGCCTAAGATGGCGGACATCGTCGTCATCATGATCGGCCTAAACCTCAAAAGACAGGCCTGATAAATGGCATCCACCGGGGCTTTCCCTTCCTGGCGCTCTGCATCCAAGGCAAAGTCCACCATCATGATGCCGTTTTTCTTGACGATGCCGATCAAAAGGATAATGCCGATAAGCGCGATAACGCTTAAATCCGTGCGGAAAATCAGAAGCGATAAAATGGCACCCACCCCTGCCGAGGGCAAGGTCGATAATATGGTGAGGGGATGAATGTAACTTTCATACAAAACACCCAGCACAATATACACCGTGATCAAGGCCGCCAGGATCAAGAGCGGCTCATTGCTCAAGGACGATTGAAAGGCCTGGGCCGTGCCCTGGAATTGGCCGCTGATACTGCCGGGCAATCCCATCTTCTTCGTTGTTGATTGAATGGCCGCCACCGCGTTTCCGAGCGAGGTCCCCGGTGCCAGGTTAAATGACAAGGTCACCGCCGGAAACTGCCCCAAATGGCCGATGATCAAGGGTTCGGTGGTTTGCGAAAATTTGGCGATCGCATCGAGCGGCACTTGCGCGCTGCTGGCGCCGCGCACATAAAGATTGTGTAATTTATTGGGGTTCTTTTTAAAATCAGGCTGCACCTCGAGAATGACCCGGTATTGGTTTAACTGGGTGAATATCGTTGACACGATCCGCTGGCCGTAAGCGCTATAAAGGGTGTTGTCGATGACCGACGGTGTCACGCCCAGGCGTGAGGCAGTGGCGCGGTCGATCACCAGGGTCTCCTGCAAGCCCTGGGCTTGTTCATCGCTGCCGACGTCTCTTAACTGCGGCAAGGCAGAAAGCGCCTCAACCACCTTGGGCGCCCATAAATTTAGCTCGTCGCCATTGGGGTCTTCCAAGGTGTACTGGTATTGCGTCCGGCTGACCGTGTCATCCACCGTCAGGTCCTGCACCGGCTGCATAAATAAAGTGATCCCTTTGACCTGCGCCAAACTCTTTTGCAGCCGCCGGATCACATCGCCGGCAGAAATTTTGCGCTCATCAATGGGTTTAAGATTGATGAGTATCCTTCCGCTGTTAAGAGTGGTATTGATGCCATCCACCCCGATAAAAGTAGACAGGCTGTCAACCGCGGGGTCCTTGAGGATCGTGGCCGCCAATTGTTGCTGGCGTGAGCTCATCGCCGGAAATGAAATGGATTGGGGGGCCTCGGAAATGCCCTGGATAAGGCCGGTGTCCTGGATGGGGAAAAAACCCTTGGGGATAAAAACATATAAAAGTACAGTAAAAACAAGCGTGCCCAAGGCAACAGCCAGAGTCAAATTCTGGTTCTTTAGTACCCATTGCAAAGACTCGCCGTATTTCTTGATAACCCCTTTATACATCTCTTCAGAGGCATGGTAGAATTTTCCTTGTTTTTCCGTCGGTATATGTTTAAGCAATTTAGCGCACATCATCGGCGTCAAGGTCAGCGAGACGACCGCTGAAATGACAATGGTCACACCGAGAGTGATGGCGAATTCACGAAACAATCGTCCCACCACATCCCCCATAAACAATAACGGAATAAGCACCGCGATTAAAGAAATGCTCAAGGACATGATGGTAAAAGCAACCTGTTGTGAGCCTTTAAGCGCGGCTTGCAAAGGAGTTTCCCCTTGCTCAATATACCTGGAAATATTTTCGATCATCACGATCGCATCATCGACGACAAAACCCGTGGCGATGGTCAGGGCCATCAAGGTCAGATTGTTGAGGCTAAAGCCCAGCAGAAACATGATCCCAAAAGTACCGACCAAGGACACCGGGACTGCGATGCTGGGGATGATTGTCCCGGCCAAGGTGCGCAAAAACAAAAAAATGACCATGACGACTAATGCCACCGCCAACATCAGCTCAAACTGGACGTCCGCCACTGAGGCGCGGATGGTGGTTGTCCTGTCGGTCAATATGGAAACCTGAACCGAGGCCGGCAGGGAAGACTCCAGCTGGGGCAGCATCTTCTTGATGCTGTCAACGACTTGGATGACATTAAATCCCGGCTGACGCTGGATATTGATGATCACCGCCGCAGATTTATTCATCCACGCCGCTTGTTTAAAATTTTCAACATCATCGACGACAACAGCCACGTCAGACAATAGCACCGGAGCACCCTTTTGATACGCAACCACCAGATGACGGTACTCGGTACTCGAGTGGAGTTGGTCATTGGCATTGATGATGGAAGACTGCCGCGGCCCGTCAAAACTCCCCTTGGCCTGGTTGACATTGGCCGCACCGATCGCCGTACGCAGATCTTCCACCGTCAGGCCGTCAGCAGCCAAGGCCGTCGGATTGGCCTGGATCCTGACAGCCGGCCTCTGTCCGCCGCTGATACTGACCAAGCCCACCCCTGAAACTTGAGAAATTTTCTGGGCCAGGCGGGTGTCTGCCAAATCCTCGACCTGAGGCAGAGGCATGGTCGATGATGTCAGGGCCAAGGTCAAAATCGGCGCGTCAGCAGGGTTTACCTTGCTGTAAACCGGCGGATTGGCAAGGTCCGCCGGCAATAAATTACCGCCCGCGTTGATGGCCGCCTGCACTTCCTGTTCGGCGATATCAATGTTTAATTCCAGGCTAAATTCAAGGGTGATGATTGAGCTGCCGCCGGAAGAGGTGGAGCGCATTTGTTTGAGGCCCGGCATTTGGCCGAATTGACGTTCCAAGGGGGCGGTGATCGCCGTGGAAATCACATCAGGGCTGGCCCCTGGGTAAAAAGTGGCTACTTGGATGACAGGGTAATCAACTTGTGGTAACGCGGAAATGGGTAGTTGAAAATAAGCAACGCCGCCGGCCAAAAGTATGGCCACCATCAATAAGACAGTTGCCACCGGCCGCATAATAAATATGCGGGAGGGATTCATGGGTTATCTCCAGGAGATGGACCTGAAGGAGAACTTTTATGTTTATGGTTGGAGGCCACCGTGACCTTGCTGCCTTCCTTTAATTTGTCGGCGCCTTCCACGACCAGCACATCACCCGCCGACAACCCGTTTTCTATGGCCACGTTATCTTCCTGGGTGGCCCCAAGGGAGACTTGGCGCACGGTGACCGTATTGTCCGCCTTGACGACAAAAACAAAGCTTCCTTGAGGGCCTTGCTGTATCGCGGCCACCGGAATGATCACCGCGCCTTTTTCCACATTGACAAGCAAATGAATATTAACAAATTGATTGGGAAACAAAGCGTTATCTTGATTGTCGAAAATCGCTTTCAGCTTGACCGTGCCGGTGGTTTGGTCAATTTGGCTGTCGACGGCAAGTAAATATCCCGTTGCTATTTTCTTGGTTTCCTCACGGTTATACGCATCCGCGACCAACTTTTCACCGGCTTGATATTTACTCAGCACTTGAGGAAGATTGTCTTCGGGAATGGAAAATACAACTGTAATAGGCTGCAGCTTGTTGATCACGGCCAGACCCGTGGTATCGCCGGGAGACACCGTGTTGCCGGCATCCTCCAGGCGTAACCCGATCTGTCCGCTGATCGGCGCCGTGACGTGCGCGTAGGTCAACTGCAGATTGGCATTATTGACTTGAGAATCATCAACCTCGACTGTCCCTTCATACTGGCGGACCAGGGCGTCCTGGGTATCCAGTTGTTGTTTGGGGATGGAATCTTGAGCTAATAAAACCTGATAGCGCGCCAGGTCCAGCTTGGCATTATCAAGCAGTGCCTGGTCCTTGGCCAATTGTCCTTGGGCTTGGGCCAATTGTATCTCAAAAGGACGGGGATCAATATCTGCCAAGGGCTCACCTTCCTTGACAATTTGGCCTTCCTTAAAAAACACCTTCATCAACTGCCCGCCGACAAGATATTTGACCGTGACCGTATTAAGGGCGGTCACAGAACCTAAACCATTAAGATAGATATTGATATCACCTATTTTCGCCGTCGCTGTCACGATAGGTGAATCGCTGGAGATGCGGCCGGATTTGCTCCAACCGCTTTTCTTGGCCGTTTGAGATGCATTTGCGGGAACATTTGATGGTTTGGGCCAAAAATGATAAACAACAACCGCTGCCAGCAATAGGATGATTGCCCCAAACCATGTCCTTCGGGGGAAATGTATCTTCATTATTCTCCTGGACCCGAAGGTCCGCCGTCATTGCCACCACCGTCATCGCTATGTTTATGCTTGGCCCTACCCTGCATCCGGTCCCATTGGCTTAATTGATCCGTGCTAAGGACTTGGGCCAATTCTTGCTTTTCATCAGCTTTTAATTGTTTCATTTGGCTGCGTTGGCTGTCGCGGTCCGCGAGCTCATTTTGCATGCTTTGCCGAAGTTCCTCGCGTTTGGAGGAGAATTTTTCAATAATCGGTTTAATGGCAGCGGCCTGGTCCTGGGTCAAATTTAATTGAGACTGCATCTTCGCCACCATATCATCAGCGCTTGGGCGTTGATGCTCTCCACCCGGCGGCTGGTCTTGCGCGAAAACAGGCAGAGCTGTAAAAAATAAAACCATCAATAAAGCATAAAACAGCTTCAAACTCATATTATATTCCCCTTTCGGTCAATAATTATGCTGAATTATAATTTTTTTATTTGCTCTTATTTCTAATCCCTGTCTTCCCCTTCTTCTTTGCCGCCCCAATGTTTATGGCCTTCCCCATCCTTGCGGCCGAATTTATCTTGACCCTCATGCCCCATTAATTCTCTTTGCTTTTTTAGGGCCATGTAACCTGCGAATTGCTCAGGCGTCAGGATTTTTTTGGTCTCCAATAGGAAATTGAGTTGATTATCCGCCATTTGCGATTGAAGGGCCTTGATCTGGGTCTCGATATCATTGATCTTGTTCATGTCCGGCGAGGCCTTGGTGATTTCCGCGTTAAATGTTTCTCTATTGGACTTCATCTGTTCAAAAACACTTTTCATCGCTGTTTTTTGTTTTTCGTGGACACTTTTCAATTGCTTGACTTGGTCTTCACTCAGATTGAGGATTTGGGCCATCATATGGTCCTTTTGGCCCTGGTGCCAGGATTCCTTGTTACCACCCCCATTGTCCGCGTACGCCAACATGGGTGACGCCGATACCACTGCTGCTGATAGCATTAAACCTAAAAATAATTTTGTCATGTCCAACATAGACACCTCCTGTTTTTGTTCCTAAAATAGTTTGCCCTTTCAGCTATTTAGACAACTCGCATCTTCCAAAAGTTCCCAACAATCTATTTCTTTTATTTAGAATTAATTGCTGCCATCCAAAGGCGGAAATGATGGCGATAAAAGGCTCCATGGGGACCCTAAACCGCTCCCCTGCATAATGCGTGCCGGCCACAATAGAGCCGTAGAGAATGCAGATCAAGGCAAACAATAAAAACTGGAAATAAATATTGCGGCCTATCTTTGTAATACCCAACAATAGCCCTGCCATCCAAAACATGACCAAAGGATATCCTAATATTTTACCCAAAATCGTGATAGCGGGACAATCAAAATATTTTAAAGATCCAGGCCTGGTCATGATAGACAATAAATCCCGGCCAATCGTGCTTCTATAATTATCCATCTGGGAAATGACCCCTCCCACCAGGTCGATCTTTCCTGAAGGGCCCGTGTAAAAATGATTATATTCGATAAAGATCTTGGTAAAAGCAGCATCGTGAAAAAGGACATAATTCCTTAACTGCCAGATCCCCAGAAGACCATACATGATGACCAAAAAAACAATCGCGTGATAAAGAGTTCTCCTCATGTCCCGGGCGGCATTCGCATAAATGACAAAACCCGCTGTCGCATACCCTAAAAAATACGCCCCTGGCCTGACATAAGCCGCTAAAACCAACATGCACGAAGTCACCAGGATATATTTAATGGCCCCAGTTTTAAGATAGCGGACAAAATTAAACATATATAAAGTCATCAAAAGCAAAAATAACGTTTCCGTCAGGATTTTCAGCGAATACACGGTGATGTTGGGAGAATAAAGAATTAATCCCGCGCTTAAGAAAACCAACCTAGGGTCAGGGTCAATTTCATTGGCTGTTTTGAAAACAAAAAAAGCCGCCGAGATCGTCAATAAAACTTGTATGAATACCACTCCGCTTAAGGGAATGCCCCATAACCCGTTTAAAACACCAAGAAAAAGGGGATATCCCGGAGTTCTCCTGTATTCTTCATGCAAAGCCCCATTCGTATCCGCCCAAGCAAATGCTCCTTTAGTCACCAGCACCTTGGCCGTGTTTAAATACAAATAAGAATCGGGAGCAAATTTACTTTGAGGGGCATGAATTTGAGCAAAACCGAATAAAAAAATCTTGATTAAAACAGCTATCCCTATGAATGCGATCAGCCATTTTTTATCATCCATTCTTTTTCCATCCGCCGCCAAGGGCTTTATAAAGGGAGATAAGATTGGACAGGCGGTCAACACTGACCTGGATAAGGTTTTCCTGGGCGCTGTACAGGTCCTGCTGGGCCAAAAGCACGGTAAGATAGTTGTCAATGCCGTTATGGTAACGGGCGCTTGCCAAATTGTATCGCTCTTGCTGGGCGCTGACTAGACCTCGCTGTGCCTCGATTTGCCTGTTTAAGGTGTCCCTGGCCGCGATGGCATCGGAAACTTCTTTGAAAGCAACTTGAACGGCCTTTTCATATTGGGCAATATCAATATTTTTGCCTACCTCGGCGGCATTTAAATTGGCCAGGTTGGTATTTTGGTTAAAAAGCGGTAAAGAAATTTGCGGAGAGAAACTCCAAATTTGGGTCCCTTCGGTAAATAGTTTGGCCAATTGCACACTGGCGGTCCCATCTGAACCTGTTAAAGTGATCGTCGGAAAAAAAGACGCCCGCACAGCGCCTATATTGGCATTGGCTGCTTTGAGCTGGTGTTCAGCTTGCAGGATATCCGGACGCCGTTCGATCAAATCCGATGAAACACCCACCGGTAAATCTTCCATCAGATCCTGGGCCGCCAGCGACGGTGACTGTCCTAGATCATCGGGTATTGGCTGGCCTATCAGAAGCTCCAAGGCATCTTGGGCTTGGGAGCGCTGGCGATCATAATTGGCAATTGCCACCTTGGCTGAAAGCACCTGGGTTAGGGCCAAGTCCAAGTCCAGTGCTGAGGCATTGCCCAGCTGATAGCTTTTATTAATTAAATCATAATACGCCTCAACCGATTGAAGTGTCTGGCGCAGTAATTCCAATTGTTCTTCCAGTGAACGCTCGGTCAAATATTGCACTGCTACTTGGGACACCAAGGTAATTTGGGCGCTGCGGGAACCTTCTTGGGTGGCGAAATATTGTTCCAACACCTGGGCCTTGAGACTGCGGATGTGACCGAATAAATCAACCTCATAGCTCGTATTCACACTGGCACTATATGTATGCGACTTAATATACTTATTACTGGTGGCCAATTGGCGTTGACGCACGCCTGAAGCATCGATTTCAAAGCTCGGCAGAAAGGCATATTGCACGATGCGGTATTGGTCGCGGATCTGCTGCACGTTTAAAAGGGCCACGCGGTAATCGCGGTTATTATCTAAAGCCAACTCAATGAGTTTTTGCAATCGCGGGTCTTTAAAAAAATCCTGCCAGCCGATGTCAGAAGCTGCCATACTTCCCGTCGAAGTCTGGGATTGTGTGTATGGAAATTGCGAAGGCACAGGTAAGGACGGGCGATTATATGAAGGAATAAAGGTGCAGCCTGCAAGACCCAGATATAATAATATTGAAAAAAATAGTTTATTCATAGTTGTTTGTCATCCCGGCGAAGGCCGGGATCTTTATCCTTGGGCACAAAGATCCGCCGCACGGTGACAAAAAATACCGGCACTAAAAATATGGCTATAAACGTGGCCGTAAACATCCCGCCTGCTACACCTGTCCCGATGGCATGCTGGCTGGCTGAGCCGGCGCCGGTGCTAAGCGCCAAAGGGGTGACCCCTAAAATAAATGCCAAGGAAGTCATCAGGATCGGGCGCAAGCGCAAATGCACCGCTTCCAGCGTTGCCTCAACCAAACCCTTACCCTGCTTTTGGAGGTCTTTGGCAAATTCCACAATCAAAATGGCATTCTTCGTCGACAATCCGATAATGGCCAAAAGGCCGACTTTAAAATAAACATCATTGGGCATGCCGCGCAGGGTGGCCGCCAGCAGGGAACCCAATACCCCCAAAGGCACCACCAGTATGACTGCGAAAGGAATAGACCAGCTTTCATAAAGGGCTGCCAAGGCCAAAAACACGACGATGATAGAAAGGGTAAACAGCGCCGGGGCCTGCTTGCCGGAGAGGAGTTCTTCATAAGACTGGCCGGTCCATTCGAAACCAATGCCTTTGGGCAATTGGTTGATCATCCCTTCCATGGCCTTCATGGCTTCTCCGGTGCTTTTGCCATGGGGCGTTGAACCCACGATTTCTACCGCCGGAAAACCATTATAGCGCTGCAACTGCGGAGACCCGTAGGTCCATTGCAAATGGACCAAACTGGACAATGAAACCATCCCTCCCTGGCTGTTTCTCACGAAAACCTTGCTGATATCCGATGGCTGCATGCGAAAGGGTGCATCCAACTCAACAATGACCCTCTGTACGCGATTGCCGTGGACAAAATTATTGACATAAAACGAGCCGAAATTGGACTGCAAGGCGATATTGATTGCACCCAAAGAGACACCCAAGGCACTGGCCTTATTTTCATCGACGTTGACCTTTAATTGGGCCGCGTCTTCCAATCCCTGCATGCGTACACCCATGACATCGGGGTTCTTGGCTGCCAAGGCCATCAATTGATCACGCGCCTGCATCAGTTTGCCATGGCCTAAGCCGGACTGGTCTTCGAGCATCAGATCAAAACCCGACGAGGTGCCCAGCTCCGGAATAGGCGGTAAATTAACGGGGAAAATGATGGCATCTTTGATTTGGGAAAACGCGCCAAAAGCACGGCCAATGATCGCAGGCGCTTTATGGCCGGCCCCCGGACGCTGGCTCCAGTCTTTCATGCGGATAAAGGAAAGCGCGGAATTCTGCCCCCGGCCGTTAAAGCTGAAACCTGCCACCGTAATGATCTTTTCCACCTCCGGTTGGCTTAAAAAATATTTTTCCACTTTTTTAAGCACAGCCAGGGTCCTTTCCTGGGTCGCTCCGACGGGTAATTGGATGTTGGTGATAAAATACCCCTGGTCTTCTTCCGGCAAAAATGATGAAGGCAGATGGACAAACAGGAAAACCACGATGGCGATGATCACCGCGTAAACAATAAACCAACGGCCCGTGGTCCCAAGCATGCGGCCGACCATACCGTGATATTTATCCCGTCCCGCGGTAAACCCTTTATTAAAAAGCCCAAAAAAACCTTTCTTTTCTTCATGTTTGGTTTTGTCAATCGGTTTGAGAATGGCAGCGCACAAGGCCGGGGTCAAGGTCAAAGCTAAAAAGATTGAAAATAACATGGATGCAACCAAGGACAGAGAAAACTGCTTGTAAATGGCTCCCACTGAACCGCCGAAAAACGCCATGGGGATAAACACCGCGGTCAATACCAGGGAAATACCGACCAACGCTCCGGTAATTTGTTCCATGGCCTTGATACTGGCCTCCCGTGGAGAAAGACCTTCTTCGCGCATCAGGCGCTCGACGTTTTCAACCACCACAATGGCATCATCAACCAGGATACCGATGGCCAACACCATCCCAAAGAGGGTCAACACATTAATGGAAAAACCAAAAGCTTTCATGATCGTGAAAGTGCCCATCAAAGCCACAGGCACCACAATTGTCGGTATCAGGGTCGTGCGCATGCTTTGCAAAAATAAATACATGACGCAAAAAACCAGAAAAATGGCAATCCCGAGCGTTTTGATCACTTCTTCGACGGAAATACGCACAAACCTCGACTGGTCTAAAGGAAAATCGACCTTGACCCCCGGGGGAAAGAACTTGGACAACTGGGCCACCTTCGCGCGCACGGCATCAGCCGTGGCAATGGCATTTGCCGTCGGCGTCAATTTGATGGCCACGGCAGAAGAAGGAAAGCCGTCGGTACGGGCCCGGGTGGAATAATCAAGGCCGCCTAAGGCCACATTGGCCACGTCCCGCAAATAGACCCTGGAGCCGTCAGGATTGACCCGCAAAATAATATTTTCAAACTGCTTGGGAGTGGTTAGAGTGCTTCGGCCCTGCAGGGTGACATTGAGCTGTTGGCCTTTGACAAAAGGACGGTCGCCTAACTGTCCCAGCGGGACTTGAATGTTCTGTACGCCGATGGCATTGATCACATCATCGGCCGTCAAATTATAACTGTAAAGTTTTTGGGGGTTCATCCAGATGCGCATGGCATTTTCAGTGCCGAACTGATTGGCCTCCCCTACTCCGGGGACACGGCGGATGGGGTCAAGCACGTTGGAGGCAATGTAATTACCCAGAGAAATTTCATCCATGCTCCCGTCGGGAGTGGAAAGGGTAAAAAACATCAGGTAATTACGGGTGGCTTTAGTGACGGTGACACCGGCCTGCTGGACAATCTGCGGTAAAGCAGGTATGGCTAATTGCAATTTATTTTGCACCTGCACCTGGGCCGTATCCAGACTGGTACCAGGTTCGAAATAAAGCGTGATGGTAGACAGTCCGCTGGAATTGCTGGTGGAAGTAATGTAAAGGAGATTATCGATACCGCTCAATTGCTGCTCGATGATGGAGGTGACGGTATTTTGCAGGACCTCGGCTGAGGCGCCGGCATAGCTGGCATTGATGTTGATCGAAGGCGGGGCCACACTGGGATACTGGGCCACAGGCAATTGGGTAATGGCCACTATACCCATAAGAAAAATCAATATGGAAATGACCCCGGCAAATATCGGACGATCGATAAAAAATTTAGACATTGGGAGTCTCTTTAAATGGCACGGTTTTTACAGTTGCGCCCGGCTTGACCTTTTGCAATCCTTCCACGATCACGGTCTCCCCGGCTTTAAGGCCCTCCGTGACGATCCATTGATCCTCAAGCGCATCGCCGAGCTTTATTGTCCTTGCTTCCACCTTTTTATCCGGCGTCACAACCATGACAGTCGCCACACCATTGGCGCCCAAGGCAACGGCGCGTTGGGGCACGCTGATGGCATTTTGATTGACGGCCTGCTCGAGCTGTGCACGGGCAAACATCCCCGGTAATAATATACGGCCGGGATTAGGAAACTGGGCGCGCAGGGTGATCATGCCGGTGCTTGGGTCCACGGTAATATCGCTAAATAATAGCTTACCGGGATATTGATAGCTCGTGCCATCCTCCAAAATCAAGGTCAACTTGGCCTCATCAGGGGCAACTTTTTGTAACTTCCCCTCGTCAAAAGAATGCCGCAGGCGTAAAACATCCGTGCTTGACTGCGTAAAATCAAAATATATAGGATCAAGCTGCTGGATCACGGCCATTTGTGTCGCATCGGTTTGACTGACAAGTGCTCCTTCAGTGACCTTGGCCTCGCCGATTTTACCGGAAATGGGTGCCGTAACGCTCGTATAGCCGAGATTTAAAGATGCTGTTTCCACAGCCGCTTGGGCTGATTCTACGTCTGCCTTGGCCTGAAGCTGGGCGGCGGATGCATCCTCATAATCCTGTTTACTGACCGCGTTAATGGCAACGAGCTGTTTATAACGGTCAGCCTTGGCCAGGGTCTGGGCCAAGACCGCCTGGGCCTTGGCCAAACTTGCTTTGGCGCTATCAAGATTGGCCTGCAGGGGTGCAGGGTCAATTTGAAACAATACATCCCCTTCATTAACCTGGGACCCTTCTGTAAATAACCTTTTAAGGAGAATGCCCGTTGCCCGTGCCCTGACTTGCGCCACCCGCACGGCATCAATCCTTCCGGGGAGCTCTGTTGTTATTGGCAAGTTTTGTGAATTCACCGTCACCACCCCCACTTCCGAAGCGGGAGGCTGCAATGGTGCATTTTGCTTAGTGCCACAACCAGACAAAACCCCGAATAACAGCAGTAAAATTGATGCTTTAAAAAATCGCATATTGATTATTCCCTTCCTTGAAATAGGGACAGCGCCCTATTTTGTTGTAAAATAAGAAGCTGCCCCCCCTATTTTATCAGAAAGACGGCCTACCAATTTTTCAAGGATCGTTAAATATTCTTCCCTTTCCCTGGCAGAGACCCGGCTGAAAACCTGCATAAAAGCTTTGCGACGCTGCTGATAAACTTCCTGTAAAACCTTCCTTCCTTTGGCGCTTAAAGAAACAAAAACCGTACGTCGGTCCTCTTTGCCGTGCTCACGAATGACAAATCCAGTCTTGACTAATCTATCAATAATGGCGGTAACTGCTGAAAATTTGACCTTAAGAGCATCCACCAGGGTATTCATCTTGCAATGACCGCAAGTCGAAAGGCATTCTAAGACCAAAAGCTGGGTGGTGGTGATGTCCCTGCGGGTCAGGGTGCTGTTCTCGTAACAGCCCAGTTCAATTTTTAATTTGGGAACAATTTTAATCATCCTGTCCCCAAATTCTTCCAATTTTAATTCACCCATAATCACCTCATTTTATTCCATTATGTGAAATATTCCACAAACTAAATATACACTATGATAACTAAGTTGTCAATGGGGAAAGGGAATGACATGGCAAACCTGATCGAAGGGCTTTTACTTGGCGTACATGGCCTTTAGTTGGGCGACTGTAGGAAAAGTCGCATAATACTCCCCTTGAGGGCCAAGGAATCCATTCCCAGATTTTTTGATAACAACCGTGGTGTACCCGCCGCTGTTATTGGGAACGTTCACCGTAAATGAATCTGGGGTGTCTGCTGCCATGGGCAGCACGGTGGCTGAAAGGGGCGCCGGAGCGCTCACCACTGTTGTGACCGGTTGGGTCTGGATGATCTCTACCGGCTGAGCATAGACCGCGGGCGCGGGTACGACCTTGTACCCATGGCGTTGGGTCAAAACGTAGTAAACGCCGTTGTCGGTATAATAAACCCTGCCGTTGATATTGACCGGCTGAAAATCCGGCGGTATGACATTGACATAGGCACCTATCGGAGGGTTTACCAGCATATAATCAAAACCAGCCCGCTGGTAATACAAGCCATCATAATAATAATACACCGTCCCTCCCACCCAGACCGTGTCGTATCCAGCGGGAAGAAAATTCATCCGGTAACCGTAATGGGGATGGTCATGCCACCGGTAATAATGATGCTCGTCGCGGCGGTCCCATCCCTCATCATGCCGGTCCCTCACACCAATCCCAATCGACCAATCCGCATAGGGCAATGAAGGGGCTGCAAATAACATCAGCGCTAAAACACTAAAGAATATTTTCATAACATTCTCCCTTTATTTCCTTTATTTTATTTATTTTCCGAAGTTTTGACAGCCACGGCACCGTTAAATTCCCCGTCCTTAAAATTTCCCTTATACTGGGAGCCATCGGCATAGGTCAGCAATCCCTGGCCATTTAACATTCCCTTGCCAAATTGCCCCTCATATTTACTTCCGTCGGTATAAATGAGGACCCCCTTGCCCTCATAAAGCCCATTTTTAAATTCGCCTGTATACTGCTCCCCATTAACGTAGTTCAATGTCCCTGTGCCCTCGAAAGCCCCGTCTTTAAATTGGCCTTCGTACACCGAGCCGTCGGGCAAGGTCATTTTACCATGGCCGTCTTTGATATTCTGGGCCCATGAAGCACCACAGCCGAATACAACACAAGCAATCATCACTATCAGCCGGCTCTTTTTCATGCCATGACCTCATTCCTCATCAAAGCCCCCTTCTGATACCTTCCCCGATAATTTTATTTTACCGGTTTCGGCAAGCAGGTGCTTGGGCAAAAATGCAGCATTTGCAATTATCGTCGGAACAACCGCGCTCGCAATGACCGCGGCCACAAGATATGAGTATTGTTCCTTGGTCACTATCCCATGGGACAACCCATAAAGGGCAGAGATGCTTCCGAAGGTAAGTCCTGTGGACATCATTAAGGTATAATACCACCTTTCCTTGTGCTGGCGGCGGAAACAGCTTATTATAGGATACAATCCAAAAATTTTGGAAAAAACTTTACCTGCCAATAATAGTAAAAAAACGACCGGGGCACTGATCAGCGCGGGCAGGGAAACCAGGGAACCGGCGCGTAAAAAATAAAAGGGGGTCAAAAAGCCTACCGTTAATGTCCGCAAGCGCCTGACCCAATGCTCTTCCTTGGCAGCAAATTCAGCCACCATGATACCGGCAATGTAAGCCGGAAGCACCGCCTCACTGCCTGACCAAAAAGCCAGGGTGCCAAGCCCTAATAATACCAAAACGACCCATTTGACCCGGATAGCGGCAGTCCTGTTGCCATAAATTTTCGTTAATAATGATGTTAAAAATGGAAACAAAATCAACACTACAGCGCTGACGAGGGCAAATACTATTGATTTATACGTAAAAGGCGCAAACAAAAATCCCAGCACCAAAACAGTCCCCAAATCATTGATAAAACAGGCCCCCAAAATCCCCTTGCCGAATTCTGTTTTGTTAAATCCCGTCTCAAGCATAACAGCGTATACCACGGCCATGGATGTCGTGGAAAGGGCGACACCTGCCAATAAGCTTGCCCTGGGGTCCCAATGCAGGACAAAACGGCTCAGGGCCGCGCACCCCAAAAATGGTGCCAAGAAACCGATAATACCGACAACACCGACCTCTTGCCATTTGGTGCGGATGACCCTTGGATCAAGCTCTGCCCCTGCTAAAAATGTCAATAAAACAGCCCCCATGGAAGCCAGGAAACGCACCCATTCCAAATTCCCGCCAAGCGAGTCAGTCCCCCAGAAATGATTGGCAATGGCCGCGGCAAAGATGCCCACACAAATTTCAACCAGCGCGATGGACACCCTTAGATGATAGGCAACAATCGCCGAAACAACGGCAAGTCCAATCCACAACGTCGCTATAGCGTATATCCGTTCCATATTATTACTCCTAAAAAAGGGGACACTTTAAAGTGTCCCCTTTTTCTCTACCTCAATGGCATCGACATCTATAATATCTCTATTTTTCTGGTCCCGGGGATTCAAACTTAACAGCCATTGGCTATAAAATCTCATCCCATAAGTAAAAATAATCCAAACCGACAAATGGCCTGCCAAAACCCAGGACCCTTGGAGCATGGCCCCTATGATAGCAACAGGCGCCAGGAATTGGAATAAAAGAGCAAATAATATTCCCCAAAAACCAAACGCTTTAACGACAACAAAAAATGACACCATCCAGGCCGCGGCCCCCAGCACATGGGACATCAGCATGGCATACATAGAAAGGACCGGCCGCAAAATCTTAAAAAATGCCGCAGGAAGGACCCCCAATAAAAAAACAACGATCAACAGGTAGGATATGACAATCAATAAGGGCAGAAGCAGCTGGGCCGCCTTTGCGACCCCGTAGAAAAAGACGGACAAAAAAAGGACAACTCCAGCTATAAAAAAAAGAAATACCGCAAAACCTTTTAATCCCGTGTAAACCTTGATCATGACAGCCCCTCATGAAGGTCATGGATGCCTTTCAAATTGATATGGACTTTTTTATCATGCCATACAATGATGTCTTTAAATCGTCTATTATAAACAATGTCCTCCAAGCTATAGGTATGACGGGCGATGATGGGCTGTGAAAAAGTTTCATCGATGCCTGTCAGGGAAGCCAAGATGCCCATCTGGGCCTCCCGCATTTTCTTTTCATCCATGCCAAACAAGGGGCTCTTCTCGTCGATATAGTGACGCACGGTCCAACTTAAAGCAAACAAGGGCGTGTGATCGCGTTCCAGTTTAAGATCATAAAATTTGCGCGAACTCTCCCCTTCCAGGCTGACTTCGTTTTTAGTCAGGTGCAGGGCCATGTGCGCTTCAGCGATTTGGTTTAAACGCTCATTGGCAATCCGGAAAGAAAAGCATAATTTGCCGTTATGTTTACCGATGATCGCTTTATTGCTGAAAATGATCCTCGCCGTTGCCCTTGAAAACCTGGCGTAAAATAAACCGGTGATCACGGCCAGGGTCAACAGCCCCAAAAACCCCTGGATGGTCATCAGGAGATACGGGCCAATGCCGGCATCTGCTACCCTGCTGTAATCAACGGTGCTCATGTTCTCGATGCTCAAGAAAAAACAATGCCTGAAACGTTCCAAGCCCGTCGAATGCCCGTCACCCAGAGGGACAACCCCGAAAATAAAATACAGGATGCCAAAAAATAGATTCGTCAAAAAATAAATGGATGCGATTAACGCAAAGAACTTGGGCCAAGACAAGGAAAAAAAATAATGATACAGGTCGGAAAAGGGGTTCTGCCGGCCGCGCGTGCCATGGACAACCAATCTTCCCTGCCTGTTGATAAGGGCGCGAAAATGGGATGATTGCGGATGGATGGATGTTTGCGAGGGGTCTGGTTTGGGTGTCATAACAATGCAAATGGGTTTCCAACAGGCGTGATCCGGATAATCACAGGCACCACTCCTGAAAAATCCCCGCGCAGAGGGCCTAAAGTTGTCCCAAAAAAACTAATGATAAAGGTCAAGTTTAAAAATTTTTTAACCATGGCATAACGCTTCCAGTGAATAAATCTACGGGTTTCTGCGCAACTATGGGGAGATGGTGTCATATTAAAAAGGATAACATATATATTAAAGTTGTCAAATTAGGCAGCTGGCCGGAAGAGTTTTCCCTTTTTGTGCGGTGGGAGCGTTTTTTTATGAACAAAATCAGAATGACAACTTCCGAGGGAGGAAAACCGCATGGTTTTTAAGCATGAACTATTTAAAAATATTCTCAACCTTGATCCCTTTAATAATTTGGCCATGATTAAGATCTTCAGTCAATAAAATACCACATCCGCCTTTTTGGGCTGAAACAACAACCAGCGCGTCCCAATAACTGATTTGGTCAAGGATGCTGCAGTCAATGGCTTCTTTGATTAAAGGAACGTCAATTTCAATAATTTCAAAATCAAGCAAGCTATCGATTTGCCTTCTGGCTTCTATGGGAGAAATTTTAAGTTTTTTGGTGGATGCTACATAAAACTCATGCAGGACTTGAGTGGATATCACACCGTTTCCATGACGATGGATTTCTTTTATTTTAACCGTGCATTTATATTGTTTTTCCGGGGATGTCTTGTCATTCGCATAAACCAATATATTGGTGTCTATGAAGACTTTATCGCTCATACAATTCTTCCCGGTTCCATTTCCAACCCTTTGAAGAAACTTTATGGCGCTTTGCTACGGCAAAGAATTCATCCATGGCATTCTTTTTAGGTTTTTTAAAAGTTTTCTCTAAAAATTTCCTGATTATAGCATTTAAAGAAGTTTTATTTTTCCGGGCATAGTCCCTTGCTTCTTTGAGCATGTCATCGGGTATTGATAATGTTATATTGGACATAAGCTTTATCCTCCTTGTTCAAATATTAACACATAATATGTGTATGTGCAACATATTATTAGCCCCTTCCTTTTAATTGCGTGAAGAGGGCCCCACCTGGAGGATTTATAACGAAGAAAATCAAAAGCCGAACATGTGGTCCAGACAAAAGGATTGCTCGCCCTTGATAAGCCCGTGGTAGCCGAACAAGCGGCAGGTGGTGTCGCGGATGATGACATACGCGTCTTGGCCGGCGCGCTGGCGCTCTTGTTTGTCAAACATTTCGCCCAGGTGCCACAGCAAGGAGCCGCTGCAGGCAATGTGCACTGTCTTTTTGAACATTTCCGTTCCCTTGGCATCCATCAGGACCAACTCGGTTTCAGACTGCGCGTGCCATGGCGTTGAGGCAGGATAAATCAAATGACATAACGTGTCTGTGCCTTCATCGCGGCCCAAACGCAGGAACAGCCGGGTGCTTAATCCCGGCGGACGGCCCGCGTATGACTGCGGCTCATTTTTGTAGACTAAGGCCGTATTAAAAATATGGGACCCGAAGCTAGTCTCGGTGTTGTGACCGCTCTTGGTGTCCTCATAACGCATCAAAGCGTGCAGCCAGCCGTCAGCTTCGCCGCCTTGGGAGAAATCATAAACTAACTCCATGTGGCCGAAGCCGCCGGGGAATTCATTAGAACTCCCCCTAACCCCCTCTTTAAATAAAGAGGGGGAAACATTCTCTAATAATTTGTTGATATTGAAATCTTTGATATTGGCACGGTCCAATAGCCCAAGCGGAAATAGTCCAACTTGAGCTCCTTTACTGTTATAAATGATAAGCGTCAAGGGTAAATTTTTTTGACAGGTTGACATCGGTGTGGGCAGCACGATGTTTTGCCATCGGTCAATTGGGAGGATTGGCGCCGGTAATATATAACCCTTGCCCATCATCTTGGCCAAGCCGGGAATACTGAGGTCAGACTTCAGATCCGTGCGCTCGACATTGGTATGGGCTATCAGGCGCCGTCCTTTAGCGTCGATGATTTCATAACGGGGCCGCACGAAATGCCGGCCGGCGTGGACCTCAAACTGTTGCGGCCATTTGGCCTTTGGAAATAAACCCGCCACATCTATGGCACAGGTAGCAAATCCAGGAATTAGCTTATCAAAACCAACCACTTCATCATAACCCATCAAACTCAAACCAATGCCATTGGCTGGGATCGGACAGGGATGACTGTTTTGCACCCAAAGCAAGACTTGCTCTCCTTCCCTTGGGGCAGGCAGCCCTGCGTAAAGATCAGCAGGCCAGGAATTAGCATCGTGGGTGCAGGAAAGGACAGAGTCATCATTGCCATACGTATCCAGGGCGTATTTGACAACATCATGTCCGGCAATTCCCGTAAAATGCACAAATAAACTGCCGGTAAAACTTTTAAGGCCAAAGCGTTGTTTTATCTCTTGGCTGTCGATGGTGATGGTATGGACTGATTTTTCCAGCTTTTCATTCCATTGCCCTAACACCATGCCGTCTTTATCAAACAGGCAGCACCATAGCCCCACGGTCTTAGTACTGTATCCGGCCCAATAATTGGCAGTGACTAACCGCGTATGATGCCCTTCTTCTTCCCTAAAAAAGACAAAATTAGTGGCGAAATTCAAACTGTCAAGGTAGTTTCTGGAGTTTGTCAAAAACTCTTCGGACAAACGTGCGTCGTCAAAAGAAAATACCTTTACCCCTTGGGGCAGAAGATGTTGGATTTGAGCGATCAAACGGGCGGAGTCAAAAGCAGTGACAAAAATGGCATTGGCGTCAGCGTTCTTAATATCAGTGACTGGCTGCGCATTTAAGCCCAAGGTCTGCTTGCCGGCATCAACAACGTTCTGGACAAAAATATCAGTGATTTTTATCTGTGAAAGATCATAAAGGGCCTCAAATTCCGAGGCCTGCGCCAAGGGGTCATAGACAGCAACTTTTTTAAAAGATGCCAGGGATTTGATCAGTCCATGCATCTTTTGGGATGTCAAAGGATGTCCCAACGCCTTAAAAAGCGCGGAACCGCCCGAGGCGTTGCTGAATGTTTTGACTTTAAGAGGGATTTCTTGAGATAATGTCTGCATTGTAATCTCCAATCCTGTTCAGTAGTGTCATCTATGTCCTGGATCCCCGATTAAAACATTCGGGGATGACAAAAAAGCAGCATAGCGTTCATAGACGAAATCAGCTGCTTTCCGGGTCTCATCCAGCGGCGTGTTTTTCCAGATTTCCACATCCCCTAAAAAGGGGCGTGCATGGCCCTTTTGGACCAACTCTTCGCAAAACTTTTTATGCCGGGCCCCGGCATGGGGAAGATCGTAAATATAAACCGGTTTACCCGTTGAGCAAGCTTCGGAAATCATGGAAATGGAATCACTGGTCACAACAATCACATCCGCCAGGGCCAGCAAGCCAAAATAAGGGTTTTCTCCTTTGCCCTCCCAAATATAGGAGGAGACCCCGGCAAGATTTTGCCTTAGAATGGCCTCATTGCGCTCACCGGTCCGCCTTGAAAAGGAAATGGCAAGACCGCCGCCGGTATTTGTCGCCGCATTTTGCAGCTTCTTGGCAAAATCATGGGCCAAGGGGCCGGTAAACCCCTGGTGCTTATTTTTACCGCCGACCAAAACACTGATCACAGGGCGCGGCAATGAAGCCAGCAATGGGCGGAAATGCTCGGTTGCGCTAAAAAGTTTTTCCATGGTAACGTGGTGGATGGACCCTTGAGTGACAAAAACATTACTGCCGCGTAATTGGTCATGCGCGGGCGCAATGACAAGATCAAAGAGTGAAGGGTCCATGAAAGGGTCCTGGACATGGACGGTAAAGGTCTTATTTTCGCTGGCGCGACGGATGGCTACTGAAACAGGAGCGCTTTGACGGCCGCAGGAAATCAGTACATCAGGCCATGGAGGGATAAAATCATGTTTACCAAACGGGAGCAACTGCCATAGGCCTTTAGGTTTTTTGACCTCTTTTAATACGTAATCAAGTCCCAGCGCTTGGGCAAGGCCAATGGCTTGGTTGCGAAGTCCGATCAAACCTTCAGTAAGTACCCAGCATGATGATATCGGCAAACCATTTTTAACGTTCATATTGACCGAGATTTAATAAGATGAGAATATCTTAAAAATGGAAGACCATCGGTGCCGTTTTTGCTCATGGTCAACAAACTTCTGATGGGTCACCCAGTTCATCTGAATGACCTTGCGTGTGCCCTCAAAAGGCAGATGCCCATGATAGGAATGGTCAGAGCGTTTAAAAACAAGCAGGGTCCCGATATTGGGAGAAACCTCGGCTTTGATATCATCGATTTTATTGCTGTTAAGCAGGCGCAAACGGCCCCCCTGGTTTTCCCAGGAAGGGTTCATATAGAGAAGCACCGTGATGATCTTGCTTTCCGAGTCCGTATGGACTTGCCCGTCCTTGAGCCTGCATTTTCCGCGCACCGTAAACATCGTCGGTTTGCCCTCGAGATCGAGCGAAAATTTTGATTCGATGGCGTGTCTAAAGGCATCAGAATTTAACTCATTGATCAATTGCATAAATTCGCTGCTGCAGGGCACCGAGGACAAGGGAAAACTGCCGGCGGCCTTGACCTTGGGATAGCTTTCTATCAATTTGTCCTTCCACTCATCCCGGATAAAATCCGAGACCACGATATACTCATAAGGTGTCGTTTCCAGCTTTGCTTTGTTGATCTTCTCCACGTCAATGACAGACAAACTCAAGGTCGGGTTCATATCTCCGTCTCTCCTTAAAAGGTGGACTCTTGAAAACCGGATAATTATATAGCAGACTAAAATAAATGAACAGGTTTATTTTATTCGACGACCTTCACAAAAACATTGGTTTCATTGCCGGCTTGGCCATAATTAAAAAGCTTGTAAAACATATTCTTCTCAAAAACACCTATTTGATCAGGAATATGGAATGAAACAGTAATAATGGCACACGGACTGAAGCTTCCCAGAGGGTATTTTAGTTTTGATGAAATATTTTCCACCTCAAAATCTTCGAAACGGATCGATGTGTCAGTCCTGGGGTTAAGCACCGCCCAAAAAGGATATTCCCAGGTATATTCATCCAATACCAAACCCACCTCATGGCATTGTATATTGTTAAGCAGGACGCGAAAGGTCTTATACTTCGAGAGAATTGAAGGATCCGGAAAATATGCCTCAAGACGGTCTTTCTTGTGCACAATATTCTTTATAGTGACAAATGATTTCATCGGGTTATGCAATACATAAGGAAACGCACAAGCGATCACAACTGTCATGATAACCACTGTTATTGCCCGGGGCCGGACCCTTTCAAAAACAGCCCCTATCAAAGGGGCTGCCATGACAAAAAAAGACAGGTGAAATCGCGTGATCCAGTACTGCCATTTGAGGACCAAATTAAAGGCAATTAACATCCCCACCACGGCCAAAAGATAAAACACCATCTCTGTGTTTCGAAGTGAAGGAAAAATGGCAACCAAAAAAAGGACCGCCATAAATAAAATCACATGCAGCAGGCTCCCAGCGCTGTCCTCGTGCATCGATAAAGGGCTGGTCTCAAAAATCTCTCCTTGATAACTTGAGGACATATCATTCATGTCCACATGTAGCCCATCACCCATTTGATGTAACAACCGTTCAATGGACCTGTTTATTCCCATCCAAGGCGTTAACGTTTCCAAACCCGTATTGCGTAAGGTATTGGCCACCAATTCCTGCCAGCCTAAATGCTCGATTATAAGGCTGTCCCCCCCTATGGCACTGACCGACGCCAATAAATGCCCATGAAAAAGTTTAGCATTACGATAAAGCATACCGCTGTTTAATAAAAGAACAACCATAACAACCGCGGCCAGCTGGCCCAAACTTTTAAGGCCTATGCGGCGCACCATAATGCCCATCATCCAAAGTAAAAAAGGAAGGGCGTATGCTATCCCCGTGGGCTTAGTCAGGAATGCCAGGCCTAAGGCCGCGGCCATCCACCAGGCATATTCCCACGTAAAATTTTTGCGCCAGCGAATGAAAAAATAAACAAATAGGCACAGCCACATGGTCACGCCATAATCCGTCTGGGTACTGGTGGCCTGCAATATGCCCATGGGGATGGTTGCAGCGACGAGAACGGACAAAATCTGACCCCAACGCCCGGCACCCAATTCTTTGGAGATCAAGGAAACACCCACCAAACTTCCCATCATGCAGAGCCATTGGACGCCATTGGCCCATTGGTCAGTTTTGCTTAGAATTTGGAACTGAAAAATCGCATACTCTTCCCAAGGCGGCGGATATAACTGCCTTATGATATTGGTGGGATAGTACGAAAGGCAATGGTTTTGGATCCAATGCCCAATCCGGCATAGATGATAGGTCATGGCATCGCTGGTGTTGGGAGGGGAAAGAAAAGCCAGAAGGACTAAATAGCTTACCATTAAAAATATAACTAATAAAAAAAGTTTCTCGATAAAGGTAAGTCTTCGCACCAATGGCCATGAGAGAGCTAAATTTTTCCGGTGCCCTGCTATCACCAATACACAAGCTGTTAGAACGGATATCCAACAAAAAAATACCCAAAGAAAATTAAGGCCATGCAAAACACTTAAAATCTCCATCTCTGCCGTAATGAAGAGGCCCCATAAAAGATATCCTATCAAAACAAATTCCCTAATAGGGCGGTCTTTAGGCCCCCGTGCGAGGGCGCTTAAGCCCAATAAAATTAAACCCAGTAAAGGAAGTAGTCCAAGCATGATTAATGTTTTAGTTGAGAATAAAGGACGCCTATAAAGTAATCTATCTCACCGCCGGGTTGAAAATGAAGTTCCCTGCTTTTTAAAAGATATGCCATGGCCTGCGCATAGTCGCCCTTGCGTATTAATTGAAGGGCCATATTAAAAAGAGCATTGGCTTCTTTTTCCGTGGAACCGACAAGAAGATACGCTTTTGAATACTCCCCTTCTTCTAATGGCTTTACTATATAAGGTGAACCGGGAAAATTATATCCTGAATTGATAAATATGATGCAAGGATAAGAAGATAAGAGATCATCGGCCCAGAGGGATTGTTTGAAATTATAAAGGCCATAGGTGCACGTCCCGGAAATGTCCAGGCTTTCGGTAAAAAGAGAAAAATTGTTGGGGTAAATTCGCGAAAGTTCTTCTTTTTCCCCGCCGCCGCTGGAGTCATTGCCCATAAATAATGCGTATTCAGGATTGCTAATGGGCATTTTCAGGTAACTGCCGATATAAAGGCAGCCCGGATATTTGGTATGGATGATGTCATTAAAATGCACGACCTCTTTTGTTAAATGGGCCAGTTGATAAGCGTATGTTGAAGTAATAATGGATGAAAAAAGGGTGGATAAGCCAATAAGTAATAGGATTAAAGGTTTTAGGAAAGCTCTCTTAGGCATTTGATAAAGATAAAATAGGACAAACAGAGGGCCGAAGGAATTGATGGCTATGACCAGATAATGTTCCTCAAAATGTTTGGCAACAACTGCTAACTGGACCAAAATAGTAAAGCTTATGGCCCAAATAAAGAAAGATGCCGGCGGTGACCGTCTTTTGAGAACTTCAATGGAACTAATCACCAGGGTGCAAAGGGCAAATAAAACATAAAACCAAAATTTTTGAAAGATGACATTCCATGCGGCCAAGTAGTCATGGATATCAATGACTCCCCCATGACCGTTACCGTAAATACCCGTATGAGTGATAAGACCCGCGATCCAACTCCATAGTTTTGGGTAAAGGGTAATGATGGGAAGGGTCCATAGAACAAAAAATGCAATTGTCGTTAATATAAAAGCAGGTTTCATCCGCCATCTGCAGATGATCAAGGGCAGGATTAAAAGCGTCAAGAAACTCAACTTGGTGGCCACCCCCAGCCCGCAAATAAAGCCTAAAATTAAAATAGAAAGATTTTTTTCTTTATCTGTTTTAGAAAAGAAAAGTTTCAGGAGGAAAATATTGAAAAGATTTGTGATGCAAAGCAATAAAGGCTCGGCATTGACAGTGGCATATACCCACGGGTGATTTTGGTTTGATCTCAAGGTTAAAAGGAGCACGTTAGGCAATTGCGACAAGAAAACAGCGGCTATGTCATTTGTTTTGCGAAAAGTATATGCCCCTAACAATATTGAAGTCAAAAAAATCAGCAGCAACAAAACAATATCGATGATGTTTAAATAATATTCCGGATTGACCAATACGCTTTTGACGGCATCGGCGCTGGAATGGCCTATATTAAGGAAAAGAATGACAGCTTGGCCTAAACTTTGGAGCGGGACGCCGGGCTGGTCAAAAAAAGCCGCAGGAATGCCCTTGACTAAATTGACGCTGTTGAGAAGAAAGATATAAGAGGGATCGGCATATTGCCAAAAAGGCCCGGCGGCAAATTTAAGCCGGAAAGAAAAAATAAGGACAACGGCCGGAAGAAGGAAAACAAGCCCATAGCTGCGCATCCATTGATTAAACATTTTTCCCTTTGACCGTTGGCAATTGATATAACTGAAATCCTAATTTTTTAACAATCAATTCTATGCTCGGAGACAGATAAACAAAATACTGGTCAGCCACAAGATCGGGTTTGCCTTCAGTCTCGATAACTAAATAGGCCACTGGTTCAACCCGGATATTGCCTACCACCGCAACTTTTTCTCCGCCCAAGAACGCCTGATTAACGGCCTTGATATAGGCCGGTTGGCGGCCAGTCGCTTTTCCCCATCTTGAAATGATCTCCTCTTGGCTAAAGAACATCAGTTTCCATGACAAATCATCATCAACCGAAAAAACATACTTAATCCCTGAGGCTTTGAGATATCCGATCAATTCAGAAAGCTTTCGCATTTCCGGGACTTCTTTTGATGACGCGGGCAAAGTACGATAAAAGTCTTTATAATTCCAAGCCGCAAATATACCAAAAATAATAAAAAAGCCGATGACCATCCCCCGCAAGACCCTAAAAAATATGCCGCTATTCATCCATTCAAAACTTTGAATACCAAACCATAATATTAAAAATATGCCAAGAGACGCAAGGTACCGGTATTGATCTTCGCAATTAGTAAAAAATGTGTACCCCAACAATAGCACGACACTGGTTAAAAAGGGGGTTGATCGCGGGATCACCTTCCTTGTTATCAAACGCCAGATATAAAACCCTAAACCAACTAAAAAAACTGCGCACCAGGTATTTGTGATGATAACAGGGGCCCTATTCTTTCCAAAAACTGGATCTTGAATTAATGAATAAAAAACCCTGTCTTTAAAAGTCGAAAGAAAGGTTGGAAAACTATCATACCTAAACCCGCTGGGTCTCCAATAATCCGTGTTACCTTGAAGATGGGCCATCACCTTCCCAAGCATGAAAACCCCGATGAATCCGGCTATGCAGATAAAAACATCCTTAAAATTTTTTTGTTTACAGATAACATATCCCAGAACAGGAAGGACCCCTAACAAAAAAATGGGTTGAGAGAAAAAAATAAAACCTAATAATATTCCTGTCCCCAGACTTGCACCCTTGTTCAATATCGGCCGGCTGCGGGCCATTAAAAATAAAATAATCGTTGTCAGCAAAAACGCCGTGATGTATCCTCCCCGCGCCCTCATCGACCAGACCATCCACCCCGGCGAAAAAATCAATAGGCAGGTGATCCAAAAGCCATGAGTTCTTGTTGTCCATAGGGCCAACGCCCAATAAAAAAACACACACCCCAAGGTCCATAAAAGCAACATGGGTACTTTTAAGGAAAAAATACTGGTCCCAAAAAATTTAATGGCCAGGGCCACTGCCCCTGCCTCGATCCAGGAAAAACCATAATGTTGGCCCCAAAAATAGAAAGGAAACTCTTGGGCGCCAGCCATATGTGAGGCCATTAGCCCCAAAACACATTCGTCTCCATTAGGGTCAGCATGTAAATAAGGGCTCGTCAATTGCGGCAAACGGGACAATAAACACAAGGCCGCAACCGCCAAGGTCCCCAGCCAGCCAATGTTTGAGGGAAATTGGGGTTTCAATTATTTACCTTCACAAAAGTATTGATTTCTTCATTGTCTTGGCCATAGGTAAAGACCCTGACATAGACGTTCTTTCCCCATTTAGTCACCTGATAATGATAATCATGGGAAACAAGGATAAGGCCGCAGGGGTCAAATTTCCCTATAGGGTATTCCAGGGATGACGAAAAATTGTCCACTTCTATGTGTTCGAAGCGGATCGAACTGTCGGCGGAGGGATTAAGCACCGCCCAAAAAGGATACTCTTTGCCGAATTCTTCTAATATTATACCCACTTGATGGCATTGCATTCCTTCAAGCCTGTCTTTGAAGATCTTGTACTGCGGCAGGATCCCAGGATTATTAAAATATCCCGAACGCCGGTCTGTCTTTTGCATCACGTTCTTGGCGGTGACAAATGCCTTCATGGGATTAGAAAATACATAAGGCAGCGCACAAGCCAATAATCCTGACATGACCATCATTGCCGGTGCCTGGGAAGGCATTCGTTCAAAGACCGCGCCTATCAAAGGTGCTGCCATGACAAAAAGGGAAAGATGAAACCTCATGCCCCAGCACTGCCATTTGAATATTAAATTAAAAGCGATGAACATCCCGATGAGGGCTAAAAGATAAAACACGATTTCTCTGTTTCTTAGAGAGGGAAAAATAGCAACCAAAAAAGCAGCCACTATAAACAAAATCACATCCAAGGGACTTTCCGCGGAATCCTCGTTCATGGACAAAAGAAAGGAACCAAAATTTTCTCCTTGATAACTTGAAGACCTGTCATGAATATCCACATGCAATGCCTTGGATGCCCTATAAAAAAACCCTTCTACGACCTTGTTGATACCGACCCAAGGTGTTGCCAATTCCATGTCCGTATTGCGTATCGCATTGGCCGCCAGTTCCTGCCAGCCGAAATGATCATTGATAAGGCTGTCATTGTTGATAAACCTGCCCGTGTCCAATATTCTCCCAGAAAAAAGTTGGGCATTACGGTAAAACATGCCGCTGTTTAAAATAATGCCGACCATGACAATTATTGCCAGGGTGCCTAAGCTTTGGAGGTCAAAACGGCGCAGCATGATACCCGCCATCCAAAGCAAAAAAGGGACCGCGAATACAATCCCCGTGGGTTTAGTCAGGAACGCTAGCCCTAAGGCCATGCCCATCCAAAAGGCATGTTCCCATGCAAAAGTTTTTCGCCAGCGAATGAAAAAATAAATAAACGCACACAACCACAAAGCCCCGCTATAGTCCGTCTGGGTGCTGGTGGCCTGCAAGATCCCCATGGGAATAGTGGCAGCGACGATAACCGACAGGATCTGACCCCAACGCCCGGCTCCTAATTCTTTGGCAATCAGGGAAACCCCTGCCAAACTACCAATCATGCTTAGCCATTGGACAAAGTTGGCCCACTGGTCCCCTCGGCTTAAGATCTGAAATTGAGCTATCGCATACTCTGCCCACGGAGGATAGAATAACTCCCTCAGGATATGCGTCGGATAATACGCCACGCCTCGGTTTTGGATCCAGTGAACAACCCGGCTTAGATGGTAGGACAAGGCATCGCAGGTGTTAGGAGGGGCAAGGAGGGCAATACCGGCCAACCAGAGGACAATTAGAAAAATGACAAATAAAAAAATTTTCTCGATTAAAGAAAGCTCCAGCGCCCTGTGCCACTGGATGTCTAAATTCTTCCGACGTTGCCAAATCATATACGCGCAAGCAGCAATGACCGATAACCAACAAAAAAACACCCATGGGAAAGTGAGGCAGTGGAAAACACTCAAAATCTCCGTCACTGCCGTGACGATACCGCCCCAAAGAAGAAATCCCATCAAAATAGATTCCCTTAAAAGGCGGCCTTTCGGCCCGCATGAGTGGACGCTTAAACCTAATGATATTAACCCTAATAATGGAAGCAGCCCAAGCATTTATCTTTCTAAAAACTTGGAACTAAGAATGGTGCCGAGACCCAGACTTGCACTGGGGACGCCAGGATTTTCAGTCCTGCGCTCTACTACCTGAGCTATCTCGGCAAAATTTGAGGAAAACTAAGAAACTTATTCTAATGAAAAGCCCTGAATTGTCAAATGTTAGCGTGATTTCAGGCTTCCCTTAAGTAACGGGCTGCATCTTGCGGGAAGGTGGGAACGATGTGCAGCCCTGTCCCCCACTCGAAACCAACACTGCGGGTCAGCTTGGGGATGATTTCGATATGCCAATGGTAACACGCCGCATTCGCATACCCTATAGGGGCCGTATGAAGATAATAATTATACGAGGGGTTTTTTAAAACTTTCTTGATCTTTTTGAGCGTGTCTTGCAAAATCTGCGCTAAATGCGCCTGGGTGGTTTCATCAGCTTCGGCAAAATCAGCACTGTGTCCCTTGGGGATGATCCAGGTCTCAAAAGCATAGCGCGGCGCGTAAGGACAGAAAGCCAAAAAACTGCTGTTTTCGACGATGATACGCTCTTTATCCTGGTATTCCTGGGAGATCATATCGCAAAACACGCAGCGGCCGCGGTATTGATGGTAATGTTCCGCCCCTTTAAGTTCTTCCAACACGGTTTTAGGGACCATGGGCAAGGCAATGATCTGGCTATGGGAATGCTCAAGAGTGGCACCGGCGGAAAAACCAAAATTCTTAAAAATCACCACATATTTGAATCGGCTGTCACTTGACAGTTGACGAAAACGGCCTTGGTACTGGCTTATCACCGCCTGCAATTCTTCCTTGGTCAGTTCGCCCAGACCTTTATCATGATCAGGGCCTTCGATCATGACTTCATGGGCGCCAACGCCGGTCATCTGGTCATAAATACCGAAGCCCACTTTTTGAAGAAACCCATCGGAAATCAAAACCGGAAATTTGTTGGGCACTGTCCGCACCAGCCATCCGGGTTTATTGGCAAGACTTTTAGGGAGACGCACGGCATCAATTTCCTGGGGTGTCAGATGTTCACGCCCGGGACAAAACGGGCAGGTCTCCTGGCCCGTGGGTGTATTGTCATCGATGGAAAAATCCGAAGGGCCCTTGGTGTGATGACTGTCCATGATCATCCAGCGTCCTACCACGGGATCACGTCTCAGTTCAGGCATGAATATCAACCTCTCTTAAAAAAGCAGCCGTCATTTCCGGCGGGATGGGACAAATATAAAAACCGGTGCCTCTTTCAAACCCAGCCACCCTTGTTAATCTGGGCATGACTTCAATATGCCAATGATAATAATCTTTATACGAAGATGGGTCCTTGACCGGAGAGGTCTGTATCATGTAATTATACGCGGGGTCGTTTAAACCTATTTTAAAACGCAGTAAAATATCTTTCATGATGTCTGCGAGCGGCTCTTCATAGCCCTTGATCCCATCGGCGAAATCACAATGATGATTTTTGGGTAAAATCCAGATCTCGAAAGGAAACCGGGGGGCAAAAGGGGCTATGACCACAAAATATTCGTTCTGGGCGACCACCCGCTCCTCGTCTTTTAGTTCCTGACTGACCATGTCGCAAAACAGGCAGCGCTCATGATAATCAAAATATTTTTCGGCCCCGCTGATCTTATCTTTAACGCGCATGGGCAAAACCGGCACCGCCATGATCTGTGATCGGCTGTGCCCGATATTGCGGCTGCCGGCGGCAACACCATAATTTTTATACGCTAAAACATATTCAATACAAGGGTTCTTGCGATGTGTTTGCATACGTAAAGCATAGGTTTGAATCACTGCCTTGATCTGATCTAGCGGTAAATCCGCCATGTTCGCGACATGTTCAGGCACCTCTATGACGATCTCATGGCTTCCGTAACTGTGGCAAACATCGTAAAGCCCATGTCCGCGGCGTTGGAAGGGTTTACTGTCATCTAAAATAGGGCTGTTGCTGTTGATGACCT
>Ga0207035_1049_pt1 | contig 33707 bp, 30 predicted proteins | sample Alteio_BWMinCont_77_FD_153272 | JGI IMG/M metagenome (GOLD analysis project Ga0207035, IMG submission 153272) | Enriched cells from forest soil in Barre Woods Harvard Forest LTER site, Petersham, Massachusetts, United States -... | ecosystem: Environmental > Terrestrial > Soil > Temperate forest >... | reverse complement strand
CTTGGCAATGCTGGAAGTTTCTACAAAACCCAATCCAACTATATTTCAAAAAACATTAGCTATTAATGATTTTTATTGGGGCGATGATGAGTTCAAATTTCCAATGGGACATATACAATTGATGGGCAAATCAAATAAAGATATGTTATCACAGGATGCTCCTTTTTTTACACCCGGCATTGTATTAGATGAAATAGCATCACATGCTGTTGATTGGTGGATGACAGGAGAAGATTTGCCACAGGCAGATAATCGTGTACAGGTAATCAACAATGAAATTCATTTGGATTATACCGACAATCACACCGAAGGTTTTGACAGATTGGTTAATAAATGGAAACATATTTTAGCTACTATAGATTCTGGTCATAGTTTTTTTCCGCATAGTTTATACTTGCGCAAAAAAATTCCATTGGCTGGTGTTGCACATCAATGCGGCACCGCAAAAATGGCTATTGATGCTAATTCTTCAGTTGTAGATATCGACTGCAAAACACATGAAATAGATAATCTATATATAGTTGATGGAAGTTTTTTTCCATCCAGCGGTGCAGTTAATCCATCGTTAACCATTATGGCAAATGCATTGCGTGTTGGCGAACATTTGCTGAATAAAGTAAATTAAAGACTTGTTAATATTCTCAAAAGGGATAAACTTTATAGGTCAATTATCGTCTACTAACATTATGAAACTAAAAAATATGAAAAAACAGTTGTATCTCATCATTCTTCCTGCAATCATTTTTACATCTTGCAGCAGTTCAAAAACTTATTTTACTCCCGATATCAGGAGACGTGTGGAAGCTAACTCGGTGTCACTTACTAAAATTCAATATTACGCCGACCGCAATATTGTATTAAAGCGTGAACTGGAAAAAGGCGAAACAAAAGTAATTTCAGGAACAGTAAAATTTGAAAACGGACATAACACTAATATCATTAAGCTAAAAAAGGGAACTCCGGGCGTGTGTACTTATGTTGGTCCAAATAAAGTTTCCATCTCTTTTGAAATGGGCGATGGCAAGTATCTCAATTTCGGCAAAACCCGCAATGGCACTGCCGATGAGCCATACAGGATTTTGGCAGACGATTGGGTAAATGATTACGGCGTTATCACTTATGAAGGCAAACAATATCATATCGAACCAGCAGGAACTGAAGCAAGCATTAAGATAAAAACCAAATGGCTTAAAACTTCCAAAGTAGAAAAACGTGAAATGAAAGGAAGAACTGTTTCAGACAATACTACTTCTAATCCTACTAATGCTGCTACACATTAATATGATTTTTTTGTAACAAGCATTTGTTTTTTATTCAAAATAGTTGTGTCACTCACTTGTACGGCATCTCAATATTTATCAAAGTCAAAACCATCAAGTTTTGACTTTGATATTTTACTACCAAAAAAGTATAACTTTCCAATAAAATAAAACATAGTTATTCGTATTATATTTATCCTGATTTATTATGACAGATAGAAAATTCATTGATTACTGTTATGAAGGATTAGGATTGGGAATTTTTATGTTTTCAGCTGGTTTTTTTGATGCAATTATAGAACATCCTGACTTACCTGTTTACCAACATATCCACTCTGAATTGTTTAGAAGATCTTTAGTTGGCCTTTCAATGGGATTGACCGCACTGTTTATTTTCAATGCACCTTTTGGAAAAAAATCAGGCGCTTATATTAATCCTGCGGTAACGATTGTGCAATATCGTTTGGATAATATTGATAAAAAAGATGCTGCTTTTTATATTCTTTTTCAGTTTATTGGTGGCAGCATTGGGATGTATCTTGTCTATTTATTATTCCCCGGCCTCGTTAGTTCGCCAGCTATAAATTACATTGTTACTGTTCCGGGGAAAGCTGGCGTGGCTACAGCTTTTGTAGCAGAGTTTCTTATTTCCTTTGCATTAATATTAGTAGTATTATTTAGCGACAATAGTAAAACGTTTTCAAAATACACATCCTTGTTAGTTGCACTGATGATAACATTATATATAACCATTGAAGCTCCTTTTAGCGGAATGAGTATGAATCCGGCACGTACATTTGCATCAGCAATTGTAGCGAACCAATGGAATGTATTTTGGTTATATTGCACAGCCCCTGTTTTGGGAATGTTATTAGGAGAAAGAATTTTTGTGTGGAGAATAATGAAAACAAAAGCAGAGTGGAAAACAAAAAGTATAAGTGAGTGACACAACTATTTTGAATAAAGAAATAAAGTTGATTACAAAAAATAAAATAACAGTTACGTATGAACGCAAATCCAAGACTTAAAGGTCAATCTGCCTTAGTAACAGGAGCCAACAGCGGCATAGGATTGGCAGTAGCAAAAGCATTGGCCAATGAAGGTGCCAATGTAGTAGTAAACTATGTAACACATCCCGAAACTGCACAGGCCGTAGTGGACGACATTAAAGCAACCGGTGGAACAGCCATTGCTTTGCAGGCAGATGTAAGTAAGGAAGACCAGGTGCAGTCAATGTTTCAGGCGATGTATAAAGAATTTGGTACCATTGATATTTTAGTGAACAATGCTGGTTTACAAAAAGATTCTCCTTTTGAAAATATGTCGCTGGCCGATTGGCAATTAGTAATTGATATTAATTTGACCGGTCAATTTTTATGTGCACGGGAAGCTGTGAGAGAGTTCTTACGGAGAGGGGTAATCGCAGAAAGAAGTATTGCTGCCGGAAAAATAATTTGTATGAGTAGTGTTCATGAAGTAATTCCATGGGGTGGCCATGCAAACTATGCAAGCAGCAAAGGTGGCATTATGTTATTGATGAAAAGTATGGCACAGGAGTTGGCTCCTAAAAAAATAAGAGTGAATAGTATCGGGCCAGGCGCTATTCAGACACCGATTAATAGGTCTGCCTGGGATACTCCTGAAGCGTTGAATAGTTTACTTACGTTAATTCCTTATAATAGAATTGGACAACCGGAAGATATTGGCAAAGTAGCTGTATGGCTTGCCAGTGATGAATCAGATTATATAACGGGAACAACTATTTTTTGTGATGGTGGGATGACATTATACCCCGGTTTCTCAACAAATGGATAATTATGAATCGTATCAATATTTCCGCTGAACAGCAACGCATAAACGAAAACGATAAGAAGGAAGTTCCGATTGAAAGGTGGGGTCCTTATTTAAGTGAACGTCAATGGGGAACTGTTAGAGAGGATTATAGCAAAGGTGGAGATGCATGGAATTATTTCCCTCATGACCATGCCCGCAGCAGGGTGTATCGTTGGGGAGAAGATGGACTGGCAGGCATTTCAGACTATTCACAAAATTTATGTTTCTCCATTGCTTTGTGGAATGGTAAAGATGATATTTTAAAAGAACGTTTATTTGGATTAACTAATGGAGAAGGTAATCATGGCGAAGATGTGAAAGAACTTTATTATTATTTAGATAATGTTCCTACACATTATTATATGAAATACCTGTATAAATATCCTCAACAGGCTTTTCCTTATAAAGATTTAATAACGAATAATCACAATAGGAATAAACTCGAACCGGAGTATGAAATATTAGATACCGGTGTGTTTAACGATAGCAAATATTTTGATGTTTATATAGAATATGCAAAAAATAATAGCGAAGATATTTTTATAAAAATAGAAATTGTAAACAGAAGCAATGAATCGGCACCTATAACGGTGTTGCCTACACTATGGTTTAATAATCGCTGGCAATACAATAGTTTTCCATTAAAGCCAATGATAGAATTTATTGATGGGGAAACTGTGAAAGCGGCACATGAAAAACTCGGCGAATACTATTTTTATTTTTTACAGGCCAATGATGTTCTTTTTACAGAAAATGAAACGAACACAGAAAAATTATTTGGTAAGCCCAATGCTACTGCGTTTGTAAAAGATGCTTTTCATAATGCAATTATTAATAACAATAATGTAGATGGATTAAGAAATAAAAAAATAGGAACTAAATGTTCACCAGTTTATAATGCAACTATTGAAGGCGGCGCTACACATAAAATATTTCTTCGTTTAACGAATGAACGAACAACAACTCCTTTTGCGGAAAACTTTGATTCTATTTTTCAAAAACGCAAAGAAGAAGCAGATGAATTTTATCAATCTGTTTTACCACCAAATTTACCTTTAGATATAGCTGCTATTCAAAGGCAAGCTTTTGCCAGTTTATTATGGAGCAAGCAATACTATCATTACGATGTAGAGACCTGGCTCAATTCAAGCGATGGTATTACACCGGTTACGGATACACGATTAAAAGGAAGAAATTCTCAATGGAAATATTTGAAAAATCAGGATATAATTTTGATGCCCGATAAATGGGAGTATCCGTGGTATGCCGCATGGGACCTTGGTTTTCATTGTATCCCGATGTCTATGATTGATTCATCATTTGCCAAACATCAACTCACAATGTTAATGCGTGAATGGTATATGAATGCCGATGGACAAATACCTGCGTATGAATGGAATTTTAGTGATGTGAATCCACCTGTACATGCTTTTGCCGCTTTAAGAGTATATGAAATTGAAAAAGAAAAAACAGGTTCAGGCGATATTCAATTCTTAAAAAAAATATTTCAAAAACTCATTATCAATTTTACCTGGTGGGTAAACCGTAAGGACATTAAAGGTAATAGTATTTTTGAAGGTGGCTTTCTTGGTCTTGATAATATAGGTGTATTTAACAGAAGTACACAATTGCCTGATGAAGTTGAATTAGCACAAACAGATGCTACAAGTTGGATGGGTATGTATGCATTGAACATGATGGATATTGCCATTGAAATTGCTGCTACTGATGATGCTTTTGAAGATACTGCCACTAAGTTCTACGAACATTTTATTATGATCGGAGAAGCATTGAATGAATTAGGTTTATGGAATGAAGAAGATAAATTCTTTTATGATGTATTGTCACTTAATAATACAGCACCTTTCGCTTTAAAAGTTAGATCGATCGTAGGACTTGCACCATTATTTGCTGTTTCGATAATTAAAAAAGAACATTTAGATAAGCTTCCGGACTTTGAAAAAAGAATGAATTGGTTTAGGGCATACCGTATTGCCAATCATAAATATTTAGCTAATAAGCAAAGTAATAATGAAGAATCAATCTTATTCTCATTATTAGATGAAGAAAAATTGAAACAGCTGTTGGATAGGTTATTAGATGAGAACGAATTTTTATCTCAGGGAGGTGTAAGGGCGTTATCAAAATACTATGAAAAAAATCCTTATAGCGTCGATATTGAAGGGGCAGATTTCAGTATCCAATATAATCCCGGAGATTCTATATCCAATCTTTTTGGTGGCAATTCTAACTGGCGTGGACCGGTTTGGATGCCCATTAATTATTTAATTATTAAAGCCATTAAAAAATATGGTGCATTTTATGGCGATAATTTAAAAGTAGAATGCCCCAAAGGTTCTGGAAATTACATGAACTTAACACAAGTAGCTGAAGAATTGGCAACGCGAATTATTCATATTTTTCAAAAAGATAAAAACAACGACAGGCTGGTATTTGGAGATTATTCGTGGTTTTATAAACAACCGGAAAACCAGGAATTATTATTGTTTCATGAATATTTTCATGGAGATAATTCCCGTGGATTGGGAGCCAGTCATCAAACAGGCTGGACTGCCGTGATAGTAGATTTGATGAAAAGTATTTAGTACTTTTAAAATAACGATATGTCTTTCGCTATTGAAAATAAAATAGAGCAGGGCTTTGCTAAAATCATGCTTAAGGATAATAGCAATAATACTTCTGCTGAAATAATTCCTTCCTGTGGCGGAATACTTCATGCTTTTAAAATTCATCATAACAATACTTTATTAAACGTTATTGATAATTATAATGATGCTGATGATTTTGCAAAACATGTTACATCAAAAGGTTTTAAAAGTTGTAAACTCTCTCCATTTGCATGTCGCATAAAAAATGGCAATTATACTTTTGGCGGAACAAAATATACTACCAAAAAATTTTTATTGAATGGCAGTGCTTTGCATGGATTAATCTATGACGCAGCTTTTGAAATAATAGTTCAACACACAGATGAAGAAAAAGCAAGTGTTATTTTAAAATATAAATATAGAGGTGATGAAAAAGGTTATCCCTTTGATTATGATTGTTTAATAAAATATCAATTGCAAAAAGAAAATGCTTTACACATTACAACAGAAATAATTAATAAGAGCAATGGATTGATGCCAATACAGGATGGGTGGCATCCTTATTTTACATTTGGTGGAAAAATTGATAATTTGCAATTAGAATTTCAGGCAAAAGAAAAAGTAGAATTTGATAGTGAACTTATTCCTACAAAAAAATTATTGCCATACGATACTTTCAATTCTTTAAAAAAAATTGGTTCTGAAAATTTTGATGATTGCTTTACATTGAACTTTGAAGAACTACAACCATTATGTATTTTACGAGATAGCGAAAAAAGAATCCAACTTGAAATTAAACCAGAAAAAAGTTATCCTTATTTACAAATTTATACACCACTCCATCGCGATAGTATTGCAATTGAGAATTTAAGCGCTGCACCTGATGCGTTCAATAATGCAATGGGATCAATTACTCTTGCTTCACAAGAAGCCGTTCAATTTAATACAACATATAAGATCACTTTGCTATCTTAGCCGCATGAATACGATCGCTGAAACTGTTGTAAAAAAATTTACAGAAAGTTTTTCTTCTACACCTAAAGTATATTTTTCTCCCGGCCGTATTAATTTAATTGGAGAACATATTGATTACAACGATGGGTTTGTAATGCCTGCGGCCATTGATAAAGGCGTTTATTATGCTATTGAAAAAAATGAAACCAGTGAGATTCATTTTTATGCTGCAGATTTTGATGAATGGTTTTCAATTAATATAAATGAAATTAAAAAAATTAATAACTGGAAGAATTATGTATTGAGTGTAGTGCACGAATTTCTATTATTAGGTAAACCAATAAAAGGGTTTAATTGTGTTTTTGGAGGTGATATTCCGCGTGGCTCCGGCATGTCATCATCCGCTGCAGTAGAGGGTGGACTTGCATTTGCATTGAATGATATTTTTGGTTTCGGGTTCAGCAGAATTGAGCTGGCAACGCTTTGTCAACATGCAGAACATAATTTTCCAGGAGTTAATTGTGGTATCATGGATCAGTTTGCTAATATGATGGGCAAAAAAAATAACGTGATGTTGTTGGATTGCAAAAGTTTGGAGTATCAATATTTTCCATTACAATTAAATAATTATAAAATTGCACTGATCAATTCAAAAGTTCATCATTCGTTAGCTTCTGGCGAATATAATATCCGTCGAAACCAATGTGAAGAAGGTTTGAGTATTTTAAAAAAGAAACTGAACATAAAATCATTCAGAGATATTGCGAATGCTGATTATTTATTACCGCTTAAAGACCTTATGAGTGAGGAAGTATTTAATCGTTGCTTTTATATAATTGAAGAAATTCAACGAACGCAGGAAGCGGCAATTTTATTACGACAAAATAATTTAATTGAATTTGGAAAGCTAATGTTTCAAACACATGAAGGACTTAGTAAATTGTACGAAGTAAGTTGTACTGAACTGGATTTTTTAGTTGAGACTGCAAAAAAACATAAAGCAGTAATCGGCGCAAGGCTGATGGGCGGCGGGTTTGGTGGTTGCACTATTAATATTGTTGAAGATAATGCAGTTGAAAAATTTATTGTTGAAACAAATAAAGCATATCAACAAGAATTTAATATAATCCCTGAAACATATATTGTGGAAGCAAGTGACGGAACTGCTGCTATAAATATTTAAGATATCCGTTCACTCAATTCAAGCCAGCGTAATTCTTTTTCATCTAATGATTGTATTATCACATTGATCCGTTCTGAGATTTTTTGTAATTCATTAAAATCAAGATCACTAGTATTCATTTTTTCTTCCAATATTTTTTTTTCTTTTTGTAATTCAGGAATCTCCTTTTCTATTGTTTCAAACTCATGCTTTTCTTTAAATGAAAGCTGGGCGGTTGATTTGTTAAATGACTTATTGATAATAACATCTTGTGGTTTGACATTTACGGCTTGCTGTTCAGGTTTCTCTTTCCACTCACGGTATAAAGTATAGTTCCCCGGAAAATCTTTAATTATTCCATTTCCTTCAAAAGCAAAAAGATGATCTACCAATCTATCCATAAAATAACGGTCATGGCTAACTATTAAAATACAGCCCGGGAAATCTAATAAAAATTCTTCCAGCGTTCGCAATGTTTGCAGATCGAGATCATTGGTAGGTTCATCCAGTATTAAAAAATTAGGATTAATGAACAATGTACTCAATAAATGCAATCGTCTTTTTTCGCCACCACTTAATTTGCTTAACGGAGTATATTGTTGTTCAGCACTAAACCCAAACTTTTCCATAAACTGCGATGCACTGATCTTGGTACCATCGGCTAAAGGGAAAAAGTCTGCAAAATCTTTTACGTATTCAATTGCTCTTTTATCTTTTTTATATTGTAACCCCTCCTGGTTAAAATTACCAAACACAACTGTTTCACCATGATTAACCTTGCCGCTATCGGGTTGTTCTTCCTGCAAAGCAATCTTTAAAAAAGTTGACTTGCCAATACCATTCTTACCAACGATACCAATCCGCTCACCCTTTTTAAATATATAATCAAATCCTTTTATCAAAACCTTATCTCCATAGCTTTTATTTATTTTTTTCATCTCTAGCACTTTGCCGCCTAATCTTGTCATTTTTACCTGTAGGCTCATCTCAACATCATCCTTCTGATGACTTACTCTTTCTTTTACAATTGCAAAAGCATCTTGTCGTGATTTTGATTTAGTAGTTCTTGCTTTGGGTTGCTTACGCATCCATTCCAGTTCTTTCCTGAAAATATTTTTATCTTTTTGCAATTCGCTTTGCTGCACTTCTTGACGTAAACTTTTTTGTTCCAGAAAATAATCATAATTGCCTTTATAAACATAAATTTTCTCATCATCCATTTCAATTATTTCATTACAAACAGCATCAAGGAAATAACGGTCATGGGTAACCAAAACTAATGTAGTTTTTTGGGAGGAAAGAAAATCTTCCAGCCATTCTATCATTTCCACATCAAGATGGTTGGTTGGCTCATCTAATATTAATAGACAGCGGCCTTCATGCAATTGAGATTCAATAAGAGCCTGTGCCAACGCTACTCTTTTACGTTGTCCGCCACTTAAATTTTTTACCGGTTCATTCAGGTGATGAAGATTTAATTTTCCCAATATCTGTTTCAGGTCACTTTCAAAATTCCAGGCATTCAATTCATCTAGCTTGGAGATAATGTTCATTAGTTTATCATCATCATGCTTTTCTTCTTCCAGGTAAACCTCATATTCTTTTACTGTTCTTATTACAGGATTATCGAGACGAAGAACATTGTCCCAGATAGTTTTATTTTCATCAAAAACTGTTTCCTGTTGCAGCATTATTACTTTTACCTCTTTGTGTATCCATACCGTTCCATTATCGGCAGTATCCAAACCGGCAATGATCTTTAATAAGGTAGATTTGCCGCTTCCGTTTCTTGCCACAAAAGCAATTTTGTCTCCCTCTTCAATATGAAAAGCAATACTGTTAAACAAGATTCTTATCCCGAAAGATTTACTGAGATTTTCTACAGAAGCGTAATGCATGGCGGCAAAGGTAACGGGATTGCCGGTTACAGGTTTTAGATTTATCCACTACAACATTCTTTTTTTAAATATTGTTCCTTATCTTAGCGGCTCCACAACTATATAAATGCTTATCGCCTATAGGATAAATGTACCTATTGATGTAATTTTCTTTTATTAAAATCATTTTTGAATAATTATTGTTTTATGAATTTTAAACGTAGGATCTCCTTGTTTTGCTTTTATATTTTATTAACTCTTGCAGGCCATGCGCAGGTTAGTTTAATGTCAGAAAACCTTTCGTCTGTAAATATTGATGATCTGTCTGATAATGACGTAAGATCATATTATCAAAAAGCTTTAGGAAGCGGTTTACCAGAGAATTCTATTTATTCTTTACTTGCAGAAAGAGGCCTACCAGAAGATGAAATAAAAAAACTTAAAGATAGGATTGATAAGATTGGGTTAGTTAAAACTAGTAATGATAAAGATGAACAAGATACGAGTTCAGGTAAACAGAATTCAAGCAGAGATACAAATAAAAATATGTACCCCCGACTCATGCAAAAAAACAAAAGTGATCTTTCTGTCTTTGGTTCAGAATTATTTACTGAAAGTAGCCTTGTTTTTGAACCCAATTTAAGAATCTCCACCCCGGCAGGGTATATATTAGGACCCGATGATGAACTAATCATTAATGTTTTTGGATTCAGCGAAAGAACCTATAATGTTACTGTAAATCCTGAAGGCAATATTTATATTCCGCAGGTCGGTCCACTTTTTTTAAACGGACTTAGTATTGAGCAAGCAACTTCACGAATAAAATCAAAGCTGGCTTCTACCATTTATAAAGCTATTAAGACAGGGCAGACAAGTGTGCAGATATCACTTGGGAAAATAAGAAGCGTACGCGTAACCGTTATTGGCGAAGCAAAAAAGCCAGGTACTTATACCATCTCCTCATTAACTACCTTATTCAATCTTTTATATTTATGTGGTGGTCCATCGGATTATGGCAGTTACAGAAATATAGAATTAATACGTGGCAATGAAGTAAAACGAAAAGTTGATCTCTATAATTTTTTGCTTAAAGGAGATGAAAAAGATAATATGTTGCTTCGTGAAGGAGATGTGATACGAATACCCTATTATTCCACTAGGGTAATCATTAATGGAAATGTAAAACATATTGGTAAATATGAAATGGAGGACGGAGAGACATTCCAGAGCCTATTAAATTTTTGTGGCGGCTTTTCTGATAATGCATATAAAGCCGGAGTAACTGTTTACCGGTTAACGGAAAAAGAACGTAAAATAACAGACCTAGTTAAGGATGATTATAATACCTATAAAATTCAAACAAGCGACTCTATTATAGTAGGTAAATTATTAGACAGGTTTGAAAACAGGATTACAATCAAAGGAGCAATTATGCGTCCGGGGGAATATGAACTAAGTGATGGTGTTAGTTTAAAAGAATTAATTGAAAAAGCCGGAGGAGTTAAAGAAGATGTTTATTATAAGCGTGGAAGTATCAGGCGTTTTAATATTGACAGGACCCCAATGCAATTGTCGTTTGATGTTGACTCAGTATTAAATGATCAAGTACATGTAACGCTTAAACGAGATGATAGCATTACAATATATTCCATCTTTGATCTTAGAAATGAAAAAACTATAAGTATTGATGGCCTGGTAAAAAAACCCGGTATTTATAAATGGATTGAAAGTATTACACTGAAAGACCTTTTGCTTACTGCAGGCGGCCTTAGCGAGTTTGCCGATCCAAGGAATATTGAGATAGCACGTATTATAAAAAATGCGGACATTACTAAATCTAATTATATTCAAACCCAGATAATAAATGTTGATGCATCTGATAGTTCCAACAATGACCTGGTATTACAGCCGTCCGATATTGTTATTGTAAAACAGGAGGCGGGATATGGAAAACAACGCTCAGTATATGTAGATGGAATGGTGATAAGTCCGGGAAGGTATGTTTTAAACAGGAGCGGTGATCGTATTGATGACTTGTTGAAAAGAGTTGGTGGTTTTGCTGCCAATGCTGATTCTACTACGATTGTTATCAGAAGGGTTTCCGATAAAAATAAATCTGCTGAAGAAAGGGAAAAAACACTTGTCAAATTATTGAATATCCGACAGGATAGCCTTTCGTCAAACCAAAGGTTAAAAAATGAAATTGATAAGGATTATGACAAGATCAGTATCAATTTAATGTCCGCTCTTGCTAATCCAGCTTCTACTGATAACATGTTATTAGAAGATGGCGATATTATTACTATTGACAGGAACACTAATTTAGTAAAGGTAAGCGGCGAAGTATATTTCCCTACTATTATCCCGTATGAACGGGGTGCAAGCGTAAAATATTATATTCAAAAATCTGGGAGCTTTACGCCATTGGCTCGTAAGTCAAGTGTAATGGTAATCTATGGAGATGGGAGAGCAAGCAAGGTTAAGCATTTTTTGTTTTTCAAAAAATATCCTATAGTAACATCCCGTTCTGAAATCTTTGTGCCTCAAAAATCAGAAAATAACAAATTGAAAATTAGCACTGCCGATTGGGCAATAGGAGTTTCAGCATTAGGAGTTTTGGCAAGTATTATTTATACGTTTAAGAAATAGAGTTTAAAATGACAACCTCAAAATCAATATTAAGGCACCTAAATTTATCAGTAGCTGTTTGCTTTTATAGTTTCAGCATTAGGTGTTATTGCTAACGTCATAAAAAGTTTAAGAAAATAAGAATGAAAGAATAATCTTATGGAAAAAAATAAAACACCCGATAAGGTAAAAAACATTTTGACATCTGATATTGTAGTAAATAATTTTATCTTATTAAAAAACCGATGGTGGTTTTTTTTAACGGTTTCAATTATAGCTGGCGTTGTGGGTTTTTTTTTGGGCAATGACACAACCGATAAAATACGAAAGCGATCTGCTTTTTGCATTGGATGAAGGAGCTAACGGTGATAATGCAGGAGGGCTTTCCAGCTTGGTAGCTCAGTTTGGAATAAATACGGGAGGGGGTGGGAATGATATTTTTAGTGGTGATAATATTATGAATATTTTAAAAAGCAGAAGGATGATTGAAAACGTATTATTATCAGTAGATACTTTTGAAAATACACCTCAAACGCTTATAAATTATTTACAGAAAACCAGGAAAGGGGAAAAAGCTAAAAAATTATTCGTTGATTTTCCTGTTAATGTTAAAAAAGAAAATCTTACTTATATTGAGGATAGTGTTTTATTTAAAACATATTTAGAACTTAGCAAAAACTATATCGTTGTAGGAAAACCAGACAAGTTTCTGAATTTGTATGAGGTGAAGGTAATTACAACCAATGAAAAATTGACAAAAGTATTTACTGATAAATTAATTTCTGCGACTACAAGCTTTTATATCGAATTAAGAACCCAAAAAGCAAAAGCTACGCTTGATATATTAGAACAACGGGTAGCTGCTATGAAAGGAGGTTTGAATTCAAGCATAACAGAGCATGCTGCAATTCAAGATGCAAATTTAAATCCTGCATTTGCCGAAGCCCAAGCTCTTTTACAAAAACAACAAGTTAATATTCAAGTATATGGAGGTGCATACGGAGAGTTGTTTAAAAATTTGGAAATTGCAAGATATCAGTATCTAAAAGAAATCCCGTTACTTCAGGTAATCGATCCTGCAAACTATCCTATGGTTAGAATAAAAACAAGCAAGACAATTTCAGCACTGATTTTTGCAATATGTTCCATAGCTATTACTTTTTTTATTTTTTGGATTATTAGAATTTATAAAGAACCGAAAGAATAATAATATCCCGCTTTTTAAAGAATATTTTCAAACAAAAATGGTCATTTACATAATTTACTTTATAATACTTGCTGTACTAGCAGTTGAATATGAATTTAGGCCATTTAAGCAAGGTCCTTTCTTTGTAGTAGTAATATTTATGTTGGGTATAATGGCGGGACTGCAAGGCCCAAATGTATCAAAAGATTATAGTAACTATCAGGCCATTTTTTTTTCGGTTGATTCTATGATAGATCAGATGAAAATGAGGGGGGGCTTTCCACCACCAATAGAACCTGGTTGTTTATTAATTATAGCTACCCTCCGTAAAATTTTTGAAATAAATTATATCCCCGCAATATTCCTTTTTTTTTCGTTCTCCAGCCTTATGCTAAAATCAACCCTTATAAAAAAAATAAGTATCAATCCTTTTTTGGTTTTCTTGTTCTACTTTTCTCATTATTTTTTTTTAAGTGAGATGACTCAAATTAGAATGGGGCTTGCAACTTCTATTTTTTTTGTTGCTGTAAAGTATCTACTGGAAGGAAAAAAAATAACGTACGTTCTTTTAATTTTATTGGCAACATTCATTCACTACTCAGCATTAATGTATTTAATTGTTTTATTGCTTTCAACAAATAAAGTTAATAGATACTTATATGCGGGAATTCTAATGCTATCAGTAGTATTTGCTTTTATGCGAATACCCTTTTTTGATTACATCGGTGGAGATATTGATTTGGGAAAACTTGCGGGGTATAAAGGAGTTGCCCAGTATATGGAATATCGTAAGATTAATCCTTTTAATACTATAGTTCTTGTAAATTTGGCATTTATAGTTTACCTACTTTTTATTGTACCGAAAGCTATGTTACTTAAGGACAAAAAGATGGTTCTAATAGTAAAGTGTAACGTAGTTTCTGTCTTTTTACTTTATTTTTTTTTCTGGCTTACCTACCTTGGTTTATAGGTTCTTTGAACTTTTCGGAATTTTAACAATATTCATGTTTGAAGGTTCTATAAAGTATTTGCCTTTTGGCAGGTTAAATATTTTCTTTCTTGTTCTTTTGGCAGCTTTGTTTTTTTATATTAATTTATTTTACCTGGAATTGCTACAACCTTATAAGTTTACATTTATTAATTAAAATAATTAACAGGCATGTTTTTAATTTCGACCTCCGGGGTAAACGTAAATAACCCATTCATTCAGCGGCTATTATCGTAATAAAAAATTATCATAGAAATAATAATGAAAATTTTTCTTTTAAGATTAACCAGGGCTTTCTCTACGATAAACAAAAATACCTGGGGGATTATTTTATTGAACCTGGTAATTGCATTAACTCAGTTCATAATATTAACATTAATAAATCAAAAATTAGGCAAAGAAATTTTAGGAGTATGGTCTCTGGTTGTTGCAGCTACGTCGATTGGGCAAATTAGTAGTTTTGGCTTGAGTAATGGATTAGTAAGATATCTTCCCGAATTTTTTATTAAAAAAGAATTTAAAAAGGCTGAAACAATGGTATCAACTGTAACTGTTTCAAATTTTCTTTTTTCATTACCCTTGATAATCCTTTTATATTTTCCGATAATGATGTATGCCAATCATTTGCTAAAAGGGATTCCATTAAATATTTTTAGTTCAGTAATTATCTGGAGCATGGTTGGATTATTTGTGAATACACTATTCTCGGTTTATTCATTTCTTTTCGATGCTTTGCAAAAATATTATATCCGTTGTATTATTCAAATTGCAGGATGGTTGCTTTTCTTAGCTTTATCAATTGCGCTAATGCCAACATTAAAATTGAAAGGAGTTGCAATAGCGTACGTATCTCAGGCTGTATTTCAATTTATCACTGCAAGAATTGTGATTGAACGGATGAAGATATTTAACAACAGAGGAAAACTATTTAAATTTGACAGGCATACATTTAAGTTAATTTTTTCGTTTGGAACAAAATACCAATCTATTAGTGTATTAGTGATTTTTTTTGACCCCTTGGTAAAATTTTTTATTACAAAAGGCATAGGTTTAACCGGAACAGCCAACTATGAACTAGCAAATAAAATAGTAATGCAGGGAAGAAACTTATTAGTAAGTGCCAACCAGGTTATTATTCCTAAGGTTGTTTCACATAGAACAAATCACACACTGAATGAATACTTTGGTAAAATTGCTAAAAGAAACTTATTCTTATCTGTGTTAATGGGATTGACAATTCTTGTTTTATCACCAATAGCAATAATTTTATTTTCAGGTCATTTTGATAGAATACTTTTACTAAGCATAGTTATTGTAAATGTTGGATGGGTATGTAATACAATAACATCGGTGCATTATTACACTTGTATAGGGATAGATAAACTAAACAAATTGGTTGCACTTCATTTGCTTTATTCACTCATTGCAATTGCTTGTTTTTTTATTTTACTTAAAATCGGGATAAGCCCATTAAGTGCAATTGCAATACCATCCCTTTCTCTTTTAATAGGAAGCGTTTATAATTCAATGGTATTGTCAGAAATCAAAAGCTCTTTTACATGGCTACAGTCGAACGCATTTATATATTTCATTTTAGTATCTTTAATTACTTTTTTTATTCCTGTTAATTCATTTTTTAATTCTATTATTTTGTTATTAGTTTTTTTTCTTCTGTTTCTTTTTTTATTTAGAACCAGTTTAAAGAACCTGATTATAAATAGAGCCTTATAGTTTTTGTATGAAAAAAGAAGATGCTTATCAACTGATTAATTATTTTGCTAACAAGATTGGATTAGGGGTACGAAGATTTCCTGCAAGAGAACAAAGAAGATTAATAAAATATCTCACAGAAAAAAATATCAACTATTGTTTTGATGTAGGAGCTAATGTTGGACAATTTGGAAGGAATTTAAGGTCTATTGGTTATAAAGGCCAAATACTCTCATTTGAACCACAAAAAAATGCTTTTAGAAAACTCGAAAAATATATAAAACATGATCCTTTTTGGGATGCTATTAATATTGGTTTAGGAAATACAGATGGTGCTGCTAAAATAAATGTTTCAAAAAACTCTGTAAGTAGTTCAATGTTGAATATTTTGGATACTCACATAAATGCAAGCCCGGAATCACAGTTTATAAATGTTGAAGACATTGAAGTTCATCGGTTGGATTCTTTTATATCTGAAAGAGGAATTTTAGAAAATTATTTTTTAAAAATCGATGCACAAGGATTTGAATCAAAAATTTTGGAAGGAGCAGTTGGATGTATGCATCAAATTAGTGCATTACAATTGGAGTTAGCTTGTGTGCCATTATATGCAGGAGAGCTGTTGTTTGATGATATGAAAAAGCGCATAGAGTCAGAAGGGTTTTATTTATCATCAATTGAAAGTGGTTTTGCAGATGAAAATGATGGCAGGCTTTTACAGGTAGAAGCTATTTTTTTAAGAAAATAAAATATCCATAGGTTGAATATAAAAATTTCTATTATTACTGTTTGCAGAAACAGTGCTTTTTTTTTAGAAGAAACTATCAAAAGTGTAATTGGTCAAACATATTCTAATATTGAATACATCATTATAGATGGAAAATCAACTGATGCTACTATTGATATTATTAAAAAATATTCTTCTGATTTAAGTTATTGGGTTAGCGAAGAAGATAAAAGTATGTATGATGCTATAAACAAAGGATTAAAAATTGCAACAGGGGAGTATATTTTAATTCTTAATTCAGATGATATGTTAGCCAATGAATTGGCTATCGAAAAAGTTGTAGAAGAAATAAAGAAAGAAAAATTGGATTACTATTATGGCAATATCATAAAATTAAAAAAAAATAATCCGGTTTACATTAAATTATTTCAAACAAATTATTGGCAGCTGTTGTATTCCACTCATGGTAATTTTGTTTCTCACCCATGTTTCTTTATCTCTGCAAAATTGAACCAACAATTAGGAGGGTACGACCTGCTATATGAATATGCCTCAGACTATGACTATATTTTAAAAGCATTGAATACAAAAAACACAAGAGGCAGGTATATACCAATTTATATTACAATTTTTCGTGTTCATGAAAATAGTATAACGGCAAGCGGCAAAATTGATAATGAGAGAAAAGCTATTTTATCATCCAATGGATATTACAAACTATCGAAAATAAAAAGGGTGATTAATTTTTACGCTTTATGGGGGTATTATAAAATGATTAACTTAATTTGAAATCGAATAATAGTATTGACGCATTAACAAAAATAATATTCACTTTAGTTTTTAGATATCCCAGAAGGAATCAACGTGTACATTTACTCTTAATATATTCAATCAAAAAAAATAATGCTGAAGATTGTACATGTAGTTTCTTCTTTTGAGCAAGGCGGAGTTCAAACCGGCATATTATATTCTATAAAAGAGTTAAGAGAGAAATTCGATTACACGGTTCTTGTTTATACAGCTGACAATGAATGGTTAAAAGATTTTCCTGATGAAATTAAAAGTAATATAATAATAATAGGCTCTTCAAATATGTTTATTGCTTCGTTAAAAGCATTTAAGATTTTGAGTAAAATGAAACCGGACGTAGTAGTGTCGTCTCTTTGGAAATCTGTGCCAGTTGCAACTGTTTATAAAGTTTTTAATCCTAAAATATGCCTTTGCGGTTTCTATCATTCATGTGCAACAATTCATTTTGTTGATAGCTTTTTTTTATGGCTTTTGGCCAAGCTGCAGGATATGTCGTTAGCTGACTCTAATGCAACAAGCAGGTTCATCGAAAAAAATTTTGGAGTAAAACAACCTGTAATTGTACCTTATCTTTTTGATTTTACCATTCCTCCGAAAACAAAATCTTTTGATCCTTTGGAAATTAAGATAGCTTATTTTGGTAGGTTGACCAAGTTAAAGGGGATTGAACGAGCCATATTATTTTGTAAACTGTGCAAGGAAGCGGGTATTAATTTTCAATTTGATATTTATGGTATGGGCGATATTGAAAAATACAATAATGTTATTGCAAATAATGGCTTAAACAATGAAGTAAAAATAAAAAGCCTGCTTCCTTTAAATGAAGTCCAGTCTACCATGCAGAAATATGACTTTTTATTACAGCTGAGTAATTTTGAAGGCATGGCACTGTCTGTTGTGGAAGCATTAAGTTGTGGGCTTGTTCCTTTAGTTACTCCGGTTGGCGAAATTGAACATTACACAAAAGATGGGGTAAATGCAATATGGCTGGATAGAGATTTTGACCAAAGTTTACATTTATTGGTAAAAAAATTATTAAATGTTTTAGATAACCCGGAAGTTTATCAAAAACTTTCTATTGCAGCTTCACAGACTTTTAAAAATAAAAAAAAATATACCGAGTCGTTTACTTTTGGTATAAATGATTTTTTTAAAAGCAAAAAATAATCGTTCGTAAAAAATCTCTTTATTTGTAAAGAATTAATCTTTTTTTATTACGATACTTAAAGAAAGAAACTTTGAATTATTGTTACTAATTATAATTGATGTAATTAAATTTTCAAAATAGTAGAAAATTATTTCTTAGTGAAAAACTGCTTAACTGCTTTTTCGTATTGCGGCAAAATTCTTTGGATACTGAATTCATCAACCATTTTTTTTCTGCTTTTTTGTCCCATTTCCTCAAGTTCAATATCACTTAATTGAATAATTTTTTCCATTTTATTAGCCAGGTCGTCAACATCTTTTGGCTTACATATAAAACCAGTTTCGCCATCATTTATTAACTCCCGGCATCCTGCAATATTGGTGGCTATCAGTGGCCTTCCCATTGAAGCTGCTTCCATTAAAGCAGTTGACATTCCTTCTTTATAAAAAGAAGGTAAAACCACACAACTGCTATCTTTAATAAACGGTCTTACATCAGTTGTTGATCCAAGATATTCTATTGCCCCCGATTCCGTCCATTCGTTTATTTGTTTTTCTGAAATAGATCTTGGATCTTCATCATTAGTAAAGCCAAGAATTTTAAAAGAAACAGTTGGATATTTTTTCCTGAGTATTGCTGCTGCTTCATAATATACTTTTACCCCTTTATCAAACAATAGTCTTCCAATCAGGATAAAAGACCGCTTTGAATAATCAATCGGTGCATATTCATAATAATTTGTGTCTATACCTTCTCCATTTAGTAAAAGGGATTTATCCATACTAACAAATCCTTTAGTTTCAAATAATAGTTTATCCTCGTTATTCGAAAACCATACCTGATCTGTTTTTCTTAAAGCAAAACGATAAAAGCTTCTGGCTAATGTTGAAATTATTCCATTATTTATAAAAGTGTATCCAAGACCAGATACAATAGCAATACTAGGAATTTTTAATTTCTTTGCTGCAAGCGTACTATAAATATGTGGCTTAATTGTATATTCGAAAATAAGTACAGGTTTAATTTTCCTATACAATTGAAGATACTCTTTGTATAGTTTATAGTCTTGAACTGGATTAGTTCCCCTTGGTTGCATTTCATTAATGATAACTACATCTACTCCTGATGCCTTTATTTTTTCGATATAATCATCTTCTGGTAAAATAACTTTTACGTTGTACCCTAATTCCTGCACTTTCTTTACTGCGGCCAATCTAAAATGGTACATACTTCTGCCACAGTTTCCTGAAAAAACAACAAACATATTTTATAAGTTATTATTACGGAGTTACAAAAGAGTAAAAATTGACGATAAGCTCAATTAGGTTGGTTAAAATAAATGCAGATAAAGTTAAGTGCAAATATAAGTTTTAAACTTTCATGTATCAAACCAATTTTGCAAAAAGATAATGGTTTCTATATTATTACTCACGGGTCGGTTTAATTTTTCGCAGTATTTTAGTAAAAAATCGACCTTTTCTTTTTTCAATTTTTTGTTGATGTCTTAAAAGAAAATAATAACTAAAAAGATATACAAGAATAAAGGAGCTTATAAGCAAAATTAAAACTGTTTGATTTTGATAATTATAAATGGCAGTCAGGTTATAAATTAATATAACAGGAGCCACTACTAAAATGGTTTTTGCATTATCCCCTTTAACAATATACCTGTTTACCAGCATGTGTAAATGATTCCTATCGGGTTGAAAGGGAGATGTTTGCTCTATCACACCTTTACGCATAAAAGAAAAGATAACTTCCATAACAGGGTAACTGATACAAACTAATATAAAGAAAGGGTTGATCTCCTGATGCCGTCTTGAAAGCAACATAGCAAGTACTGCCATAAAAAACCCAAGTAAGTATGCTCCCCCATCCCCCAGAAAAATTTTCCCTTTTGGATAATTGAAAAAGATAAAGCCAATTAACGATGCTATAATAATTAAATTTATTGTCAGCAATTCCATATCATTAAATAAGTATGACATATAAGCAAAAGAACTAAATATGATGATACTTACTCCAGCAAGCAAACCATTAAAACCATCAATCATATTTGCTCCGTTTATCAACCCAAGTATAGCAACAAAACTTATAAATACAGCCAATGGATAATTGACAGAAAAGAGCCCGAAATTGATAATGACTGCATTTAATAATACTGCTGGTAAAATACCCGAAGCTATCATTATAAGTAATCTCTTATTAGGACTAAGATTTAAATAAACATCCTCAAACAAACCAGCTAAGAATGCCGGTAACCCGGAAAATAATATAAGAAAAGATGTTTTATTTAAAAAGCAGAAGAGGCAACAGGAAATAAATATACCTATCCCGCCTACTCTTGGAGTAGGGCTGAAATGAAATTTCTGTGGCTGTTCGCTTTCATGATGGTCAATAAATATCCCCCGCTTGTGAGACAGCTTTATGAATATAAATTGAAAGAAAGCGCTCAATAGCAGTGAAATTGCAAAACAGAGGAGCGAATCATGGATCATTAACACATGCAAATATAGAAGTTTTACAAATTTTTAAAATGAAATGAAAAACACTTTGCTTATTTTTATAAAATTGGTTAAAAAGCTTAACTTTGTGTTAATATTCCTTATTTTTACAACCCTACTATGATAAAATTTTACCTAAACTATTTTATTTTACTTTGTTGAATAAGGTTTATGGTGCCAACTAATTACGCTGCTAATTACCTTTCGGTAAAAGAAATTCCTGTTTTTAAATTAATTATAAAAAGAATAATAGATATTCTTTTTACGATCTTATTATTACCTCTTGCCTTACCAATTATCCTACTTTCTTGCCTTGCAATGTGGCTCACTTCTGAAGGGCCTATTATTTTTAAACAAAAAAGAGTGGGTTTGAATGGAAAAATATTTACTATTTATAAGATAAGAACAATGGTCCATTGCCTGGAAGGCTATATTGATCATACAAAGAAAAATGATAGCAGGATCACTGCAATTGGATTGTTTCTCCGGAAATTAAAAATTGATGAATTACCACAATTATTTAATGTATTAAAAGGTGATATGAGTTGGATTGGACCAAGACCTGAAAGAGTAGATATTGTTGAAAAATTTAAACAGGTAAATAATTCATATCAATATCGTCATATTGTTAAACCTGGTATTACTGGTCTGGCACAAGTAAATAATCCCACTGCCACTCCTGAAGAAAATCTGGAAAAATTAGAATACGATCTGTATTATATCAGTCATTATTCTGTGCAACTTGATCTTCGTATCCTTGCAAAAACAATCAGTGTTGTAACTACTATGGAAGGATTGTAAAGAAACCTCTTAAAGTAGATCGAATACATTGTACTGTTTATAGTTATAATAAATAATCTCCCTTACATTGATAAAAGAAAGATGGACTGATTATAGAAAGGCAGTCGTTAATTCTTTCCTGTTGCTCTTGCCGGGAGCAATATCCTCTTTACTGATCTTTTTCATTGCATCTAACAGGCTGTTTCCTAACGATAAAGATCATACGCTTTCATTGCTTAATTTTTATCAGCTTCAGATGCTAGGTATCACTGTTGCAAAGTACGGTATCGACCAGATGGTCATTTCCCGTTTAAACCCCAATCACCAAACAAATACCAATGCTTTTTTTACGCAAAGAGTATTTCCATTAACTCTGTTGTTCTGTATAGTTATAGGTTTTATCAAAGGATGGGTATATGCAGCTTTTCTTGCTTTAATATTACCAATGGAAGTAATGTCCATACTGATTAGTGTTGAGTGGAGTGTAAGTAATAAAATTAAATTTACTTCTATATTAACTTTGCTAGGTAATCCACTTGCGTTTATCCTTATATATTTAGTTTATAAAAAAAATTTGCAGTCTGTGAATATTATGTTTGCATGTTTTTTATTATCGTCTTTAATACGAATAACACTGGCATTGTTTTTTAGAAATAAAGGCAGCAAAACAGAGATCGCTATATTATCATATAATGTTCCACTACAACAAATAGGTAATTATTTTATGTTTCGATTCGACCAGGTTGTTATTGCCATGAGCTTAGGTATTGCTTTTTTAGGAAATAAATTATTGATGGGTCAATATTTGTTTTTAGCAAAATTCCCCGAAGTTGCAAGCGGTGTTATTGTTAGCCTTGCGCCGCTGTTATATAGGCAATTGGGCAATCAGGTAGTCACTTCATTAAAAAATCTTTTTAAAAATAGGATATTTTTATTAATGTCTATTTGCATCTGTATTTGCCAGCTTGCTGTTACCTTTTTTGTATTTAAACCCCGTAATATGGATAATAATATACTATTATTTGTACCTTTTGTAATTAGCTCTTTATTGGTCTTGCCAACAAATATGGTTACTTATTTTCTTTTAAAAAAAGCTGCGATTGCAAAAATTAATATTCTCAATTTAATCAGTTGTATAACGGGGGTAATAATACTTTTTATATCATTGCTTTGTGCTAATGTTTACTTGTTCAGTCTTGTAGTTCCCATGCAATTATTGATTTACATTATTTTTTATCAACTACTTTATTATGAGAAGCAACATAATGAGCCCGATTTAGTAAATACCGCTTAATTATCATAGTTATATTATACTAGGGTTACTAAACAAATTCGGTATCGGCAAACAGCATTATCTTTGAAAAAACACTGTTTGCAAGCCTTAGAACATTGTAATGAAAAAAATTCTTTTTGTTGTTCCATTTCCCAAAAAAATATATCCTTCCGAAAGGTTTAGGGTAGAGATTTATGAGCAGGTGCTGCGTCAAGCAGGATTTGAATTTGACACTGTATTTTTCTGGGACTATTTTGCAAGAAGTATTTTATATAAAAAAGGGAAAATAGGGCAAAAGATAATTGGAGGAATAAAAGGTTTTTTAAGACGAATAAAAATACTGGTTATCCTTAACCGTTATGATTATATATTTGTATTAAGAGAAGTGGCGCCTATTGGCCCTCCTTTTTTTGAATGGATATTCTCTAAACTGGCTCAAAAAAAACTTATTTACGATTTTGATGACGCTATTTGGATACCTCAAATATCCGAAACCAATTCCTGGGCGACCTTTGCCAAAGCATTTTGGAAAGTAAAAAGAACATGCCAATGGGCCAATAAGGTTTCTGTAGGTAATAGGTACTTATATAATTATGCAATACAATATAATCAACAAGTAACTATTAATCCAACTTGTGTGGATACGGTTAATAAACACAATGTTATTAAAGATCAACATACTGAAAAAGTAGTCATTGGATGGACGGGTTCTTTTTCAACATTACATTATCTAAATGAAATTGTTCATGTATTGCAGGAACTGGAAAAAAAGCATTCGTTTGAATTTATTGTGATCGCAGATCAAAATCCTAACCTGCCATTGAAAAGTTTTAAATTTATCGAATGGAAAGAAGCAACTGAAATTGCCGACCTGCTTCAATTTAACATCGGCGTTATGCCATTAGATGATACCGAAATTTCAAAAGGCAAAAGTGGTTTTAAATTAATCCAGTTTTTATCATTAGGGATACCTGTAGTAGCATCGCCAATTGGTGTTAATAAACAAATAGTAGACGAAAATATTAATGGATATTTATGCCAGTCGGAAGATGAATGGATAAAAGCATTTGAAAAATTATTAAGTGATGCAACACTAAGGCAACAAATGGGTTTAAGTGGCAGAAAAAAAATTGAAGAGAATTACAGTGTAATAGCAAATAAAAATAACTTTTTGTCACTGTTTGAATAAAAGCATGCGGCTGCCATTTCTCATTTAAATTTCCTTTAAATATTGCCATTGCTGAATAATCAATATTTTTACAAAAAAAGCTATAATTCGGATGTCAAAATGTATTCTTATTACTGGTGGAGCCGGTTTTATTGGCTCTCATCTTACAAGATTATTTGTAACAAAATACCCGCAATATAAGATCGTTAATCTTGATAAGCTTACTTATGCTGGCAATCTTGAAAACCTCAAGGATATTGAGTTGAGGCCGAATTATACCTTTGTAAAAGGTGATATAACGGATATTGAACTATTACGTAAACTTTTTGAAGAACATCAATTTAATGCTGTATTACATTGTGCTGCAGAAAGCCATGTAGACAGATCAATAACCGATCCGCTTGCATTTGTTACGACTAATGTTGTTGGCACAGCATCTTTGTTACAAATTGCTAAAGAACATTGGAAAAATAATTTTGATGACAAAATATTTTATCATATTTCTACGGACGAAGTTTATGGTTCATTAGGAAAAGAAGGTTTTTTTACTGAAGACACTCCTTATGATCCAAGAAGTCCATACTCCGCATCGAAAGCTTCGTCCGATCATTTGACGAGAGCCTTCTTTCATACATATCATTTACCTATAAAAATTTCTAATTGTTCCAACAATTATGGGCCTTATCATTTTCCGGAAAAATTGATTCCTCTTTGCATTCATAATATCATTAATAATAAACCTTTGCCAATTTATGGCAAAGGAGAAAATACACGAGACTGGTTATACGTAGAAGATCATATAAGAGCTATTGATGTTATCTTTCATAATGGGAAAATTGGTGAAACCTATAACATTGGCGGACATAATGAATGGACAAATATTGATCTGGTAAAAGAATTGTGCCGACAAATGGATAGTAAATTAGGAAGAGAAAAAGGGCAATCAGAAAAATTAATAACTTATGTAAAAGACCGTGCAGGCCACGATTTGCGTTATGCTATTGATGCTACTAAATTAAAAAATGAATTAGGTTGGTTACCTTCTTTACAATTTAAAGAAGGGATATCTAAAACAATTGATTGGTATCTAAATAATAGTGAATGGCTGCAACATGTTACCAGTGGTAATTATCAACATTATTACGATCAACAATATCACAAAAGATAAAACATGAAAGGAATTATTCTTGCCGGCGGAAGTGGTACCAGGCTTTATCCTATCACAATGGGAATAAGCAAACAACTGATGCCTATTTATGATAAGCCAATGATTTATTATCCGCTTAGTACATTAATGCTGGCAGGTATAAAAGAAGTTTTAATTATTACTACTCCTGATGATCAATCTCAGTTTATACGTTTATTAGGCGATGGTTTGCAATGGGGTTGTGAAATAACTTATGCAAAACAAGAAGTGCCCAATGGTTTAGCGCAGGCTTTTGTAATTGGCGAAAAATTCATTGGTAATGATAGTGTAGCATTGGTTTTGGGGGATAATATTTTTTATGGTAGTGGATTTAGCAAATTATTACAAACCTCTGCAAACCCTGATGGAGCTGTTATTTTCGCTTACCCGGTAAGTGATCCTGAACGTTATGGTGTAGTAGAGTTTGATGATAATTTTAAAGCATTGAGTATTGAAGAAAAACCAACCAGCCCCAAAAGTAATTATGCTGTACCCGGATTATATTTTTATGATAATGAAGTAGTGAATATTGCAAAAAATATTGCGCCAAGCCCGAGAGGTGAATATGAAATTACAGATATAAACAGGATTTATCTTGAAAATAAAAAATTAAAAGTGGGTGTTTTGAACAGAGGCTTTGCATGGCTCGATACTGGCACTTTTGATTCGCTGAGTGATGCAAGTGAGTATGTAAGAGTAGTAGAAAAAAGGCAGGGATTAAAAATTGGTTGCCCCGAAGAGATTGCATATCGTATGGGGTTTATCAATAAAGAACAATTATTAAAGTTAGCCGAAAATTTGAAGAAAAGTGGCTATGGCGAGTATCTGAAAAGGGTTTTGTAATTCCATTATATCGTTTATATAAGGCGTTATTATTGCATCGAAAAGGCTGCTAAATTTTTTTTAATGAGCGAATACGAAATAAAAGCACAAAGTAAATTTTCATTAGGCTTAAAAGAATTATGGCAGTATCGCGAACTTTTTTATTTTTTTACATGGAGGGATGTAAAAGTAAAATACAAGCAGGCCGCATTAGGGATTGCATGGGCGATATTGCAACCTTTGGTGATGATGTTGATGTTTACACTAATTTTTAATAAAGGATTAGGTGTAAAAGGGGATGTCGGTATCCCATATCCTATATTTGCTATAAGCGGATTACTCATCTGGAATATTTTTAGTAATGGGTTGCTCAACAGTGCCAATAGCATGATTGTAAATGCCAATATTATTAAAAAAATTTACTTCCCAAGGTTGATAATACCGATGAGTGCTATTCTTACAACATTGGTAGATTTTTTATTTGCATTAATTATTTATGCCGCAATACTCATTTATTATCACCATGGGATTAACTTTTTTAAATTGATTTTGTTTTTACCCTTAAGTATTCTACTTACTGTTGTTACTACTTTTGGTATGGGTACATTCTTAGCGGCTTTTAATATTAAGTTCCGGGATTTTCAGTATGTATTGCCTTTTCTGATACAATTTTTATTATTTGCTAACCCGGTATTATATTCGCCAAAAGCTTTTACCAATATATGGGTAATATGGATTATGAAATGTAACCCTATTGCTTCTGCGATACAACTAAGCCGCAATGTATTTACTGGCATTGCAGTAGATTGGGGTGCTGTGGCCTTAAGTAGCCTGGTAGCAATATTTTTCTTAATTATAGGAATATACATATTTAGAAAAACAGAAGCCTATTTTGCCGATCTGGCTTAATATTATGAAACCCATTTTAGAACTACATCATATAAGCAAACAATTTACGATTGGTACCAGACCTGATACTTATCTCTCATTGAGAGATATTATTGCGAAGCCGTTTAAAAAAAAGCCGGCAATCAATAACACCTTTCTGGCTTTGAATGATGTAACATTTGATGTGTATCCCGGAGAAAGTATTGGTATCATTGGTCGTAATGGGGCCGGTAAAAGCACCCTGCTAAAAATATTAAGTAAGATAACTCCACCAACAAAAGGAAAAATAATCTGCCGTGGCCGTATTGCAAGTTTATTAGAAGTAGGCACAGGTTTTCATCCAGAGCTTACAGGCCGCGAAAATATTTATATGAATGGCAGTATATTGGGGATGCGAAAACATGAAATAGAAAAACATTTTGACGCAATTGTTGATTTCAGTGGGGTAGAAAAATTTTTGGAAACACCATTGAAACGTTATAGCAGCGGGATGCAACTTCGATTAGCCTTTGCCGTAGCTGCTTATCTTGAACCGGAAATACTGATCATTGATGAAGTGCTTGCAGTTGGCGATGCAGAATTCCAGAAGAAATGCTTACGCAAGATGAATGAAGTAAGTGAAAGCGGGAGGACGGTACTGTTTGTAAGCCATGACATGAATGCCATTGAGCAACTATGTACAAAGCTGATCATTCTAAAAAAAGGAATTTTAGCAGAGATTGGTGAACCACATACATTGATCTCACATTATTTGAATGAAAATAAAAATTTCGATTTCAGTAATATAAAACTTACACAAAATGTTGATCTGGTTGATTTGAAATTTAATGCTAAAGAAATTATTTCAGGTGGAGAATTGAATTTTGAATTATTGCTACAACATAAGTCAGGTTTGTATCCATCTATAACAGATTTCTGTATTTTGGTATATAGTTTAAAAGGTATCAGGGTAGCAATAATAGATTTAAGACCACACTTTGAAAAATTTAAAAAGGAAGGTGATAAATTATTAATGACAGGCAGGTTTGAAAATATAAACCTTGTGGAAGGAGAGTATTCAATTGGTATATATTATGGCATTGATGAAATAAAAAAAGAAATTTTAGATATCGGCCAGATAAGGATAAAGCCACGCCTCAATATAAATACAAAAATAAACCCGTATTTTTCCAAACACCGTGGGTATCTTGAACTGATGAATAATATTAAAATTGATTAAAAAATGTCTTTTAAGAAATTGGTTAATAAATGGATAGGTTTTTTTGGATTAAGGATGGAAAGAACAATCTCATCACTTGGTAACCCATTGGCTTTTTATGGTATTAAAAAAGAGGAATATAGTATTAGTAATAATAATATTTTTTTCAAAACATTAAATCTCACTATTCCTTTCTCTAACGCATACCCGATAACAGAAGGGTATGAATATGCGCTGAAACTGTCAAAAAAAAAATGCAGTAAAATTTATTTTGGATAAAGATGAAAAACCATGCATTCAAATAAATGATTTAAAATTTAAAATAAACGACAGGGAAGAATTATTTATATTAAGTGAAGTGTTTATAGAAGGAGCGTATAATTTGATATCTGCAACAGAAAAAAGAGTTGCTCTTATAGATATTGGAATGAATGTAGGCATAACGTCTCTGTTTTATGCTGCACAAAACAATGTTGATAAAGTATTTTCTTTTGAACCCTTTCAGCCCACTTTCAATATGGCATTAAAAAATTTTCAATTGAACGAAGCTTATGCTAATAAGATTCAACCCAATAATTTTGGACTGGCTAAGGAAGCCGGGGAATTGTTGGTTTCCTATTCGCTGGAACAAAAAGGGAGGATGGGATTAAATGGCGTGCCAACAGATTCAAATATTATTGCCACTAATGTGAGCAATCAATCAATTATTTTAAAACCGGTTAATGACGAATTTATAAAAATAAAAGAAAAGGTTAGAAATCATTTTGTGGTTTGTAAAATTGACTGTGAAGGAGCGGAGTTTGAGATTATGGATTCTTTATTTAGTAGTGGTGAAATGTTGTTGCCGGATGTGTATTTTATAGAATGGCATTATAAAACGCCGGATGATATCGTTTCAAAGCTTTTTGCAGGGAAATATGATGTTATAAATACCACCTTTAAATCACAAAATTCAGGTATGATCTATGCTATGAAAAATAATAATTAATGGCAAATTCCGTCAGTATTATAAAACTTCGCAACATATTAAGTTTGAAGAAAACTTTTAAAACAGAAAGGAATGAAAACGATTTTAATCTTGCTCCCTTCAAACTGTTTATTATTATTTTGTAATGCTTGAAGTATAGTATAGTTAACAAATGAGTACAATTGACATTTCAATAATCATTGCAACACGCCATCGGGAAAACATTCTTTGGGAAACAGTGAAAAAGGCATACGAGGCCATAAAAAATAATGCTGAGATAATTATTGTAAATGATGGGAATACGGCGCTTAATGTTCCCGCTTTTTTTGTAGATAAAATTCAATGTTTTGATAATCCTAAGAGAGGAGTTTCTTCTGCCCGAAATTTTGCTGTATCAAAAGCAAAGGGTGAAACTCTGTTTTTCATTGATGATGATATGTGGATTAATGCCACAGTAATTGATTGGATAAATTCCTTTGTTGTTAATAAACCTGAAGTGCAGGCTGTGTATAATATCAATTGGGAATACCCACCTGTTTTAAATGAACAATTAGCTTCAACCAAAATAGGTCAATATTTATTGTCTTCAAAATACAATACCATGTGGGGGCGCATGGATATAAAAGATAAGCAGCCTGAAAATGGGTTATATCAATATTATCAAGTAGGAAGTGGCTCTCTTGTAATAAATAAAAAAATATTTGAAATGGCTGGTAGGTATAATGAGTTTATTGTTTTCCAGGGGGAAGATATTGGCTTTTCTGACAAACTTAAGGCTTTGGCAATTCCAGTTTATGCTGTATTTGATGTTACCTTGTTTCACAATCAACAGGATCGGTTAAACATAAATAGTTATCTTAAAAGAAATGCGGAGGGCTTTGAATCAGAATTTAAGGCTGTTAAAACTGGTATTATCGACCCTTTCGGTGCCATTAATTATAATGGGCCTATTAAAATAATTTTCGAATTTTTTCGCATTACAGAAAAAGGGTGGATATTTTTACTGAATATTTTGCCAGGTAAGAAAATAACGATCGCATTCAATAATAAACTCATTGGCATATTAACAGGCCTGCAACGCTATAAACAATGGAAGAAAATATTAAGGTAAAATAAAGCCCTTGTTAAAACCCTTTTGAAAGGGTATTGCTTGAATTGTATAGAAGATATAATATACTTCGTATCGCTACATTAAAATCAAAAAAGGGATTCAATAAAAACTCTAATCGGCATTAATCAAAAAATAAAATCATCAACTTATAGCCGATGTAATTTAGTTTTATCATTTTTTGTAATGAATAATGGTTCGGAATCCAATCAAGGGCTAAATGCCTTGCTGCTGGTAAAGAAACATTTGTTAGCTTTAAACCCAGAAAATAATATTTTGAATACTAATGTCAATTCAATTCAGGAATCCCTCTAACCAGCATTTGCTAAACCTTTCCAATGAAGGTTTGATTGAAGATAATAAAATAGTTTTCCCTTTCAAAAAAGGAGCGTATAAGATTGTAGAAGATAATAACTACACTAAAAATTTTGGATATCAATGGAACAAATTTGCTACTACACAGGTTGATAAAGTGAGTAGCTTAAATATGTCACATGTTCGTTTTGTTGCAGAAACAGGTTGGGACAAAGAAGACTTAACAGGTAAAAATATTTTAGAAGTTGGTTCTGGTGCCGGGCGTTTTTCGCAAATTATTTTAGATTATACCAAAGGTAATTTATACAGTGTTGATTATAGTAATGCTGTGGAAGCCAATTATAAAAACAATGGTCCTAATGACCGACTTTATCTTTTTCAGGCAAGCATATATGAACTACCTTTTATGAAAAGTCAGTTTGATAAAGTAATTTGTTTGGGCGTTTTGCAACATACACCCAATTTTGAAAAATCAGTAAAGTGTCTGATAGAAATGGCAAAACCAGGCGCAGAAGTAATTGTTGACTTTTATTCTGTTAATGGTTGGTGGACTAAATTACATGCTAAATATCTCTTCCGGCCATTTACGAGGAAAATGAGTCACGAAAAATTATATAAAAAAATTGATAGTAATATTGACTGGTTAATCAATACCTATTACTTTTTTTGTAAAATAAAAATGGATAAATGGTTGAATCGTTTTTTACCTATTTGTGATATAAATTCAACACTCCCGCCCGGCCTTCCACGTAATCAATTACGTGAATTGTGCGTATTAGATACATTCGATATGTATTCTCCGCAATTTGACAATCCGCAAAAAATAAATACCATAATAAATTGGTTCAAGAAATATGGAATGGAAAATGTGTGGGGTGGAAAGATATATTACGAAAACTGTTATGCAGCCGTGGTTAAAGGGATAAAAAAATAATATAAAGAATGTATATAATTTAGCAATGGCATTACTTTCTGATTTATTCGGGCTTCGTAAAAATCCGGTTGCACAATCAATCGGCATATATACATTCACCAGTTTTTTAGGCAAAGGGGTTTCTTTTCTTTTGATATTTATTTATACCAACCCTAAATATATAAATCCATCCGAAAACGGCCTGCTTAGCCTGTTTAGCAATGGAATTCTTTTTTTAATGCCTTTTATTTCTCTGGGCATATTGCAATCAACCAGTACTGATTTTTTCAAGTTGGACAAAAAAGAATTCAGAAATTTTTTTACGACGGGTTTTTTAATGCCATTAATAATTACTATCCTTTCTTTTATTGTTTTATTTTTTTTTCGGGATTACCTGAAGAGAACTTATGGCTTTCCATATGAGTTTGTTTTGATAATCCCCGGCATTGCATTCCTTACCTTTTGCTATGAACAATTAATAAGTCTTATCAGGAATAATAATGATTCAAAGCTTTTTTTAAAAATTAATATTTTTAAAACTTTCCTCGAATTAGGTATTTCTGTTATCCTCGTGGTTGTTTTTGCTTTACGCTGGAAAGGTAGGGTGGTAGGTATTTTAACAGCTTACATTATTATTGCTATCTATGCCTTTTATTATTTTAATAAAAAAGGATACTTGTTTGGGGCTTTCAAAAATATATATATTTATAATGAACTGTTGTACGCCATTCCCATTATTGTAATGCAGGCAAGTGTTTTTGTAATGACTTCATCGGATAAATTTTTTCTCTCAAACTTTACTTCCGACCATAATGCAACAGTCGGAATTTATGGCATAGCCTGTGTGTTTGCATCAATTATCAATGTTCTTTGTATTGCTTACCTTCAATATCTTTTCCCCAAAATTTATACAACGCTATCCGCAGATGTTATAGATTATGCTTCTATAAAAAGGAATTTTTATTTTTATCTAACGGTAATGCTTAGTGGAACTGTTGCATTTATTGGGTTCACCCCATTATTGTATAAATATTTTATTAACTCTAAATATTACCCGGCTTTACATTATATTTATTTCTTAGGTATTGGCTATTTTTTCTGGACAATTACTTACTATTTTTACTCCTTCCTGTTATTTTATAAACAGAAAAAAAGAATATTAATATTATCCCTTACCTATATTGCTATCAGTTTTGGGAGTAATTATTTTTTTATTAGCAACTGGGGTTCCTTGGGTGCAGCAATATCCGTTTGCATAAGTTATTTTATTATTTTAATCATAACTTTAATTGCTGTACGCAAATACATAAGCCAGATATTTTTTAATACGCGTAATAATAATGAAACCAGTAAATGAAAGAGATAATTTATAAAATTGTTGATTTTTTTACGTTTGGTAAAGGCTTGAAGAAAGTTTATTATGGATACCCGGTAAGGTTGCCTACTCGTTATATAAATTATTTTCCGCTGAATTATGAATCTGATAATTTTAATTTTTTACAACAACAATGTAAGCCTGGCGATATCGTACTTGATATCGGGGCTCATATTGGATTGTTTTCATGTATAGCAGCAAAAATAATAGGCTCGGGTGGCCAGATATTTGCTTTTGAACCTACACCTACAACAAATATATTGTTGAAAAAAACAATTGTAATTAACGAATTGCAACCACTCGTTCACGTTAGAGATGAG
>Ga0207035_1047_pt1 | contig 34493 bp, 30 predicted proteins | sample Alteio_BWMinCont_77_FD_153272 | JGI IMG/M metagenome (GOLD analysis project Ga0207035, IMG submission 153272) | Enriched cells from forest soil in Barre Woods Harvard Forest LTER site, Petersham, Massachusetts, United States -... | ecosystem: Environmental > Terrestrial > Soil > Temperate forest >... | reverse complement strand
CCGCCGATATTGCGTATCAGGTTATAAATGCCGCTGGCGTTGCCGATCTGCTCGTTTCTGAGTGTGCCGTAGGCCTGAATGCTGATCGGCACAAAGACAAAACTCAAGGCAAAGCCGCTGATGATGATCGGCAGCAGGAGCGTCGTGGGGCTGATATCCAGCGTGAGGTTGCCAAAGACCAGCGCGCTGATGCCGAAGACGAGAAATCCGAAGCTGAGCAGATAACGAGCGTCCACCTTATTGCTGATCGACCCGATGATGGGCATGGCAATAATCGAGCCGATACCCCGCGGCCCTACGACCAGGCCCGCAGCAAAGGCAGTGTAGCCAAGCAGTTCCTGGTAGAAGAGCGGAAGGACCGTGATCATCGAATAAATGCAGACGCCGAACATAAAGATCAGCGAACAGCCGATGGTGAAATTCCAGTTCTTCAGTGTGCGCAGGTTGACCAGCGGTTCTTTTTTACGCCACGAGTGAACGACGAACCAGACAAAACTAATGATCAGCGCGGCAAAAGCCCACCGAATCCAGATCGCGCCAAACCAGTCGTCTTCCTGCCCCTTGTCGAGGATCACCTGCAGGCAGCCGATCCATACGGCCAACAGACCAAAACCAAGATTGTCGAAAGGCCCAACCTTGGCGTTCTTGATGTAGGGAGGATCTTTGACATACCGGCTGATCATAAAAATGGCCAGCGCGCCGACCGGAATGTTGATGTAAAAGGCGTAGCGCCAGCTGTAGGTGTCTGTAAGCCAGCCGCCGAGCGTCGGACCCAGCACCGGGGCAACAACCACGCCAAAGGCAAACACGGCCATGGCTGCGGCCCGTTTTTGCGGTGGGAAGCTTTCGAGCAGAATGGCCTGGGAAAGCGGCTGCAGCGCTCCACCACCGGCGCCTTGAACGATACGGGCGATGAGGATGAAGCCCAGCGACGGCGCCGCTCCGCAAAAGAAGGAAGAAACGGTAAAAATGATGACGCAGATGATAAGAAAGCGTTTACGCCCGAATCGAAGAGAAAACCAGTTGCTGGCGGGCAAAATGACGGCGTTTGCGACCAGATAGCTGGTCAGAACCCAGGTCGCCTCGTCATTCGAGGCGGAAAGCGATCCAGCGATGTACGGCAGCGCCACCGAAGCGATGGCGGTGTCCAACACCTCCATAAAGGTGGCCAGCATGACGGAAACCGCTATCAGCCAAGGGTTTACCCCGGCATTCTGAGCCTGCTGACCGGAATTAGGGGGATTTTCGTCAGGCATCGGAGTACGTCAATCAGTGGAGTTTTCTTTTTATTGGATACATGAGGGGAATGATCGGATGCATACCTTGTAGAATCAGTGGTTTAACCATGCAGCAAAACTTGCATCCTCGATGAGATTGTCTGCATCAGATAAGTTGACAACAAATGACTCAAGTGCGAAGCTAAAAGCAGCAAATTCAAGCTGAAGCCAGCACGAGGGCAGTGGGGCAGAGGATTATGGCAAAAATTATTGGAATTGACCTCGGCACGACGAACTCCGTCGTAGCCGTCATGGAAGGTGGCGAGCCAAAGGTAATCGCCAACGAAGAGGGCGGGCGCACCACACCTTCCGTAGTGGGTTTTACAAAGAGTGGCGAGCGGCTGGTTGGCCAGGTGGCCAAGCGCCAGGCCATTACGAACCCAGAGAACACGATTTACTCGATCAAGCGCTTCATGGGCCGTCGGTATGACGAAGTAAACGACGAGATGAAGATGGTTCCCTACAAGGTAGTGAAGCAGGGCGACCACGTAGCCATCGAGGCGCAGGGCAAGCTGTACACCCCGCCCGAGGTTTCGGCGATGATCCTGCAGAAGCTCAAGAAAGCGGCTGAGGATTACCTTGGCACGTCAGTGACGGAAGCCGTCATCACGGTGCCTGCGTACTTTAACGACGCGCAGCGCCAGGCGACCAAAGATGCTGGACGCATTGCCGGTCTCGATGTAAAGCGCATCGTCAACGAGCCGACAGCGGCCGCGCTTGCCTACGGCCTCGACAAGAAAAAGGACGAGACGATTGCCGTCTATGACTTTGGCGGCGGAACCTTCGATATTTCGATATTGGAAGTAGGCGAAGGCGTCATTGAAGTGAAGTCGACAAACGGCGATACGCACCTGGGCGGCGACAACCTGGACCAACGCATTGTGGAATGGCTGATCGATGAGTTCAAGAAGGATGAGGGCCTTGATCTGCGCGCCAAGGGCAACGAAATGGCCCTGCAGCGGCTGAAGGACGCGGCAGAACGCGCAAAGATTGAGCTATCAACTGCTCTTGAGACCGAGATCAACTTGCCGTTCATCACAGCAGATGCAAGCGGTCCGAAGCACCTCGTCAAGAAATTGACGCGCGCCAAGCTTGAACAGTTGGTCGAAGACCTGGTTCAGCGCTCTATTGAGCCATGCAAGAAGGCTTTGTCTGATGCGGGAGTGGACGCGAGCAAGATCGATGAAGTTGTGCTCGTGGGCGGACAGACGCGCATGCCGCGCATCCAGGCACTCGTGAAGGAGCTCTTCGGCAAGGAACCGCACAAGGGTGTAAACCCTGACGAAGTAGTTGCGATTGGCGCAGCGGTACAGGCTGGCGTGCTCTCGGGCGAAGTGAAGGACCTGTTGCTGCTCGACGTAACGCCGCTGACATTGTCCATCGAAACCCTGGGTGGTGTTGCAACGGGGATGATTCAGCGCAACACCACGATCCCGACCAAGAAGACCGAAACCTTCTCGACGGCAGCGGACTCGCAGACGGAAGTGGAAGTCCACGTCCTGCAGGGCGAGCGTCCGCTGGCTGCGCAGAATCGCACCCTGGCGAAGTTCAAGCTGAGCGGCATTCCTCCGGCTCCTCGCGGTGTTCCGCAGATCGAAGTGACGTTCGATATCGATGCCAACGGCATTTTAAATGTCACGGCAAAGGACAACGCGACGGGCAAAGACCAGAAGGTGACGATTACGTCGTCTTCGGGTCTAAGTAAAGATGAAGTCGAGCGCATGGCGAAGGAAGCAGAGTCGCACTCGGCTGAGGACAAGACGAAGCGCGAGGAGATCGAAGCCCGCAACGGCCTCGACAACCTCGTCTACAACATCGAGAAGATGCTGAAGGAAAATGGCGATAAGGTTTCCGGCAGTGACAAGACCGATGTAGAAACAGCGCTGGCTGATGCAAAAAAGACGCTCGAAGGCACGCCATCTGCATCTGAACTGAATGCAGCGCGGGAAAAACTGACAGGGGCCTCGCACAAGCTGGCCGAGGCCATGTACAAGGCCAATGCGGCTGGCGCAGCGGGCGCACCTCCAGCAGATGGAGCGCAGGCAGCGCCTGGCGCGACGGAAGAAAAGAAAGACGAAGGCGTCATCGATGCGGAATATGTGGACGTTGACGAGAAAAAGTAACGAGCGATAGAACTCGGTAATACTCAGGGGCGCGCTCAAAAAAAGAAACGTTAGCGCGCCCTTCGTGTTTATAGAAAATAGAAGACTGGAGTACCTGCAAAAATGACTGACACCCTTTGGAAATGCGAACAGTTGCGAGCCGGACTGGTGTACAACACCCTCATGTTCAATACGCGCGAAGAAGCGGAAAAATTTAAAGCGCAGCTGAACAGAATGGAGCCGGATACCTTTTGCCGGATTGAAGCCGTTCCGGTGAAGATGGTTTGGAATTAATATTTGTGTACATTCATGACTCATGCCTGAAGGAAATGAAATCCATCGCTTTGCCGAGCGCCATGCTGCAGCCTTCGCAGGCAAGCGTGTGGGCGTGGATTCTCCGAATGGCGGATTTCCCGATGCCGATGTGCTCGATGGACGCAAGCTCATCGGCGTGGAAGCCATCGGCAAGCATCTTGGCTATAACTTCGGCCGCGATCTGATTCTGCATGTCCATCTCGGCATGTATGGAACTTTCAAAGGTGGCAAATTGCCCCTCCTGCCAGTCAAAGGCGCACTGCGGCTGCGCATCTACACCAAAACTGACTGGATTGAACTACGCGGTGGAACCGATACCTCGATCTTCACGCAGGCAAAATGGGAGTCGCTGCTCAAGCGACTCGGCCCCGATCCTCTAATTCCCGGCTCCGATCCAAAACCGGCCTTTGAGAAAATCGCAAAGCGCAACACTCCAATCGGCGCCCTGCTGATGGACCAGTCTGTCTTCGCAGGCATCGGCAATATCTATCGCGCCGAGCTTCTCTACCGCGCGCGCACTCATCCGCTGCGTCCCGGGAAGAACGTTACGCCAGCCGCACTGAAGGGCATCTGGAACGATGCTAAGAAGTTGCTGCGCGAAGGCGTAAAAAACACGCGCTACGTCACGACACGGCCAAAAGATCGCCCTCACAAAGGCAATCCTGTGCTTGAAGAGGAACTGCATTACGTCTACCGGCGACATGGAAAGCCCTGTTTCGTCTGCGGCACGAAAATCGAGCGCGCCGATCTGGCAGGTCGCACCGTCTATTGGTGCCCCACATGCCAGAAAGACTGAACTCTAAACCTCATTTCTAAGACAAACTTATGACCACGCGAGATATGCTGTTGCGCATGAGTCTTGTCCGGCTTGTTGCTCTACTCTTTCTCTCCCCTGCTTTCTTGTGTATCGCGCAAGCGACTTCGCAATTACCTTTGCATACCAGTAACTATCAGATCGTGGATGCAGCCAGTCATCCCATCCGGCTGATGTCAGTGAACTGGTACGGATTCGATGAGAAAGAGTACGTCCCGGGTGGACTTGATCATGCTCCCTTGACCACAATCGTAGGTCTGATCAAGAGTATGGGCTTCAACTCGGTACGGCTGCCGTGGGCGAATGAGACGCTGGAGAAAAATCCGCTCGTCTCGGATTATGCGATCAAAGCGAATCCACAATTTCGCGGCAAGCGTGCAATGGAGGTCATGGATGCCGTGATCGACGCGCTGGCGAAGGCACACATCATGGTCATCCTCGACAACCATGTGAGCCGCGCCGACTGGTGCTGCAAGGACGATGACGACAACGGGCTTTGGTATAACGCGCAGTATCCCGAGAGCGCTTGGCTGGCCGACTGGATGACGATCGTGCGCCGCTATCGAAAGCAGCCGTGGGTAGTAGGGGTCGATCTGCGTAACGAGCTGCGCAGCGGCGCAACCTGGGGCGGGGACAAGAAATTCGACTGGCATGCTGCGGCGCAACGAGGCGGTAATGTGGTGATCACGGTGAATCCAAAATTGCTTGTGATGATCGAAGGACCGCAGTATTCGACAGATTTTCGCGGCGCCGAGAAACTTCCCATCGTGTTGAAGTTGCCCAATCGCGTGGTTTATTCCCCCCATGCCTATTCATTCGGGACACACTACAAAAATTACGCCGAATTGAAAGCGACATTCGATGAGCGCGCCGGATTTTTGCTGCATACACAGCCAGCCATTCCTTTGTGGATTGGCGAGTTCGGCACCTGCCAGACACTCACGCCGTGCGGAAGCGATCCAAATGGCACCTGGATTCGTGGCTTTGTACGCTATGTGAAGGAGCATCCTGAAGTCGGCTGGAGCTACTGGCCGCTGAACGGCACGCAATCGAGCGGCTACAGCAGAAAGTATGATGCACCCGAAACCTTCGGCCTTCTCACGACCGATTACCAGAACATTGCGGCTCCCAGGCTGCTCGAGCTCTTTCGCTCGATCGGACTTCAGCCGCAAGCGTAGAGTGAAGGCACGCGGAAGATGCTTCCCTGTAGGCTGTAAACCTGTATATACTGCTTTCACTATCAGAATTTCCGCACCAGAGAGAAATCCATGTCATTGACCCTGACGGACTGGCTCGTCATAGCCGGCTATCTGCTTTTTAACCTCCTCATCGGCCTTTACTATCGCAGCAAGTCCAGCGGTTCGACGGAGGACTTTTTCGTTTCTGGGCGCGATGTCTCCTGGTGGCTGGCCGGCACATCCATGGTGGCAACTACGTTCGCCGCGGATACACCGCTGCTCGTCTGCGGGCTGGTGGCAACGCAAGGCATCTCCGGCAACTGGATCTGGTGGAGTCTCTGTCTGAGCGGCATGACGACCGTCTTCTTTTTTGCGCGTTACTGGCGGCGAGCCGAAATTCTGACTGACGTAGAGCTGGTCGAGATTCGCTACGGCGGCAAGCCGGCGGCCTTCCTGCGCGGCTTCAAATCGATCTACCTGGGCCTGCTGATGAACTGCTTCATCCTCGGATGGGTGACGCGCGCGATGGTCGACATTATTTCCGTGATCCTGGGCCCGGTCATCGCCCAGGGACGCGTTCTGCAGCTTAGCATCGGCGGCCACGCGCTGCTCCATTACACGCTGGGCGATCCGCGGCACACGGCTCTCGCCATCTGCATCTTCATCCTGGTTCCCTTCACCGGCCTCTACACCTTCATCGGTGGACTATGGGGCGTGCTCGTCACCGACCTCTTCCAGTTCGCACTGAAGATGACGATGATCGTCGTGCTGGCATGGCTGGCGGTCTCGCAAATGGGCGGCATGCACGCTCTTAAAGTGCAGCTGGCCGTCGTGGGCGAGGCCACGCGGGCTTCTGGGCAGCCAACGTCCAATGTCATGTCGTTCCTGCCGGACTTCCATGCCGGACTGACGACGGGAAATATCTGGACGTTACCGCTGCTGACCTTCCTGATGTACATCGGCGTGCAATGGTGGGCGGCTTGGTACCCAGGCGCGGAGCCGGGCGGCGGCGGTTATGTCGCACAGCGCATGTTCAGCGCGAAAAACGAGCAGCATTCGCTTGGCGCGACTCTCTGGTTCAATATCGCGCACTACGCGCTGCGGCCCTGGCCATGGATTGTCACCGGACTGGTAGCGCTGGCTGTGTATTCACCGCATGGTGGACTGCACCCAAGCGCCGCCTACGCGGCCAACCCGCAGCAGGGCTACGTCATGGTCCTGCGTGACTACCTGCCGCCGGCATTGCGCGGATTGATGGTAGCGGCGTTCCTCGCGGCCTACATGTCGACCATCGGCACGCAGCTCAACTGGGGCACCTCATACCTGGTGAACGATTTCTACCGCCGCTTCTGGGTGCGCGACGGCAGCGAGAAACACTACGTCTTCGTAAGCAAGATCATCACGGTGATTCTGGTATTGGCGAGCGGTTACGTGGCCAGCCAGCTCACGTCGATCAGTGCTGGATGGGAGTTGGTGCTGAATCTGGGCGCGGGCACAGGCGCGGTTTACATCCTGCGCTGGTTCTGGTGGCGCATCAATGCGTGGAGCGAGATTTCCGCGATGATCGTTGCCGCAGTCGTGGCGCTCGGCTTGTCGCGCGTCGCATTTACCGGAAACAACGCAGTCGTCTTCGCCAAATCGACTCTCATTACCGCAGGTGTAACAACTATTGCGTGGATTGTCGCGACATTCGTTACGCCTGCGGAGAAAGAAGCGACTCTGCTGAGCTTCTACCGGCGCGTTCATCCGGCCGTGTACGGATGGAAGCACATCGCCAAGCTTGCGCCCGAGCTGCCTGAGGTGCGGGATTTTGGCGCGAATGCCTTTGATACGGCCATGGGTTGCATTCTCGTTTACGGAACCCTCTTTGGCCTGGGCAAGTTTATCTTCGGCGACTGGATCATGGGCACCGTGCTCGTCGTGCTCGCCGCCGTAGCGGGATACCTCATCTGGTGGGATCTCTCGCGCAGAGGATGGGAGACGCTCTCGGGCTCGAAAATCAAGGAAGTACCTGTGGCAGAGGGACGATAAGCTTTTAGTTCCGTGCTCCCTGATATTTCAGCTCAATAACGAATGAAAAACATGCGCCAGCTATTTCTTAGCTGGCGCTGTTTTTTGTGCAGCGGGATCAGCGGTTGCTCCGGCTTTGTCCGTCTTCGGGTAGTAGCCACGCTTGGTACGCACGATGAGCTTTCCGTGCTTGGGAGCGCTGGCCTGGACATTGATCATTCGATAGCCGCCCTGACTGGCCGGTTTCGTTGAGTGATAGCCAATCGTGTACTGGTTGCGAATGTCGTGCGCAACCTCTGCACAGATCTGGTCGACTTCCGCAAGAGAATGTGGGAAGTAGGCGATGCCGCCGGTCTCGTTCGAGAGCATCTGCAAGGCGCGCTTGGCACGGCGGGCTTCCCGGCCGCCGCCCTCGTCGCCGAAGAGCAGGCCAATCGAATACACCACCGGCCCTTCCAGATCCTGAATGCGGCGGATGGTCTGCTCCAGGTTAAGGCTCGAGGCGTTATCTTCGCCATCCGTCACGATGACCAGCACCTGTTTGGGCCGTTTGGCGTTTTTAGCCAGCTGATCGGCGGAAGCGACTACGGCATCATAGAGCGCTGTGCCGCCCTTCGAATCGATGTGCGCGAGTCCATCGCGCAGCTTGTTGAGGTCCGAAGTAAAATCCTGGTCGATAAAGGCTTCGTCGGAGAAGTTGACGATGAAGGCTTCATCCTGTGGATTTGATGCTTTCACCAGATCTAGCGCGGCCGTATTCACCGCAGCGCGCTTGTCGCGCATGGAACCGGAGTTATCCACGAGGATGCCCATCGAAACCGGAATGTCCTGATGCTGGAAGGCGGCAATCGTCTGCGGCGTTCCGTCTTCAAAGACGTGGAAATCGTCCTGCGTGAGGTCATTGACGAGGTGATTATCCCCATCCAGAACGGTCGCATTCAGTACGACTTCATCGACATCGCGGCGGAAGGTAAAACCGCCCTTCTGGCCATGTTCGAGCGTGGACCCGGGCTTGGGCGCATTGGGATTCGATGGGCTGACTGGCTGATTATCGGCAGCGTCGGGCGAGACAATCGGGTCGCGGTCGACGGTCAGCGATGGCTGTTGTTCAGGCGCGGACGGTGCCTGCTGCGCCGGAGGAGCAGCTTGTTGCGCAGAATTAACTGGAGCAGCCGATTGCGCCCTGACTGCAACCGAACACGCGAGGAGGAGAAAAAGAAAAAAGATTGGCCGCTTATTGCAATGGCGCATAGTATCCGGTACGAGCATGAACAGTAAGCTGAGGCAGCCCGGCGGGCGGTACCAGCTTTACTTTCAATTTACGCCACTTGCCGTCCTTCCTGTCATCATCCGGTTTATATCCAAGCACATATTCATTGCGCAGTTCGGCGCTGATCTTTTCCGCGATGTCGCCCATCTCCGACACATCATCGACGCGGAAGAGACGGCCGCCGGTTTCGTTACAGATGTCGTTCAACAGCATCGGCCCGAGGCGCTCCTCGGTGGTAGCTGCGTAGGGATCGAAGATGCCGATCGAATAAATCTGCACGCTGGATTCACGCACCGTGGCACGGATCTCATTTTCGGTGTATCGGCTGCGGTTATCGCCGCCATCGGAGACAATGAGCAGAGCGCGGCGTTCATACTTGGCCACCTTCATCTTATTCAGGCCAAAATAAATGGCGTCCAGCAGGGCGGTGCGGTGCTCAGCGTGGACCGTCGCCAGACGCGCCTCAATATCCTGCGGCGAGGACGTAAAGTCCTCGATGAGTTCGGGACGGTCGTTAAAGCCGATGACGAAAAATTCATCCTGCGGGTTGGCCGTATGCATGAACTGCAGAATGGAGTCGCGGGCACGAATCACCTTGTTCGCCATGCTTCCGCTCAGGTCGAAAATAATGCCGATCGAGACGGGCGCATCTTCCTGCGAGAAAGTCTTAATGGTCTGCAGCTTGTTGTTTTCGTAAAGGAAGAAGTTTTCCTTCTCCAGTCCCGTCACCAGGCGGTCCATCGGGTCGGTCACGATCAGCGGGACCAGCACCAGGTTCACATCCACCCGGATGCGTGCGTTGCGGCGCGCGGTCATCGCAGCTTCGCCTTGGAGCGGGGCTGGCGGAGCGTCTGGGTCGGGCTTGGGCGGCGGCGGCGGAACGTGAACCTTGTTTATCTCGTCTTCCTGCCCTAGAGCTCTGGGCTGGTAGAAGCCGAAACAGGCAAACAGCAATAGAAAAGGAATGACTGCAAGGGGGCCGTATGCAGTTCCCGGGGTAGAGCGAGCTTTTTTTCGCCCTGATGAGAGCGCCATGGGTCTCTCGTCCTTCCTTCTTTGCCAGCATCGTAGCACGCCTCATCGATGAGTCGTCTATGAAGATTTCAATGACATAAGAACAAATATGCCGAACCGTTCAAAGCGCGGGACAAACGGTTTTATTTGCGACCGGGAATGGTGGATCGTGGGGAATTCCCGGAAAAGCGTGGGATACAATGCAATAGGGACAATTAAAGCCACCTGCCATCCCGGCAAATCTATGGCAGTTCTGGAGTTACGACCGCTCGCATGGCTCGAATCTATCCGTTTCGCGCATTACGCTACAACCCCTCCCTGGTCCGCGTGGAAGACTGCGTAACGCAGCCTTACGACAAGATCAGCCCTTCCATGCAGCAGGCCTACTACCAGAAAAGCCCCTACAATCTCGTACGCATCATTCTCGGATTGCCCGAGCTCTTTGATGGCAAGGAAACCGGCGATGTGTATACCCGGGCAGCGCGCGATTTTGCCGACTGGCGTGAGAGCGGCGTATTGGCGCAGGAGTCCGAGCCATGCGTTTTCGCGTATTCGCAGAAGTTCACCGTTCCGGGGTCAAATGGCAAGGTGCTGGAACGGCGGGGATTTATCGGCCTCGGCGGATTGCATGATTACAGCGAGAATGTAGTTTTCCGCCATGAGCAGACACTCTCCAAGCCAAAATCAGACCGCCTGAACCTGCTGCGTGCCACCCGTGCGCACTTCGGGCAGATTTTCATGCTGTACTCCGATCCGGGACTGACGGCGGAAAAGCTGCTCTTCGACGAAGATGCAATCCCTGATATTGAAGTGACCGATGAATACGATGTGCTGCATCGCATCTGGAAGATCAACGATGAAAACACAATCAATATCCTGACCAGTGAACTGGCCGACAAGAAATTGATCATCGCCGACGGTCACCATCGCTATGAAACGGCGCTGAACTACGCGAAAGAGCATGCGCCTGCCCAGCCCGCGACGAGCGAGCGCAACAGCTATTCGCTGCCGCAGCCGCCCTATCCGGAAGCAGCCGTGATGATGACCTTCGTAAACATGGATGCCGAGGGTCTGGTAATCCTGCCAACGCATCGCGTGGTCTTTGGGCTCAGTCATTTCGATCCAGCCGCATTAATTGAGCAGGCCAAAGCTTATTTTGATGTGGAGCAAGTTGCTTCTTCCGAGACAGAAGAGTTGCTGGCAAAGCTCGCCGCGGCAGGAAAAGGCAAAACGGCGTTCCTGGCGGTTACGAAGAACGGCAACTATCTGCTACAAGCGAAGCCGGATGCCATCGCCAGGACGCTCGGAGGTTATTCCGAACGGCAACGCCAGCTCGATATTGTTCAATTGCATGGCCTGGTATTGGAGCAGCTTCTGGCGATTACGCCGGAAGCGATTCGCGAACAGACGAACCTGCACTATCTCCGGGATGCAGGCGAGGCCGTCGAGCAGGTTGCGCGCGGCGATGCCGACGTGACCTTCCTGATGAACCCTGTCACCATGGACCAGCTGCGCGAGGTAGCCTTTGCCGGCGAGGTCATGCCGCAGAAATCTACCGACTTTTTCCCTAAACTATTGAGTGGCCTTGCGATCTATCCACTGGATTAAGCGAAAGCGCCGGGGTTGGCGCGTTGTGCTCAGTATGTGTGTGCCGCTTGCGGCGTTGGTTGCGGCGGCCCAGGATACTCCTCCCCAATCCAGCCTGCCCGATATGGGCAAGATGCCGATCGTGCCTTCGGCGGCAAGGGCCCAGGTGCAGCCGCAATATGTCATCGTGCTCGATGCGGCGCATGGCGGCAACGACATTGGCGCACGCGTCAGCGACAAACTGCCTGAAAAAGATTTGTCTCTCGGATTTTTGATCCGCCTCCGTCAGGCGCTAGCCTCCCATGGCATTCAGATCGTTACCACGCGCGATACCGACACAGCCGTCTCCATGTTGACGCGCGCGGAAGCCGCCAATCATGCACTCGCGGCGGCATGCATCACGCTGCACGCCACGGCGACGGGAAGCGGTGTGCATCTTTTTACCTCTTCTCTCGGACCGACTCCCTATACAAGATTTCTGCCCTGGCAGACCGCGCAATCGGCGTACATCTCGCAGAGCCTACGGCTCTCTTCTGAGATCAGCACCGCGCTCGGCCACGCAGCTGTCCCCGTCACGCTGGGCAGGACCTCACTGCAGCCGATGGACAGCTTTGCCTGTCCCGCCATCGCAGTCGAGATCGCTCCGCTCATAGGCGGCAATACAACCAAGGCTGCTCCACTGACCGATACCGAATATCAGAACAAGATTATCGACGCACTGACGGCTGCCCTGACGCAGTGGAAAAACGACTGGAGGCAGCAGCCATGATTCCCCGCGTCCAGCGCATTCTCTTCTGGGTGATGCTGCTCTCGGCCGTCGTGATGGCCGTGGTGCTGATCCGCATGCGGGAGCGCGCTCACGACCGCCTGATGATGGCGGCAGATAGCCTTCCGCTGAGCGCGCCATCGAGTGCGCCGACGGAAAGAATCACGCTGCTGGTCGCGAACGACATGGATGGATCGCTGATCCCGGTAGAGCGCAGCTTTCCCCTGCCGAAAGATGTCAACGCGCGAGCACGCGTGCTCATTCAAAAGTTGCTGGAAGAATATGCAGCACCCAAATCGACGCATCCCATAGCAAATGCTTCAGGAATTGACGAGGTGTTTTTGATGCCTGTTTCGCAGCAGAAAAACGCCAACAGCGGACCAGGACAAATGGCCGTGGTGAATCTGAATGCTGCGTTCGTGCAGGCGCAGCCTTCAGGGATTGAGCCTGAGACACTGACCCTGCTTTCCATCATTGCGACCTTGCACGCGAACCTGCCGCAGATCACCGAGGTGCGCTTCCTCGTAGATGGCCAGCAGAAAGACACGCTGGCCGGGCACGCCGATCTGACGCGCGTTTACCTTGCGTCCGACACCGGGACGGCGGTCCGGCAATGAGGATCGGCGTCTTCGACTCCGGCGTGGGCGGATTGACAGTCCTGGGCGCTCTGCTCAAGCAGCTTCCCGCAGCCGACTACACCTACCTGGGCGACACCGCACGGCTTCCCTATGGGTCGAAGTCGCAGGCGACGATCGCCCGCTATGCGGTTTCGAGCGCGCGTTTCCTTGTCGAAGAGGGCGCAGAGTTTCTCGTGATTGCCTGCAATACCGCCAGCGCCCTGGCCCTGGATGCGATCAAGGACGTAGTCCGCGTCCCTGTGCTGGGTGTGATCGAAACGGGCGCGAATGCGGCGCAGGCCTCTTCGCAAACAGGCGATGTGCTGGTGATTGCAACCGACGCGACCGTGCAAAGCCATGCTTATGAGGCAGCCTGCAGAGGACGCAGCTTGCGGGCGTTTGAAAAAGCATGCCCGCTGCTGGTGCCGCTCGTCGAAGAGGGCTGGATCGAGCATCCGGTAACGCTTGAAGTCCTCCGGATTTATTTGTCGGAGCTGCTGGAGCAGTCGCGGCAGGCAGAGCTTACTCCGGATACGCTGGTGCTCGGATGCACCCACTATCCGCTGCTGCGGGCGCAGATTGAGCGCACCGTTCCCGCATTGCGCGTGATCGACTCAGCCGAAGTCACAGCGGCCCAGGTGGCCGCTGCGTTAGGTAACGAAGCGAAGATCAGAGGCACCGGGCTGCGTCGCTTTTATGCTACGGATTCAGTCGACAAGTTCCGGCGTTTGGGAACGCGCTTTCTCGGCGAAGCACTCGACGGAGTTGGGCTCGTAGACCTCGGCGGCTGATATGCTTACTGGTTTGGAGGGGAGTGTTTCATGTTGAATCTTGAAGGACGCGTTGCCGTTGTTTTCGGAGTAGCGAATAAGCGCAGTATCGCCTGGGCCATTGTGCAGAAGCTGCATGAAGCAGGCGCAAAGCTTGCCATCGGCTACCAGAATGAGCGTCTGAAGGCGGAAGCGGAAGGACTGATCGCGGACCTGCCCGGCGCCGAGGCCTTTCAATGCGACGTGTCGAATGATGCGGAGATCGCGCAGGTCTTCGACCAGCTGAAAGAGCGCTTCGGCAAGCTCCATGTGCTGGTGCACAGCATTGGCTTTGCTCCTGCCGATGAGCTGAAGAACGATTTCCTGATGACAAGCCGCGAGGGCTTTAGGATTGCTCACGACGTGAGCGTCTATTCGCTCATTGCATTGAGCCGGGCAGCAGCTCCGCTAATGACAGAAGGCGGCAGCATCTTGACGCTGACCTACTACGGCGCGGAAAAGGTTGTTCCGCATTACAACGTGATGGGCGTGGCCAAAGCAGCGCTCGAGGCGACCGTCCGCTATCTTGCCGCCGATCTCGGCAAACAAAATATTCGCGTGAACGCGATCTCCGCCGGGCCAATCAAGACACTCGCCGCGCGCGGCATTGGCGGGCTGGGCGAGATGCTGAAGGCGCATGCCGAGCGCGCGCCGCTGGGCCGCAACGTGGAGCAGTCGGAAGTAGGCGGCACCGCACTTTTTCTTGCATCTGATTTAGCAAGCGGTATGACCGGCGAAACAGTCTACGTGGATTGCGGCTACAACATCATGGGCTTCTAGTGTCCGTCTCTGAAATTCGCAACATAAATGCTTGTCATCCTGAGCAATGCGAAGGATCTGCTTTTCGCGATGTCATGTGAAGCAAGCCATAAAATTTATGGCACGAGTTTCTGGAACAGCGCACTGGCTTTCATCGCCCAGCAACAAGCCACGCGTACGGTTGCACTTTTGGAGATCTTAAGATGCCGATATACAAGTACAGCGTGCTCAAGGGCGATCCTGGGCCCGGCAGTTTGTCTCCCGGCTCGCAACCACATTATTTAATCAACGTGGATGCGGGCGGGAAGACCTATCAGATAGCCGTCAACATCGAATCGACGGACGGCTCGCAGGTCCTCTATTTCATCAACCAGAACTACACGCCGCCAGACGCATCCGCTCTCGATACTCTGGCAGTCGGCATGACGCCTCTAACGATGCAGGGCAATCCTGCAGTCGATTACGTACGCAGCACAGCTAACGGGCAGCCGCTTGTGACACAGTCGCAGATGCAACTGCTGCCGCTGCCGGGACAGACGAACTCCTCGAATCTGCAGAATGCCGTCGTTCAGTTTTTGAACCAGGCAATCGCCGACGATAACGGTACGATCTACGCATTCGGCAGCCAATATACCGAAGGCACAGGCATTCACGATATCCACATGAACCAGGGAAACCCTCCCGGCAGCTTTGAGAAAGACAACGGCATCTGGCAGGATGGCATGCTCGTCTTTGAACTTCCCGCCAGCGGCACCTGGGCCGCCATCTTCATCGCCTTCCAAACCGAATCGTGGTCAACGAATAACAGCGGCAATCCGGTTTAAGGTAACGCCAAATAAGTAGCTGAAAGTATCAAGATGTCATCCTGAGCGCAGCGAAGGATCTGCTTTTCCTGCGCGCGCCATCTTCGCTTGCGGACTTTAATTCTCACGGCAGGCGCGGAAGATCGCTTTCGTCTTTGAGCGCGATTCCAGACTGACCCAGCGCACGCGCTGCAAGCATCAGGTGATGCAACGTGTGCGCGGCGGCTTCGTAGCTCAATCCCTCGGGACGAACATTCGAGATGCAGTTTCGATCCGCATCCGTACAGCCAATGCGCGGCCTGTATGTCAGATAGATGCCAAGGCTGTCGGGCGAGCTGAGGCCAGGGCGTTCGCCAATCATCATCACCGTCATCTCCGCGCGCAGCAGCTCGCCAATCTCATCGCCGAGAGCGACCCTCGCCTGCGTTGCGACGACGACAGGTGCAATACTCCAGCCTTCGAGTTTGCCGACAATTTCGCGCAAGACAGGAACAGCGTGAGACGCAGGTGCAATGGCAGAGAGTCCATCGGCAATGATGAAGGCCACGGCAAACGCTTCGTTCTGCTCAGGATGACAACGATTTAGGCTGTGGTATGCGGAACCCTTTAGCAGCATACGGCCAGCTTCATTGAGCTTTCGCCCAAGATTTGGGCGCCGAAGATATTCCGCGCGATCGCGCACGGCACTCTGCACCGCGAGCGGTTCGAAACCGCATGTGCCAAGAGCGCGCATCAGCGCATCGACATCGAGAGCGTGCTGCACCGCATCGCGTGCCCGTGCGTGCGCAAGGCCGAAATCTAAAACTTCCTGTGTAGGCAGGCTGTCACCCGCGCGTCCAAGCGCCAGACGTGCATTGGTAAAACTGCGCAGACGCGTCCAGGAATTCTGAATGATTTCGCTCATGCGCTCTCAAGCAATCGCGAAGCGCTGGGCGGCAGAAGATCGGCGAGGCCGCCTTCGCCGTTGGTGATGCCCATTTTCTCAAGCCACGCTTCGAACTCCGGCGCGCGCTTAAGGCCGAGAACACGCCGCGCATAGAGTGCATCGTGAAACGAGGTGCTCTGGTAGTTGAGCATGATGTCGTCGGCGCCCGGCACGCCCATAATGAAGTTGACACCCGCAACGGCGAGCAGCGTCAGCAGCGTGTCCATGTCGTCCTGGTCGGCCTCCGCGTGGTTGGTATAACAGATGTCGCAGCCCATCGGCAGGCCAAGCAGCTTGCCGCAGAAATGATCTTCAAGCCCGGCACGAGTGATCTGTTTGCCATCGTACAAATATTCAGGACCGATGAAGCCGACAACGGTATTCACCAGTAGCGGTTTGAAAGCGCGCGCTACAGAATAGGCGCGTGCTTCGCACGTCTGCTGGTCGACACCATGATGCGAGTCCGCCGAAAGAGCGCTTCCCTGCCCCGTCTCGAAATACATTACGTTGTCGCCAACCGTGCCGCGATCCAGTGCCAGCGCGGCTTCACGCGCTTCTTTGAGCATCCCTAGATTCACGCCAAAACTGGTATTCGCTTTTTCTGTTCCCGCGATCGACTGAAAAACGAGATCAACCGGCGCGCCTCGCTCGATGGCCTTCATCGTTGTAGTGACGTGCGTCAGCACGCAGGCTTGCGTCGGCACTTCGTATCGCTCGCGAAACTTGTCGAGCATGTTGAGCAGTGTGGTCACTGCGGTCAGGCTGTCGCCGGCAGGATTGATACCGATCACGGCGTCGCCGCAGCCATAAAGCAAGCCATCGAGCATCGACGCGGCAATACCCTTTGCATCATCGGTCGGATGATTCGGCTGCAGACGCACCGACATGCGCCCTTCGAGGCCGATGGTATTGCGGAAGCGCGTGACCACGCGACACTTCTGCGCCACGAGAATCAAATCCTGATTGCGCATCAGCTTCGACACAGCTGCCGCCATCTCCGGCGTAATGCCCGGAGCAATGCGGGTAAGAGTTGCCGTGTCCGTTGTGTGGCTCAATAGCCAGTTACGAAAATCGCCGACAGTGAGATGACCGATCTCGGCGAAAGCGGCCTCGTCATGCATGTCAACGATGAGGCGCGTGACTTCGTCGGACTCGTACGGGATGACAGCCTCTTCGAGAAAGCGCTTGAGCGGGACATCGGCCAGCGCCATACGGGCCATCATACGTTCTTCTTCATTCTCGGCTGCAATGCCTGCGAGCTCATCGCCGGAACGCAACGGGCTGGCTTTCGCGAGCAGCGTCTTCAGATCGCTGAAGCGCCATGTGCGACTGCCGACGGTGTGCGTGTAGCCCATACGCTAATCTGCCGCTCGTTCGCGCTGATGGTGCGTGAGCAGGAAGTAAATAAATCCTGCGCCGAGCAGCCCCACAAACACAAGCGCAACCAGGCGATTATAGTAAAGCATCGTCCCCATGCAGAGAACAGAACACACAAGCGCAAATGCAGGAAAGAAGGGATAGAACGGCGCCTTGTAGCTGCGATGCAGATCGGGCCGCTTGCTGCGCAGACGAAAGAGCGCGAGCATGCTGAGGATATACATGAGAATCGCGCCGAAGACCGACATCGTCACGATGTTCGCGGTAAGCGTCTGTCCGCCGAAAGTAATAAGCTGATCGCTATAAATCGCAGCAATGCCCACAATGCCCCCGGCAAGAATCGCCAGCCACGGCGTCTTGAAGCGCGGATGGACACCCGCCAGAAAGCGTGGCAGGTATCCGGCTCGCGCGAGCGCAAAGATCTGCCGCGAGTATCCCAGAATGATGCCGTGAAACGAGGCGACAAGGCCGAAGAGTCCCAGCCAGACGAGCATGTGCAGCCAGCCGCTGCGTGCCCCGACTACGATCTTCATCGCCTGCGGCAACGGATCGTTGATGTTCGCCAGCTTCGTCCAGTCACCCGCTGCTCCAGCGAAGAGCATCACGCCCAGTGCCAGCACCACCAGCGTGAGAATGCCTGCGATGTATGCAATCGGGATCGACCGCTTCGGGTCTTTCGCTTCTTCAGCCGCCATGGCGACACCTTCAATGGCCAGAAAAAACCAAATCGCAAATGGGATGGCTGCGAAGATTCCGGGAACAGCATGCGACGTGAAATGGTTGCTACCCGCCCATCCTCCTTGAAGAAAGTTGGCCACGCGGAAGCCGGGCGCAACCACTGCCATAAAGACGAGCAATTCAAAAATAGCCAGCAGCGTGACGAAGAGCTCAAACGTAGCGGCCACCTGCACGCCAACAATGTTCAGAACCATGAAGACGAGATACGCGCCCAGTGCTGCGTGTTTCGGCACCAGCGACGGAAACTGCACATTGAGATACGCGCCGATGGCGAGCGCAATGGCAGGCGGAGCAAAGACAAATTCCACCAGCGTGGCCGCGCCTGCAAAATAACCCCCGATGGGCCCGAAGGCGGCGCGCGCGTAAGCAAATGGCCCGCCTGCATGTGGGATCGAGCAAGTCAGCTCAGTAAAGCTGAAGATGAAAGTGGTGTACATGCCCGCGATGAGCAGCGATGTAACGAGAAATCCGAGCGTGCCGGCATTGGCCCATCCATAGCTCCAGCCAAAGTATTCGCCCGAGATGACAAGGCCAACAGCGATGCCCCACAGCTGCCAGGTGCCGAGCGTCTGCTTTAGGTCATGATGTGCGATGACGGGCGTCGATTCAATAGCTTGCGACACGCTTGCTGGTTCCACCCTGCGTGGATTTAAAAGGCGGCCACTTCGCGCCGACTACAAAGGACCTGACCCTTCACTCCGTTCAGGGGCAGGATGACAAGCTGCAGTGACTAGTCCTTGAACGTCAACGTGATCTTGCGCGAGTCGCCGCCCGTAGTCTTCATCACGATCTCGCCGTTGCTGCGCTTGGCGACGCTGGGAAACTTGTCGCCCCACTCGACGAGGACAATGCTGTCCGGTGTCGCGATTTCATCCAGGCCGAGCGAATCGAGTTGCCTCTCCTGCTCAATGCGGTAGAGATCGAGATGGTACAGCATCACCGGCTCAACTTTGCCATGCTCATGACGCGTGCCTTCATATTCGTGCATCAGCGTAAAGGTGGGGCTGGTGACCTCGTCCGGCTCGGCGGCGTCGAGCGCCTCGGCAATGCCTTTGACCAGCGTGGTTTTGCCCGCGCCCAGATCGCCCTTCAGAATCAGAAATTTCGGCGGTGCCAGCAGCTTCGCAATCTCATGGCCGGCGCGAATGGTGTCGGCGGCGTTTTTGGTTTCGAACTCGTGAACTTTCGTGCCTGTCGTCGCCTCTGTCATCGCGGGGTCCCCTGTAACCAAACATACCCGCCTTTGTCCCCGGAGCGAAAGTGAAAATCAAAGGAGCGAAAGCGAAAAGCTGTTGAAAGATGCGCAATCGTGTCGGTGGCGAGCAAAGTATGTTCATCCTGTTCACGAACGGCGAAGTCGGCGGCCAACCCATGCAGATAAACGGCAGCGTTGACCGCTTCGCCCGCAGTCCGCGGGTACTGCGCCAGCATGGCCGCGACGATGCCGGTCAGGATGTCGCCACTGCCGCCCTTGGCCATGCCGGGGTTTCCGGTGGTGTTGATAGCGATAGAGCCATCTGGATGTGCGATGAGAGTCCGCCAACCTTTGAGCACTAGGGTGACGTGATTTTTCATCGAAAATTCACGCGCCAGCGGTTCGCGGTTGACCTGCACTTCGCTCGTGCTGATTCCTGCGAGCCGCGCCATCTCGCCAGGATGCGGCGTCAGAACCATCAGGCGATTGCGGCCATTGAGCTTGTCTTTGTGTTTGGCGAGGATATTCAGCGCGTCCGCATCGAGGACGACGGGCAGATCGGTTTTTTCAAGCAGTCCGAGGACGAATTTCTCTGTTTCCTCCGATTGCCCCAGCCCTGGCCCAATCGCCAGCACGGTCTTTTTTTCGAGAAGCTCTTTCAGCGTTTCCTGATCGAGATTGCTGCTGCTGATCTCACCCTGTCCGCCTGCTCTCAGCGGAGTCGTCATCAGCTCCGGCGCAACTCTGGCCACAGCATCCAGAATGGGTTGCGCCACAGCCGCCGTCACCAGACCAGCTCCAGTCCGCAGAGCGGCCAAGGAAGCCATCGCCGGCGCGCCGGCCTTGCCGTAGGAGCCGCCGATCACCAGCACATGGCCGAATTTGCCTTTGTTGCTCTCGGCGGGACGTGGTGTTTCCGTAATTCTCTTCGATGTTCCTGCCCACGTAAGATTCAAGCCGGATTGAATAGCCTCGTCCGGCGATCCAATCGGCGCGACGACAATCGGCTTGTAAGCGCTGTCGGTCAGGTTACCGCAGACGTGGGCCAGCTTTGGCGCAGTGAAAGTGACAACGGCATCGGCCCGATAAGCTCCCTCGACCAGGTATTCGCGCGAATCGGCGTCCCATCCGGAGGGAAGATCGACGGCAACAACGGGCGTGGAGCGCGTATTGATCTGATCGCGCAAGGCTGCGGCTATGCCTCGCAGCGGCGGATTGAATCCAGTCCCAACCACCGCATCGAGAAACAGGTCCGATTCTCGCAACAGATCCACTACCTGCGCTAATTCGAGGGACGCCTCATCCGGAGCGAGCACCGGAGCCATCTCCATGCGCTCAAACATCTCCTTGGCGTCGCCCTTTAAATCGGCTGGATACCCAAGCAAGAGCACCTTCACCTTGCGACCGGCCTCGGCCAGCGTTCGCGCTGCTACAAAACCATCGCCACCGTTGTTGCCTTTGCCACAGAGAACGGTGATGCGCTGGGCCTCTGGAAATGTACGAAGCACGAAACGGGCAACAGCGTGGCCGGCATGCTCCATGAGCTCCAGCGAAGGAACACCGTAGCGATCGACGGTGACGCGGTCGGTCGTGCGCATTTCATCTGCGGTAAGAATTCTCATCACGTAAAAATCGTACCTGAATAGAAACGGCCTCCGTTGAGGAGGCCGTCATCTTCTGAGGTGAGATGCGTTATTCGGTGACGCCGATGGCTGTCTTCGATGCTGTGTCGGATGGCTGCTTGGCAGCGAAGTAGCTCTTGTCCCACAGGTTGCGGTAGAAGAGACCCGTCAACTCAGCAGCCTTGGGGCCGAAGGTCGGCCGCCCGCCTTCGAGGAAGAAGACGGTCACGATACGGCCATATTGCGTGTCGGCATAGGAGGCGAACCAGCCGAAGCGGGTGCCGTTGTCAGAGCACGTACCGGTCTTGCCCATCACCGGAAACTGGTTAAAATTGGCGCGCAGCGAGCGTGCCGTGCCATATTGCACAGCTGCGTGCATGCCATCCTGAATCTCAGGGATGATTTTTGCGATATCGAGTGTTCGCTTGATGCGCGGCTGATAATTGACGACCTCTTCCGGTGTCGTCGGATGCTGCAGATAATAAAGCGTCCCACCGTTCGCAATCGACGCAACCAGAGCGCCCAGCTGCAGTGGTGTCATCGAAACGCTCTCGCCAAAGGAACACATGCGGCCTACACCGCCCTGGCTCTCGGGCAACTCCTGATCCGGATACACGCCAAGCTGCTCATTCGGGATGTTATAGCCCGCCAACTCGCCCAATCCAAACTGGTTGGCGTAATGGCGAACCCGCTCAAAACCGAGGCGGCGGCCCAGCGTCTCAAAGTAAAGGTTATTGGAGTGCGCCAGTGCCTCAGTCAGGTTCATGTGGTACGAACCACCGAGGTTGACCGGCGTGTCCTTGGTAATAATGCCTTCTTCGAGCGCGGCGAGCGCTACGGATACTTTAATCGTTGAGCACGGCTCCGCACCGCTTGAGAGCGCGAGCTTCTGGTTGACCATCGCCAGAATGCGCCCGTTGCTCGGATCGATGGCCACGACCGTGCCATTCATGTTGCCAAGGGCGTCCATCGCTGCCTGACGAACCACCGGATCTTCTCCTCCGATGGCATCACCATTCGTCAGATCGATGTCGGTAAAGGAGCTGCCGGTGAAGCGCTCATAGGAACGGTGACGGCGCACAGTGAGACTGGCACGCTGCAAATGGCCACGTCTCGTAGATCTAGTCGTCAGTGCAACGGTGCTGACGTGGGCGGCGCGTCGACTGTGCTGCATATGCGAGATGTGCTGCTGGGCGCCGGCCGATTCCTGCACATGAGAGCGTGCATGATGCGTGGCATGGCGGGTCGTCGAGGTCGTATCGCCGGCAACAAGCGATGCGGGCAGCCCAATCAGTCCCAACAGGAAAGCGAGGTGTGCTATGCGTTTCATCAATCGTTTCATCCTGAGCCCAGCTACTCAATAGGGTTTGCTAACAGGCCCTCGTTGCATCGTACGCACAGAAACAGCCTGGAACATCAACCAAATTTCTTCTTGCCCGGCTGCGAATCCCAAAATGGCACCCGCTACGGAACTTCGCTCTTTCCTCAAACATAAACCCTCACCACACAGGAAAGACGGCATGTCGTGAAAGTGCTTTACACATATGAAAATGCTTTACAAATGAATGGAGGGTGGATGTCTCCACTATACCCATCCATCTCTATTCTACAAACCTCCGCGACGCATAAAAGCCGGGATATCTAAATTTTCGCCCTGCTCCTCTTCATGAACCTGCCCAAAAACATCGGCGTGCCGGACTGGCTCGGCGACGGCTACAGCTACCGGCTCCGGTTCGGCAATGCGTTCGGGCTCTGGAGCGTACACCGGCTCCTGAACCGGCACAGCTGCAACTGACACAGGGACAGGCGAAGCTACCGGCACAGCCGACACAGGAATGACCCTGCGCGCCGGCTCTGGGTCTTCATCCTCGCTCATGAAGCGCGGTGTTTCCACGCGGGTTTCTACAGGCACACGATGATTAGCCGGCTCGCGCAGCACGGCGGTCAGCAGCCGTTCTCGGCGCTCAGGCATGTCCTGGCGAAAGCCGGTGGCGATCACCGTAATCTTCACATCGTCGCCCATGTTTTCATCCAGCACAGCACCAAAGATGATGTTCGCATCTTCGTGCGCGGCATTCTGGATCAGCGTCGAGGCCTGGTTCACCTCGGTCAGCTTGAGCGAGCTGGACCCGCTGATGTTGATCAGGATGCCCTTGGCTCCATCAATCGCGCCATCTTCGAGCAGGGGAGACGCCATGGCCGCCCGCGCCGCCTCAATCGCGCGGTTTTCGCCACGGCGCATGGCCGTTCCCATCACGGCATAGCCCATGCCTGCCATCGTGGTCTTTACATCGGCAAAATCGCGGTTGATGATACCCGGAATCGTAATAATGTCCGAGATGCCCTGCACGCCCTGGCGAAGCACATCGTCGGCGATGCGGAACGATTCGAAGAATCCGGCATCCTTGGCCACATCGAGCAGGCGCTCGTTGGGAATAACGATCATCGTATCCACGCTGTCGAGCAGCTCCTGCATGCCGCGTTCGGCCTGCGCCATGCGGCGCTTGCCTTCAAATCCAAAGGGACGGGTCACGACGGCAACCGTCAGCGCACCCATCTCGCTCGCGAGCGACGCAATCACCGGAGCCGCACCGGTACCCGTGCCCCCGCCCAGACCGGCAGTGACAAAGACCATGTCCGCGCCTTCGAGCGCCTCAATGATCTTCTCCGAATCTTCGAGCGCCGCGCGGCGGCCCACGTCCGGGTTCGCGCCGGCGCCAAGTCCGCTGGTCAGCTTCATGCCCAGCTGCAGCTTCACCGGAGCCATCGACAACTGCAGCGCCTGGGCGTCGGTGTTAGCCGTGATAAATTCCACGCCTTCGACCTGCGCGGCAATCATGCGGTTGACGGCGTTGCCGCCGCCTCCGCCTACGCCGATAACTTTGATCTTCGCCCCAGTCGGGAGCTGTTCGTGATACTGAATGCGGATTTCTTCTGACGGGTTCATGGGCTAAAGGCTCCTACAAGCTTCCTGCGAAGATGGCGCGCAGCTTGGCGCGCAGTCCCTGGTCTTCCGCCGCACGGGTCACGCTGGTGCGGTGGGCATATAAAAGCGTTCCAACTAATGTGGCGTTTTCCGGCGCCACCAGCTCTTCCGGCATGCGCGAGAGTGGCACCGGCGTTCCAATCCGGGCCGGAACACGCAGCAGGCTCTCGGCCGTATCAAGCAAACCTGGAAGGCCAGAGCCGCCGCCGGTCAGCACGCAGCCTGCACCCAGCGCTTCCAGTACCCCACCCTGGCGAAGATTGTCCCGCATCAGGTGGAAGAGCTCGCGGGCGCGCGGCTCCAGAATCTCGCTCACATACCGCTGCCGAACCGTGCGCGGCGCATGTCCCGGCATGCCGTGCAGTTCGATCTCATTCGACGACGACACACTGGTAACGACCGCGTGGCCGTAGTTGCACTTAATCCAATCAGCCTCAGGCACCGAAACATGCAGCCCGACCGCGAGATCGTTCGTAAAGTGATCGCCCCCGATCGGAATTACCGACGTATGCGCGACCGAGCCTTCAAAGAAGACGACCAGTTCGGTCGATCCAGCCCCGATGTCGATCAGGCAGACGCCCAGCTCGCGCTCGTCAGCGGAGACCGTGGCTTCGGCTGCGGCAATCGCCTCAAAAACAGATTCGGTGACTTCCAGACCCGCCTTGTTGGCGCAGGTAACGATGCTTTGCAGCGCGCTCGCCGAAGCCGTCGAGATGTGCAGATTTACCTCAAGCCTGTTGCCCACCATCCCAACTGGATCGTGGATGCCCGGTTGCTCGTCCAGAATGAACTGCTGCGGCAGCAAATGGATGATCTCGCGATCAGAGGGCAGCGAAACGGAGCGGGCGCGATCCACGGCAGCGCGGACGTCTTCGCGGGTGATCTCGCGTAGACGCGTTCCCAGGCTGATGCCGCCCCGGCTGTTCACGCCGCGAACATGCGGGCCGCCGATGCCGACGACACACCTGTCAATGGTCCCCTGCGCCATGGCTTCAGCCGCAGTCGCCGCTTTATTGATCGATTGCGTGGCCTGCTTCAGATCGGCAATCAGCCCTTTGCGCAGGCCCGTGGAATCGGCAACGCCGTGCCCGCGGTAACGTAACGCTCCATCGTGCAGCTCGGCCACCAGCACGCGCGTCTTCGCGCTTCCCACATCGAGCACCGTCAGCAAGGATTCCGTCTTCTGGCTCATGCTCTCTTCCTGTGGGGATGGGTTACAGGCCGCGTTTTCGCGGCTGGCTGTTTGGGTTGCGATGCGGGCGCTACCGCATTTGTCGACGCGCTCTGCGCAGCATCGGAGGGCGTCTTGTCCGCCATCTTCAGCACCACCTGCCGGTCATAGCGTAGGTCGACCGCCGCAAGATTCGGATATTGCTGCTTCCACTCGGCCAGATGCGACTGATATTCGCGCCACCGGTTCAGGAAATTGTCTTCGCCAAAGTGAAGCAGAATATCGGACTTGTTCGAAGAAACCAGCCCCTGCACATCTTCCGGATCGGAGATGTCGATCTCGCTCAACTGCTGCGAAAGCTTTTCTCCGCTCGAATCGATCTCATTCATGAACTTCTGATAAATCCGCATGCGCGGACGGCGCACCGAAAGCGGGTCCTGCGGATTGATGCCCGTAACCACCGGAAACGAATAGTGCTTGGCCGCCAGAGCAACCGGTGACATATCGAGGATGACGCCATCGGCATCGACCAGCTTGACCTGGTTGCCGACGCGGACAAAGGCAATCGGCGTACGCTCCACAATGGCCACACGCAGCTCGTCCGGCATCACGCGCATCACGGTGGCGTGCGCCACCCAGGGCAGCTGTTCCAACTGCTTGCGGCGCTCTGTAAGCGGAACAAAGAAGAGATTGCGGCCAATATCGGAGCCAAAGACCGTCAGCAGATCAGCCCGCGTCAACTGGCTGTTTCCGTCGATCTGAATCGAGGAAGAGGAGTCAATGCGGAAGTGCGGATCGTGATCGAGAAAGTCTTTTACAGCCAGCCCCAGAAGAACAAAAAGTGCGATCACCACCAGGATCGCCATGGCCAGCACAATGCGCCCTACCTGGGTATTCGTAAGAAACGCCGGCAGGATGCCCTTGCGTACTGGCACACGCTTGCGTGAACGGAGAAAGACTTCTTCGTCCTTCGGCTCATCGTCCAGCCGACTATCATCCGGCCGCCGAGGAGCGGAGCGCCGCGGTCGCGTGCTTTGAGAAGCTGCGGGACGCAAAAACTCGTCGTCCGCTAGCTCATCTTCCGCAAGCCCCGCGCTTCCAGCGCTATTTCTGTATGCGTCAGTCTTCGCCACGCCCGAGCAAGGTCGTGAGAGTCGCCAACCAAACTATAACGTGATCCCCGCTGTGGATGCCGGGAAATTCCACAGGGAATCTCAAAGGGTAATCCCAAAAGTGTGCCGGATGAAACTATTGTGCTCGACAGATGTGCTCCATACGCAGTCTGTGAATGAGAAGATCGTTATATTGATCCTCCCAGGACTATGATAACGTTATCAAAGAGCGTTGGGAATCTAGAAGGCGCAGAAGCACGACATGAGCACTTTTTCGATCGGTATTGACCTGGGCGGCACCAACCTACGAATTGCTGCTTTCACCTCAAAGTGGGATCGCCGGGGAGCAATCACGACCCCGACACGAGTTCATGACGGCCCCGCCGCGGTGCTCGACGACATGAGCGCTGCTGTGCGCCAGCTGGTCGCCGAGTGCGGCGGGCGTGAGAATCTGGTCGGCGTCGGACTGGGAAGCCCAGGCCCGCTGGAATTGCCCTCCGGACGGCTGCTGCAACCGCCCAATCTCCCCGGATTTGAGGGTCTGGAGCTGAAGACAGAGCTCGAAAATCGCCTCCAGGTACCCGTAGTTGTCGAATGCGACGCCAACGCAGCGGCTTTGGCCGAGTGCCACGCCGGTTCTGGCAAAACATCCGGCTATCAGTCGCTCTGCATGCTCACCCTAGGAACCGGCGTAGGCAACGGCATCATTTTGAATGGCCGCGTCTGGCATGGTTACGCCGGCATGGGCGGCGAAGCAGGGCACGTGCCCGTCTATCACGACGGATTGCCTTGCGGCTGTGGCACGCGCGGCTGCCTGGAGCAGTATGCCTCTGCGACAGCCATCGCTCGCGCCGGTCGAAAAGTGGTCCACGCCAGCTCACAGAATGGTTCTGACACCGTGACAGCCCGCAGCATTGCCGAAGCCGCCGTCGCCGGAGATGCCGAGTCGCAGCAGATTTATAACGGCGTCGGCGAAGCGCTTGGCATCGGCCTGGCCAGCCTCGTCAGCACGCTCAATCTGCCTCTCTACGTCATCGGTGGAGGCGTTGTGGCCGCCTGGAAGCTCTTCGCCCCGGCAATGTTCGCAGAACTCGAGCGCGGCAGCTACATCTATCGCCTCACGAAACCCGCAGATCCTGCGATCCTGGAGCAAGCCAAGACCAACGTCGTGCCCGCCGAGCTTGGGCCGGACTCTGGATTACTGGGCGCGGCCATGCTTCCCTTCTTTCAGTCTTAAACGTGTTGACGCAAATTCCTACGGATGCGATGGTCGTAATGCGCTATCGCCAACAATCGTATGGAACGTAAACCCACAATGAATGACGTCGCGCGTGTCGCCGGCGTCGGCACCATGACTGTTTCGCGCGTCCTCAACGGATCAGCGAACGTTACGGAAGAAACCGCCAAGCGCGTGTACCGCGCCATCGAGAAGCTGGGCTATCGCCCGAATGAGATGGCACGCGCCCTACGCAGCCTCAAGTCGCGTACTATCGGCCTGATCGTCCCCTATCTCTTCGACCCGTTCTTTGCGACCTGCGCGCATGCCGTAAACACGGTCGCTCGCGAGCATGGATATTCCGTCATCCTGACCACCTCGAACGAAGACCCGACAACCGAGTACGCCGAAGTGCAGTCCATGCTGCAGCGGCATGTCGAAGGCCTGCTGATCATCCCATCAGACATCCGCAAATCGCGCATCAGCCAATCGGAGTTCTCCGGCACGCACATCGTAACGCTCGACCGGCCGGTTCACGATGCCCGTATCGACTCCGTCCAGGTGCAGAACCAGAGCGGCGCCAAGCGAGCCGTGCACCACCTCATTCAGCAGCATGGCCACAAGCGCATTTTGTTTCTCGGATTCAACAAGAACCTCTACACGGTGCGCTCCCGCTTTGAAGGCTACCGGCGCGCCATGCTGGAGAACCACCTCGAACCCGATGCCACCTTCGATTGCTCATCGGAAGAAGCGACAGCAGAGTTGATTGCGAATCAACTGCAGAGCAAAGATCCGCCGACGGCGTTTTTCACCGCCAACAATCTCACCACGCGTTACGCTCTACTCGCCTTGCTGGAGAGCGGCATTCGCGTGCCGGAAGAGGTCGCGCTCATCGGCTTCGACGACTTCGAACTGGCCGAGATTCTGCATCCCACATTAACCGTCGTGCGCCAGCCCGCATCGGAGCTGGGCCGCGTCGCCGCAAACCTGCTCTTCGACCGGATCAAACGCGGCGAGTTCCCCGAAGAAGGCAACCGGGTCGTACTGCCAGTGGAGCTGGTCATTCGCCGCTCCTGCGGCTGCAAGACACGCCACGGGCGCGTCGGAGCCTGAATCGGTTCTAATTTGCTTTGGAATATTGAATGAGACTCGCGGGTAGACTACGCGGTCATCGCCGTTTCGCGTTCGTGCTTGGTGCTGTCCCCTTCGGCCAACATCAGGCCGCCTTCGGCAAGACGATAGACCTGCCCGCGCCACAGCACGGTGCTGCTCCCGTAACTCGCCGCCCAGTAAAAGAACCCCATCAGATCACGTAATGGATAAAGCAGCACAGTCCGCAGCAAATGACGCTCTTCGACAACCGCCGCTCCGACAACCGCCGCCATCAAGGCTCGCGCCAGAATGCTATAAGCTAACAGCCCCAATGCCAGATAAGGTTTGCCCATGCCCCACGCCGCGAGGCCAGCAAGGATTCCGAAGGGCAAAGCGAAGGTCAGCGATGTACCGAAATGTCCCTTGGGGCGCGAGAAGCGGGTGGACTTCATCCAGCGAACCTGATGTTTTACCGACGCGGTAAAACTGAGATTCAGAATCACGTGATCGATGACATGATCTGAGAGTACGACCTCGTGTCCGTTGGCCGCTACCTGGTTACCCAGAACAAAATCATCCGCGCAGTACGGTCCGAGATACGCGAAGCCGCCCATCTCATCGACGCAACTACGGCGCACGGCCATCGTGGGACCGAGTGTGAACTGCATGCCTTCCATCATGTTGGCGACGAGCACGCCCGAAGTCATCTCGACGGACATTCCGGCAGCTTCGAGCTTCGACCAGATTCCCTCATCGGCAACTCCGCGATACAGGCAGGTCACCGCGCCGACCTTTTCCTTAGCGAAGGGCGCGACCACTTCGCGAATGTAGTTCCGCGTCACACGCACATCGCTGTCGCTGATAATGAAGATGTCCGTGTTGGCAGCAGCCGCCATCTTCTCGAGCGACGAGACCTTGGCGTTGATATACGTGCGTTCGCCGGTGACAAGAAATTTGGCAGGAATCGAAGGATAGCGAGCCGCCACCTGTCGGGCTGTCTGCAATCCCGGATCATTCGCGCTGCGTGCGCAAAAGAGAATCTCGTAATCGGAATAGTCCTGCTCAAAGAAGCTGGCAATGTGCGCGTCGAGATTCGGCTCCGCTCCATGCACCGGCTTAAGCAGACTGACAGGCGGATGAAAGTCCGGCGACACCATCTTTCGGGTCTTTCGGCGCGCCGCTAGAAAGCGAGAAACGCCAGCAAATACCAGACCGTTAAAGACGGTTGAACTGATAAGGCCCAGAACTCCCAGACCCATCAGAAAACCGGCTATTCGTATGGAAATCACTATCTATCAGAGTATCGTATTGAGGCGTCTGTGAGCTTATTATCTGCGAGGGACAAATATCTCTTTTTATATGAGATAAATACGTCGAGCTCGTTCTAACATCAGGTGTCTGGCGCTGCAATGAAATATTCTCCAGGGCGTTATGTCTATGGATTGGCGGCAATTGGTTCCGGCATCTGCGCACTGGTGTGGCATGACTTCGCCGCATTTGGAGACCTTCCTCACCGCAGAATTCTCATCTACATCGCCGCCACCATTGAAATCCTTGGTGGCGTAGCCGTTCAATGGCCGAGAACGGCCCGCACCGGTGCTGTCGCACTCGGTACAATTTACTTCCTCTTCGCCTTGCTGGCAGTGCCACTCATCCTTGCGCATCCGCTCGTCTACAACGGCTATGGCAATTTCTTCGAACAACTCTCATTAGCTTCGGGGGCCGTGATCCTGTATGCGTCTTCCCGTGCAATCGCCTCCGCTCGAACGGCAAGATTGGCTCAGATCCCGTACTACTCGTTCGGTATTTGTGTTGTCTCGTTCGCACTGGAACAGCTTTTCTACCTCTCAGAAACGGCAAGCCTCGTTCCCAAATGGATTCCGCCTGGACAAATATTCTGGGCGATCGCAACCACCGTTGCGTTTGCTCTTGCCGCCATCGCTCTACTTACGGGCGTGATGGCGCGGCTCGCAGCGCAATTGACTACGGCGATGATCATAGGCTTCGAGTTGCTGACATGGCTGCCGACGCTCTTTGCCCATCCCCATAATTTTTCCAACTGGTCCGAAAGTATGGAAACTCTTGCCATCGCCGCATCGGCGTGGATGGTCGCTGACTATCTCAACCACAGTCGTAGCCGGTGAACCCGGGTTTCATTCACCAAAGCTAAAGCTAGCGACCGGTCTTTAACCTCTCCAGCACCATCGGACCCAGCTGTGAGACATTGCCCGCGCCTAGCGTCAGGATCACATCGCCTTCACCAGCCCGCGCTACAACACGGTCGATCGCCGCCTCCGGCGATGCCGCATATTCCACACCGTCCTGATGCATGGCCTTTACCAAGGCCTCTGCGGTTACGCCTGCGATTGGCTCCTCGCTCGCCGCATAGATATCCAGCATCTCCACAGTGTTCGCATCTTCAAATGCCGTCAGAAATTCATGCATCAGGTCACGCGTACGGCTGTAGCGATGTGGCTGAAAGATCACGTGCACCTGCCGGTAGTTGCACTCGCGCGCGGCGTGTAGCGTTGCGCGAATCTCAGTCGGATGATGCCCGTAGTCATCCACCACCGCGATACCCCGTTCGCAACCCTTGATCTGGAAGCGGCGGTCGACTCCGCGAAACGATTGCAGCCCCTGCGCAATGGCTTCGGGCTTGATTTCCAGCTGCATCGCAATCGCGACAGCGGCAGTTGCATTCAGAACATTGTGGCGTCCGGGAACGTGCAGCGCAAAGGGCCCGAGTACCTGACCATCGGCAACGATCTCGAAGCGCGAGCGAGCCTCCTCACAAGTAGGTAGCATGCGCATGACAAAATCTGCCTTCGACGTAGTGCCGTAGGTAAAAACCCGGCGCCGCACGCGCGGCAGAATACCGGCAAGCTGCTCGTTGTCGATGCAGGCAACGCAGCTTCCGTAAAACGGCACGCGGTCCATGAATTCGACGAAGGCATCTTCGACATCGGCCATGTCGCGATAGCAGTCCATATGCTCGCGATCGAGGTTTGTGACGACAGCGAGAATCGGAGAAAGCTTCAGAAACGAACGGTCGCTCTCGTCAGCTTCTGCGACCAGATACTGTGACTTGCCTAGACGCGCATTCGAGCCAAGCGCATCGACACGACCGCCAACAACAACAGTGGGATCAAGATTCCCCGCAGCCAGCACCGTCGCAATCATCGACGTGGTCGTCGTCTTACCGTGCATGCCCGCAATCGCAATGCCGTACTTCAGGCGCATCAATTCAGCCAGCATTTCGGCACGCTGAATGACCGGCATCTTGCGCGCCCGCGCTTCGATGACCTCTGGATTGCGCTCATTCACAGCCGAGCTGGTCACGATCACACCCGAGCCGACGACATTCGCAGCGGCGTGGCCTTCAAAAACAGTAGCGCCCAGCGTTGCCAGTCTCTCCGTAATCGACGAGCGGCGAAGGTCGGAACCCGATACGGCATAACCCATGTTGAGCAGAATTTCGGCGATGCCGCTCATGCCGATTCCACCAATGCCAATGAAGTGCACGCGTTGTGCTTTTGCAAACATAGTTCAGAACACTTTGATTAATGTAACAGCGCGATGCACGAAAATGCAGGAACGATGCAGGTTTTCGCGTAGTCCAGACGTTTATGCGCGCCCGAAATTCACCGCAACATTTACGTCCCGCTACTGTTCACACTGATGGAAAGATTGAGCGTTCAGGCTCGCAGATAAAAACGAAGCTAATGAACGCTGAGAGGAAGAACATGATGAAACGCGCACTTTACACTCTTGCCCTTGCCGTCGGTACTTTATTCACCACTGCGGCTGCTCACGCGCAGGTTGGGGTTGCGGTCCGCGTAGGCCCCGCCGCGGTGTATGCAACGCCATGCCCGGGACCGGGATACATTTGGGCTCCCGGCTACTATGCTGGAACAGTATGGATGCCCGCACGCTGGGTATATCGCAGCTACTATCACCCGTACTATGCGCACCCTTACTACCATGCGCGCTATTATCATTCTTACTACGGGCGCCGCTAAGCCCATGCGTCTCCGGATGCTCCCACAGCATCCGGAGACAGCCTCACACCTGCTTCAGCGCCTGGTCGAGATCCGCCAGCAAATCATCCACATCTTCAATCCCAACTGAGATCCGCACCAGACCATCGGTAATGCCAAGCCTCGCACGCTCTTCCGCGCCAACGGCAGCATGCGTCATCGTGGCAGGATGCGAGATCAACGTCTCGACCCCACCCAGCGACTCACCCAGCGTGCAGACGCGAACGCTCTTGAGCAGCGCGTTTGCTTTTTCCAGCGATCCCGTCTCGAACGAGATCATCGAGCCGAAGCCCGTCATCTGCTTCTTGGCCAGCTCATGCTGCGGATGATCTGCCAGTCCCGGATAGAAGACCCGCTTCACTTTCTTGTGCTGTGCGAGGAACGCTGCAACCTTGCGGCCACTCTCATCGTGCTGCTTCATGCGCACGGCGAGCGTCTTTACGCCGCGCAAAATCAGCCAGCTTTCAAACGGCGAAAGAATACCGCCCGTGCACTTCTGCACGAAAGCAAACTGCTCTTTGTGCTTCGGCGTGGTGCCAACCAGCACACCGCCAAGTCCATCGCTATGGCCATTGAGAAATTTGGTCGTCGAGTGCATCACGATGTCCGCGCCCAACTCAATGGGCTGCTGGAAGTAAGGCGACATGAAAGTGTTATCGACACTCAGCTCGACGCCGCCCTCGTGACAGATATCAGCGACAGCGCGAATGTCGGTCAGTGTCATCAGCGGGTTCGTCGGCGTTTCAATGTGCACAAGCTTCGTCTGCGGCCGGATGACGCGGCGAACGGCTTCAGCCTCTGACGTATCGACGTAAGTAAACTCAATGCCGTAGTTCACAACAATCTTGTCGAAGAGGCGCGCCGTGCCGCCATACATATTCTCGCCGCAGATGACGTGATCGCCCGACTTCAGCATGGTGACCATCGCCATAATCGCCGCCATGCCGCTGCCGAAGACATGCGCGCTTGTGCCGCCTTCGAGCGAAGCCAGATTGGTTTCGAGAGCATCGCGTGTCGGGTTCGATACACGCGAATATTCATGGCCCTTGTTCTTGCCGATTTCCTCCTGCGCATACGTGGAGGAAAGATAGATGGGCACATTCACAGCGCCTGTGAGCGGGTCCGCCTCCTGTCCGTCGTGGATGGCGCGGGTCGAAAAACCATGCGTAGTTTTTGTCATTCTTTGCGTGCTCCCTGCAGGCACAATGGATTCGGTTCAGGTTCTGATGAATTTGCAACTGTCACATCGCGGCGTCATTCTGAGCGTAGCGAAGAATCCATGCGATTTCCATGTTCCGTTGCTGCGAATTGTTTCTCACACCATCTTTCGCGCTTTGATCGAGGCTTAGACTCCACCTTCAAAGATCTTCTTCGACAAATATCGCTCCGCCGAATCGGGAACGATCGTTGCCACCCGTTTCCCCGGCCCCAGACGCTCCGCCACCACCAACGCCGCATGGACCATCGCGCCCGCGCTCGATCCGGCCAGTACACCCTCTTCTGACGCGAGACGCTTGACCATTGCGAAGGCTTCGGCATCGTACACACGCATGATTTCATCCGCCACGTCGTAATGAAATGTCTTCGGAATAAACGAAGCCCCAATACCTTCCACGCGATGCGGTCCCGGCTCGCCGCCCTGGAGCACCGAGCCTTCCGTTTCGACGGCGACAGTCAGGATGTTGCGATCTTTTTCCTTCA
>Ga0207035_1045_pt1 | contig 34822 bp, 41 predicted proteins | sample Alteio_BWMinCont_77_FD_153272 | JGI IMG/M metagenome (GOLD analysis project Ga0207035, IMG submission 153272) | Enriched cells from forest soil in Barre Woods Harvard Forest LTER site, Petersham, Massachusetts, United States -... | ecosystem: Environmental > Terrestrial > Soil > Temperate forest >... | reverse complement strand
CTTATGTGCTGGGGAAAGAAGGACATAGTATCCATCGGTATTTAAAAGAACATTATGTACGGGAAATTGGACCAAAATAAAGGAGGCTTAACGGATGCCAGGCTATCTTGATATTGTCTATGATGAAAAGCTGCGGCCTTTGACGGCGTATCCTCGAGCATTATGCGCGTATCTTGTTTCCAGGTTTAAGATTGCCCAAGGTGCCAAGCTGCTGGATGTTGGCTGCGGCAGGGGCGATTTTTTAAATGGATTTAAGAGTTGCGGCCTGGAAGCTTTTGGAGCTGACCATGACCCTTCTGGGGCCAAGGTTGCGCCGGATGTGGTTGTCCGGCACGCTGATTTGGAGAAAGGAGAATTTCCGTTTGCTGACAATACATTTGATGTTGTTTTTTCGAAATCTGTCATCGAGCATTTATCTGACCCTGTGAATTTCATTGCGGAGACCCGCCGTGTTCTAAAACCGGGGGGGCAGGATCATTGTGATGACGCCGGATTGGCTCACCCAGATGAAGACTTTTTATGATGACTATACGCATCGGCAGCCCTATACGGCCAAGTCCATAAAATATGTACTGGATGTTTTTGGATTTCAGGGTGCTCAGGCGGAAATTTTCTACCAGCTGCCCATTGTATGGCGTTATCCCATGATAAAAATGATCAGCAGATGCTTGCAGTTGGTGGTACCGGTAACAACGAAATCAAAAATAAAGTTTATTCGATGGTCGGTGGAGCTTATGGTCCTGGGGACAGGTGTTAAGCCATGAAATTGTTGGGTGTCATGCAGGGGCGTTTGCTTCCTAAATATTTGAGGCACTATCAGGCGTTTCCCGCAGATGCCTGGCAGCAGGAATTTGCCATAGCCAAGGGATTAGGATTGGGTTGTATCGAATTTATTTTGGACAAGGTAACAGCGGCCAATCCTTTGCTTGATGAAAAAGGTCTTGAAGCAATCAAGGCCCTGATGGAAAAAACGGGGGTCAAGGTTTATACCATTTGCGCCGATTATTTTATGAGCAGTCCGCTTTTTGCGGCCAATAAAATTGACCGGGAAAAAAGCCTGGAAGTTTTAAAAACGTTGATCCGTAACGCAAGTTTAATCGGGGTCACGGATATTGTGATCCCTTGCGTTGATGGATCCAGTATGTTGGGAAATCCTTCTCTTGCGGGACAGTTGCGGGAGGCATTGGCGCAGGCGGTCCCTTTGGCGGAATCATTGGGAGTAAACCTGGCTTTGGAAACGGACTTTCCGCCAAAGCCATTTTTAGAATTGCTTAAAAATTTAAATGCTGAATGCATCAAGGTTAATTATGATACCGGCAACAGCGCTTCTTTGGGCTACGATGTCCGCCTGGAAATGGAGGCGTACGGCCAGTATGTGTCCACGGTCCATATCAAGGACCGGAAAAGATCAGGAGAGTCGGTCGTTTTAGGCACGGGGGACGCGGACATAGAATTGGCGATGTCCGAATTACAAAAAATTGATTTTCAAGGGCACATTATTTTACAACCATACCGGGATGATCAAGGGGTCAAGATTTTTAAGCGGCAGCTTAATTGGTTTAAACCAATTCTTGAAAAGTATTATACCTGTGCAAAAACTAAATGATCAAGGTGAGTGATATCATGATCCCTTCAAAGACCGATTGTTTCCGGATTGATGGCAAGGTAGCAGTGATCACCGGCGGGGCCGGCTTACTGGGAGTGGAACATGCCAAAGCCATTGCACAGGCTGGAGCCACCCCGGTCCTTTGGGACATCAATGAGGCAGCGGCCCGGCGGCAAGCAGCTTTGATCGCACAAGAATTTCATGTCCCGGCCAAGGGGATAGGAGTGGATATTACTGATGGTAAACAGATCAAAGGCGGCCTGAGAGGCCTTTTAAAAGAATATCGGCGCGTTGATATTCTGATTAACAATGCGGCCCGGGACCCGAAGGTTGATCATTCCAAAAGTCTTGCCTGGACGCGTCTTAAAAATTTTAATGTTAAAATGTGAGACCAGGACATTCAAGTGGGGCTGACAGGGGCATTTTTATGCGCCCAAACGATTGGCACCTATATGGCCGAACACGGCGGAGGGGTCATTTTAAACATATCATCGGATTTGGGACTTATTTCTCCGGACCAGCGGATCTATCGTAAAAAAGGCCTGCCCGAAAACCAACAGCCGGTGAAACCTGTCTCCTATTCGGTGGTGAAACATGGCCTGATCGGGTTGACCAAATACCTGGCCACGTATTGGGCCCAGAGTAAGGTCCGGGTCAATGCGATTTGCCCCGGGGGTGTTTATACAAATCAATCAAAAGAATTCGTTAAAAAATTAAACCATCTGATCCCTTTAGGCCGGATGGCGCGGGTTGGTGAATACCGCGGTGCCATCCAATTTCTTGTTTCAGACGCTTCCAGCTACATGACGGGTACGACCCTGGTGATGGATGGCGGACGGTCTATTTGGTAAGGGTAGAGGGGCAATGAAGGGCTTTTAAAATAATGAAGGCAACCCAGAAAGTGCTGTTTATAGGATTAGGAGGGATCGGCCAACGGCATCTGCGTAATCTCATCGGGCTCTTGGGAGATCATGTGGAAATCCTGGCTTACCGGGTCCGTAATTTATCACGCACGATCTCACCGGAATTGACGGTCCTTGATAATCATTTGACCGAAACGTATCCGATTAAAGTTTTTAAGGATTTGAATTTGGCCTTGGCCCAGGGTCCGACGATTGTTTTTATCTGTAATCCGACAAGCATGCATGTCCCCATGGCCATTAAAGCGGCCAAGGCTGGTTGTCATATTTTTATGGAGAAACCTTTGTCGCATTCTCTGGCGGGGATCGATGAATTAAATTCGATCTGTAAAAAGAAGAAATTAATATTCTTTGTTGGTTATCAATTAAGGTTCCATCCCTGCTACAAATTATTAAAATCCTTGGTCCGGCAGGAAAAAGTGGGGCCATTATTGTCGGTGCGCTCACAAATCGGCGAGTACTTGCCGGGATGGCATCCCTATGAAGATTACCGGCAGATGTACGCGGCCAGGGAAGATTTAGGCGGGGGAGTGGTGCTTGCGCAGATACATGAGATCGATTATCTTTATGACTTATTTAATATGCCCACCAGGGTTTTTGCCATGGGAGGGAAACTCAGTTCATTGCAAATAGACACAGAGGATTGCGTCGAAGTTTTGTTAGAAATGAATTTTCACAAAAAGCGCCTGCCAGTCTCTCTTCACATGGATTTTTGTCAACGTCCGCCGGTGCGCCGGTGTACCGTGGTAGGGGAAGAAGGCCGGATAGTGATGGATATGAACAAATTGGAAGTGAAAGTCGAGAAGCCTGACCCCAAGGACAACGAGTTCCATCATTTTGAGGGTTTTAAACGTAATGACTTGTTCATCAATGAATTAAAATGTTTTTTACAATGCATTGACCAGAAAACCGCGCCGCTGGTAACGTTGGAAGACGCTTTAAAAAGTTTGAAGATCGCTTTGGGCATCAAACAATCTTTAAAAAAAGGGCGGGTTGTCCATTTTAAGGAAATATGAGATATTGTTTTGACATCGACGGGACGATTTGCACAAACACCGAGGGCGATTACCATCTAGCCCAGCCTTTTTTTGAGCGGATTGAGGCGATAAACCAGCTGTATAAAAATGGGCATACCATTTTATTTTTTACAGCCAGAGGATCAACGACAGGCATTGATTGGAAAGAGGCCACCCAAAAGCAATTAAAAAAATGGAAGGTCCAATACCATGAATTGTGCTTTGGCAAACCAATGTATGATATCCACATTGATGACAGATCAATGAACGCGGATGATTTTTTTAGCCCCAGAAGTAAAAAGAGACATTGAGGATAAGATATATGATTCAAGAACTGCTTTGCTCCTTAAATATTTGTCAGGAAGACTCCATTGAGCCGTTTTTCCCCAGGGTGCGTGATCGTGACGACGTAGCGGTGCATAAATGCCGAAAGTCCGGCGTTATTTTTCTTTCCCGTTGCGATCATATGCAGGGCGCTCATTATGAGGATTATGCTGATCTTAAATACTGGGAAGTTAAAGAGCGCAAGGCAGGGCTTGAGATTACCGCGGCAGATGACCAGCGCCGCAGCCACCAATTCCGTGGGATGATATCCGGCAAGATTTGGTTGGATGTGGGGACCGGGCTTGGCGGAATATTGGACCTGTTGAGTGCGGATGCTTTAAAAACATTGGCCGTCGAGCCGCAACCGGGAATTAGAAAAATGCTGCAGGAGGCCGGGTATATCGTTTATCGGGACATCCAGGACCTTGCCCCCAAGAGCGTTGAAATGGTGACAGTCTTTCATGTGCTGGAGCATATGAACGAGCCTCTTGAGATGCTGCGCCATATCAAGAAAACCATGAAGCCCGGAGGGAAGATAATCGTTGAAGTGCCCCATGCCAACGACGCGCTTTTGAGTTCATTTAACAATGAGGCCTTTAAATCCTTCACGTTTTGGAGTGAGCATTTGATCTTGCATACCCGCCGGAGTTTGACGATTTTTTTGCAAGAGGCCGGTTTTCGCGGGATCACGGTGGAAGGATTTCAAAGATATCCTTTGGCCAACCATCTCTATTGGCTGGCCCATGGCAAGCCTGGCGGGCATACGGTTTGGAAGCACTTAAGGAATGTGGAATTAGAAAAGGCCTATGCCGATTTTTTAAAAAGCATTGACCAGACCGACACCTTGATCGCCTTTGCGCAAGCATAAAAATGATGAACTTTCTCTCTAAAGAATACTTGCCACACTCCCAAGGCAGGGTCGCCCGTCTTCGAAAAATCATCAATGGCAGACCCGTGGCCATTCTCGCAGCTGGCCCGTCTATTCAAGAACTTGAAGAGCGGATCGAAGAGCTTCGCGGCGCGGACATCTGTTATTTCGGCATCAACAAATTCTTTGTGGAAGAATCACATATTTTAAAGCAGATCGATCAACACATCTCCGTGGTCAGCTGTAGTGGACGCGAAGGCATGCCGGAGGTCATAAAGCCCATAAGCGATTTTTTAAATAGAGATGAAGATAATATGTTCATCACTTCATTTTGGCGTGATCCCTTTGGCCTGTTGGATAAAAGTTTTGACTTGAACAAATTCCTCGATCGTTATGACACCAAGCTCCTTTTATTTAGTTTGGACCCAGGAAGGACTTTCCCCAATAATGAGCATCCGTTACATTTTATCGAAAGTAACTCTTTATTGGTCCTGATTCAAATGGCATTGATCGGAGGGGCATCGAGTATTGTGCTTTTCGGAGCGGATGGTCATGGTGGAAAGGGGGGTAAGCAGCATTATTATCATCAAGATGAACATGAGATAAAAGAATGGTCTGGGGTCAACGAGTGCCTCATGAATGACACGATGTGCTTCTTTAACCCTCTTGCCGCCCTGGCGATAAGAAATACCTGCAAAACTTATGGCCTTGCTTTTGTTAATATTTTAAATTGTTCCCCAAAGAGTTTTTATACTCCTTTCCCAAAAGTATCCTATGATGATGCTTTTGAATATCTTCTTAAGGGTAAGAAAATAATCGGAAAATTGGATTTACGGGTCCCGATGAAGCCTAAAAAGTCCAACGTGTATCTTCTTTTTATTGAAAAGGTCTTTAATTTTTGCAAGAAGTATAGGTGCGATTCTATCGGGATATTAGTCGGCAGATTTGGGAACAAGAGTAACTATGCCAAATAAACCTAAAATATCAATTATCAGTCCCTCCAGGAATTCAGGCAAGTTTGCCAAGGAGACCATTGAATCCATCATGGCCCAAACCTACAAGGATTGGGAGCATATTATCGTGGATGGTGTTTCCACGGATGAAACGCTGGATGTGATCAAGCAGTATCCCCACATCCGTTGGGTATCGGAAAAAGACAGCGGACCTGATGAAGCTTTTAGAAAAGGCCTGGCGATGGCCCGGGGCGAATATATTATGATGTGCTGCATTTCAGATGGTTATTTAAATAAAAATTGGTTTAAAAAATGTGTCGAAATATTGGATTCCCGTCCTGAAATTTCATTGGTATGGGGAATTGACCAGAATATGCTGGAAGACGGCACACTGGACACCATTGTGTTTAACTCATGGTTTCAAGACCCACCGCCCAGCGGCGTAGATTATATTTATTATTGGCTGAAAAACGGGACGCTTTTTCAGGAGCGCGACTTTTGTGTGAGAAAGAAAGTCATGGACGAGTGTTTCCCCCCTCACGATCCTAAAAGTGTTGATCATGAGCAGGGGCACGGCATGTTTGCGTACAATTTTAATAGACTTGGATATTTGCCCCAACTGATTACCGCCTTAGCTGCTTATGGAAGGTTACATAACAATGCGGCCAGTCAAAAGCAGGCCATTAGCGGAGAAACAGAGAGGCAGGGGAGATTGTATAATCGCGCTATTGAAGACTATAAGAGAAAGCTTATGAAGGGTGAAGTGACGCATTGCTTCCGGGATGGCTCTGGTAAAATACTACCGGAAAAATTTGATTTGAATAAGTATTTTGAATGGGGCAAGGAAAATAAATTCAAGAAAGCACTGCTCTTATTAGTGCCGCCTATTTTTATATGGTTTAAGGAAAAATTAGCCGCACGATACCGGGTGCATCAAAACATCAAGGTGCTCCGTCAAAGTCAGTCAACGGTTTCATAAATAGTTGTCAGAGGAGATTGAATGAAAATATTGGTTACCGGGGGAGCTGGATATAAGGGGGTCAAATTAGTCGCAAAACTTCTTACCCAAGGATATGACGTGACGCTGTTGGATAATTTTATGTACGGTTTTGAACCGGTCCTTCATTTAGTGGAAAATAGAAAACTCACCGTTTTAAGGCAAGATATCCGCAATAAAATAGACAAGGTGGCCCAGTACGATGTCATTTTCCATTTGGCTGGAATCAGCGGGTTCCCCGCGTGCTCAGCCAATCCCGCGTCAGCACAGTTTATCAATGTTGAGGCGACCAAGGATTTGGCGGCCTCTTTAAGCAAGAATCAAACGATTATTTATGCTTCTACGACGTCGTTTTACGGTAAATCTGGTGAGCCTTGCAATGAAGAAACACCCGTTGATCCCGTGAGCCACTATGGCGGGACAAAATATAGGGCGGAAACTATCCTTGCCCAGCATGGGAATTTTATAAGTCTTCGATTTGCGACGGTTTTTGGTTTTAGCCCCAAGATGCGGATGGACCTCATGGTGAATGATTTCGTTTATAAAGCGTTAAAAGAAGGGATTGTGGTCTTGTTCGATGGTTATGCCAAGAGGACATTTATCCACATTGATGATGCTGTTGATGCGTATATTTTTGCCATGGAAAATAAAGAGAAAATGAAGGGAGGCATTTTTAATGTTGGCGGCAATCACCTTAACTTTTCGAAACTCGAAATCGCCCAGGCCGTACAAAAGCATATTGATTTTAAGATCATTGATTCCGATGTGAAAGATAAAGATGTCCGCCATTTCATCGTCTCTTTCGATAAAATCCGTCAAATGGGGTTTTCCCCTAAGAAAAACATTGATGATGGCATTACAGAAATGCTGCGGATTTTCAAATTTTACGATTATTATTCACATTATAAAACAATTTAAGGGGGATCATTCGTCATGCGGGAAATAAAACTAAACGGTGAAACAGTTGCCATCCTCCACAAATTTGATGAGTGGAAACAAGGGCTTGACTTTATCACACCCCATGAAACCTTTATCCAAGCCGGGACATGGTGGTATCCAAAGGGCAAGGATTTGCGTTGCCACGAGCACCTTATCAATGAGCGCGTGGCCCAACGGACTCAAGAAACAATTGTGATCATAAGCGGTAAACTGCGCCTTGACCTGTATGACAAGAGCAAGAAGATTTTCCATCAGGAAGATCTGGCCGCCGGTGATATGGCAGTTATTCTCAATGTCGGGCATGGTTATCATATCTTGGAAGACAATACCAGGGTCGTTGAAGCCAAGAACGGCCCGTTTATTTCGGTTGAAAAAGATAAAATGTTCCTGGACAACGTTGGACAAAAACAGGTTTGCTAAATAAAATGAACGGACCGTCTGTCGGGCAAAAGAGCCAAAGTTTGCAAATAATACTGGATAATATTTACAAGAAATCGCCGTTTCAAAAAAAACGGATAGAAAAGTATTTGTCTCAAAGAGACGAGCATTACTTTACGGAAGCGGAAGAGTTTTACCGTGATCTTCTACGGTATCTCAAGGGCGCCAATATTACGTTAGAGTACGTCGTTGAAGCCTATATAAAGTTCTGTCAGGATACGGTGATGCATCAAATTGATTTTATGAAGACTGGGAAATACCCCATGCAATCTTTTGCGAAGGCCTTTGAGCAAGTATATGACAACGATGAAGAAATGAGTCCTTATATGCTGGGATTGGCCGTTTCCCTTTTTCTCTGGAAACAGCATTATGAAATTTTTAAATTTTTTAGCCGGCATGTGGCAGAGCGCAGGAGAACCATCGGGTCTTATCTTGAGATCGGGCCGGGGCATGGTTTATATCTTAAAAAGGCCCTGGGGTATTGTCATGATGATGTCCGGATTTCCATGGTTGATATCAGTAAAACATCGATCCGGATGACATGCTCGGTGATCAATTATTTCTATCCTCATAGAAAACATATGGATTGCCATGTTGGAAATATTTTAGAATTGAGCCTGGATCAATATTTCGATTTCATAACAGCGGGAGAAATTATCGAACACCTCGAGAAGCCGGAGGAATTCTTAAGAATCATCAAGAAATTGTTGGCCCCGGAAGGGTCTGTTTTTTTATCGACATGCATCAATGCTTCGGAAGTCGATCATATTTATCAATTTGAGAGCGTCGAAGAAATAACAGGCATGATTGAGCGTTCCGGCTTTAAGACCGCGGATGAATTGACCCTCCCTTCAGACGAGGTGTCTTTAGAAGAAGCCGTGGAGAAAAAACTTAGCGTCAATTACTGCGCCCTATTAAATCACCGATGATAGACGAATTAAAATATAGCGAAATATTAGCGGCCAATAACAATTTTGATATTTCCCGCATGGGAGAGAAGTGCCCAATCAAGGTGTTGTCGAATGTTATTGTCCAGCATTTGAACTCAATTTTAGAATATCATTTACGGCTTGGGAATGTTAACGCGCAGGTAAAATCGGGGAATTATGACAACATTCTTCAAGATTGTTCTCATTTGGATGTGTCGGAGTATGTCGTGATTTTCTGGGAAGCGGCCAATATAACGGAAGGTTTCTATCATAGCAGCCATGCATTTAACAAGGAACAAATCAATGATATCGTGGGAAAAGTGCTCTCAGAGATTGATCTTGTGCTCAATTGTCTCAAGGACCAACCACTCATACTGTTTAACAAATTTTCTTCAATCGTTTTTAATCATCATCATTTATCCAGAAATAATTTCGATCAAGTTTGCGATGAAGTCAATTCTTACCTACATCAAAAATCCCAAGAAAAATCCAATTTAAAGCTTATCGACATCGATAAGGTCCTGGCTCAAGTATCGATTGACCGCGGAGTTGATTTTAAATATTTCTATACGGCAAAGTCGTTGTATACCGTGGCTTTTTATAAAAACTATGTAAAATATATCAAGCCGCTGATATTAGCCCATAGGGGAAAAGTGAAGAAAATGATCGTTCTTGATTGCGATAACACTCTATGGAAAGGGGTCCTTGGGGAGGATGGGATTCAAGGCATTGATATGTCGGCTGAATCTCCTGAGGGAAGCATTTATAGTGAAGTCCAAAACTTAATTTTAGAAATGAACCGAAATGGAGCTCTCATTGGATTATGCAGTAAAAATAATTTTCAGGACGTCCAGGATGTTATTGAGCAGCATCCCCATATGAAAATAAAAGATGAGTATGTTACTATAAAAAAAATCAATTGGTTGGATAAGGTGACTAACTTAAGGCAGATTGCGGAGGCTTTAAATATTGGCTTGGATAGCTTGGTTTTTGTAGATGATTCTGATTTTGAAGCGACCCTTGTCAGGAAAGAACTGCCCGAAGTTGAGGTCATTCAAGTCCCACCAAAGTTGTATGAATACCCAAGCTTGATAAGAGAAAGCATGGGTTTGTTTCAACAAGCATCTATCACCCCCGAAGACCAGCACAGGACGTTGTTCTATAAAGACCAGGGTCTAAGGGATAAGAGAAAGCTTCAATTTAAAAATATGGATGAGTATTTAAAATCATTAAATCTGCAATTAACGATTCAAGTCAATGACCAGACGTCAATTCCACGAATATCCCAGTTGACCATGAAAACAAATCAATTTAATTTAACGACGAAAAGATATTCAGAAAGTGATATCAGCAAGTTTGTTTTTAGCAATGATTGCCGGGTTTTCAGTTTTAAAGCAGCAGACCATTTTGGTGACTATGGTTTAACGGGAGTTGCTATTATAAAGTTAAATCGTCATGACAAAGAGGCGCAAATCGATTCCCTGCTGATGAGTTGCCGGGTCATTGGCAGAAATTTGGAACTTGTTTTTTTTGATTTTATTGTTGCTGCCTTAAAAAAAGAGGATGTTGGTTTAGTCAAAGCGGAATATATCAAGACAATGAAAAATGAACAAGTGTCCCATTTTTATAATCAATTGGGGTTCGAAGTGATGCAACAACATGGTCCGAAAACAAGTTATGCGTTGACAATCGACCAGTATCAACCGACAGGAATCCAGTATATAGGAGTAAAGCATGGAGGATAAAATAAAGAAGGTCATCGCTGCTGTATTCAACATGGATCAATCGCAAATTAATGAAGGGACTTCGGTGGACACCTTGGAAGATTGGGATTCATTAAAACATATGACTTTGATTGTTGCTCTTGAGGAAGAGTTTGATATTGAATTTGATCAAGCAGAATATTTTAAATTGACTGATTATAGGAGTATTCGAAACTGTCTTGAAAAGAAGGTCAAAGCGGTACAAGAGAGGACGGGGATCAATGAATCCTTTTAACCCGGGGTACTTCGACGAAGGGGACCTTAAAGATGCCGGCTTTAAGGCACTGGGTCATAATGTCCGGATAGCAAAGAACTGCACCATTATTGGGCTTGAAAATATCGAAATCGGTGACAATGTCCGCATTGATGGGTATTCCTCCATTATTGTTGCAGGGAAAGGTTGGCTAAAGATAGGTTCCTTTATTCATATTGCCGCCTATTGCCGTTTAGCTGCCGTCAATGGTATTTGTATGAATGACTTTAGCGGCCTATCGCACGGAGTCAAGATATACAGCAGGATTGACGACTTTAGCGGGGAATATTTAACAAACTCAATGGTGCCGGAAAAATATACCAGGGTTATTGCCGGGGCTGTTACGTTAGGCCGGCACGTTGCTATTGGGTCAGGGAGTGTCATCCTTCCAAAAGTCACTATAGGAGATGGTTCTGCGGTGGGGGCTCTTTCTCTGGTGGTAGGAAATCTTGAACCTTGGGGGGTATTTTTTGGCTGTCCCGCCAAAAGGCTGAAAGATAGATCAAAACGGCTTTTGGAGCTTGAGGCCCAATTGAGACAAGAGATAATCCAACAAGGCGCTTTAGGGGGACCGATTTAATGAATTTTATCCCGCAAATGGAGCCGTGGTTTGGTATTGAAGAAAAAGCCTCTATTAATGAATACATGGAAGAAGGAGGCTGGATCACGGAATTTAAGAAAACGGCAGCTTTTGAAAAGATGATCGCTGGATTTACAAATTCAAAAGAATGCATGGTGGTCAATAACGGCACGGTTAGTTTGACCGTGGCAGCCATGGCTATTGGGATTAAGCCAGGCGATGAGGTTTTGGTGCCGAATTATTCCATGATTGCCACTCCCAATTCCATCAAAATGCTCGGAGGCGTCCCGGTATTTGTGGATGTGGAGATTGAAACACTTTGCATGGATATTGAAAAGGCCCAAGAGGCAATTACGCCGCATACCCGTGCCATTATGTTGGTCACGGCCAATGGGCGTTATCCAAAATCAGGAATTGAAGCGTTTGTTCATTTGGCAAACAAACATCATTTGACCTTGCTGGAAGATTCCGCCCAATCCCTGGGTTCATTTTACCCTAATGGCAAGCACCAGGGGACCATGGGAAAGATCGGCAGTTTTTCATTTTCAGCCCCCAAAATAATTTCCACGGGGCAAGGAGGGGCGTTGATAACGGATGACGCGGCAATTGCCCAAAAAATCCGCAGATTAAAAGATTTTGGGCGAAGCACGGGCGGGCTGGACATCCATGATTCCATCGGCTATAACTTTAAATTCACGGAGCTTCAAGCCTGCATTGGCATAGAACAAATGAAAAAACTCCCCTGGAGGGTCCAACGCAAGAAGGACATTTTAAGCCTTTATAAAAAATATTTATCAAATATTAAACAAGTGAGTTTTTTTGACCAAGATTTGAGTTGTACAGCCCCGTGGTTTATGGATGTATTGGCCGAAGACAGGGAAAATCTGATCAACTTTCTTAAAAGCAAGGGCATTGGCACAAGGATAATGTACCCGCCCATTAACCATCAAAGGGCCTACCAGGTCGCGGGGGAACATGAGATCTCAAATTTAGTCGGTCAAAAAGGCCTTTGGCTGCCCTCTTCATGCCAGTTGACGGACGAAGAAATAGGATATGTCTGCGAAAACATAAAACATTTTTATCAAAAGAGAACATGACAATTTAAATGGTGACAGTAAGGATTTGGGGTGGATTAGGAAACCAGTTGTTTGAATATGCTTATGCCAGATGTCTTTCGCTTAAGAAAAATACCGGACTGCTGCTCGATTATTATGATCAAACCCTTCGCACGGACTGTGATGGAGAAAACTTAACAAGAATTACGGATGTGTTTGATCTGCCGGCAAAGCTGTATATTGGAAAAAAAAGAAAAGATCTCGTCAACCGGTATAAATTGGCATATGGGGACTGGCTGGTCAGAAGGATATATTTAAAGACAAGGCGCGTGATTAACGAGGACGATTTTGATCATTATAAAGAGGACATCGAAAATGGCAAAAATATATATTTGATCGGACATTGGCAAAGCGAAAAATATTTTCAAGACATCAAAGATATCATCAGAAAAGAGTTTAAGTTTAAAATCGAAGGGCAGGCAAGCCGTCTTGATATTTATCAAGAGATCGCGGGAAGCCATTCGGTCAGCCTTCATATCAGGGGAAAAGATTATTTAGTCAACCCCATCTACGGTAAATGCGATGTTAAATATTACTTGGACGCCATTGATGTGATAGGCAATGCCAAACCCGATTCCAATTTAAAGTTTTTTATTTTTACGGACGATATCGATTGCATCCGCCGGGATTACCGTGAATTACTCGGGTTTTCCAAGCTCGTCAATGTCCAAACAGATTTTAAATCGGATGCTTTGGACTTGCTTTTGATGAGCCAATGTAAACACAATGTCATCTGCAACAGCAGCTTTAGCTGGTGGGGCGCGTGGCTCAACAATAACCCGGATAAAATGGTCGTTGCTCCCCGAAAATGGTATATCCATCCGGATTATTCCAGCCAACATTTGGTCCCCGAGGCGTGGCATAAAATATGAGATTAAAGCAGCAATTAAAAAAAATACCTCTTGTCAGAAAAATATTTGGTACCTTTGATAACCAAAAGGCCAGGGATGAATTTGTCATCGAGGCTCTAAAGAAAGTCCCTGCCGGTCGTGTTTTGTTGGATGCAGGGTGCGGCAGCCAAACATATCGGAAATATTGTGGTCACCTGGTGTATAAAGCGCAGGATTTTGGCCAATTTGAGGTTGACCTGGCCCCTTCTATGACCGGATGGAAGGAAAAATACCAGTATGGCAAAATAGATTATATTGGGAATATTTGGGACATTGACGAAAGCCAAGGGGCATTTGATGTTATTTTATGCACAGAAGTTTTCGAACATATTGCTTTTCCCATTGAAACAATTAAAGAATTTTCCCGGTTGCTAAAGCCAAGCGGTCAATTGATTTTGACGGCCCCTTCCAATTGCCTAAGGCATATGGACCCTTTTTATTATTATTCCGGATTTAGTGACCGGTGGTATGAGAAGATATTACCTGAGAATGGGTTGAAGATAGATAAAATGATTGCGGTTGGAGACTATTATAGTTGGATGAGGGCTGAAGTGGGAAGGTCCATGTTAACGGCTAATTTTTTCGAGGCTGTTGTTTTATACCCCGCGTTCTTATTATTTTCGTTAAAAAATAAGACCCCGGTATCAGCGGCTACGTTGTGCGAAGGTTATCATATCATCGCCACCAAAGAGGATAAAATCCATTGACCCATCACTGTTGCGTTATTGGCGGCAGCGGGTTTATCGGCCACCACTTAGTCGAGATATTAGCTAGTCAAGGGAAAGCCGTGACTGTCCTAGGCAAAAGTCCTTTGCCCTCAAGGGCATTGCCCCCTGCGGTACGTTATATCGCCTGTGATTACGGTGACCGGACTTTATTGCGCAATGTCCTTCATGATATTGATGAGATCATTGACCTTGCGTATGCCTCTGTTCCCAAAACAAGTTTTGAAGATCCTGTTAACGATATATTGAACAATTTGCCCTCATCCGTCAATCTTTTTGAAGTTGCCAGTTTGTTTCCCATCAAGAAAATTGTCATTGTTTCATCCGGCGGCACCGTCTATGGAAAAGCCCTTCGTTTACCGATCACTGAAGACCATCCGACCAATCCTATTTCACCCTATGGGATAACAAAGCTTGCTGTTGAAAAATATGCCCTTATGTACCACGCCCTTAAAGGTTTACCGGTCGTCTGTGTCAGGCCTGGGAATGCTTTTGGGGAAGGACAGAAACCTTTTATGGGACAGGGCTTTGTGGCAACAGCGATCGCGTCGGCATTACGAGGGCAAGAGATCAATATTTTTGGCGAGCAGGGCACTGTCAGGGACTTTGTTTATGTCAAGGACCTTGCCCGTGGGATTTCCGCTGCCTTGGACCATTGTCCGCCGGGAGAATGTTATAATATCGGCACCGGTCAAGGCCGCAGTAACAAAGCAATCATAGAGATGCTTAGGAAAATCGCGAAAACAAGAAATATGGCCGTTCGTGTTAAAGTTTTACCGTCACGGCAATATGATGTTCCTGCCAATGTCCTTGATAGTTCCAAGCTCCGCAAAGTTACAGGCTGGTTACCGTCTGTTTCTTTGGAACAGGGGCTTGAGCTGACATGGAAATATTTTGAGAAGCATGATCATTAATGGACACCCCTCATCCTAAAGTCACCGTTTTAATGCCGGTTTACAATGGTGAGCGTTATTTGCGTCAATCCATCGAATCGATCCTTAATCAAACGTTTAAGGACTTTGAATTCTTGATCGTGGATGATGCATCTCAAGACAGCTCGCGGGATATCATCCGTTCCTACGCTGATGGGCGCATACGGCTTATTGAAAATGCCGATAATTTAGGGTTGGTTAAAACCCTTAACCGCGGCCTTTTGTTGGCTGAGGCTGAGTATATCGCGCGGCAGGACCAAGACGATATATCCCACCCGACAAGATTGGAAAAACAGGCAGCCTTTTTAAATGATCACCCTGAAATAGTTTTGCTTGGAACAAGGGTCAATAACATCGATGGGAATGGCAGAAGTTGCAAATCTTATGGATATTATATCGTCACCAGCGAACTTGCCATTCGCTGGCAGGTGATGTTTGATAACCCCTTTGTTCATTCAACGGTAATGATGAGGTCCCAAATCGTACGCCAGATGGGCGGGTACGACGATCATTTTGGGTATTGCGAAGATTATGATTTATTTTCCCGTCTTGCACAGAGCTACAAAGCCACTAATCTTAAAGAGATCCTTTGCGATTACCGTTTTCATCCTGATTCGATGACTCCCCATGCCACCAAGGAGAATAATTTACTGATGGGAGCAATCATGCAACGAACTATTAAAAATTATATCCGTGTTGATCCGCCTGAAGAATGGATCGATTTTTGGCTTAGTGTGAATAATCCTAATAATTTTAATTCTACAGTTAATACTAAGAAATTGATCCGCACCATTGAATCCTTCCATCGTAAGTTTATTTCCATTTATCCTGATGCGAAGCGTGATGCTGACATTAAAGAGTACATTTCCCGCATGCTTATACGCATTTCATACAATACAACATTCAAAGACCGTTGGGGGTCTTTTTATTGTTTTTGCCGCGTTTTCATGAGGGATATTCCCTTGGCTTTCAATTTTTTACCGAAATACCTTATCGCGTTCTTTCTTGGACGCCATAGAAATTTTGTATCTAAAAGATTTAGAACATATTGCAATTTAATGGGGATTAAATCATAGGGGCATGGAAGGGGAGCATAAGAAAAATTTTCCGGGATTTTAAACTAAAAATGATATATTATGTTGGTTTTTAAGGTCTGCCTGAAGGAGGAAATGGTGCAATGTCCAATTCGAAAAAGAAACATTTTATTATATGGGCATGTTTGATTTCCGTATTAATTCTTTTGCTTTCCTTGGAAGTATTTGCCCGCGTCAAATATTATTGCTATGTCTTACCATCACAAAGAAAAATCCTGTATCTGGAATTAGGCGATAAGGCCCGTGATTTCATAGATTTTGATTTTGAGAAGCATAAAGGCGGTATGCAATATTATGATTATCATTTATATGCTATAGCCCCTCATCAATCCAAAGTCGCGACATTTACATCTTACTACAGTGCTCGGAATGTGCCTAATAGCTGTCCTCTTGGCAAAGGAGATATGATCCTATGGTTATTTGGCGGCTCAACAATGCAAAACCTGGAAACAATAGACAAGTTTACCATTGCCAATTCCATCGCCCTTGGCCTGGGGAAACACAAGATCAAAGCAACAGTTTTTAATTTTGGTGTTGGCGGCTTTCAATCGTCTTTAGAAAGCATTAAATTCCAGGATTTGTTAAGAAGGACGAATTTATCTGAAAGACCCAATATGGTCATATTCTATGATGGCTTCAATGACGCGGCATACGCCTATTTATCCGGCGCCGGCAATATGCAAATGGACCTGTCGCGAAAAATAGAGGCGTTAGTAACGGGTCACAATGCGAAATTATTTGTTTATTCAGCTTCTAACATCCTTTCTGAATTTTCGTATTTATGGAGAGATCACATGAAACTAAGGATCGATGCCGCTTTGTTTGCCGACCATATCAAACACCCAGATACGCAAGACCTGGCCCGTGGTGTGGAAATGTATGTGCAGAACACACGGATGATCCGCAGCATAGCCAAGGAATTTAATATTAAACCCATTTTTATTTTACAACCCATGATTTATACCAAGAAGAACCTTACAAGCTACGAGATTTCCGTAAAAAAAGGATTAGATCAAAAACAACTGGCATTTATGGAAGAATTTTACGTGATGGTCAGGCAACAAATGCTTGGCCGTGATGATTTTAAAGATTTGTCCGATATATTGGACAATAGTAAACGGAATGATTTTACTGATCTGGGCCATACAGGGCCATATACCGGCGTTGACACGGGTTCCCATATCGCCCAAATCATTACAAGCCAACTGGAAAAAAAGTAAAATGAAAACAGTCATAGTCAATAAAATCAGGCAAACCGACTATTTTTTAAACAGTGCTTACTTGGGACTGTGGGGAGAAAAAAAGTCCCTTATCATATTTCTTTTCCATGTTATTTTTCGCGATGAAAGAGAATCCCGCTCACATGCCGTCCAACCGGCGCAGGGAATGAACTTGCGGCATTTCAGCCAATTGATCGAATATTATCAGGGCCATCACTATCATTTCATCTCACCGGATGATATCCTTAACGGGTTAGATAGTAATAAAAATCATGCTTTGATCACATTTGATGACGGGTATTATAATAACAGGCACGTTTTACCTATCCTCAAACAGCACAAGATCCCCGCTCTTTTTTTCATTTCAACCGATTATGTCAAAAATAATAAAGCATTCTGGTGGGATGTTTTATACAGGGAAAAAATAAAAAGAGGGATGTCATCCCAAGAGATCTCAGAGGAAATAACCTCATGGACTTGGTCAAAAACAAACGAGGAAATCCAACGGTACATCACGGATGAATTTGGAAAAGAAACATTGGTGCCGATAGGTGACATCGACAGGCCGTTTAGCCCCCTTGAGTTAAGGGATTTTTCAAAGGAAGGATTTGTTTTTTTGGGTAATCATACGAGCCAACATCCCTATCTGCCTAATTGTTCGCCGGATGAAATAAGCTCTACAATCCTCGCAGCCCAAAACGATCTTTATGATATGACAGCATCGCACCCTGCCTATATCTCATATCCTCATGGCGCCTATTCGAAAGATGTCATTAATATAACAAAGCAAATAGGGTTTAAATTGGGTATGACCGTGGACGACAGAAAGAATTATCTGCCCATCAATTTTCAAAGCGATGATCCTCTTTGTTTGGGCCGTTTTGTTTTACAGGACAACAGTCAATTAATAGAGCAGTGCCAGCTTTGCCGCACAGACATACGTTTAACGAAAATAATCAAAGGATTAATGGGGAAGGCATGATAAAAATCATCTGTCTGATACGGAATAACCCCGCGCAAATTTATTTTTTAAACAGCATCAATGAGAAATATAAAATATCCCTGGCCATCATAGAGTCTCCTGTTAACCGAGTGGGGTTGATCCATAAACTCAAGGCCAAGGGAGCATTTGGCAGTCTGGAAGACATTACCAACAGGGTATTGACGGGGGGCCAAAAACAGCGGCGCCGTATCCGTGACTACAATAAATATTTCGGCAATAAATGGAAGGTGATTGATCAAAGTATTTCTTTATTAACGACCCAGGACATTAATTCCCCAGCAGTTTATGAGTGTTTAAGGAGAGAAAAGCCAGATTTGATCCTGGACCATGGAACATCACTTGTCAAAGACCATATATTAGAAACATCTTCGCTCGCCTTAAATCTTCATTGGGGCTTGTCTCCGTATTATAGGGGATCATACTGTACTGAATGGGCGCTGGTCAACTGGGACCCGTATAATATTGGCGTAACCATCCATAAATTGGCTAAAAAGATAGATGGTGGAGATATTTTGGCCCAACAAAGGGCCACTCTCACCTCAGGTGATACCGCGCATTCCATCAATATGCAGCTGACAGCGCTTGGTGTCGAATTGATTATTCAAGCTATTGACAGGTTGGTGGGGGGGCAAGAATTGAATTTTAAAAAGCAGGATTATTCAAAGGGTTTTATGACATGCGTCAAGCAATGGGACAGGCATACTCTAAAGCAAGTGGAAAATCTTGAGAATAATGGTATGCTTAAAACAATTTTAGAAAAACCCGCAAGGAAGCAACAATTACCTATTGTCGAGTTATGAGTGCCTAAGGATAAGATGAAAATGGACTCTATCAATTTAACGAATGAAAATGACACGATTAAATTCTATGATGACAGGTATTCTAAAGGCTATATGGACGAATGGCCTGCCGATAAGAAACAGCGGATTTTAGATATTATTAAGAGTTTGAATCTGTCCGAGACAGGGGAAGCGCTAGATTTTGGCTGTGGAAACGGTGAGTTTACAGGTGTTCTCAAGCAAGCCTTACCCCGGTGGAATGTCCATGGGATGGATATCAGCGCTGTCGCGATCAATAATGCCCGCAAACGCCATCCTGATTGCAAGTTTTTTATGCCATCTGATGCCCCGTTGATGGACAGAAAATTCGATTTTCTATTTTCTCACCATGTTTTGGAACATGTGGATGATTTTAACAAAACTTGGAAAGAAATTGACCGGTATCTGAAAAAACATGCGTCGAGTCTGCATATACTGCCTTGTGGCAATCAGGGGAGTTTTGAATATAATCTGTGCATGCTGCGAAAAGACGGGATCGACACCCAGGTGGGAAACAGGTTTGTTTTTGAAGATAAAAGCCATCTGCGGCGATTGACAACGCAACAGATGGATCGTGCTGCCGGCCAGCATGATTTAGGACCGGTTTTTGATTATTATGGTTATCAATTTTATGGTACGCTCGAAGGGATTACCTTGTTAAGTCCGGGATTGATTTTGAATATGACAAATCCTAAAAAGGCCAAAGATAAGATTTCGGCTTTAAAGTTAATATTTTTAAGTGCTGTATTGGTATCCATTAAATTGATGAGATTCCCCGCCAACACCATTGACTATAAAAAAGGAAAAATGATAGGGTATAAATACTATCTCCATTTTTTAGTACTTTTAATATTTTATCCTTTTTCAAAGTTAACAAATATTTATTTAAAAGGTATGTCAGATGCTGAGTGGAAGAACCAAAGAAGCAGAAAAAACGGGAGTGAAATGTATTTGTATTATAAAAGGTCCTTATGAGCAATCAGGAAAAAAATGTTTCGATGTGGATTAAACATGAGAGGACTGTCTTTTGGGCGATTGTTTTTTTGGGGCTGGCTATCCGCTTGTATGGGATCAACTCGCCGTTAGTGGACAGTCATCAAATACGCCAGGCCCAGACAGCCATGATGGCGCGGAATTTGTACGAAGATCATATGGATATGTTTCATACGCGCCTTGATTTTTTTGGGAATGTGCCTGGCTACATCATCTTGGAATTCCCGCTGATGCATGGGATAACAGCTTTACTGTACTATTTTTTTGGCGTGCATGAGATCATCGGCCGTTTGGTCAGTGTGGGTTTTTCAGTGGGGGCCATGATTTTGATGTATGGACTGGCACGTCAATTCTTATCGGTGATGGGTGCTTTCGCGGCATTGGCATTGTACGTGTTTTCGCCGATGAATATTTATTTTAGCAGGGCATTTATGCCTGAATCATCAATGATGTTTTTTACGGTGGCTGCTGTTTTCTTTTTTTTAAAATGGTTAGACAAGCAGACCCTGACTTTATATCTGGCCGCGATCTTTTGCGCGGCATTGGCTTGTTTAGCAAAGCCAACGGCAGGCCTGATATTTGCCCCGATACTTGCGGCTTGGTTTCTTAAATATGGATGGGGAATATTCCGGCGCATTGATTTTTGGCTTTACATGGTGTTAACAATGATGCCCGTAATTCTTTGGGGCGTTTGGGCACATTATTTCAACGCGCATCGTGCGTATATTCCTTTTGGTTTTGGAGCTGATTGGACGGAGATCATAACCGCGCGGGGGGGGGATTATAGATCACTGGATTGACCCTGGATTTTACTTATTTGTAGGAGGTTCAATAATTTTTTTACTGCTTACTCCGATCGGGTTTATGGGGACGGCCATGGGGGTTTTATGTTCTTGGGGAAGGGACGTTCCCAAGATTTTGTATGCATGGCTGGGGGCAGTCATTGCTTATTTCTATGTTTTTACCGGTGCTATTAGCGGGCACATCTACTATCATCTGCCGCTGCTTCCAGTGGCTGCGCTATTTTTTGGGTTTGGCGTGCAATGGCTTTTGGACAAACAAAGTTTTTTTAAAAAAATGCTTAAGAATCAAACAGTAGTTTGGCTGGGAGGAGGCCTTGTTTTTTTGATTTTGGCTGCTTATATGGAAGGATCTTACTTATTCTTCAAATATATGTATGAAAATAGAATGCCTTATACGATGGAAGCCGCTAAAATCATCAGGGAACATTTCCCTAAAAATTCGTTCATGATTTTGGATCAACCCAAGGCCACGCCGGGCGTGGAAACGTATTATTCCCATACCAGAAGCTGGGATTTCCTTGCGGTCAAAACAGCGATCCCGGAGTTGGAACGCCTGCGATCGCTGGGTGCTGCAAGCTTTGTTGCCATAGATACAAAATATGGCAGTGGTGTTTTGGGAACAAAAAACAATGTCAGCTTTTGGCAGTATTTAAATGAGAAGTATAAACCAATCGTTTTAACAGATCATTATCTTATTTTTGATCTTAGGGTTCCATTGGCCACGGGGGGCAAAAAATGACCACACCACAATTGATCGAAGGGGGCTTAGGCATAGATGACAGGGGAGAGGTCGGGTTTATCAACGGCTTTGATTTTGACAAAGTGAAACGCTTTTATTGGGTCAGCAACTATAAACAAGGTTTTATCCGTGCCTGGCATGCCCATCAACGGGAGGCCAAATATGTGACGGTTGTGCAAGGGTCTGCGTTAATAGCGGCGGTGGCGATTGATGATTGGAAAAATCCGTCCAAGGACGGCAAGATATGGAAATATACTTTTTCAGCCCATAAACCTTGCGTTCTTTACGTCCCTGCCGGATATGCCAATGGGTTTATGTCCCTGACCCAGGACACTAAATTGATTTTCTTTTCCTCCTCATCCCTGGATGAGGCAAAAGGAGATGATTTCCGTTATGATGCTTATTATTGGGACCCCTGGAAAATCATAGAACGTTAAAAGGAGGGTGATTATTAAAGTATTAATCGTGGGAGGAGCGGGGTATTTGGGAGGGGCCCTGACGGACATCCTCATGGACTCCGGGCATGATGTCCTTGTCTATGACCTATTATTATACGAGGAATCTTACAGAAAACCGGTCCCCTTTGTCTACGGCGATGTCCGCGATCAAGCTAAATTAAAGACCCATTTAGATTGGGCGGACGTGGTAGTTTGGCTGGCGGCCCTGGTGGGCGACCCTGCCTGCGGCCTTAATGAGTCCATATCCAAAGAAATCAATGCCGGTTCGGTGGGGTTCTTGAAAGATAATTTTAAAGGCAGGATCATTTTTATGTCGACCTGTTCCGTTTATGGGGCCGCTGACGGAGAACTCAATGAGGATTCGGGCTTAAATCCGCTTTCCTTGTATGCCAATACCAAACTTGAATCGGAGAAAATCCTGGCTGATGCCGACGCGCTGATATTCAGGTTAGGCACCCTCTATGGCATTGGCGATAATTACTCCCGGATAAGGTTTGATTTGGTCGTCAATACCTTTGTCATGCGCGCCATTTTTCACGGCAAAATCGATGTTTTCGGCGGGGCCCAGTACAGGCCGCTGCTGCATGTCCGCGACGCGGCACAAGCCATTTATTCTTGCTTGGAGAAAAAGAACAAAGGGCTATATAATTTACATTCCGAAAACGTGACCATCGTTGAGATCGTCGAACGCATCAGGGCGTTTTTCCCGTTTTTAATCATAGAATTAAGCGATGTGATGTTCCAAGATAACCGCAATTACTCTGTTTCAAGTAAGAAAGCTGAAAAGGAGCTTGGTTTTAGACCAAGGCGGAGGATCCAAGACGGTATCAAAGAATTTAAAGAAATGCTCGAAGGCGGCAGGGTCAAAAATTCATTCATCAGCCGTTATTCAAACTACTTATATCTCAAACCCCTGCTTACCGAGTACAATTCTCCTTTGGGTAAGGTGATTAAATTCAACATTTGACCGCTATGAACGAATTGTCCATCATTATACCTTGCTTACATTCAACCCAAATCCTGCCTCTTTTAATCGATGAGCTAAGCAGCTATTTAAGGGCCAACCCAGGTGATGTCGATATCATCGTCGTTACCAATGATAAATCGCCTGATTCCGATAAGCTCGTTGACTATGTCAAGAAAAAATACCCCTGGTTGAAGTTTGAAATGCTACAAATAGCGGGCCAAGCGCGCAGTTTTGGCGCCTTGGTGCGTTTTGGTTGCGCGTATTCCACCAGCTCTTACGCGGTTATACTTTCCGCCTATGGAGAAGATGACATAGGCATGATTTCTAAAATGCTTGTTCAAATAAGAAAGGGGGCCCAGGTGGTCCAGGCCACCAGGACTGATCCATTAAATTTGAAAGGGCAGGTTTTGCTGAAGTTTCGTATTTATCAAGCGGTTTATCGTTTCCTTATCAGGGTTTTATTAGGTTTTAAGGTTTCAGATTCCACTTATGGCTTTAAAATGTTTGACCGTGTTTTTATTCAGTCATTTGGCCTGTCTCAAAATGGCTTTAGCATTAGCCCTGAAATAACTTTAAAAACCTTGCTTGCCGGGGGCAAAGTAGAATATATTACCGCAAATGTGAAATCCAAGCCCTTAAATGAAGACTTTAAATTATATAGGGAAGGCATCCAATATCTTTGGCTGCCTTTGAGAGGGTCTTTCCACAGGATTGGGCTCCTTTGGTTTTAACCATGAAAATTTGCGTCATCATACCGATGTATAATGAGGAAAATATCGCCAAGAACAGTGTAATGACGACGATGAGTTATATTAAACAAATTCCAGATCCGGTGACCCTGGCGGTTGTTAATGACGGTTCGAAAGATAAGACGGAAATAATACTTCAGCAGTTGCTTGGGGAATTTGACCACGATCAATACAGGTTAATTACATATCCCGTTAATCGTGGGTATGGGGGGGCCCTTAAAGCGGGGATTAAGTTTGCTGTTGATAATCATTATGATTATGTGGTTTTCATGGACAGTGATTTGACCAATCACCCCAAATACTTAAAAGACTTCTATGAGAAAATGCTCCAGGGTTATGATTACATCAAAGCGTCCCGCTATATGAAAGGGGGAGGGGGCAAGGGCGTTCCTTTCAAAAGAGTGATTATTTCACGTATGGGAAATATACTTGCCAAATGCATCATGCGCCTCCCGCTGACTGATTTTACCAATGGTTTTCGCGCGGTCAAGGTCAGCTTATTAAAACAGATAGACTTAAAAGAGAACAGCTATCCTTTAATGGTGGAAGAATTAAAAAAAGCAAGCAGGCTGACTAACAACTTTTGTGAAATACCCAATATTCTTGAAACCAGGAGTGTGGCTGCCGGAAAATCAAAATTTAAATATAATGCTGTAACATTTTGGAAATATATAAAATATCTGTTTGTTTGACCAGGGAGAGTGGATATGAAATTAATTGTTTTAGGCGCCACCGGGATGTTGGGGAGCATGGTGTATGCCTGCCTTAAAGATTGCCCGGAGTTTAACGTGGTGGGAACAGTGAGAAAGAAGATGAAAAACTTTGTTTATTTGGACGTCAACGAAAGCACGGATGAATTAAAGACAAAGCTTAAAGGTTATGATTACGTTATCAATTGCATTGGCATTACTAAGCCCTATTGTCATGATCAAAATATGCAAGAAATGAGGAACGCCATCACGATTAATTCCCTGTTCCCGCACCGATTGGATGAGGCGGCCAAAAGCAATCATTTTAAGGTCATTCAAATAGCCACAGATTGTGTTTATTCCGGAAAAACCGGTAAGTATAACGAAGATTCCCCTCATGATCCGACAGATGTTTATGGGAAGACCAAGAGTTTGGGGGAGGTAAGGTCAAGTTTATTTTTAAACATTAGGTCATCCATCATCGGTCCGGAAAAATACAATAAAGTTTTTCTTCTTGAATGGTTTTTAAAACAACCCAAGGGAGTAGTTTTAAACGGATTTTCCAACCATCTCTGGAATGGGATCACCACCTTGCAGTTCGCCAAACTCTGCCTGACCATTATTAAAGAAAATAAATTCGATTTTCTTAACAGCGCTTCCAGCGTCCATCATTTTATCCCTAACGAAATTGTCAATAAATACCAGCTACTCTGCATGCTCAATGAAGTCTTTGATAAGGACTTCATCATCAAAGAACAAAAAGCAGGAGACAGTATGGTGGATAGGACGCTGGCATCAAAATACAATTCCATTCCCAGCTTGTTCCCCAGGTCTGATCTAAGATCGGAACTGGAACGTTTAAGGTCCTACATGGATCAAGGAGAATGGTTTGGAAAAGAACAATAAACCCATCGGACAATACGAGTCTCGTAAGGACTGCCGCTTTTGTCAGGGGAAAAAATTATCTAAAATTTTGGATTTCGGTTTGGTGCCGCTGGCCGGCGGGTTTCTTAAGGCGGAAGCATTCAAAGAGGAGAAATATTATCCCCTGGAATTGAATTTTTGCGGGGATTGCGGTCTGGTGCAAGTCAGCAATGTTGTTGCCGCGGATGTTTTATTTAAGAATTATTTTTATTTTTCATCGTCGATCAAGACGCTGGTGGACCATTTGGCGCTTTTTGCCAAGGAGGTGACCGAGCGTTTTCTTTATGGACGCACTCGACCCTCGGTCTTTGAAATCGGCTGTAATGACGGTGTTTTGTTAAAACCTTTTGCCGCGCTCGGGGTCAAAGCGGTGGGGGTGGATCCGGCGACCAACGTCGTCAATTCCATTGCGTCCAAGGAAATCACGGTCATCAATGATTTTTTTAGCGAACAATGCGCGCTTAAGGTCAAAAAGGAACATGGGAGCTTTGACGCGGTCGTTTCCAGTTACTCATTTGCGCACATCGATGACATGGAGAGCATTGCCAAGGGCATTAAGATGCTCCTTGCGGACGATGGGGTATTTGTCTTTGAGATTCATTATTTAGGCACGTTGATCGATGGGATGCAGTACGACATGATTTACCATGAACATTTGAGTTATTATTCGTTAAAAGTTTTGGAAGTTTTTCTTGAAAAATTCGGCATGGAAATCTTTGACGTCAAGTTCATTCCTGCTGTACGTTCCGGGGCCGCGCGTTTTTATGCTCAACATAAGGGAAAGGGCAAACAAAAAATCACGCCTGCGGTCAGGGCCCTGCGGGAAAGCGAACGTCAGAAAGGGTTTGACCGCCTGGAGGTATTATTAGATTATGCCGGCCGCGTCAATAAAACCCGGGAGCAGTTGATGGCGTTGCTCAACGATTTAAAAACCAAATATAAAACGGTCATTGGGTACGGCGCTTCGGGCCGGGGCACGACCATTATGAATTATTGCGGCATTGACCGTGCGTTTTTGGATTATGTCGTTGATGACGCACCGGCGAAGCACGAGCTCTATACCCCCGGCACGCATATTCCTATCCAGCCTTGGGAATTCACCGGGCAAGGGAAGGTCCCTGATTACGCGCTTTTATTCGCCTGGAGTTTTATCGACGAAGTGGTGAAAAAACGCCAGGACTATTTAAACAAGGGCGGGGCATTTATCGTCCCTTTACCCCTAGTGCGGGTCGTGAAATCATGAAAAAAGTCAAGGGGCATAAAGGCAGAAAGCATGGCTAAAAAGAAATTGGCAATCATTTTAGGGATCCGGCCGGACGTCATTAGGGCCTCGATCATATTAGAAAAGTTGCGGGCCCAGAAAAAATGTGAAATCATCTTTATATGGTCGGGCCAGCATTATTCGGACAATCTTAAGGACATATTTTTTAGGGAATTGAACATTGCACCCCCTGAAATTGAACTTAAAGCGCAAGGCGATACCGATGCCCAAATGGTGGGATCAGTTATTTCAAAACTTTATCCTGTTTTGGCAAAAATCAAACCGGAAGCTGCCATTTTCCTCGGCGATACCAACACCGTCATGGGTTGCATCGCCGCGGCCCAGCAAAATATCCCGATCGTCCACATCGAGGGCTGTATGCGTTCCTACGACTGGCGGATGCCGGAGGAGAAATACCGGGGCGTCATTGATCATCTTGCCGACGTTATTTATGCTTATTTTCCTGAGTATAAGAAGCAGGGCATCGATGAGGGGCTTAATCCTGCCAGCATCGTGGTGACTACGAACCTTATTGTGGATGTCATTAACAAGTATTATTTTGATGTTAAGGATAAGTTTGACAGGATGGCGACGCCGGCGTTCTTTAAGAAAAGGTCCATAGCGAAGGGCGAGTATTACCTGATGACCTGCCATCGCAGGGAGAATGTCCATATCAAAAAGTCGTTTAAAACCATTCTTAAACTGATCGGGGGCATGAAACGGAGAATTTATTTTCCAGCCAGCTATCGTACTCAGAAGGTATTAAAAGAATATGGTTTTAAGCTTCCGTCGAATGTCTTCCTGGTTGACCCTATCGGCTATACCGAGATGCTTCTTTTGATGACTAACTCCCGTGGGGTGATTACTGATTCCGGGACAGTCGTGGAAGAGGCTTGTGTTCTTCAGGTACCGTCATTACAGATCCGCAATGCCACGGAGCGTCCACAGGTGTATGATGCGGGCTCAAGCGTTAAATTCGATCCGACAGGACCTGGGCATTATCCACATGATGACATCTATCGGAAATTCGGAAATTTATACGGCAAAAGATGGCAACACCATCTGGGGGATGGCCAAGCGTCACAGCGCATTGTCGATGATCTCTTAGACCGTCTGGGGCATGACGGATTTGGCATGCACAAACCTGAAGATTACCATCTGAATATTGCGCGATCTTATAGAGAAGATGGATTGAGGTAGATATAAGATGAAAATTTCATTTATTATTGCGTCTGTTGACAGGGACAAACAACTGCAACAATGCATTAGCTCCATCGAAAAAGCGCATGGATACAAAAAGGACATTCCCATTGAAGTTTTAGTGGTCATCCAACAAGCAAAGCAAAAAAAAGACATTCGAGTCAGCTGCCCCGCTATGACAACTTTTTATTATACAGATAAAATGGGTTTGTCGGCGGCAAGAAACTTCGCCATTGAAAAAAGTGAAGGGGATTATCTTGTTTTTATTGATGATGACGCGTCAGTCAGTGAAAATTTTATCGATGTATTATCAAGAAAAGTCATGGCCTTTGAGAAAGTCAATGCCTTTTGCGGCAGGCTCATGGACCCGGTTGGAGGGGGAGCTTTTTCATGTCTTTTTTACAGGAACGACGTTAAAAAGTTAGGGAGATTTGATTTCCAGTATTTTATGGGCAGCGCCCATGTATTAAGTAAGGAAGTCATTAAAAGGATCGGAGGCTATGATGAACGCTTCGGCGTAGGCGCAGCTTATTATGGTTCGGAAGAAACGGATATGTTCTTTAGACTAAAGGCAGCAGGCCAAGAAGTCATTTATTTACCGGATTTAATTTTTTTCCACCCTATCCCTGTCGGACACCCCCGCTATGTCTATAACTATTCCTATGCAATGGGAGCGATGCTCACGAAAAATTGTGTTAACGATAAGGCCTATTTCTTTGTCTATGTCTTCATTGCCTTAAAAGCAACAATAAAGGCATCGATAAGGATACTGCAAAAATTTATTTTTTGGGGGAGATATAAGGACAAAGACCAACGGTATCATTATGGTTCTGTGATACGGGGAACATGGGCAGGCATTAAATGTTATATTAGCAAGGAACTATGATTGGCGAAAGGAAACTAGTCCCTATGATTGAGAGAATCATGTACCGCGATACGCTTTTGGCCATCATAGTAAGAAAAAAATATAGTAAAGAGGGGATATCTTTTATCACTCCGAATGATTTTTCCCTTCAGCTGGGGTATATGAAACATCCCAAAGGCCATCAGATCAAACCACATATGCATCATCCCCTCCGCCGGGAAACATTTGGCACCCAGGAGGTGCTGATCATACAAAAGGGGGAGATCAGGATTGACTTCTATTCTTTGGACAAAAAGTATTTGGAGAGCAGAAAACTTTCCGCGGGTGACGTGATTCTGCTGATTGGGGCCGGACATGGGATGACCATTTTGAAGCCTGTGAGCATGATTGAGGTGAAAAACGGCCCGTACCGGCCGCAACAAGACAAAGAAAAGTTTGAGGGGAAAAACTTGTGATACCGGTTAACCAACCGCTTCTAAACGGACGCGAAAAAGAATTACTGGCCGAGTGTATTGAAACGGGGTGGATCTCATCTGATGGCCCCTTTGTTGCTAAATTTGAAAAGCAATTCGCTTCCTACATAGGTGTGGATTTTGGCATTGCGGTTTGCAATGGCACAGCGGCGCTGGAGACAGCTCTTTTTGCCGCGGGGATCGTAAAAGGTGATGAGATCATCATGCCGTCGTTTACTATCATTTCCTGCGCCTTGGCCGCCATCCGGATGGGGGCAATTCCAGTCCTTGTGGACGCAGAACCCGAGACCTGGACCATGGATGTGCTTCAAATCGAGTCACGCATTACCCCCCGGACCAGGGCGATTATGGCGGTCCACATGTACGGTCATCCCGTAGACATGGATCCCGTGTTGGCAATCGCCAGGAAACACCATCTTATCGTGATTGAGGATGCCGCTCAAGTCCATGGGGCAGAGTATAAGGGGCGCAAGTGCGGCGGGCTTGGGGCCATCAGCGCATGGTCATTTTACGCTAATAAGATAATTACGACGGGTGAAGGCGGCATGGTCCTTACTTCTGATCCCCCCATGGCCAAGCGGGCGGCATCTTATCGTAATCTCTGTTTCCATCAGGAAAAAAGATTTTATCATACCGAGTTAGGTTATAATTTTCGGATGACCAACCTGCAAGCTGCCATAGGTGTCGCACAGATGGAGCGTATCGAAGAATTCGTTGGGACCAAACGGCGTCTGGGAGAATATTATCGAGGGAAACTGTCCAAGATCAAAGGGATCAAGTGCCAGGTTGAAATGCCGTGGGCTAAAATGGTGTATTGGATGTATTGCATCGAATTGGACAGATCGTTGGGTCTGGATGCCCAGGCGATGATGAAGGAGCTTGGGAAAAAGGGGATTGGGACACGGCCATTCTTTTTGGGGCTGCATGAACAACCGGCCTTGCATGATTTAGGTTTTTTTAAAGCAGAGCATTATCCCGTTACCGAAAGGATCGCCCGGCAGGGGTTGTATTTACCATCCGGCATGGCCATGACAAAGATGCAGATAGATGAAGTAGTGGCCGCAGTGAGCGGTATCATAGGGAAATAATAAAGGAGATTCTATCATGGAAACGATTACTCTGACTTGCTGCCGTCTGTGCGGCTCGGGTGATTTGCATGACATATTTTCAGTCGGTGAGCAGTATATCAATGATTTTGTGCCCCAGGACAGGATCGGCAAAGGGCTGAAAGCACCCCTTGATTTGGTGATGTGCGACCGCTGTTCCCTTTTACAACTTCGACATACGGCACCCCAAGAGCTGTTGTACGCGCGGTATTATTGGTATAGGTCCGGCGTGACAGATACGATGCGCCGCGCGTTACGGGACATTACCGGGCAAATCGAATCGATGGTGCCGCTTAAACCCGGCGATGTTGTACTGGATATAGGCGCCAACGATGGCACCTTGTTGGCAACCTATACTGCACCTGGAATTCGTCGTGTGGGATGCGAGCCAGCGAATAACCTGGTAGACATGTTAAGGCAAAACACACCCTACGTGATGCATGATTTTTGGGGTTATGAGCCGTATATGCAATTGGCGGGCCAGTGGGGATTTGGCAAAGCCAAGGTGATCACCGCCATCGGCATGTTCTATGACCTTGAAGATCCCAACAAATTCATTAAAGATGCCCAACGCGCGTTGGCAGACGATGGGATATTTGTCGCGCAGTTGATGTGCCTGGCACCGATGATCGAAAAGAATGATCTGGGAAACATATGCCACGAACACCTGGAATACTATTCGCTGGATACGCTGAAATACTTGTTTGAGACCAATGGGCTAGAAATGTTCAAGATCGAAAAGAATGATGTCAACGGTGGGAGTTACCGGATTTTTGCCCGGCATTACAAAGGGACGGGCATCTTATTTGAGGAAAAATTTACGCGTCGTGATATTTTGGATTTTGTGAAGCGTCTCCAGGACAACCGCAAGCGCTGTGTTGAATTTATCAAAGCTGAGGTGGCCCGCGGCAAGCGCGTTTATGTTTATGGAGCATCTACCAAAGGGAACGTGATCCTCCAATATTACGGGCTGGACCATACCTTGATCACCGCGGCCGCGGAGCGCAGCCCTGAAAAATGGGGCAAGTATACGGTGGGTTCATGGATCCCGATTGTGTCCGAAGAAGAGGCGCGCCGTGCCAATCCTGATTATTTTCTGGTACTGCCCTGGGCATTTTTTGACGAATTTTATAAACGTGAGAAAGAGTGGCGTTCACGCGGCGGCCAATTCATTGTCCCATTGCCGGAATTTCGAGTGGTGCCATGAGATTAATTCCGCCTGATCAATACAAAAAAATCATTCAAATATTGCCTATTCTTTGCGTGGATGTGATCATCACTAATGTGCGTGGAGAATATTTATTAATCAAGCGAGGCAATGATCCCTATAAGGGGCAATGGTGGGTGATTGGGGGACGGGTCCTTAAAGGAGAAACTCTTAAAGCAGGGGTTCTGCGCAAGGTAAGGCAGGAAACCGGTTTGGTCGTCAAAAATGCCCGTCCCGTCGGATATTTTGAGCATACCTCCAAAGTCCATTATTTTGACGCCAAGAAGCCTTATCATGCGGTCAGCGTTGTTTTCAAGGTCGGGGTCGATAATGACGTAAAAGTCCGTCTGGACAAGCAGAGCACGGCGTGGAAGTTTGCCAAAAGGCTGCCCGTTGATTTTCGCGTTAAAAAATTTATGGTCAGTTAATTCAAGGGAGATTAAGGAATGGTTAAAAGGGCGCTGATATTAGGTGTGACCGGCCAGGATGGCAGTTATTTGACCGAGGTGCTTTTAGAAAAAGGCTATGAAGTCCATGGCATGATCAGGCGCTCTGCCACGGGAAACACGTGTAATATCGATCATTTATTGGGGGACCCACAAATCTTTAAAAAGTCTTTTTTTATCCATCGGGGGGATTTGTCCGACCCGACATCGCTTTACCGCATTATCAGCACGGTAAAACCACAGGAGATTTATAATGAGGCAGATCAGGACCATGTCGGTTGGAGTTATGATATGGTCGGTTTTTCGGCGGATATTACCGGCGCGGCAGTCGGGCGTATATTAGAGATCATCAAACAAATTGATCCTAAGATCCGTTATTTTCAACCGTGCACGTCCAATATGTTCGGGAAAACCCAAACCGAGTATCAGCTTGAAGAGACACCTTTTAATCCTCAAAGCCCTTATGCCTGCGCCAAGGTTTTTGCTTACTATTTAACGCGTTATTACCGTGAAGCTTTCGGTATGTTTGCTTCAAATGCTATTCTTTATAACCATGAGTCCCCCCGGCGTACGCCGGAGTATGTCACGCGTAAGATCACGCAAGCAGTGGCAAGGATCGCGTGCGGTAAACAGGATAAGCTCATTTTGGGTGATATTAACGCGTGCATTGATTGGGGGTATGCCCGGGAATACATGCAAGCCGCATGGCGGATCCTTCAGTTGGATAAACCCGATGATTTTATCATTGCCACGGGTGAGTCGCATTCAGTCAAAGACTGGGTGGAAAAAGCATTTGCCGTCGTCAATCTTAAACCGGAAGATCATGTGGTCATAGACACTCATCTGATGCGGCCGGCTAAAACATCCTCATTGATTGGCGATAGTACCAAGGCCAAAAAAACATTTGGATTTGATCCAAAGATCAAGTTTGAAGCATTAGTCAAAATCATGGTGGAAGCGGATCTGCAAAAAGAGCGTTCACATACAAGAAAAGAAAACAGGAAACCCATTGGATAAAATAAAAATTTCCATTTGCATGCCCACGCATAACCGCGCCCGTTTTATCGAGGAGACCCTTGAAAATGTGATGGGGCAAGTCAATGATAACATTGAAATCGTCATTGTTGATGGCGCATCAGGGGACAATACGGCAGAAGTGGTGCAAAGGTTCCAGAAAAGATTTACTAACATCGTTTATTATCGCGGTAAAGATAATCCCGGCGTTGACAGGGACATGGCCAGGACCATAGAGCTTGCCCGCGGGGAATATTGCTGGATGCTCTCCGACGATGATTTTCTTAAAGACGGGGCCGTTAAAAGGGTTTTGGAGGAAATTAAGTCAGGGCATGAAATCTATTTGTGCAATGTAACGGCTTGTGATCTTTTGATGCGGCCTATCCGGGACAGGTATTGGCTTTCGGCGAAAGTCAAGGACAGGGTATTTGACCTTCACGATAAAAACGCATTCATGGAATATTGCGGTAAAGCCAATTCGATCGGTGCGCTTTTTAGTTATATGAGCTCCATTGTGCTAGCTCGGCGGGCATGGATTAAAAATGGGTTCAACCATGACTTTGACAAATCAGCCTATGCACTTGCTGCCTCGCTTGTTGCGCTGACCAAAGGTCAATGCACCCTCAAGTACATCAGGGAGCCACTGGTGTTCTGGCGAAACGACAATGAAAGTTTCCAAAACGAGGGGGGATTGGTCAAAAGGTTTTATCTTGATTTTGACGGCTATTTGCGGATAGCGGATAAATATTTATCCGATGACCGGCATGTGAGAGGATCGTTTTTGCGGGTGATGACACGCGAGCACCCGTGGTACACCATCATTCATGTGACGTCATTGATTGACAGCCCCCAACAATGGGAAGAGTTCAGGGCCAAAATGTTTAAAGTTGGGTATGGGCCAAGGATGGCGGCCATTTGCCGTGCCTTGGGCAGACTGAAAACCCTTGTGTCTTTGGGGGTCATGATCAAGCGCAGGGTGATCAAGAGCCGTTGGATTTCTAACCTTTTTGGCGGGAGCTTATGGATCAAAAGGTGCCGGGTATGATGACTCTATTGAACTATTTATTTGTTTCCACGGTTTTTTTAGGAGGGTTTCTTTTATGCACAAGCCCCATCGAGTTTTATGATAGTTACATTTTAGTCCTATTGTTCCTGGTTTTTTATGTGATTCGATATCGCCGGGTTGAAATCAACCCCAGTTTCCTTATCATCGTCCTTATTTTAACGATTTCTTCCCTTGTTAATGTTTGGTTCGGCAAAGACACTGAACTTTTGATGCTAAAACAAGTTTTGGGCATTTTAGTGACGGGCACCGCCTATTATTTATTGATCAAAATCAACGGCTATGACGTTAAAAAGCTTTTTAAAATTTATTTACAAATCGCTCTTATCGTGGCCGCTATCGGGATTTTCCAGGAATACAGCTTTTTAATTGGTTTTAAAAACGGTTATGATTACAGCGGTTTTATACCGATGTGGAGGTGCGTTCCGGCAACGGGAGGGATGCTGAGGTTGAATTCAATTTTTATGGAGCCGTCCCATTAC
>Ga0207035_1043_pt1 | contig 35087 bp, 35 predicted proteins | sample Alteio_BWMinCont_77_FD_153272 | JGI IMG/M metagenome (GOLD analysis project Ga0207035, IMG submission 153272) | Enriched cells from forest soil in Barre Woods Harvard Forest LTER site, Petersham, Massachusetts, United States -... | ecosystem: Environmental > Terrestrial > Soil > Temperate forest >... | reverse complement strand
ATAGAAGTGAATGGATTTGATGAAGACTATGTAGAATATGGCCCAGAAGATCTAGATATATATTGCAGGTTGAGCAAATTAGGGTGTGAATTAAAATCAGTCAAATACCAGGCGATCATTTATCATCTCTATCACAAAACAAAAGGATTGGATGATGTAATAAAAAGGGGTAAAACAATATTTGACCAAAAAATGAACGCAGGTTTGATCCGCTGTATAAATGGGATAGAGAAATTGTAATGATTCAATGCTATGGTAATAATAAAATTTTGGGGAGGGTTAGGCAATCAGATGTTTCAATATGCTTTGCATCTTTCTTTTCTTCAAAAAGGAATTAATAGTAAACTAGATAAAACATTTTATCAATCCGATACAGTGCATAATGGATTTGAGCTTGAAAGAATTTTTAACATAAAACCTGATTATTGTTCTTCGACAGAAAAAATATTAATAAAACCTATTGCTAAAATTGGATACAAACTTTTTGACTATCCTTATAATGAAAAAAAATGGGGTTACGGAAATTATAATAAAAGAGTGGCTAACTTAAAATTTGGTTATTTAAAAGGGTATTGGCAAACAGAAAAATATTTTAAGCAAATAGAAAATGAAATCAGGGATAAGTATAAATTTCCTGCATTGGAAGATGAACAGAATATGGTTATGTTAAAGAATATAAAAGAAACTAACTCTGTAAGTGTACATATCCGAAGAGGCGATTATCTGTTAAATAACAGGGATTGGGCAATGGATATAAATTATTATAAAAAAGCAATTTCGTTTATTCATCAAAAAGTTCCGAAAGTTTTTTTTTATATTTTTTCAGATGATATTAATTGGGCGAAAGAAAATATTAAAGAGAAAAATGTTGAATTTATAAGTTGGAATAAAAATGAAAATAGCTATAGAGATATACAGTTGATGAGTAATTGCAAACATAATATCATTGCCAATAGTTCCTTTAGTTGGTGGGGAGCATGGCTTAATTCAAATGAAAATAAAATTGTAATAGCGCCGGATAATTGGGCTGGCATGGAAGGAACAAGAGACGTGCTGCCAAAAGACTGGATTAAAATAAGATAAAATTTTCGATTATTTATATTTACAATAATGAAACATCAATAAATGAATTCAATTGTTATTCTGCTTACCGGCACTATACAACCTGTAAATGTTCATCAGTTAGCATTAACATCTCCACAAAAACGCGAACAGGAATATCTTAATGCTATTAAAAAATGGACACAATTAGGTTATCCAGTAATTTTTTGTGAGAATAGCAATTATGATTCCCAACTTATTAATGATTTTGTTAATAGTATTGATGACGGATTGTTTGAGTATTTAAAATTTGATACAAGAGCAAGTTATTTGGGAAAAGGAAATGGAGAGGCTGAAATAATTGATTATGTATTCAATAACTCAAAATTAATAAAAGATGATACTATAATATGTAAGGCAACAGGAAAAAATTTTATTTCGAATGCAAAAAAATTATTAACAAAAATTCGATTACCAAAGTATTCAGATAAAATAATTATTGCTAATCTTACCAGGAAACTAACATGGGCCGATAGCCGCCTTTATTTTTTTAAAAAAGAATTTTATTACAACTACTGGTTGTCCTATGCAAAATATATTGATGAACCGAATAAAATATTTTTTGAACATGTATTGGCAAAATCCATCCATGCATTGCTTGCAACAAATGATAAATGTTATAAATGGGATATGTTGCCCTATCCCCCTATCTTAGAAGGTTATTCAGGAACGTTTGCAAAGAAATATGCAAACAATATTTTTCTTACTTTTTTTCAAAAAGCATTTCATTCGGTGAAAATAAAAATGTTTTCGACTTCTAAGTAGTAGTAAGATGTGGGCTTATTGTTTCAAATATTCATCAATTCCATCTTCACACCATACACGTTTCTCAGCAATAGATTTTTCCAGCAGTATATCATTTTCAGGTAAACTTTTCCTTGATAAAATGGGGTGCCATAAATGATATGTGATGGCAGCAAATTTTATATTTTTTCTTTTCACGCCACTATTAATTAACCGTACAAAAAATTCGGAGTCTTCTCTACCCCATCCGGTAAATGCTTCATTAAAGCCATTTACTTTAATATAATCTTTTTTAAACATTCCCAGCAAGCCACCTCTTGCGCCGTGATATGCTTTATCTCCTTTTACAAAATAATGTAACCAGGGAATTCTGAATGAGGCTATTTTATTTTTCTCTATGTTTTTGTTACTTGTGTTAATGGTAATATTTTTTGTTTGTATTAGTTCATCGGTATAGGTTTCTGATAAAAAAACCCTGCTTGCAACTAATATTGAATTTTCGTGAAGATTTTTTTTATAATCAAAAATAAAATATGGATGTAACATTAGATCTCCGTCTATAAAAATAATATAATCTCCAGATGCTTTGGCAGTAGCTTTATTTTTTATCATTGATAACCGATAACCAACGTCTTCATGCCAAACATGTATTAGCGGAACAGGGAATTTTTTCTGATAATCTTCAATAAGTTGTTGAGTTTCTATGGTTGATCCATCGTCTGCAATAACAACTTCATTGGGTAATTCTTTTTGGCGTAAAATGCTTAATAATACCAATTCCAGAAAATCAGGCCGGTTATAGGTTGATATAATTAAAGAAATAGAAATGGTTTTTTCCATAAAATCAATAAGAACAAATTTATTATCTTTTAAATTGTAAACACATAATTTTATATCCGGCTTTATTTTTCAACATTAAGAAAATAATTTTGCAATGAATTTGTGGAAGAAACAAATAAACTTATTAAAATCGGGAGATATTAAAACCCTTGCCCGTTGTATCTCCCAGGTAGAAAATGAAGTAGATGGTTATGAAGAATTATTGGAACATCTACCAACATTGAATACACCCATTATTGGAATTACAGGTCCACCGGGTGCTGGCAAAAGTACACTCACTGATGCATTGATCGAACCAATGATAAAAGAAGGAAAAAAGGTTGCTGTGTTGTGCATTGATCCTTCATCACCATTTAATCTCGGCGCTTTATTGGGTGACAGGATTCGAATGAGTAACTGGTATAATAACCCGAATGTATTTATTCGTTCGTTAGCTACAAGAGGTTCGTTGGGAGGTTTGCATCCAAAAATAATTGAGATCACCGATCTGATAAAAGCTGCACATTTTGATTATATTATTATTGAAACCGTTGGTGTTGGGCAAAGTGAAATAGAGATTGCTGGTCTGGCTGATACAACTGTTGTGGTAGTAGTACCTGAAGCCGGTGATGAAATACAAAATATGAAATCAGGCCTTATGGAAGTTGCAAACCTATTTGTAGTAAACAAAAGTGACAGACCTGGAGCAGATGTATTTGCAAAAAACCTTCGGTTAATGTTAGCGCCTGCTTTTCACCGGCAGGAAACACCCGTGCCTGTTATTAAAACAATTGCTTTACAAAAACAAGGGATCGATGAATTGTTTGCAGCAATAAAACAAGATCTCGAACATCATAATGTGAACCTTAAACGCTTTTGGTTATTGGCAGAAAAAGCATATTATTTAATTCAGCGAAAAAGGATGGCAGATATAAATAAAGAAGAATTAAAGGATAAGATTGAAGCTGCGGGAAATGATTTTAACCTTTATAAATTTATTAAAGACTACACAAAATGATAGAGTCGATCACCAATCCTTGCCATTTGCTCTCCACCAACGAAAACCAATAAATCCAACAATTAAAAAAGGAGCCGCCATTAAATAAAGAATACCACTGTTAAGCCCCAGTGCTGGTTTTTCACCCATTTGCTGTGCTGTTCTTGAGCAAATAGCACATTGTGCAGTTGCAAAATTGGAACTGCAAAAAAACATAATAAAAGCAATTAGTAATATGAGAATAGCTTTTTTCACAAATGCAAAGTTAGCCGATAATTTTATATCAATAATGATCAAATTTTGACATTTCCATAAGGTATAAAAACTTATCTTCATTCTTATTAAAATAATTTTTCTGTGAAAAAAATATTGCTCTTTTTTTGCTTTGTTATTCCACTCTCAATATCCTTTGCGCAAAAAACAGCTACTCCGGGTTGGCATTTAAAAGACTTTAAAAAAGATAGCCTTTATGGGATCAGCCTCGACGAGGCATATCAATTCTTAGCAGAAAAAAAAATAAAGAGCCATCCCATCATCGTTGCAGTATTAGATAATGGCATTGATACTTCACACGAAGATCTGAAACAAGTTTTATGGCACAACCCCAAAGAGATTCCAGGTAATAAAATAGATGATGATCATAATGGATATATAGATGATTACTATGGCTGGAATTTTTTAGGCAATCCTGATGGAAAAAATGTAATGTCGAACAGCAGTGAGTGGTTGCGTGTGTATTGGCGCTACAGATCAAAGTTTGAAGGCGTTCAAATCGATCCTGATACACTTTCCAAAGAAGAGAACTATGAATATACAATCTGGAAAAAAGCGAGAACCGGAGTAATTGGTGTTGGCCCAACATCAGGAAGATTAGATACATTGAAACAATATCTTAGGTCAGTTATTTTTTGCGACAGTTTTTTTCGTAAACAATTTAATACTCCCGAATATTCTTTACAGGATCTGATCAACTGGAAACCTGTAGGCGAAAAGGAAAAAAACATCCATGATTATGATCTGGCAGTATTTAAAAATTTTGAGATCGCTGATGTAAAAAGCAAATTCGTATTAGATGAGATAACCGACTATGTCGTTAGCCAGGAACGTAAAGCAGATGGAGAAAAAGAACCACCCGAAAGTTTTCGAGATGAGATAACCGGTGATGATGATACCAATCCCGCTACAAAATTTTATGGCAATAGCGATGTGTATGCAAATGATGGTTTGCATGGCACACATGTATCTGGCATCATTGCAGCAGTTCGCAATAATGGTATTGGTATGGATGGCATTGCAGACAATGTAAAAATATTGATGGTGCGTATGGCTCCCGAAGGCGATGAGTATGATAAAGACATTGCACTCGCCATACGATATGCAGTTGATAACGGTGCAAAAGTTATCAATATGAGTTTGGGCAAAAGCCTTAGTCCTGATAAAAAAATGATTGATGATGCAGTAAAGTATGCACTAAGCAAAGATGTATTGATGGTACAGGCAGCAGGTAACAGTGCAAGAAATATAAATGGCTTCGATAATTTTCCTAACCCCAAATTTTTATTTACCGATTCTATTGCGCCCAATTGGATAACGGTAGGTGCAAGTGATTGCAATGGTAATGCGGCAAGCTTCAGTAATTATGGCGATCAGTTGGTAGATGTATTTTCGCCGGGCGTTGCTATTTATTCTACCATTCCCGGCAGCAAGTATATGCCGCTCGATGGCACCAGTATGGCATCGCCGGTGGTTACGGGTGTGGCAGCTTTGTTGCGCAGCTACTTTCCCCATCTTACTGCTGCAGATATAAAAAAGATAATTGACCAAAGCGCCGTTATGCCTGCTGTTGAAACAACCATGCCCGGCACTACCAATAAAGTACAGCTAAATAAATTATGCAAAAGCGGTGGAATAGTAAATGCCTATGAAGCAGTAAAGCTGGCGTATAGTTTTAAAAAATAGTTTTGGGAACCAGCTATAGTTCTTTGTTCAACATCGTTGTGTCACTCACTTGTACAGAATACTTTTATTAAATATGACTACTTATCCAGTTTTATATTTAAACATATAATATAAAGTCAACCCAGCTGCTAATATGCCTGAGCCTTGGCCAATTGCAACCACGTATCTGACTTGGAAAGCCAATGAATTTTAGCATATAGCTAATTAGAACTGTTAATATGCCTAATATTTCAATTAAGTAATGTCTCATTTTTTTCAGAATGTATTTTTAAAGAAAGTTCAAGCAATGGGTCAATAATTTCTATGCAATCTTGATTTAAGTTGTACGAAAACATTTTATGCAAATCAGTACATCCAAGTAGAATTCCGTTACACTTCAATTTTCGTGCAATGTTGGTCAATTGCTGTTTATAATATTCCATATGGATGCCGCTTTTTATTTTATAAATTATTTTGTGAATTTCTTTTTGCTTCTTTAGACCTGGATAAATTATTTTTTTATCAGTAAATGGTTTTTTCAAATATATTCCATTTGTCGAAGCTAATAACCACTTGCCCTTTTTCGTTTTAAAAGTTGTGATGTAAAATTGAGCAAATCAATAAATTCTACTTTGTCGTCTTTGTGCAATTCGTTAAGATATGGCTGAATAGTAAAACATAGAATTAATAAGTGAGAAATATCCAATTGCTTTAATTTTTGAATGTTTCTTATTAAATGCTCAACTATAATATCTTCTTTCCTTTCCAAAATAAAAGTTGTTCGATCGGGAATTGTAGGATCATTAATTAGACTGTAAGAAATAAGGTTTTGTTCTTCTTCAATAAATCGTGGAATATTTGAAAGAGTATCTATAAAAGTTGCAGTTGAAAATGTTCCCATTCCCCTATTATACCCAAATTTTTAATTTTATTTTTAAACTGAAAGTCTATAATAGATTTCTTATAAATATGTGAATGAATTCCATTTCCTCTTTCGTCCATAATTGTCAGAATATGAATGAAGCCATGTTAAGAGAATATTTTTTTGGAGACTTTGTTAGAAGACCATGTTCTAATAGTAATTGAATTTGCCCCTTCATTGAAAAAAAACTCTTCTGCCTTTGAAAGTAAAATTTTTGAAATTCCCTTATTTCTATCCTTTTTAGTTACAGCGATGTATTGAATGTAATTTTTCCAAATAACGTGATTTGTCACTAAGCTGGAAGTGAACGCATAATGATTATGAAGCAATGCATAATCATTATGTATCAATGCATGATCAATATGAAGTAATGTAAATCTTTAGCGAAGTACCATTTGCCTGTCGGCATCTAACTTAATGAGGATAAAAATTAAAATGGTAAAGGTTAATAAAGAAGAGCCGCCATAACTTATTAATGGTAATGTAATTCCAATAACGGGTGCAAGGCCAATGGTAACACAAATGTTTACAGATACGTGAAAGAAAATGATACCTGCCACACTATACGCATACACACGTGAAAAAGTACTGCGTTGCCGCTCTGCAATAAATACGATACGAAACAATAATCCTAAATACAGCAGCATTAATAAGGCACTTCCTACAAAGCCAAAATTTTCGCCAACAGAAGTAAAAATAAAATCAGTATGTTGCTCCGGCACAAAATCACCTTGTGTTTGCGTACCTTGTAAAAAACCTTTTCCTAAAAAGCCACCGGAGCCAATAGCGATCTTTGATTGCTTTACATTATAATCCTGTTGTTTCTTTTTTTGTTCTTTCTTTTTTGTTTCTTCTTCATCCCTTACACCCGATTTATTGGCAAATGGATTATCAACACCCACCATGCTGAAAATCCTGTCTGACTGGTATCCTTTGAATACATGTTTAAAAACAAACGGAACAGCTATGCCAACAAACAAACTACAAAAAAGCCATACCGAAACTATAACAGCAAGTAGCTCACGGTTTCTTCTAAAAATTGTTCGTCGGAATAAAAGGATAAATAAAACAGCAATTACAGAAAAAGCAACGACCAATGTTTTTGCTGGAAAGAGCAATGAGATGACCAACAACACTCCCATTGCAGCACCAACGATCATATAAATTGGAGGTAACCCTTCCCGATACATTGGAATTAAGAAAGCGAAATACACTAACGCCAATCCTGTTTCACCTTGCATGATAGAAAAAATTGCGGGAGCAAATACTAATCCAGCAGTGATCAATTGCGAATTTCGTTTTCGAAAATCGACATCAGGCCGACTTAAATATTTTGCCAATGCTAATGATACAAAGATCTTACAGACCTCTACAGGTTGCAGGTTAATAAAACCCAATGGTATCCAGCTTTTGGAGCCTTTGATCTCTTTACCAACAAAAAAAGTTGCTATTACTAAAAGTATTCCCGCGAGATACGATAGGTTGGCAGTGGCAGTAAAAAGTTTACTATCAGTCAATAAAATAAAAATTGCCAGTACGGCACAAGCAAGAAAATAAAAGAACTGTTTGCTGTAATTTTTTTTAAAGCCTAAAAAAGATTGTATCACTTTATCACCCACTTTATACTCAACTGAAAAAATACAAAGTAACCCGATAGCGATCAGCAAGAGGTATAAACATACCATTAGCCAATCTACTCCTTTTGTTATTGAAGGATTTTTTTGATACATTATTATTACAATACTTCTTTATTAATGAACCGAGTCTTTTTTAACTGCATTCTTTTTTTCATCAGGTAAAATTGCCTGAGGCTTTTCTTTTACCGGGTTATTATTATTACTTTTATTTGGTTTTTCTTTTTTGCTTTCATTATTGATCATTTCTTTATTATCAGGTTTATCTATTTCGCCTTCCTCGTCTTCATTATATTCAAGCGTATCTTTAATATTTTTTATATAGCCTTTTGCCAATAAATAAGTAAGATCTTTTGCGTGCATCAATGAATCCTGGGTACGCAAAGCCTGGTGTATGCGTGCAGGTATCAAGTTAAGGTTTGATAATGTTTCAATTTGTTTCAGACGTTTTGGATCAGTAATAGAATCGTTTAAATATTTTTCTATCATCAATCCAACTATCGGCGCTGCATAGGTTGCTCCGTGGCCACCACTATTTTCCACTACACACATTATAGCGATCTTAGGATCATTCCTTGGAGCAAAACCGCAAAAGAAAGAATGGTTCGGTTGTTTCACACCACGATAATAATTTTCTACTGTTCCTGTTTTACCACAAATAACAATGCCGGGAACTTTTGCAGCAACACCTGTTCCTCTATCTACCACTCCCTGCATTCCATTATGCACTATCTCAAAAACACTATCCGGAATATCTGTAGGCCTGTTCTTTATTTTATATTTAGTGAGCAAGCCGTTTTTATCTCCCCCTTCAATAGAATCGACAACGTGCGGAATATAGTACCAGCCTTTATTTGCAATGTATGCCATTTCATTCGCAACCTGTAGCGGCGTTACATTTACTTCACCCTGCCCGATACTTACTGAACGAAAATTGCAATAGTTCCATCTATGAGCACCATATACTTTATCAAAATATTCGGGTGTAGGGATATTGCCTCTTTTTTCTGAAGGAACATCTACACCTAATTTATGGCCAAGGCCAAATGCATACATATACCTGTCCCATGAAGCAAGGCTACTATCAACATTCGGAAATTTCGGATTATCAATTACCCGTTGCATAACAGTTGCAAAATAGGTATTGTCGGAAACGGTGATCGCATTTTGCAGATCAAATGTTCCTTTATCAAGGCATTTCATTGGATTGCCTGCACCACAACCATAAAAGGCACCGGTACAGGTTACTTTAAAACTCGTTGTTATTACTGCATCATGTAAAGCAATAAGCGCCTGCAATGTTTTAAAAGTAGATCCAGGAGAATAAGCGGCACTCACCGTTCTGTTCAACAATGGTAATGCAGGATCAAGAAAAAGCTGAGAAAAATGTTTTCGTCTTTCGCTTCCCGTTAGATACTTTGGTTGATAGGTTGGTGCACTTACCATTGCTAATATTCCACCTGTTTTGGGATCCACAGCTACAATAGAACCCAATTTATTCTGCATTAATTTTTCTCCAAGCAATTGAAGATCTATATCAATAGATGTATGTAAGCTCTGGCCTGCTATTGCAGCTGTATCGTATTTTCCATTTTCTAATTTTTCGGTGAGGCGGTTCTTATTATCTCTTTTCCAGTATTCAATACCACGTTCGCCCATCAACGCTTTTTCGTAAGTGCGCTCAATGCCCGTCATACCCACATAATCGCCGGATGTATATCCTTCATCTTTATGGTTTCTTAAAAAATTAGTATCCGCTTCAGCAGTATAACCTAATACATTTGCAGCCGCATCATAAGGATAATTTCTTACAGAACGTTCCTGCAAATAAAACGCCGGGGCAAATCTGTACATAGATTCATCCAATTGTGCTTTCATTTCATCACTTAATAATGCTTCAAAAATAGATGGGCGGCTCTTGGTATTTTTAATGATTGCATCGAGTACTCTTTTATTGAATTGTGCTGTATCAATATTTAAAATAGCACAAATGGAAGCGGTATCAATTCCTTTTAGTTTGGAAGGCAACAACATCAGATCATAAATAGAAGTATTATCTAAGATCACTTTTCCGTTTCTGTCGTATACAATTCCACGATCGGGATAAATTATTTTCCTGAACTTACCCTGATCATCTGCCAGTATTCTATATTTAGATGTGATTATCTGTAATGTAAAAAGCCTTGCTATAATTACTATAAACATGGCAACAAAGATCAACATTATTACATTTTTGCGAGACTGATTGAAGACAGACATATTATTTATAGAGATTCTTCAGCAAATTTAAGGTGTGGCAACGCTGCTTTGATTTTTAATACCAATTAAATAGTTAATTTATTTTATGGTACCGGCATTTGTTCTTTATTCAATATCGTTGTGTCACTCACTTGTACGATATACCTTTGTTGAGCTTTGACCAAAGCGGAGATTGGTATTGATAATGCCTGAAATAGCAATTATTTAAATTCGGTCAAGAAATTTCTAACATTTTCTTTTTTCATTGTCCATCCAATAGTTCCTGGATTAATTACAACCCCATCATAAGAATTGTCTTTTTCGGAAAAGCCAAATAATTCTAATGCTGGCACTATCAATCCTCCAACGTTTTTATCTCGTTGTTTCAGCCAATTATTTACTTCACCTCAATCAGTAAAGGCAGGTAAAAATTTATGTTTGTCTTTGTCATAGCAATTCAAAAACTTCATTACACTACCTCTCTCAATAGTTATATTGTTTCCTTCGTTTTTATTTCATCTGTTATTATCAGCACCAAAAAATTTGCATCCTTTATTTCATTCATTAAAACAAGATAATTTTCTTCTGTTCTGTTTAAAACAAATTTTTCAAAAGCTTTCTTTAAGTCGGGATTTTCAACAGGCTTATTTACGTCTATCTTTTTATCGTATGATTGCATATATGAATAATATTTTCTTTTTTGTTATTATTGATGTTATCATTAACGATCTATATTTTGATAAAAGCTCAACAAAGGTATATCGTACAAGTGAGTGACACAACGATGTTGAATAAAGAATAGATGCTCGTTACAAAAAAATTACACGGTGTTTGTCCTAAACTTTTGTTTTCTATTGAACAGCAATTCAGTAACTAATATCAATAATAAACTGATGACCAATGAAAATAAAGTTTTTATAAGAAAATACCAGAAGTTGGCAAACTCTAATGCTTCCAGCAAAAACAACCAACCATGATGAATGAGCGTGAGAATACCAACATAAATTGAATAAGGTGCAATACCACCCATACTTTTTGCAGAGGGCTCATCGTAATTGGTTTCGGCACCTTCCTGCGGAATGAGCAAATCAATAAGGAACGGACGTATATATGCGATCAATACACAGGCTGCTGAATGAAAGCCGGGAGTGTGACGAAAACTATCTAATGTAAAACCAAGGATAAACGCAGTTAGCATTAAAGCAGTACGGTTAATATTAAATGGCAACCAAAGAATGAAAAGAAAATAAACATAAGGCGTTACCATGTAATGAACATGGATCCTGTCGAGGATATAAACCTGCACCAGTATAAAAAGAATGAACCGTAATATATTTTTTGCCAGCGTGCTCATAGTATTACTGGTTTTGTTTTTTTACTTTATCCAGTAGTTTATTGATCTCTTCTTTCTCCAAATTATCAATTGCATAAGCATATTGGAGGCCGTAAAAATTTGCGCTTGATCTTAGTTTTATAAAATAGTTGTTGCTGCTTTTGTCAGGGATCACTTCGTCAACTGTACCAATCATCAATCCATAAGGGAACGCCGTGGTGTAACCACTTGTAAACACTGTATCACCTTTATTTACTTTTGCACTTTTCCGAATTTCGATCAGGTCCAATCGATTAGGTTCTTTGCCATCCCATGTTACTGTGCCAACATCTCCATTGCGTTTTAATTTAGCGCTGATGCGGCTGTCTTTATTTAATAAGCTCATTACGACTGCATATCCATTGCTTACGTCTGTTACAATTCCTACAACAGAATTGTTAGGGTCAACCACTCCCATATCTTTTTTTATATGCCCGGTGGCTCCTCTTCCTAACTCAATAAAATTATTTGGTTGCGCAAAAGAATTGTAAACAACCTTTGCCTCGAGGTAATTATATTTTCTGAACTGTACCAATGAATCAACTTTAATAGAATCAATCACTGTTTTACTAACGGTATCGGGTAAGTCGAAGTCAATTTTAAGTTTATTGTAGAGTTTTTCATTGGCTTTAACCAGTGAATCATTTGTTTTCCTTAATTGAAGGTAATATTCTATTTTATTGTATTGAGAATTTACACGTCCGGTAACTTCGTTCATATAAGATGAAGCCACCGCATTATGGTAACTATTATAATGAACAATAAGATAAATACTAGACACCTGCAACGACAGGAAAAAAAGAAAATTAAAATAACGCCTTATGAAGAGAAAGATATTGCGCACAGGGAAAATTTAAAAGGCAAAATTAAAAAGTAAACGAGCTTTATACCTTGGATCTTTATTTTTGACTTTTTAATTTTTTCTTATGCTATTAACTACTAAATTTTATCGCATTACAAACGGATACCTGTCATAATTTTTTAAAGCAATACCAGTACCTCTTACCACACTCTTTAACGGGTCATCTGCTACATGAACCGGCAATTTTATTTTTGCTGCAATGCGTTTATCTAAACCCCTTAATAACGCGCCGCCACCTGTTAGGTATAAACCTCTGCGATAAATATCTGCAGCAAGTTCTGGTGGTGTGGTTTCCAGAGCTTTTAATATAGCTTCTTCAATTTTAAAAATACTTTTGTCCAATGCTTCAGCTACTTCCTGGAAACTTACCATCACTTGTTTTGGGATACCAGTCACCAGATCACGACCATTAACTGGAATATCATCCGGAGGATTATCAAGGTCTTTCATTGCGGCACCAACTTGTATCTTAATTTGCTCTGCAGTACGTTCACCAATCAACAAACTATGATAGCGACGAAGTGCTTCCATAATATCAGCAGTAAATTCATCACCCGCAATACGAATACTTTGATCACAAACTATTCCTGCCAATGCAATAACAGTAATGCCGGTAGTACCACCACCAATATCAATAATCATATTACCAACGGGTTCTTCCACATCAATTCCTATACCCAAAGCCGCAGCCATTGGTTCATGAATAAGATAAACTTCTTTTGCTCCTGCTTGTTCAGCACTGTCTCTTACCGCACGTTTTTCAACTTCAGTAATGCTACTGGGAATACAGATCATCATTCTCCAGCTGGGAGCAAACAATGGTTTTTTGGGATAGATCATTTTGATCATTTCCCTTATCATTAATTCTGCTGCATTGAAATCAGCTATCACACCATCTTTAAGCGGACGAACAGTGCGGATGCTTTCGTGGGTTTTTTCATGCATCATCAATGCTTTTTTACCCACTGCTAAAATATTTTTTGGATTATTTCTGTCTAAAGCAACAATGGAAGGTTCATTTACCACTACTTCATCGTTAAAAATAATAAGGGTATTTGCTGTGCCCAGATCCATTGCAATTTCTTTTGTGAAAAAATTAAATAAGCCCATATTTTATATAAAGAAAACCTATTATTAATTAATGTGAGCAAAGTTGAAGGAAATTATCCGAAATAACAATGCCATGCCCTTTATTTTTAGTCGTTTTAAGGAAATCTTTATGCTATTGTTTTAAAGTGAAAAAATTAACACTATTCAAAATACTAATTATTTTAGCCAAGTGTTCATTTTGCTTTGAATGAACTGGTAACTAAATTTCGTCTATTGGTAGCCGTTATAATTTGTAATCTCCAAAGATCTACTTAAAATCATAGCCAATATCTTCCCTGAAATACATGTCTTCAAAATAAAGTTGCTCCAGCATATAATTAGATTGTTCTGCCGCTTCCCGGATAGTATCACCAAATGAAGTAACAGCTAATACTCTGCCCCCATTGCTCACAACTTTATCGCCATCTTTTTTTGTTCCTGCATAAAAAATAATTGACCCTTCAATAACCGTATCGTTTAATCCTTCGATTTCTTTACCAATTGCATGTTCATTAGGATAACCACCACTTACAGCCATTACCGCTACAGCAATTCGTGGATCAACATCAATTTTTACTTCGTCCAATTTTTGGTGAGCAGTAGCGATAAGCAACTCCACCAGATCATTTTTTATTCTTGGAATCACCACTTCTGTTTCAGGATCTCCAAGACGACAATTATATTCAATTACCAAAGGTTCACCTTTGACATTAATAAGACCAAAAAAAAGAAAGCCCTTATATTCAAGTTTTTCTTTTTTTAAACCACTGATAGTTGGTTCAATGATTCTCACTTTTATTTTATTTAAAAAAACATCATCAACAAAAGGCACAGGGCTTATAGCGCCCATTCCACCAGTATTGGGACCTGTTCCTCCTACACCAATTCGTTTGTAATCTTTTGCTTCGGGAAGCAAAAGATAATTTTTACCATCACTTAAAACAAATACACTTAATTCAATACCATCTAAAAATTCTTCAATTACAACTTTCTTTCCTGCTTCACCAAACTTAGCCCGTTGAATCATTAATTCAAATTCAGCCAACGCTTCAATATGATTCGTGCAAATAAGTACTCCTTTGCCAGCAGCAAGTCCATCGGCTTTTAAAACTACCGGTAATGTATGGTTGCGGATATATTCAATACCTTGTTCATAATTAGAAGCAGTAAATTCTTTGTAAGCAGCAGTAGGTATATTATTACGCCGCATGAATTCTTTTGCAAAAGCTTTGCTTCCTTCCAATTGTGCCGCTTCTTTTGCTGGCCCAATAACATGTATATGCGCCGTGGCATGTTTCTTTTTAAAAAAATCATAGATACCGTTTACTAATGGTTCTTCCGGTCCAACCACAACTATATCAATTTTGTTAGCTACACAAAAAGCAGATAGCTTTTCAAAATCACTAACTTTTATATCTACATTTTCACCGCATTTTTCTGTTCCGGCATTTCCCGGTGCAATAAACAATTTATCACATAAATTGCTTTGTATTATCTTCCATGCAAGTGCGTGCTCACGCCCACCTGCACCTACCAAAAGGATTTTCATGAATATAATTTAATGGTTGAATTAATTCTAACGCGAATTTAACATAGACTGCTTTGTTTACAATAATAATTTTACAAATACCTGAATTTTATTTATTAGCTTTCATTATTAATCATCTCTTTTAGATAACTCAAAAGAAATTTGGTATTTTGGGCTATTAAAAAAATTATATGAGTGAACAAGTAAAAGTTGGCAAACACCCTAAGGCTTTATATATTCTTTTTTTTACCGAAATGTGGGAAAGATTTGCTTACTACTTAATGGTTGGGATTCTATTACTTTATTTAACGGATAATACAACTGGTGGAAAAGGCCTTGCTGAAAAAGCAGGCGCAGACATTGTTGGGAGCTTTATAGCATTGGTTTATTTAACTCCTTTTATTGGCGGACTAATAGCGGATCGCTATTTTGGTTATATCAGATCGATTTTTTTAGGAGGTAGTTTAATGTCCTTGGGTTATTTTACGTTGGCTTTTCCAGGCCAGACGGCATTGTTTATTGGCCTTACTTTAATTATTGTTGGAAACGGGTTTTTTAAACCAAATATTTCTACTGTTCTTGGCAATATTTATAATAAAGAGGAACTAAAACCATTAAAAGATAATGCCTATAATATTTTTTACATGGGTATCAATATTGGTGCGTTTGTATGCAATTTTGTTGCCGCTTATTTGCGCAACAGATATGGTTGGGGCTATGCTTTTGCTGCTGCTGGTGTAGGCTTGCTTATTGGTTTGACAATTTTGGCATCATCACTTAAACATGTTAGAGAAGGAGATGTAAAAAAACCTGTACAGGCGGAAGACATGTCACTGGCACAAATTTTTATGTATGTGTTTTTGCCTGCTATCATTGCAGCTATTATAGGATGGCTAATTCCGACAAAGATCTTTCATACAACTTTTATGGGAAGCCAGGCAAACGATGCTTTCATTTTTGCCTGTATTCCTATCATTGCCTTTTATATTTCACTTTGGGTAAAGGCTAAAGGGCAAGATAAAAAAGGTATTGGCGCTTTGCTATTTATCTATACCATAAGTATTATTTTCTGGACGATCTATAATCAAAATTCAACAGGGTTAACACTTTGGGCAGAAAAACACACTGATAGGACCGTATCACCACTTACTCAAAAAATTGCCGGAGCACTGGGATTTTTACAAACTGTAAATGATACACCCAGAATAGTAAACAAAGTAAATGAATATTTAGTTGATGTAAAGGATTATAGCCCAATAGCAAAAAGAGAAGGCTCTTATTATATTTTAAATGATGGAAACAAAATTGATACTACTACTAAAACAGTGCAAGTATTAGGCCCAGACCCTTATTTTAATAATGTACCTAAAGATCAATGGCCGAAAGGGAAAGATATTAAATTAGCAAATACGGAATTATTCCAATCTATCAATCCGTTATTCATTGTTATTTTAACTCTTATTTTCGTTCCTTTATTTGACTACTTAAGAAAAAAAGGAAAAGAACCTACAACTGCCTCTAAATTTGGAATGGCGTTATTTATTTCAGGGTTATCTTCATTAACAATGGTTTTTGCGATCATGTCCGTATCATCTGTTTATGGATACAAAACATCTCCTTCATGGTTATGGGGAACCTATTTTGTTTTCACCATTAGCGAGATATTTCTAAGCCCGATCGGTTTATCATTGGTTTCTAAGTTAGCCCCCGCAAGATTAACCGCATTAATGATGGGAGGCTTTTTTCTATCAACTTCAATTGGAGGTAAAATTGCAGGTGTAATGGCAAGTTTTTGGGATGATTTCACTGATAAAAAAATATTCTTTCTGATATTATTTGTTTCAGCTACAATTGGCGGTGTTCTTATTTACTCGAGGATAAAATCATTGAACCAAATTGTAAAAGATAAGACAGGCTCAGCCTAATGGAGAAATATATGTATTAAGCTACACAAAATTATATTTCGAAATCTAAGATGGAATTATATAAAATTCAAATTTTCATACTGATCATTTAAGATCGCTTTATCATCCATACCCATCCATTTATTTAACACTGTGGCATAAACGCTTTTAAAATCGATCTTATATTTCAGATCGCCATCCTGAAGATCAGACAGATCGGGCATTGGATTGATAATACCTTTTTCTTTTAATCCTCCGCTGATCAGAAAAATATTATTGGCGGTTCCATGATCTGTGCCACCACTGGCATTTTGCGAAACCCTTCTTCCAAACTCACTGAATGTGCACATTAGTACATCATCAAAACGATTGTTCTTTTTAAGATCTGAACTAAATGCTTTTATAGCATCACTGAATTCTGTAAATAATCTTTTTTGCTGACCATCCTGGTTCACATGTGTATCAAAACTTCCCAGCGATACATAATATAATTTAGTATTGATATCAGATAAAATAAGAGAAGCAATGGTTTTTAAATTCTTACCTAATTCTGAATTGGGATATGTTTCGGCTGTTGGATGCAATTTACTTTGTTGAAATATATAATCAGCACTGTTAAGTGTTTCACTCATTGTTTTATACAAATAATCCGCAGTTTCTTCCCCGCTTTGATGACTGGCATTGATATCTTTAAAATATTTTTCATTGCTGCTGCTGTACAATCGGCGCGGATCTTTAAAAGCAAGCCCATTATTATTTTCACCTTTTAATGCAAGACTTAAAATATCATCTATTTCCAGTGCCTGCGTTGGTTTATCGCAGCCACTGCATTGTGCATCAAGATAACGGCCAATCCAACCAGTTGTCAGGTATTCGTTACTGTTAGAGGCCGTTTGCCAGATATCCATACTTCTGAAATGAGAACGATCAGGATTGGGATAGCCAACGCTGTTCAATATTCCAAGACTTCCGTCATCATATAATTCTTTTAGTCCGATCAATGCAGGGTTTAATCCAACTTCATCAGTAAGAGGTAACGCGATGTCTTTTGTAATACCAAGTTTCGGACGTGCATTATGATAAATATCATTTTGTATAGGGATCACAGTATTGAGCCCGTCGTTCCCACCACTAAACTGAATAACTACCACCACTTTATTTCCAGGCGGTACCATTCTTGGACTTTCAAATGCTTTTAAAAACTTAGGCAACATCAAAGATGCAGTAGCTAAGGAGCCAACTTGCATAAACTCACGACGTTTGATTAACATGTTTTTTAGCTTTTAAATATCAGCAATGGCTAATAAGTCTCTAACACAATTGATATTCCGGCGTACTCATTACATTAATAACAACACTTTGGATATAGCTCGACCTGTCATCCTCATCCAGATATTTATTTAATACATCACTTTTTACACGACTTTCTGTTTGCAATAAAGTGTCGGATATTTTTGATAATAGATCATCTCTTTGAACATCTGCAAATATTTTAATTACAGTATCCCAATCTACAGTTGCAGAACCTCCTTTAGATGCGAATTCTTTATTTTGCTGGTTAACCATACGTTCATCATTTGATTGACCCATCATTACATCATCATCTGATTTAGGACGTAAATTGATAGATTCATTGGCTGTAATAATTTGGGGTATGCGTAACCGTAACATTAATGTACTGCTATCTATCCAGTTTTTGCCACCCGGCCAACCAGCTACATTTGGAGGATAAAAAAGGATCTGTCCTAACAATCGCTGAACCAATAACTGTGCAGCATCATCATCTAGTTTCAATGGCATAAATCTTCTTAATCCAGCAAGAAAAACAACCGGAGATTTAATTTGTGTCCCAATATTTTTCTCTTCATAAAACCAATCGCTAGTAAAAATAGTTTCCATCAATCTGGTAATATCATACTTACTATTATAAAATTTTTGAGCCAGTTCATTTATTTTAACATCATCTGTCTTATCATTTACAAAAAACCTGTAAATCTTTTTTGTAATGAATTTTGCCGTTTGTTGTTGCTCTAATAAGATGTCAATGATATCATCACCATCAAAATTCCCTGTCCTGCCCAAAAAGGTTTTTATATCAGTGTCATGTTGCTTTTCCTTAAAAAGAAATTCACCCTGAAGGTCGTAACTCCATCCTGTAAAGGCTCTTGCAGCTTCTTTTACATCATCTTCGGTATAATTGCCTCTTCCCATTGTAAACAACTCCATTACTTCACGTGCAAAATTTTCATTAGGATGTTGTTTTTTATTTTGCTGATTATTCAGGAATTGTAGCATGCTGGCACTTTTGCTAACAGCTCTTAGCAGATCACCAAAATTGCCCAATGCATTTACACGAATAATATCCAATAGCTGTTGCTGAAAATAAATATTAATATTGCGGCAAGCGAAATGACCGTGCCAGAACAAACTCATTTTTTCCCTAAGTTGCGCCTCACTGTTGATCATTTCAGATAGCCATTTTATATTAAGATCTTTAAGGTCTTCTTCCGATTGATGCCTCAGTTCTTTTTTTTGATCAGCAGACAGATCTTTCATGGACTCAACATCTTTTACTCCCATTAATGCTCCGTCAAATATGTTAGAGACAACATCTAATTTTTCCGGAGATGATGAAGATGATCTAAGCAGTTGTTCCCATAATTTTTTGTGGGATATGGTATCAAGTAATGATGCAGATTCTGCTATCGGTCCGAAGCCCGCTCTCCATAGCAGATGTTGATTTTTTAAACGAGAGGTGATTCCCATATCAATTGTAGAAAAAATTTTGACAATATAATTTGCCATTAATTCGACTATATCATTTTCATATAGTTTAACGCCTTATTAATTAAAAGATCACTGCTTTGCGTTTGCCTGCACATAAGCCATCACATTGGCTTTTTCTGTATCGTCTAATTTTGCTTTAATTGCCATGCTGCTTAATATAGGCCCCCATTGGGCTACTGTATAATTTGCAGGATCCTTTAAACCATGGCAACGGCCACATTTTTCAGTAAAAGTAGCTTTGCCTTCTATTGCATCACCAGAAGTTGTCATAGCTATAGAAGATGTTTCTGTTTTTGCAGGAACGGTTTTATGAGAACAACCCCAAACTAATAAAATCATCAGCGTTATAACTAGGAAAAATCTTTTCATTGTTGGTCTTTTTAATAAATATAAAAATAGGAAGATAAAACAAACCAATAACACCATTCATGGGAAATGATTTGTTAATAAATTGAATTGGTGCCAAAATAAGAATGTAAGACTTTGGGTAATTGGATCCCTTTTTCAGTTTGATTATTTTCCAGCAAACAAGCTACAATTCTTGGCAATGCCAGAGATGAACCATTCAAAGAATGAACTAATTGTGTTTTACCATTCGCATCTTTGTAACGTATCTTCATCCGATTGGTTTGGAATGTTTCAAAGTTGCTTACACTGCTGCATTCCAGCCAGCGTTGTTGTGCTGCACTATACACTTCAAAATCATATGTAAGTGCAGAAGCAAAACTCATATCGCCACCGCATAGACGAAGAATGCGATAGGGCAATTCCAGCGATTGCAATAATTTTTCTACATGATCAACCATTCCATCCAATACCTCATAACTTTTATCAGGACTAACCAATTGTACTATTTCTACTTTATCAAATTGATGCACTCTATTCAATCCACGAACATCTTTACCAAAACTTCCTGCTTCTCTTCTAAAACAAGGTGTGTAAGCCGTCATCTTTATTGGCAACGCTTCTTCCTTCACTATCTCATCACGATAAATATTAGTAACTGGCACTTCAGCAGTTGGTATTAAATAAAATCCATCTTCCGTAATATGATACATCTGCCCTTCTTTATCCGGCAGTTGCCCGGTGCCGTAAGCTGATGCTTCATTCACTAAATGCGGAGGTAAATATTCTGTATATCCTGCAGCAGTATTATAATCTAAAAAATATTGTATCAATGCACGCTGTAATTTTGCTCCTTTACCTTTGTATAATGGAAAACCACTGCCCGTTAATTTTGCACCAGTTTCAAAATCAATTAAATCATATTTCTTAATCAAATCCCAATGTGGAACTGCATTTGAAGGCAATGCAGGGTTTGTTCCACCTTCTTTCACTACTTCATTTTCTTCAGCAGCTTTTCCTTTTGGAACAGAACTATGTGGAAGATTTGGAAGTTTAATTATTTCATTATGCAATGATTTTTCTTCTGCAACCAATCGCTCATTCAATTGCTGAATAGAATTTTTATGTTGAGCAACCTCCAGTTTTTTTTGTTCAGCAGCATCTTTATCTCCTTTAACGATCAGCATGCCGATCTCTTTGCTGGCAACATTCAAGGAAGCCTGTAATGATTCTGCTTCGGTTTTTAATTTCCGCAATAGTTCATCCGCCTGCAAAATTTTGTCAACTAAATTTATGTCCGCAAAATTTTTTATACGTAATTTTTCTTTTACTAGATCTGTGTGCTGCCTTATAAAATTTATCTGTAACATTTACTATTATTATTGTTTTTATTTTGGTACCGGCAATATCTCTTAGATCAACATCGTTGTGTCACTCACTTGTACTGTATACCTTTGTTCAAGGAATTAAGCAAAGATAAACTTCAATATCTTATTACCTAAATTTGCTGCATGCAACATGCCCAGGAAGATTTACAGGTGCGCTGGCTAAAACTCCGGATCAAATTAAAAGAAAATTTCGGCATCAAGCCGGATATGGATGGAGTGCTTTTTTTAATTGGTGTGCAGGAATTGGGCAGTGGGCCTCAAAAATTTACCAAAGAACAAAAACAGGACCTGATGCATATTGCCGTTTGCACATTGCTGGCACAAAGTGGTTATTATTTATTAGAAGGACATGATGATGAAGGTTGGCCGCATTTTAAACAAATAAAAGCATTACCTGAATTTAATATGTTTGAGCAGGAAAATTTTTTAAAAGACCATGTGTTGCTTTATTTTGAATCGCTATTGAAATAAGATAATTTGACAGATATAAAAATTGCTTTATTTTGCACCAATCATTCTATTTTAAAAAATTTTATTTGCAATGAATACTCCAGCCAATCTAAGATATACCAAAGATCACGAATGGATCTCAATTGAAGGAAACATAGCCACCGTGGGCATTACAGACTTTGCACAGGGGGAATTAGGAGATATTGTATATATTGATATCAGCAGCAAAGGAAAAGCATTGGCTGCCGAAGAAGTGTTTGGCACCATCGAAGCTGTAAAAACAGTAAGCGATCTTTTTTTGCCTGTAGCCGGCACCGTTACTGAGATCAATCCTGCTCTGGAATCAGAACCTGAACTGATCAATACTGATCCTTATGGGCAAGGATGGATAATAAAATTAACTGTATCAAACCCTGCAGACATAAACTCTTTGTTAAATGCAGAAGCTTACACTGCTTTAGTACATTAATTATATAATGCAACCAACTAATAAAATCCCTTTTAAAAAGTTTATTCCCGGTATTGCCTGGTTCATTGTAGTTTGTTTTTTGCTTTTTTTACCCGGCCATGATTTACCCAATATTAACTGGCTTGACCAAATCAACTTTGATAAAGTGGTGCACATGAGCATGTTTGGATTATTGGTTATTCTATTCAGCTGGCCATTCAATAAATCGGGAATACCCATAAAAAAGAAAAAAAAATATTTTATCATTATAGCTCTTCTTTTTTGCATTTGGGGTTATTGTTCAGAGTTGATACAAAAATACTGGGCAATTGGTAGAGACTATGAAGTGTTAGATTGGGTGGCAGATAGTCTGGGAGCAATTGCAGGTTATGTTTTTTCCAGAAAAAAATTCATTTAATTATTGAAACTTGGGCTGGTATAAACGCTCCAAATGCAGCAAACTTGCAGCTTGCCAAAGTTTTTCTTACTTTTACAACACAATATTATGCTGAACACAGAAAACATGGAATATAACACCACACGGAGTTATTTAATTATGCGGGAATATGGCCGGCATATCCAGAAGATGGTGGAGTACTTATTAACTATCGAAGACAAAGAAAAAAGGCAGCGCAATGCAATGGCGTTGATCGAACTGATGGGGTTTTTAAACCCTCATTTAAAAAATGTAGAAGACTTTCGTCATAAACTTTGGGACCATCTTTTTTTAATAAGCAATTTTACATTGGATGTTGAAAGTCCCTATCCAATCCCAACCAGGGAAAAATTAAAAGCAAGGCCGGAACGTTTACGTTATCCAAAAAAATACCCACGCTACAATCATTTAGGAAAAAATATTGAAATAGTAATTGATAAAGCATTGGAAGAAGAAAACCCGGAAAAACGGCAGGGCTTTGCAAATGCTATTGCTTATTATATGAAGCTTACGTACAGTAATTGGCATAAAGAGTTAGTGCATGATGATAATATTCAAAGCGAACTAAATACCATTACAGAAGGACAGCTTGAATTTAATAACCGTCCGTTTGTAAAACATCGCACCGATAACAGACCCGAAGAATTCCGTACTAATAACGGTGGCGGCTATCGTAAAAATTTTGGTCAGCGTAACAATAATAATGGCGGTGGTGGAAGGCGTGATAACAACAATAGAGGTGGCAGTGGTGGCGGACGAGACAATAGGAATAATAACAATCGCAATTTTAAAAAAAGATATTAAAAACTAACTGGTTAACTATTCAACCCTGATATTTTTTATAATATCAGGGTTTTATTTTTCATCTTTGAGTAATATTAAATATTCCATATAAAATATTAAATCAGCAATGAGTTCATTTGAAGTAAAAGGTGGGAAAAAATTATCAGGCGAAATTATTCCTCAAGGTGCTAAAAATGAAGCATTGCAGGTCATTTCTGCTGTATTACTTACTTCAGAAAAAATCACTATCAATAATATTCCCGATATAACAGATGTAAATCTGCAAATTGAATTATTGGGAGAGATGAACGTGAAGATTGAAAAGACTGGAAATCATTCTTACATATTTCAGGCAGATGATGTAGATATTGAATACTTGCACAGTAAAGAGTATCATAAAAAAAGCGGAAGGTTGAGAGGCTCTGTAATGCTTGCCGGGCCTATGTTGGCAAGATATAAAAAAGCATACATACCAAAACCCGGTGGCGATAAAATTGGCCGCAGAAGATTAGATACGCATATTATAGGATTTGAAAAATTAGGCGCTTCCTTTTCTTATCATAGTGAAGATGGCTTCTTTCATTTAAAAACAGATGGACTAGCGGGAACGGATATTTTATTAGATGAACCAAGTGTAACGGGAACGGCTAACCTCGTTATGGCTGCTGTAATGGCAACAGGTAAAACGGCTATTTATAATGCTGCCTGCGAACCTTACCTCCAACAGCTTTGCAAAATGCTCAACCGCATGGGCGCAAATATCAGTGGTATTGGAAGTAATCTATTAGTGATTGAAGGTGTTGATGAATTAAATGGAACAGAACACAAGGTTTTACCAGACATGATCGAAGTAGGAAGTTTCATTGGGCTTGCTGCAATGACGCAAAGTGATATAACAATTAAAAATGCAGGTGTTGAACATTTAGGAATTATCCCTGAAAAATTTCAGCAGTTAGGAATACAACTTGAATTTAAAGGTGACGATATTCATATACCTCCGCAGGAAATTTATGAGATACAAAAATATATGGATGGTGGTGTGCTCACTATTTACGATCATCCCTGGCCGGGCTTTACACCCGATTTGCTAAGCATTGTATTGGTAACGGCTATCCAGGCAAGAGGAAGTGTTTTGATACATCAAAAAATGTTTGAGAGCCGTTTGTTCTTTGTAGATAAACTGATTGAAATGGGTGCGCAGATAATTCTTTGTGACCCTCATCGTGCCGTGGTTATTGGTTTGGAAAGAGAGCAACAATTAAGAGGTATCACAATGAGTTCTCCTGATATACGTGCCGGTGTTGCGTTGCTGATAGCTGCATTAAGTGCACAGGGAAAAAGTACCATTCAAAATATTGAACAGATTGACAGAGGTTACCAGAATATTGATGAACGCTTAAGAAATCTGGGTGCAGATATTAAAAGGATATAATTTTTTTGTAACCAGCTTTTGTTCTTTATTCAGCATCGTTGTGTCACTCACTTGTACACCATACCGTTAGTGAGCTCTTATTGAAGCGAAGATTAGGCTTTCATACATTTAAAGTTATCAGCTATTATATGACAGACAACATCGATATAGAAAACGAAGAAGATTTTGATGACTTTGAAGATATAAGTTTTTCAGAGTTGCATAATCTCGACTTAACCACAATAGATGAAAATATTTCTTACAACATATTTGAAGACAATTTCCCTCAATGCGCAATAACTCGACTTGGCGACAAACTACTGATTAGAATTGAGGAACATATTTATACAAAATATTGGTTTCATAAATATCACGCTTCTGTTTTTGCAGAGGCAATGATTAAAGCAATAAAACGACTTAGGCTTGAGGGCATTCCCTTTACAGACGAAGAGCTTGACCAAGATGACGAAGTTCATATTTTCGTTTGGTGGACACTTACAGAACCTTCGAACATTGATAGTAAAGTTTTAATAGAACATATAAATGTTGCTTTTGACAGCGTTTTTGAAAGGGCAAACTCTATGCTTGAAAACTCTGACAGTGTTCTAATTCTTGGAAAAGACACAGGCGAAGGACTTGAATTGTTAAAACGTATTCAAACTCATCTTGATAACCTTGGGTTTTACACTTACATAATTAAAGAACAACCCGACATTATCGGAGAAAGCGTAATGCAAAAAGTCTTACGATTTGGACTTTCTTCCAGATTTGTAATAATTGAGAATAGTGAGCCAACTGGACATCTTTATGAATTTCCGCACATAACAAAATTTGCAGAGCTGACATCAATTGTTTTACAAAGACAAGGTGAGGGCTCGACTTGGATGTTTGAAGACCTTTACCACAAAATAAATAACATCAAAAAATTTGAATACACTAACGATACTCTTGAAGAACAAATAAATATTGGAATAGCATGGGCAAGAGAATATGCAAAATCATTTGGCGACTATCAAAAACAAAAATTACCTTGGTTTAAGAAATAAACCTTCGCTTAAATTAAAGCCGAATAACGGTAAGGCGTACAAGTGAGTGACACAACGATGATGAGAGTAGTACTAAAGCTTGTCCACAAAAATATTTTAATTAATTTTTAATGATAGAAAATATATTTGAGCATAACATCATTTTGGAAAATAAACGGGTATTGCTGCGCCCATTGCAGCTTTCGGATGCAGAATATATTATTCCGTTTGTAATTGCAGAACCAGATACATGGTGGTATTCATTGATTATGCCAACAGATGAAGCTTCGATGAAAGAATACATTGAAACTGCTGTAAAAAACAGGGATGATAAAAAAGATTATCCATTTATTGTTTTTGATAAGAAGGCCAACGCTTATGCAGGCTGTACAAGGTTTTATGAAATGCAGCAGCAATACAGAACAACATTATTGGGCTTTACATGGTATGGAAAAGAGTATCAGCGAACGGGTTTAAACCGTCATTGCAAATTGTTGTTATTCACGTTTGCATTTGAAGAATGGGGAATGGAAAGAGTTGAATTAAGAGCCGATATAAGAAATGAACGGTCCATCAATGCAATGAAAGCATTGGGTTGCAAAGTGGAAGGAATATTGCGCAATCACTTGCCGCACAATCAAGGTGGCAGAAGAGATACCATTATATTTAGTATTATACGGGATGAATGGTTTGGCGGGGTGAAAGAAATGTTGACCAAGAAAGTGTATTAAAATTTTTACTTTCTTTGCAAATGGCTACCAACAATAAAATAATCATTATCACTGCACCATCCGGCGCTGGTAAAACTTCCATCACGAAGCATTTATTAAAAACATTTCCACAGTTGACATTTTCTATTTCGGCAGCAACAAGGCATGCAAGAGGATTGGAAAAAGATGGCGTAGATTATTATTTTATCAGCGAAGAAAATTTTAAACAGAAAATTCAGCACGATGAATTTGTAGAATGGGAAATGGTGTATGAAGGGAAATATTATGGCACGTTGAAATCAGAATTAGAACGTATCTGGAATTTATCAAAAATTCCGGTACTTGATATTGATGTACAAGGCGCTGTTCATGTAAAGCAACAATATCCAGAAACTTCGTTGACACTTTTTATTGAGCCGCCTTCGGTGGATGAATTAAAAAATCGTTTAAAAAGCCGGGGAACAGAAAGTGAAGAATCTGTGGCAACAAGGGTTAGCAAAGCTTCTTATGAATTATCTTTTAAAGAACAGTTTGATAAAATTATTGTGAATGATAAGCTTCACAAAGCTTTTGAAAAGGCAGAGCAAATTGTACAAAGCTTTATTAGTTCATAATTCATTAAATTCGTGTAACTCTTAATTCATGGAATGGACTGCTCTTTTCGCAATTTTTATTTCTTTGCTCCTTATCGGGTTCTTTTCCGGTATTGAGATTGCCTTTATTTCTGCTAACAAACTTTCTATCGAACTGAAGAAAAAACAAGGAACTTTTAGTGGCAAAATATGGAGCGAATATGCGGATAACCCTGCCCGTTTTATCGGCACTACACTAGTTGGTTTTAATATTCTTTTAGTGATATATGGTTTGCTCTGGAGCAGTTTTATGGATCCTTTGTGGAATCTTGATTTTTGGAAAAGAATTGATATCAGCAACACTTATATCCGCCTGATCGTTGAAACTCTCCTCTCAACTGTGATTTTATTATTCTTCGAATTTGTTTTTAAAGCATTCTTTCGGGCTAAAAACGAAAACATTATCAGCAGTGATATTATTACTTATATAGTGCGTTTTTTTTATTCGGTGCTTTCATGGATTGCTATGTTTTTTGTATCCATTGCAGAATGGATCTTGAAATACTTGTTCAATGTAAAGTTGAATGATAAAAAAGATGCATTTAGTAAAATTGACCTGGAGTATTTTGTACAACAAAGCAAAAATTATGATGAAGAAGACAATAATGAAATAAACAAAGAGTTATTTGAAAATGCGTTATCGCTAAGTGAAGTGAAGATTCGTGAATGCCTGGTACCAAGAAGAGAAATTGAAGGGATGGATATTAAAACTGATATTAAAGAAGTAAAAAATAAATTTATCAGCACACAGCTAAGCAAACTGATAGTGTTTGATAGTAATATTGATACTATTTTAGGTTATGTACACCAGTTAGATTTATTTAAAAATCCTCCTGATATTAACTCTGTATTATTACCAATTCCGGCAATTCCTGAAAGTATGAGCGCTACTGACCTGATGAGTAAATTTTCTAAAGAAAGAAAAAGTATTGCCTGGGTGATTGATGAATTTGGCGGAACTGCTGGAATTGTTACAATGGAAGATATTCTGGAAGAAATATTCGGAGATATAAAAGATGAATACGACACGGAAGATTTTGTAGAAAAACAATTAGCAAACAATGAATTTATTTTTAGCGGAAGACTTGAACTGGATTATATCACTGAAAAATATAAGCTTCCGTTTCCTGAAGATGGTGAAACTGAAACTCTTTCAGGTTATATTATTCAAAATCACGAAGAAATACCTAAACAAAAAGATCGCATCATTATCGGCAATTATGAATTTGATATTTTAAACGTAAGTGATACACGTATTGAAACCGTAAAACTGAGGTTATTAAAATAATTATTTGCTGCTTCGTCATAATCTCAATTGCAATACTTTAATTTTGCTTTTCTAATTTTCTGAAAATGTCTGCAGCAAATGTTTTGATCATTGATGATGAAGAAAAGCTCCGCAGCTTACTTTCCCGCATTATTAAACTTGAAAATTTTATTGTTTCCGAAGCAGGTAATCTTAAAACAGGTTTAAAAATTCTTGAAAAAGATTCTATAGACGTGGTTCTATGCGATGTAAAATTACCTGATGGCAATGGTGTTGATTTTATAAAAGAGATAAAATCAAAATACCCTGCTATTGAAATAATTTTATTAACTGCTTATGGAAATGTTCCCGATAGCGTACAAGCTATGAAGAATGGTGCTTTTGATTACATCATGAAAGGTGATGATAATGAAAAAATAATTCCATTGCTAAACCGTGCTGTTGAAAAAACACAATTGCAGAAAAGAGTATCTGAGCTCGAAAAATTAGTTGGTGCAAGGTATTCTTTCGAATCTATCATTGGTAAATCAAAAGCTGTACAGCAAGCTGTAGAACTAGGCCGAAAGGTAGCTCCCAACGATACCGTTGTTTTATTAACAGGAGAAACTGGTACGGGTAAAGAAGTATTTGCCCAGGCCATCCATCGTGCAAGTGGCAGAAGTGGTAAATCTTTTGTTGCTGTTAATTGTAGCACGTTTAGTAAAGAAATTTTAGAAAGTGAGATCTTCGGACATAGAGCAGGTTCATTCACCGGTGCTACTAAAGATAAAAAAGGATTGTTTGAAGAAGCCAATGAAGGAACAATCTTTCTGGATGAAATTGGTGAAATGCCAATAGAACTACAAGCAAAACTTTTACGTGTACTCGAAACTGGTGAGTTTTTAAAAGTGGGGGATACAAAACCAACTAAAGTAAACGTTCGTATTATTACTGCTACCAATCGTCATTTGGAAGACGAAATAAAACAAGGGCATTTTAGAGCCGATCTGTATTATAGGTTATCCGTTTTTCAAATAGCAATGCCTTCCTTACGTGAACGGGTATCTGATATTCAGGCACTGGCAGAATTTTATGTAGAAGTATTTTGTGCTAAAACAAATAAAGCAACACTTAAACTAAGTGATGAGTTTATTGATGCATTAAAGCAATATCCGTGGCCAGGAAATATCCGCGAATTAAAAAATGTAATTGAAAGAGCATGTATCATTTCTAATACAACCGAACTTACCATTGATGATCTGCCTTTTGACTTTAGATTTAATACTCCTGCCGCAAACACAGGAGACCTGGTATACAATTTGGCCCGTGCAGAAAAATTGCATATTCAAAAAATTCTTGCTTACGCAGAAGGGAATAAAACTAAAGCTGCAAAACTGCTCGGAATTGGGTTGACTACACTTTATGCTAAGATAAAAGAATATGATATTCAGTAATTGAACCCTTCGATTTCTGAAAAACCTTTCCATTTCTGCATGGTTTTTTTGAACACACTAATCCCCACATTTTTTTAAAACTGAATAGCAGCAAGGCTTTACTAAAATAGTATACCTGCTGGAACAAAATTTGTTGTTCTATTGGATTGCCTTTGAACGAACAATGATTGCTGTCTGTGATTTTTCATAGTTTTTTTGCTATTCACTCAACACTAATTAGTTTATGCAGACAAATAATCATCTCAAAAAAGTAACCGCAGCAGGATTACTCGTTACACTCGGAATTATTTTTGGCGACATCGGAACTTCTCCACTTTATGTTTTCAGTTCAATCATTGGCGACAGGCCAATTAGTAATGAATTGGTATATGGCGGAATATCCTGTGTGTTCTGGACGTTGACATTACAAACAACATTCAAATACATTCTGCTGACATTACAAGCTGATAACAGAGGAGAGGGTGGTATCTTTTCTTTGTATGCGCTTGTATGGCGTTATCGTCACTGGCTTTATTTTCCCGCAATATTAGGAGCCGCGACTTTATTAGCTGATGGAATTATTACTCCACCTATTTCTGTTGCATCTGCTATTGAAGGATTAAATGGTGTACATGGATTAGAAAATATTATTGTACCCGGTAATGCATTAACCATTGGTATTGTTATTGGCATTATGACACTCTTATTTTTCTTTCAGCAATTTGGAACCAAAGTGGTTGGTAGTTCTTTTGGCCCGATCATGTTCATATGGTTTAGTATGATCATGTTCTGGGGAGTAATTCAGATATTTCATTTCCCCAATATCATGGCAGCTTTCAATCCTTATTATGGATTGAAATTATTGATTGAATATCCAAAAGGGTTTTGGTTATTAGGTGCTGTATTTTTATGTACAACCGGAGCCGAAGCGTTGTATTCTGATCTCGGGCATTGTGGTAAAAAGAATATTCAGGTTAGTTGGATCTTTGTAAAGATCGCACTGGTTGCAAATTATTTTGGACAAGCAGCATGGTTATTACGTAGTGGTAAAACAACATTAGGAAGTTTAAATCCATTCTACGAAATCATGCCGCATTGGTTTTTGATTCCTGCCATCATCATCGCTACATTGGCAACCATTATTGCCAGCCAGGCATTAATTAGCGGTTCGTTTACGCTTATCAGTGAGGCGGTGAGTATGAATTTCTGGCCAAGGATAACTATTAAATATCCGACAGATATACGAGGACAAATTTATATCCCAAGTATTAACTGGATATTATATGGAGGCTGCGTTGCAATGATGCTTTACTTTAAGGATTCCAGTTCAATGGTGGTGGCTTATGGTTTTTCTATTACAGTTGCTATGATCATGACTACCACGTTGATGTTCTATTATATGAAGTTTGTAAAAAAATGGCCCCCGATCGTCATCGCATTAATATTGTGTGTCTTTATTTCTGTTGAATCATCTTTTTGTATTGCCAACGTAGTTAAACTGGCGCAACGGTGGAAATTCCTGATCTTTGAATTCTCTGTAGTATTCACCATGTATATATGGTTCAAGGCAAGAAAAATTACTAACCGATTTTTAAATTTCGAAAATTTAATTAATTATCTTCCTGCATTACAGGTATTAAGTGAAGATACTTCTATACCAAAATATGCTTCTCACTTAGTTTATCTTACTAAAGCCAATAATAAAAAAAGTGTTGAAACCCGTATCATTGATTCGTTATTAAACAAAAGACCCAAAAGAGCAGATGTTTATTGGTTTGCTCATATCAATCGTACCGACGAACCATATACGATGGAATATACTGTTGAAGAATTGGTGCCGGGTAAAATTATAAGAGTTGATTTTAATCTTGGGTTCCGTGTGCAGTCACGTATTCACGTATTTTTTAGAAAAGTACTGGATGAAATAATCAAATGTCATTCATTGGATATTGATGAGAATACCCGCTACGGTGTTATCAATGATCAGAATCATGAAATTGCTTCAGATATACGATATGTAATTATTGAAAAATTCCTTTCCGTTGAAAATGAATTTTCTATGAGAGAAGGCTTTATTCTCAGATCATATTTTGCGTTGAAAGATATGGGACAATCTGATAAAAAAGCTTTCGGGCTTGATATGAGTGATACCGAAATTGAACATATACCCATGGTGGTTGCCCCGGTTTCTAACGTAAAACTTAAAAGAACTTTTACTGGTACAGCAGTAATTCATCAGTAAAAAAATATTGATATCAATTAGTATTAAAAAAGAGGGGTCGCTGGGAACAACAACCCCTCACCCTTTCTAAATAGTGTCCGGCCAAACCGGAAATGAAAACATATTCTATACCGTTATACTTGCTACATCACTCCATTGACCTACATGCGAATCATTCACCCGATAAATTGCTTTGTATTTCCACACGGCGCTGGTAGCACCTGCAGGCAACGGAGTAGTATCGGTATAATTGGGATAAGTATCTATTGCAAGCAATACAAAATTGCCATCGCCGGAATCTTTATAAATTTCAACACCATCCGTTCCTTGTTTGCTCCACAAAATTTCCGGCTGACCACCATTTATTAATTGCAGTTTAAGAATTGGCTTTAACAGATTTACATCCGTAGTATCTTCTGCACCAATAATACCAAGGTCGCTGCCATCGGCATCGGTATAGTTTGTTTTCTTTTTAATGATAACTGCAAGGGAAGTTGCTCTTGCAAAAATTCCCGGGGGCACTGCAGTTGGTGGTGCTGCCATTGCAGGCGGTGCAGGGTCTACACTTGGTGTGGCACCCGCAGCAATACCATCCCGCTGTTCGTTTTTGTATTTGGTAAGTTTAGCAAAAAATTCATTTTGCTGATTACGGTAATCCATCCAATAATCAAAAGCTGCTGAGCCGTTTTGAATATCGGTCAGATCAGGTGCAGCAATACCATACTTGGCAGTGTAGTTAGGTAATTTGTTGGCAAAGTTTTTAAGCCATGCCTGTTTTCCCATGTCATCACGGGGCATAAATGGTTGTTTACTCATTTTGTTTTTTTAAAGGTTTAGAAAAATTGATTTGCATTTTATAAACATAGTTATTGATCATTTTTTATTTCATCCTTGCCGGTATAACATCATTATCTATTGCTGCATTTTTATTTTGCACTAATGCATAATAATTATGTACTGTTACATAACCACTGCGTATTGATGCAAAACCATTCTGCATTACTGCATAATTATTTTGTACTGATGCATAATAATTATGTACTGCTACAAAATCATTTTGCACGGCTACATTTTCATTTTGTATTGATGCAAAACCATTTTGTATTGCTACAGAATGATTGCGTACTGCTGCATAATTGCTGCGCACTGCTACGCAACTATTCTGTATGAATGCACAACCATTTTACACGGGTGCATAATGATTGCGTACTGCCGCACAGTTGCATAAATGGCTCATTGTAAGCTATTTGCAGACTTAGTGGCGATACGCCGCTACTTAAAAAGGGATGTAAATGCTAAAACTTAAATAGTATCCGGATAACCGGGTACGGTGCTATAAGAGGTTATTTGGGTGTTCAATGGATTGTTGGCACGGTTGCTATTTCTTTTACACTTTTCTGTTTTTATAGCTACGTGATTTTTTATTGCGTGGTGAAAGTAGAGGTTATAAATTTTAGATGCAAGGGGTAGAAATGAATTGTGAGTAAGTAAGGTATTGGTGTGGAAAGGTAAATGATGATAAGGGCAATTACCAGATTTTTTACTAAAAAAATTAGTATTTTATTCGAGAATAATAATTTATATTCGCTCAAAAAATCATTGGTATCTGGACTTAGAAATTTATTAATAGGTTTAGGCTTGATTGAAAATCAAGCAATTTTCTTTTTTGATAAGGAAAATTGGAAATCTATTGTTTCAAAGGAAACTGGGAAAAAGCTTCAAATAATAAAACCAACTGCATTTTATTTATTCAATAATCAACCTTACATTTTATTTTTTGACCTTTCTGGTAATAATAATCCCGTTAGAGAAGAGGAAATTCATAAGCAAGTCTGGTCATTCGATCAGTCCCCTTTAATTTTTATTATTAAAGATGCAGATATTGAAATTTTCAATGCTTTTGCATACGATAAAAAAACAAGTAGGTTAGAAAGAATCAAATTAAAGGAGGGAGAAAAATTAAATGAATTATTTTCTTTTTGGAATTTGCAAAGCGGAGCGACCTGGACGTGGTTACAAGAAAAATACTATAAGAAGACAATACAAGATAAAAGAGTAAATCAAAAACTATTTGATAATATCAAATTTGTAAGAGAAGCTCTTATAAATCCAGTCAATAACGATTTTATTGCAGAAGAAGAATCAAATATTTTGATTTTACGCTTAATTTTTATTCGCTATTTGATAGATAGAGGAGTAAAATTAGATGAAGAATATATAAGCGGTTCTACACTTATTGAAAAAAGAAAAAGCTTAATAGATTTAATTGAAAAACCGCGAAAGCTAAATGACTTTTTTGAATGGCTGAATGGAAAATTTAATGGTGTCCTTTTTAAGGATATTACGATTCAACTATCTAAAGCAAAATCAAAAGAATTAGCATTAGTTTTTAATGGTGAAATGCCTGAAGGTTTATTTGCAGGCACAGATTTGTATTTTGAGATTTTTGATTTTAGTATTATCCCGGTTGAAGTTATAAGTGGTATTTACGAAGCTTTAATAGATGAAGAAACAAGAAGATTACATTCAGCAGTATATACACCTTCATTTTTAGTTGAGTATATTTTATCCAATACAGTTGATAAATTTTTTCAAGAAAGAAAAAATAAACAAAATTCTGAATG
>Ga0207035_1042_pt1 | contig 35252 bp, 29 predicted proteins | sample Alteio_BWMinCont_77_FD_153272 | JGI IMG/M metagenome (GOLD analysis project Ga0207035, IMG submission 153272) | Enriched cells from forest soil in Barre Woods Harvard Forest LTER site, Petersham, Massachusetts, United States -... | ecosystem: Environmental > Terrestrial > Soil > Temperate forest >... | reverse complement strand
CCATCGAACTGCCTTCGATCTCATCGCAGCCGGATTATGAGGCGGAATTCGCATGCGTGATCGGCAAGGGCGGCAGCCGCATTGCGCGCGAGGACTGGCAGGAACATGTTTTCGGCTACGCGATTTTGAATGATGTAAGCGCGCGCGACATTCAGCTGGCAACTACACAATGGACGCTGGGTAAGAGCTTCAATACATTTGCTCCGCTCGGGCCGGCGGTTGTGACGAAAGACGAAATTGCTGATCCGCACGCGCTGGATGTAAAGCTTGCAATTGACGGCGAAGTGCTGCAGCACTCAAACACGCGCGAGCTGATTTTCAAGCTGCCCGATCTGATTGCGTATATCTCTTCGATCACTCCGTTGCAGGCCGGAGACATTATCAGCACCGGCACGCCCGCGGGTGTAGGCTTAGGACGCAGTCCACAGCGCTGGCTGCGCCCTGGCGAGACGGTCACGATTGAGGTGAGTGGGCTGGGCACGCTGGTGAATCCAGTCGTTGCTGGAGAGTAGCCCGTACTATGGCTGTAACGCGCATTTCTTCGACATCCACACCGCAGACGGGCGGTCCGCTCACGGAGCGGCGCTATGTATTGCCCCTGATTCTCATCACAAGTCTGTTCTTTCTGTGGGCGGTGGGTGTCAACCTGAATGACATTCTCATTCCACACCTGAAGGGCGCGTTTCACCTTACGGATTTTCAGTCATCATTTGTGCAGGTGGCATTTTTCGGTGGATATTTTCTGGCTGCATGGCCTGCCGGACGATTAATGGAGAAGATCGGCTACCAGCGGGGTATTGTCTGCGGACTGCTGATCTGCGCGGTAGGCGCGTTTCTGTTTATCCCGGCCGCTTCGATTCACATGTATGCGGTATTTTTGCTGGGCCTCTTTGTCATGGCTTGCGGTCAGTCGTTCCTTGAGGTCTCTGCAAACCCCTATGTGACCTTTTTGGGGCCTCCGCAAACATCGGAACAGCGGTTGAATGTAGCTCAATCATTCAATGCCGTGGGCGCTGTGATAACACCAATTCTTGGATCGGTGTTTATTCTTTCACGCGCACATGCTGCCGCGGCTGGATCGGAAGCGGAGGTTGTGCGCGTCCCCTACATGGTGATGGTCAGCATTTTTCTGACGATGGCGCTCGTTATCTTCACCGCAAAATTGCCGGTTCTGCAAGAAGAAAAAGTGGAAGATGAGTCGCCGCGCTTCTCAGGAATTCTGGCATTTCCGCATCTGTTGAAAGGAGTTGCCGCGCAGTTTTTCTATATCGGAGCGCAGGTCGGCGTAGCCAGTTTCGTGATTCGCTTTGTGCAGCATACGCATCCGGGAACTCTGGACACGCAGGCGGCGAATTATCTGAAGCTGCATTTGCTGGGCTTCATGATCGGGCGCTTCGCCGGATCAGCATTGATGAAGAAAATTCAGCCGGCGATGATGCTAGCGGCGTTTGCTGTAGGATCGGTGATCTCGGTGCTCTTGGTGATCTTCTCTACTGGAGCTTCGGCACTTGCAGGGATTGTGCTGCTGGGATTCTTTCACTCAATCATGTTTCCCACAATTTTCGCACTCAGCATTCGCCACCTTGGTCCATATACAAAGCGCGGATCATCTCTGGTAGTGATGGCAATCCTTGGCGGCGCGGTCTTCCCTGCGCTTATGGGACGCATCTCGGATGCATCAAATATTCAGCGCGCCTTTTTCGTACCGCTGGTCTGCTATCTCTTTGTGCTGTATTTTGCGACACGCGGCTATCGCGTGAAGCATGCCGCTTAGTTTCTGACCAATACAACGTCTAGAAAGCGCGGACCATGGACGCCGCGAATTCGTGTCATTTCAATGTCTGCAGTAGCGGATGGGCCAGAGATGAAAGTGAGTGGTTCGGCTGCATATTTTTGCAAGGCCGCCATGCCTTCCGGTACCGTCTCAACTACCTGTCTCTCATAGACAACGCATAGATAACGGTCGGGTAGGAGGGTCAGCTTCCGAGCGCCTTTGAGGACGATGGTTCCGGTGTGCGCGATAGCAACTTCGCATTCAGAAATCGCGCCTTCTATCGTGTTCAACTCCTCAGTTGTTGTGCTGGATTCGTGACGCCATGAAAACCCTGCCGGCAGGAACTCCTGCGGAAAGCTTTCGGCCACGATGGTAGACTTCTGATTCCGCGACCGCAGTACTTCGGCGATCGTAGCCGCGACTTCGTCTGCGTTCGTCTCGAAAACATGTGCGTCGTACTCGTGCAGGCGCTCGACGAATGTTTTGAGGATCGCTGCGCGGGCCATACTGGCTGATTGCTGATAGGCTCGTTCGATTGCCTGATAGTCGGCTGCGCGTGTGGTCGTGTTTACTGTGTTGTTGGTAGCACGGATGCGGCCGAGAATGGTTTCGCGTGCGGTTGTTGTTTCAGGCATGCACGCTCTCCTTCTTCGCAGATGACTTTTCGCGTTCTCGCCACCAGTTGCGGAAGGACTGCTTTGGCAATGGACGAAGATCGCGAACGGCGGTCCAGTTACCGAGCATACCGGGAAGATGCTTGACCCATCCCTGCGAGACAAAAGGCCACTGACCGATCTGACCAAGGCGCTGCGCGGCTTCAAACCGACGACTACTCAAAAAGATACCTGCCATAGCTTTCATGCCAATGGCCTCGAGGGTGGCTCCGGTTTGTTGCTCGCGTACCACGCGTCCGCGGAGATGGATGAGAACCTCGGGAATATTGATTTTGACAGGACAGACTTCGTAGCAGGCTCCGCACAGCGACGACGCGTAGGGGAGAGATTGCGAGTGCTGCATGTCGAAGAGCTGAGGCGTGAGTATTGCCCCGATGGGGCCCGCGTAAATGGAGCCGTAGGCGTGGCCTCCTGTTTGGCGATAGACCGGGCAGGTGTTGAGACAGGCGCCGCAGCGGATGCAGTGCAGCGTTTGCCGCGATTCGGGGTCGGCGAGGATGCGTGTCCGACCATTGTCTAACAAGACAACGTGGAAGTGCTGTGGGCCGTCATTCTTGTGCACGCCGGTCCAGAGAGAGTTATAGGGGTTCATGCGCTCGCCGGTTGCAGAGCGCGGCAGGAGTTGCAGAAAGACTTCGAGGTCGCGGAAAGATGGAATGACCTTTTCGATGCCGGCAACGGTGATTAGCACGTCCGGCAGAGTGAGGCACATACGGCCATTGCCTTCCGATTCGACAACGCAGACTCCACCGGTATCGGCGAGAAGATAGTTGGCCCCACTGACACCGATCTTGATCTTTAGAAATTTTTCACGCAGATAGTGACGTGCCGCATTGGTCAAGTCTTCGGGCTTATCTCCCAACTCCGCGAGGCCCATGGCCTGCATGAAGATTTCGCGCACCTGCTGACGGTTTTTATGCAGGGCAGGCACAACGATATGCGAAGGTTTGTCGTGTCCGAGCTGGATGATCATGTCTGCGAGATCGGTTTCGTGCGGATGGACACCGTTCGCTTCGAATGCCTTGTTGAGGCCGATCTCGTCAGAAGTCATCGTCTTGACCTTAATGACTTCTTTGCCTCCGTGTTGCTTCACAAGATCGACAATGATGCGATTGGCCTCGTCCGCGTCGGCGGCCCAATGGACGTGGCCGCCAGCAGCGATGCAGGCCGCTTCAAACTGGAGCAGATAGTGATCGAGATGCTGAAGTGTGTGCTCTTTGATTGCGCTGGCCGCAGAGCGCAGCTGCTGCCAGTCGTGCTGTTCGCCGACGACGATAGCCCGCTTGTTGGTGATGACATCCGTAGCATGGCGAACATTTTTGCGAAGCTGTGTATCGTCGAGCAGCACGAAAGCCGCTTTCTGAAAAGATGGCGCTTCGGCAGCCTCTCCTACGCGAATGGTCATCGGTGGGCCTCGTCTTCTGTCGATGCAAGAATTTGGGCGAGGTGCACGGTCTTAATGCCGGTACGCTGACGGTGGAGTCCGCCGAAGATGTGCATGAGGCAGGAGTTGTCGACAGCGGTGCAGACTTCGGCACGGGTGTTTTCCACGCAGCGGAGCTTGTCGGTGAGCATGGCGGCGGAGACGTCGCCGTTCTTGACGGCGAAGGTGCCACCGAAGCCGCAGCATTGGTCGATGTTTTGTAATTCCACAAGATCGATGCCGCGCACATTTCGTAACAGCCGCAACGGCAAATCATTGAGATGCAGGCTGCGCAGTGAGTGACAGCTGGCGTGGTAGGTGACGCGACGCGGGTAGTAGGCGCCGACGTCCTCTACGCCTAGTTTTTTTACCAGAAGCTCTGCTAGTTCATAGACACGCGGCAGGAGATCCTCGACGGCGCGAATCAGCTCGGTATCGCCGCTGGCCTCGGCCATCTTCGGGTAGTGGTCGCGGATCATCGCCACGCAGGATGAAGACGGGATGCAGACGACTTCGGCATCCTTGAATATCTCGACGAAGCGGCCCAGCAAGGGCTGAGCTTCGATCTGGTAGCCGGTGTTGTAGTGCATCTGGCCGCAGCAGGTCTGTTCGAATGGGAATTCGACCTGATGGCCTAACCTCTCCAGTAATTGCACAACACTTTTTCCTGTCTCCGGGAAGAGCGTGTCGTTATAGCAGGTGATAAACAGCGAAATCCGCACTACTATTTCCTCGTTTTTGCTTTGTTCTGGGTACAGCCTCGATCGGAGGTTTTTGGAAAATACCATTTCTGAAATAAATTAAGAAAATCGGTTTACTAATTCGTATGCATGAGTACACTGGTGCGGGAAGTCCATTCAAATCTATGAAAATGCGCCTGACTTTTGTTTGTGTTATCTTGCTCTTCGCTCTCGCCGTTCTGGCATCCGCAACGAATGGTTTCTGCCAGTCTACTCCAGAGAAGCCCGTTTATCTTGACCCATCTCAGCCAACGGAACGACGGGTTGCCGATCTGGTTTCGAAGATGACGCTCGAGGAAAAAGTGTCGCAGATGCAGAACCATGCTGTGGCTATTCCGCGACTCAATGTTCCGGAATACGACTGGTGGAGCGAGGCGCTGCACGGGGTGGCGCGGGCCGGATATGCCACCGTCTTTCCGCAGGCGATTGGGCTGGCGGCGACGTGGGACACCGAGCTGGAACACAAGGTTGCTGACACGATTTCAACTGAAGCGCGAGCCAAGTTCAACCAGGCGCAGGCTGAGGGGGATCACAGCATCTATCGTGGGTTGGATTTCTGGTCGCCTAATATCAATATCTTTCGCGATCCGCGCTGGGGACGCGGACAGGAGACGTACGGCGAAGACCCGTACCTGACGGGACAGATGGGCGTGGCGTTCATCAAGGGGCTGCAGGGAGACGATCCGAAAATCTACAAAACGATTGCCACAGCGAAGCATTATGCCGTGCACAGCGGACCCGAGTCGACGCGGCATAGCGCCGATATCGATCCCTCCGCCCACGACGTGGAAGACACGTACCTGCCGGCGTTTCGCGCGGCGATGGTAGATGCCAAAGCCGATTCCATCATGTGTGCGTACAACAGCGTGAACGGATCGCCAGCGTGCGCAAACCAGGGCCTGCTGGTGAAAACGCTACGACAGAACTGGAAATTCAATGGGTATGTGGTTTCCGATTGCGGCGCAATCAGTGATTTCTATAGTGACAATGGACATCACTTTTCGCCTGACGCCGCGCACGCTTCCGCCGTTGCAGTAAAGGCAGGCGATGACCTGAGCTGCGGCAAGGAATATGCGGCGCTCGTGGACGCGGTACATCAAGGACTCATCGATGAAGCGTCGATCAATCAGGCAGTGACACGGTTGTTTACCGCTCGGTTTAAGCTTGGGCTTTTCGATCCACAGGGATCGAATGTGTATTCGCAGATTCTTCCAAGCGAAAATGCCACGCCTGCTCATGCAGAGCTTGCGCTGCAGGCGGCGCATGAGGCGATTGTGTTGTTAAAGAACCAAGGCAACATTCTACCGCTGCAGAGCTCGGTGAAAACCATTGCGGTGATTGGACCAAATGCGGATGCCCTGGATGTTCTGGAAGGGAATTACAACGGCGCCCCCCTGCATCCAGTGACTCCATTGGCAGGGCTACAAGCCAAATTTGCCGACAAGGGATCAAAGGTGCTCTTTGCTCAAGGCGCTCCACTCGTAGCAGAGTTGCCGGTGGTTGTGCCGAGTAGCGTATTGCTGGATAAAGACGGGCATGCGGGTGGACTGACAGCGGAATACTTTGCGAATGGCGACTATCGTGGCAATCCGATAACACAACGCGACGCGCGAATTGATTTTGACTGGAATCGCGTGGTGCCTGTTCCAGTACGGGGCGCGAAAAGCTTCAGCGTGCGATGGAGTGGAAGTTTCCAGCCGCTTGCGCCTGGCGACTTTTCATTTACCATCGAACACGCGCGTTGTGAGCCACATTGCGGTTCTACTTATGCGTTTCGTGTCTCCTTCGACGGCAAGGAAGTTGCGAGCGGCTCGAGCAACGATACGAACGATCAAGGGCATCCGTTGACGTTTACGGTTCACTTCGACGATGCGAAGCCGCATCCCTTCAAGATGGAATATTCGCGCTCTGGCGCGGATTATGGCGCTGGCGTGACGCTCAAGTGGAAGCCCGACATAGAGCAATTGCGTCAACAGGCCATCCAGGCGGCCAACCAGGCGGATGCAGTTGTCGCATTCGTTGGCTTGTCGCCAGGCCTGGAAGGTGAGGAGATGCCAGTACACGTTCCAGGCTTCGCCGGCGGCGACCGCACGGACATTGCGCTGCCCGCTGTGCAGCGTGATCTGCTGAGTTCGCTTGCTGCGACGGGCAAACCACTGATCGTGGTTCTGCTCAACGGCAGCGCCCTTGCGGTGGATTGGGCGCAACAGCATGCAGCAGCAATTCTGGAAGCGTGGTATCCCGGACAAGCCGGTGGTACAGCGATTGCTGATGTGCTGGCCGGGACGGCGAATCCAGCTGGGCGATTGCCCGTGACGTTCTATCAGTCTGTTGAGCAGCTGCCTGCATTTGATAACTACGCGATGGAAGGCCGGACGTATCGCTATTTCCGCCAGAAGCCGTTGTATGGTTTTGGATATGGTTTGAGCTATTCAAAATTCGCTTACAAGAACCTGCGTTTGTCCGCGCAGAAGCTGAACGCTGGTGTGCCTCTCCATGTCACAGTCGATGTGGAAAATACGAGTGCCATCGCCGGCGATGAAGTAGCTGAGCTTTACATTACGCCGCCAGCTGCGCCAGGTAGTCCGAACCACTGGCTGGCCGGGTTCAAGCGTGTGCGCCTGGATCCACATCAAGTAGGGCATGTGGCATTTGATATAGATGCGCGTGGGTTGAGCCTGGTCGATGTGCAGGGTCTGCGTGCGGTTACAGCTGGCGAGTACAAGGTCTTTGTCGGAGGTGCGCAGCCCGGCGAGACCGATTCCGGGCTGGAGCAGAAGTTGACGATTGTGGGAATGCAGAAGGTTGAAGAAGCCGTTGCAATCTCAGGGCAGTCTCCGATCCGAAAATAACTGAAACTCGCGGATGTGCGCCTCAGCGCTGGTGGAAAGCAGGTTGAGGCGCACACGCTGTGCGGTGACGGGCGGGAAAATATCGATCTTCTTGTGGCCGATTGCCTGAGCCTCTACGATGCGCTGCCATGCGCCGTCTTTGTAGATTTCGATTGCGTATTTCTGGATGTGCTGGCCATCGTTGAGCCACTCCATGGTGAGAGCGCGGTCGAAGGTGACAGGTTTAGGAAATGTAACTTCCACGGTTGCATGATGAGAGCCTGCAGATGCGGACCAAAAAGTGTCGGGATCATTATCTAAAGCTGCAAACTCATCGGAAGATGCTGGCTTCGCGTGCTCATCCACGATAAGGTTGTGACTGTAGAGTTCATGGATGGCGTCGCCAAACTCCTTAAGACGCTTTACATCAGCTTCGGGCAGACGTCCGGTATTGTCCGGGGCAATGCCGAGCATCAGTTGGCCTCCATGTCCGACGGTGTTGTTATAGACATTCACCAGTTCATTCACGCTCTTTAAAGAACTTTCATCATTCGGATGCCAAAACCAGTGCAGCTTATGTAGGGGTGTATCGGCTTCAATGGGGCGCCAACGCAGATATCCGGCGCGATCGATGACGTTCCAGTTTTCATACGAGATGGCACCGCTTTCTGTGCCTACCCAACGCAGGTCTGCGTATTTAAACAGCGCTACATCGGCAAAGACCATGGTGTTGGGTTGGTAGGTGCGCAGCTCGTTGATAATGCTTTTAAAGTCATATTTGCGGCCTGCGCTACCTGCTCCATCGAGCCAGAATTCAGTCAGATTGCCGTAGCTGGTTGCCAACTCATCGAGTTGCTTCAAGTAATACTCATCGTAGGCTTTGGGGTCTTTGTACTTGGGTTCGTGACGGTCCCAAGGCGAGAGATAGACGCCGAACTTCAATCCATTGGCATGAGCGGAATCTGATGCCATGCGGACGAGGTCGCCTTTGCCATTCATCCAAGGGCTGCTTTTTACACCGTAATTAGTTTGTTCGCTGGGCCAGAGTGTAAATCCGTCATGATGCTTGGCGACGAGCACGACATATTTTGCACCGGCGGCCTTAACGGCCTTCATCCACTGATCAGTATTGACATTTGAAGGATTGAAGACTTTGGGATCGGCAGCGCCGTCGCCCCATTCTCGATCGAGAAAAGTGTTGGTGCCGAAATGGATGATGACGCCAATTTCAAGATCCTGCCATGCGGTTTGCTGTGGGCTTGGCTTGAGGTCGACCGCGTTTTGCGCGTGAGCGGGGAGAGTGACGATTCCAAGTGAGAGCAGAACAGTCGCCACCTGACAATACATGGACTTCTTCAAAATGAACTTCTCCGGGTGTGCATGGATGAATTCCCGAATTCAGTATGCAGAAGAATATGCGCAAAATGCTATCGTTTTGCGATTTTGAGAGGATGTAGCAGGGCGTGTTGGACACCGCTGGTAGATGCCAGATGTTTCTCCTGAGATTGCGCGCCGATCCGGAGATGTACGGCCTGATAGCAGAACTGTACGCCAATCATCAATAACCACGCGGTCAAAACTAATCGCAGCTTCTGATTCGGAAGGCGCGGTGCGACTGCGCTCCCTGCTATCGCTCCGAGTAGCCCGCCAGCGAGAAGCTTCACGAGCAGCGTTGTATCGAGATTCTGGCTGAGCAGATGCAGGCCTCCTCCAACGAGCGAGAGGCAAAGCCCGAAGGCAAGGTCCGTCCCCACAATTTGCGTTGCACTGAGTGTAGTCAGGCCAAGCAATGCAATGGTTCCCAGTGCGCCCGCGCCGGAGGATGAAAATCCAACCTCTGCGCCGATGGGCAACATGAGCACTGCGAGCCATTTGGGATGATTGCGGTTTGCTTGGGGAGTGTGGTGCCTGCGAAACGTCCGATAGAGGTGCCAACCGGAGCTGATGACGATAATGCTTCCGAGCGCTGCGTAGAGAATGCTTTCGTGTCCATGTTGGACGACGCGACGGAAGAGCCATACCCCGATCAATACGCCAGGCAGGCCTCCAAGGAGCATGAAACCAACGGCGCGATAGGCGACTTGTTTCCGCCACATCTGGATGGGAACAACGATGAGCTTCACGATTGCGGAGTAGACGAGAGCTGTTCCAACGGCAAGCGCAAGCGGCACATGCAGAAAGAGCACCAGAATCGGCGCAGTGATGGTGCCTGCGCCAACCCCAGTGACTGCAATCGCGAACGCTATGAGAAAGCCAATGGCCAGTTCCATGAACCTATCCTGACTTGCTACTCCGATTGAATGTGGATGCCGCATTCCTGCTTGCGGCCAGACCAGCGGCCCGATCGTGGATCGTTTGCGTCGGAAGGCAGGCTGGTACAAGGTTCGCAGCCGATGCTTGAGTAGCCCTTGTCATAGAGCGGCAGCAATGGAATGCCGTGCTCCTGCGCGTAATACCAGACGTCGCGGGTCGTCCAGTCAGTAAGCGGGCTGATTTTCAGGAGTTGCTTGCCACTGGGTAATGTGAAGTTGTCGAGTGCCTGCAGCTGCGCGCGGCTTTTTGCCTGCTCACGGCGCAGGCCCGTGAACCATGTGTCATAGTGTGCCAGCGCTTCAAAGAGCGGGACGACTTTACGCAGCTTGCAGCATTGATCCGGAGCGCTCTGATGCAGAATGCCAAACTGCGCTTCCTGCTCCGGGACAGTCTGGCGCGGCGTGAGATTGATGAGATTCAGCTTCCAACCGGCCGTCATTTGGTCGCGATAGACGTAAGTTTCCGCGAAGTGATAGCCCGTATCGAGGAAGAGCACAGGCACATCGGGATGAATGGCACGGACCATGTGAAGGACAATCATGTCCTCTGCCTGAAAGCTGCAGGTAACGCATTCAGTCGGCGCACCTTTTACGTTTGCCGTGACGAGTGAGTGAGCGGCTGCGATTTTTTCATCTAACCCGGGTACTATGCCGATGCTGCTTTCAAAACTCACGGTCATCGCGATCTTCTCCCTTCGTTACGCGCAGGCCTCTGAGACGCTTCAATTCCTGTGAGATTGCTTCGGCATCTGCATCCGGTAAGAGTGGTTGCGTTGAGAAGTCACCGCCATTTTCTGTGAGCATTACGATCTCTGCTTGTGCTTTGTTTGGTGCGTGGACCAGTACAATCAATCCGGGATGGAGGAGTGTGCGCCATACTTCCGGATTTTGGATGCGGGTAGTGATTACATCTTCGCCGGCTGAGGTTAACTCAGCTTCGAGAGCCTGGATGAGATTTGCCTGCGGTAGTAGAAGGATGACTCCCAGTTTCGGTGAAGTGCTTGTCGCAATATCACGAGCTACTGCAATGCGGCGGACCATACCGGCACCCACCGTGGCATTGTTTGCTGGATCGATGAGGATGAAGCTGCCAGTGATTCGATTGTCGCGATAGCGGTCCACCATAAGCGGAAGGCTGGTCTTTATGCTGACTTCGCCCATTTCGTTCAGATTGAGCGAGTGAGCGGCATGCGTGTTCAGCGTTTCTATATCCAGGCGATGAAGAACTCGCAGATGCGCCTTCACCGTTTGCGATGTATGTTTCAGAAGATAGGTCTTTTCCGCTGAAAATGGATCAGCGTGCAGCCACACAAGCGATGCTTCAAAGCTGGCCGTGCTGAGCGGCGCATTTTGCTGATGTGCGATCAGATCACCGCGACTGATATCTACTTCATCTTCAAGCGTCAGCGTGACTGATTGCGGAGCAAATGCGGTTTGCAATTCTCCATCGAAGGTATGGATCGACTTTACACGGCTGGTTCGACCAGAAGGCAGCGCAACAATCGCATCGCCCGGTTTCACGGTTCCAGCGGCGATTTGACCAGCGAAGCCGCGAAAATCCTGATCGGGGCGAATGACGCGCTGCACCGGAAAGCGGAATGGAGCGTGCTGAATCTGACCGCCTACCGAAACCGATTCAAGATGTTCCAGCAACGTGGGACCGAAGTACCACGGGGTACGCTTGCTCGGTGTGACGACGTTATCCCCTTCAAGAGCGCTGATTGGAATGCAGAGCAGGTCGGGAATTTCGAGGCGTTCTGCGAGTGCTGACAGATCGCGCTGATGCTGTGTAAAGACCCCTTCAGAAAAATCGACGAGATCCATTTTGTTGATGGCCGCGACGACGTGACGGATCCCAAGCAAAGAGGAGATAAAAGCATGCCGCCGCGATTGCGTGAGAATGCCTTTTCGCGCATCGACCAGAACGATGGCCAGGTCTGCCGTGGACGCGCCAGTGACCATGTTACGCGTGTACTGTTCGTGGCCAGGCGTGTCGGCGATGATGAACTTCCGCTTTGCTGTTGCGAAGAAGCGGTAGGCCACATCAATGGTAATGCCCTGTTCGCGTTCAGCACGTAAACCATCGGTGAGTTGCGCAAAGTCGATGACAGCGCCACTACCAGTATGGCTGCGAGTGACGGCCTTGATCTGGTCTTCGTAGACGCTGCGCGAATCGTAAAGCAAGCGGCCGATGAGTGTGGATTTTCCATCATCGACGCTTCCGGCGGTGGTAAAACGCAGCAGATCTTTCTGTTGCTCAGCGGCAAGGAAGTCTTCGATCGCGAATGGCTCGGGAGTTTCGAGCATATCGTCAAGCACTTGTGATTCCTGCTGCATCAAAAATAGCCCTCGCGCTTCTTGATTTCCATAGAGCCATCCTGATCATGATCGATGATGCGATTGGCGCGCTCAGAAGACCGGAACGATATCAACTCAGCGATGATCTTCGGCACCGTGTCCGCATCGGAGCGGATCGCTCCGGTGCATGGGCTGCAGCCGAGGGAGCGCAGCCGGCAACGTACCCATTGCTCTTCACCCGGCAAGCCTTTCACGAACGGCTGCTCGACGGGGATCAAGCTGTCGCCGCGTACGAGCATGCGACGTTCTTTTGCAAAATAGAGCGGTACGATCGGGATATTTTCCAAATGGATGTAGTGCCAGATATCCAGCTCTGTCCAGTTCGAGAGCGGGAAGACACGAATGCTCTCACCAGGACCAATACGACCGTTGTAGAGATTCCACAGTTCGGGGCGCTGATTCTTTGGGTCCCATTGTCCCGCATTATCGCGAAAGGAGAAGATGCGCTCTTTTGCGCGCGAGCGTTCTTCATCGCGACGCGCTCCGCCAAATGCCGCATCGAAACCATGCGAGCGTAGTCCATCGAGCAGGGCCTGCGTCTTCAGCAATCCGCAGCAACGCTGCGTACCCAGAGCTACCGGGTTTGCGCCGTTTGCCAGCGCTTCTTCATTGCGCCAGACGAGCAGGTTGAGTCCGAGTTCGCGCGTATAAGCGTCGCGGAAGTCGAGCATCTCGCGAAATTTGTACCCTGTGTCGACATGAAGCAGTGGGAAGGGGATTGGTCCTGGATGAAATGCTTTTTGCGCGAGCCGCAGCATCACCGACGAGTCTTTGCCGATGGAATAGAGCATCACCGGCTTCTGAAATTCGGACGCCACTTCACGAATAATGTGGATGCTCTCCGCTTCGAGCATTTGCAGGTGCGTGAGCGGCGCTAGATCTGCACTGGCATCGCGAGGCGGATTGTAGATGGCAGCAGCCATTGGCTATATTTCCCTGTTGATTTCTGAAAATTGAGGCGGGAAATAGAAAACCCACACTCAGGATGTCTGGCCGTGGGTTGATTCCTACTTAAGCTGACTGGATAGAGAGATCAGTAAATCTATCGACAGTGCTTACACCCTCGCCGACACGCGTTGCTGTTGCAACAACAGCGACACTCGAATCGACAGGCGAAGGTGCAAAGCATAGAAGCCATGTGTTATTCAGGATGTCGCATCCGGAGGCATATGTCAAACTCCGGAGTTGACCGGTGGAAGATTAGCTCTTACACTACAGGGACAATGAATCGCGTTTGTAGAATTGCATGTTGTCGTTGTTGCGCAGGTAACTGTTGCGCCCGCACGTGCATGCACGCGAACTAGCTTCCAGCATAAGCTTTCTTCCATTGCAGCCGCCGGGTTCCACCGAGCGGCTTTTCATTTTCCAGGCGAATCATGCATCGCAGATCTCTTCAATTCGAGTTCCTTCCAGTCCCCATCACGTTGCGTCTGTGTTGTTGTTAGTCCTTTCGCCTTCCTGATTTCTTTAACTTCACGATTTATTCAATCATTGCAAGGAGTTGTTTATGGAACGCGGACGTACACGCGTTAGTGTTTTCTACCTCTATGTGCTGGCAGCCATGTTTGCCCGCATTTTGGCTTCGCCAGTGCATGCCCAGGTTGTGGGAGCGTCCATTACCGGCACAGTGCGCGACGCTTCAGGAGCGGGCGTTCCACAGGCAGCGATCACAGTACGGAATCTTGAAACGGGCGCTGAGCGCAAAGTGGGGAGCGATGGCGAGGGCCATTATGCGGCGCCATCGGTCCCGGTAGGCCGTTATGAAGTCATTGCCCAGAAAGAAGGCTTCAGTACACAGGCGCGCGGTGGCATCGACCTTGTGATTGGCCAGAGTACGGTTGTCGATCTCTCGCTTGCAGTGGGCGAGGTGCATGAGCAGGTTGCCGTCACCGATACGCCGCAGACGTTGAATACGACAACGCAGCAAATCTCAGGTTTGGTGAGCGAGCGGCAGGTGAAAGAGCTTCCGTTGAATGGCCGTAGTTTCGACGAGTTGATTACGCTTAATCCCGCGGTGGTGAACTACACCGGGCAGCGATCAGGCTCGATCGGAACGTCGAACTCTTCGCCGGGGAATATGTTTGCTGTGGCAGGACACCGTCCACAAGACAATCTTTTCCTGTTGAATGGCATTGAGTACACGGGAGCATCCGAGATCAACGTGACACCAGGCGGCGTAAGCGGACAGCTGCTTGGAGTGGATGCTGTTCGCGAGTTCAACGTCGTATCGGACACCTATGGCGCGGAATATGGCAAACGCACGGGCGCCCAGGTAAGCATTGTCACCGCATCAGGCACAAATCAATTGCATGGCAGCGCATTTGAGTTCATTCGCAACAGCGCACTTGACGCCCGCAATTACTTTGACCAGAGCGACATTCCGATCTTCCAGCGCAATCAGTTCGGCGGCTCGCTTGGCGGACCAATTGTTAAGAATAAATTGCTGCTGTTTGGGAACTATGAGGGATTCCGGCAGAATCTTGGACTATCAAACGTAACACTCGTTCCCGATAATGCGGCCCGCGCGCAAGCCGTGCCCAGCGTCCAACCATTACTCGCTTTGTGGCCAGTAGAAAATGGTCCGGAGTTGGGCGGTGGGATCGCCGAGGCGTTCAATCACCCACTGCAGCGGATTCGTGAAGATTTTGGAACGACGCGGCTGGATGACAATATCTCGGCAAAAGATTCTGCGTTTGCTGTCTACACCATCGACGACAGCGCAGCAAATACGCCGACAATTAATCCTCTAAGCACCGTGAATACGAGCTTGCGCGAACAGGTACTGAGCGTGCAGGAGCAGCATATTATCTCATCGAATATCCTGAACACCTTTCGTTTCGGCTTTTCGCGTGGCGGTTACTTCTTCACCGGAGAAACACCGGTCGATCTTCCCGGATGGGTTGCGGGCAAACCCATCGGTGCTCTCGTAATTGGCGGAGGCACCGCGCTCAACGGCGCATCGCAGATCAGCCTTGCCGGTACAAACGCAGGCAGCAATCTACGCGCGGCGCGTAATCTTTTTACATTTGATGATCACGTCTACATTTCTCACGGAAGGAATCAGCTGGAAGCAGGAGCCTGGCTGCAGAGACTTCAATCGAACAGCAATCTTGCGCAGTATCAGTATGGGCAAGCGTCTTTCGGAAGCCTGAGCGCGTTTTTGCAAGGAACCGTTACGACGTTTACCGTTGTTCCTTCGCCTACTGAGCTCGGCTGGCGTTCTCTGGAAGGCGCGGGTTTTGTGCAAGACACGCTGCGATTGCGGCCAAATCTTGAATTGCGGCTCGGCTTTCGTTTTGAGTCAACAAATGGTTGGAATGAGGCGCAGGATCGAGCCTCCAACTATGTTTTTGATGCGAACGGTGCGCTCGAGACGCAGCCGCATATTGGCTCGTCAGCATTTACAGACAACCGCGCTAAATTTTTGCCGGAGCCACGCATTGGTATTGCGTGGACTCCCTCGCAGAACGGTGGCACAGTGGTGCATGCGGGCTTCGGCATCTATCGCGCGCTTCTCGATAGCCTTGATTATCGGCTCGATCAGAATGCTCCATTCAACACCACGCAGAGCATTAAAAACGTTTCCATTTCCAATTTAAATTTCATTCCCGGTGCACCCGCCCCCGCAGGAAGCCTGGTTTCTCCGAGCGGCATCCAGCCGGATGCGAATACGCCAACACTGCTCTCATGGTCACTGAACATCGAACAGCAGATTGCACATGGCACGTCACTTACGCTCGGCTACATCGGGTCGCATGGCTATCATCAAATCCTCTCTGAGGATGTGAATGAGCCCATTCCGACCATCTGCCCTGCGTCCCCATGCCCGTCTGCCTTGGCGGATGGGACTGTTTACTATCCCAAAGGCGCACCGTATGCGAATCCGAAATTGGCCAATAGTACGACATGGATTTCAGAAGGGGTGAGCTCTTACAACGGATTGATTGTGGATGTGAACCGGCGCTTCAACAACGGGCTACAATTTCGAGGCGTCTACACCTTCTCAAAGAATCTTGACAACGGGACGGCGTGGAACAGCAGCGTAGGCGCGAATGCTCCGGGGTTTGTGATGTACCCTGCGGAGCCGCAACTCGACTACGGCCCCGCAAACACAGATGTGCGCCATCTGGCGGTACTCAACGGAACGTATGAGCTGCCTTTCGGCAATGGCAAGCCTTGGCTTAGCGGTCTGTCTTCATGGGGCGAACGGGCTGTAAGCGGTTGGAGTACAAGCGCTATCGTTAATCTGCAGTCAGGGCTGCCGTTTACTCCACAACTTGGCTTTAATCCTTCGAATAACGGAGACAGTAGAAACCCCGTGCGGCCTTCCGTGAATCCTGATTTTCGGGGCAAGGTAATTGAAGGAGGGCCGGCGCAGTATTTCAATCCGGAAGCGTTCATCGTTCCGGTTTCCGGAACCTATGGCAACATAGGGCGCAACATACTGAACGGGCCAGGGCTTTCAGAGCTTGATCTTTCATTGCGCAAAAATACAGCGATCTCTGAGCGGGTGAACCTGCAATTTCGCAGTGAATTTTTCAATATCTTGAACCACACAAACTTCGGCACTCCAAATACGGTGGTCTACTCGTCGGCATCAGCGACTCCCTCACCTACAGCGGGCGTCATCACCACAACGGCTACGACTTCGCGGCAGATCCAATTTGGGCTGAAGTTGTTGTTTTAGGAATATTGCGACATTCTGCGGCAGCAGTGGAGGCTTTATTGGCCCGTTGCTGCCCACAAATCATACAGCGATGATCGCGCGTTTGACCCGCCCCCCCAACGATTGTTAATATCAGATTGCGGGGTGGAGCAGCCTGGTAGCTCGTTGGGCTCATAACCCAAAGGTCGCTGGTTCAAATCCAGCCCCCGCAACCAATTAGAATCAACAATTTAGGCGGCTTCCAAGTTTGCAGCTTGAGAGTCGTCAGCAGTTAAGCAGCAGTTACAGTCAGTCTTCAAAGATGCGACTGCCGTCTGAATCTTGCTTCTGCCCGTCTACCTGCCGCAATGTTTCTGGCAAAGTCAGGTTTCCCTCCATACACGTCGAGCGTGAAGTTGCCCGTCAACGCGTGCCCAATTCTTTCCTGAATCGTCTTGAGCGGAACGTGCAAAGCATCCATGAGTGACACGTTGAAGTGCCTAAACGCATGGAAACCAGCTTGCTCAATCCCAAGAGGAGTCGCTGACAATGTTTTATCAAGGGAGCCAGCCTTGCCAAAGAACTTTCGCCGTTTGAGAGTAGGGGTGACAGTAATCAAGCTGCTGGCTTCCTCCCACGTTTGTTGACTGTGTTGATGCTGCCGCGTCTGAGTTTTCGTCTGTAATGCTTCTCGCAGTAGAACTGTCGATTGCCACGCGAGTTGGTGCAGTCTTTACCGCACAACGTTTGTATGAGTTGTTATTTGTCATAATTTGTTCTCCAAAAAGAAAGGGCCAACCTCTCGAAAGAGATCAGCCCCTCTGTGTGTTATTAAAAGTCAGATTTGCAGATTCGGCGAGTTGCCAGTTTTGAAGCTGGGCGCAGCTTTGCCGCTCGGCTTACCTGATCGTGAACTTGGTCGGCTATTCTAAACAACCAATAGTTCTCGTGATCGTCCCCAACAGCGATATGCGCCGACAGCGAGCGTAAATCTCTCGGTATAGTTCGCTGCCATCAGCTTCCGCGAGGGCCTTTTCGTATGCTTCAACATAGACGCGAACCTTGGATAATTCATTCATTGCCATCATTAATCTCCTCAAATTGAAGAAAGGCGCACAGAATGCGCCTCTCGATCGATCAGTTATTCAGTTCTCAGCTTGCAGCCAGAACCAGATTTTTCAGCGATCCAGCCACACCACCGCTGGACAGCAAGACGATGCTCGACCACAGCAGCGGCGACGAGCGCATCAGGCAGGAAACGCTCCGTGATCAGGTGTACGTATGTGCCACCGTCAAGGTAGTTAAGACCACGCTTCGCGTCGCCCGCTACTGCGACAACCTGACCCGCAGTCGGAGCCGCCGAGTTGAACACAGGAAGTGCGTTGTTCAGCGCAATCTTCACACCCCCAATGGCGACGAGATCGCCCTGCTGATCGTACGAGAACTCAGCGCGACCGGATCCATCCTTCAATCCTTGGAGATACAGCTTCAGAGTCGGGTGAATGTATATGCGAGCGTACGGATTATTCGGATCAAGGTATCGCCCTCGCTGGAAAAGGACACTAACCAAAACCAGCAAGGACGAATCTTTATGGATGCGAGCAGACAGCGTTCCGAGAACCCAATCCAGACTCCAGACATCGACGAAGTGTGTCTGGTAATCGAAACGCTGTGCTCAGCGCGAATCGCAGGTCGGCACTTTCCGAGGAGAGGAAGTGGGTAACCCTTGCAAGGTATCGGCGGTCACGCCTGCCTCTCGAAGATACGCCAACAGGCCATAGCGTACTCCAGCATCTCGGAGACGTCTTCACTCAGTTTGCGCAGTTCGCCGCAGCAATGGGAGCAGCTGTCTTGTTGAGGTAAATGCGTGTGCACTTCGCGCGGCAGGTGCTCGGGCAACGGTCGCCGCATGGGCTTCATCTTCGCATCTGTGACTGTTGGTGTGGTTCGAGCGTGTAGCGATGACCAGCTTCAGATGTTCGATCTCGCTATCGCGGCTGAGCAGCTTCTCCTGCTGCGTACTCAGTTCACTCTGCTGCGCTACGATCAGAGCGTACCCATCCGGCCAAGCACGCGGTTGACAGCGGCTGCATGCTGCAGGCAGGCTACTTTGCTGGATGGGTGGCGTAGGTGGCGGCCGTAAGTTCGACGAGTGTCTGTATGGAAAGGTTGCGAAGATCGGGCAGGGTGTTGGCGAGGTAGTTGCGGATGGGCATGTCGAGCCGGCGGCAGGTCACGACGACCGAGAAGATGACTCCGATACTTGGATATTTGCGGATGAGTTGTAGTTCAACCGCGAGACCAACGATCCCAGCCTCTACAATGGCAACGTCGCAATACTTATCATTCCCTATCGTCACAAGTCTTCTCTACGCGTCTACGTTGCAGCCACCTCTACCTGCGCGCGAGCCTGAAGGTAATCAGTTAAGCCCTGGCGCCAGTCGGTGAATACGTTCAATCGGGCAGCCTTAAGAGCGCCATTTTCCAAAACGGAGTACTTGGGGCGCTGTACCTTTGCCGGAAACTCTCCGGGATCCGCCTTCTCCAGACGGACAGTTGTTCCAGTGGCACGAAAAATCTCGCAAGCAAACTCGTACCATGAACAGCTACCCTCCGCCGTGCCGTGATAGAGCCCATAATTCTTCGCCCGACTGAGCGCTACCAGCTGCTGTGCGATCTGTACAGTAGACGTCGGCGTCACGAATTCATCGTCGACAACGCGTAGCTTGTCGCGTTCGCGAGATAGTTTCAACATCAATTCGACAAAATTGAGTCCGCCCTTGGCCCGGCATGGCTGAAGACCGTATATGGCCGAGACACGCAGCACAAAGTGTTTCGGGCACGTTGCGGCAGTGTAGTTCTCCCCAGCGAGCTTGGTAATGCCATAAGCATTCAAGGGAAATGCAACATCGCTCTCTACATACGGAGATTCTTTCTTGCCGTCAAAGACGTAATCCGTACTCATGTATGCGACGGTTGCACCAGCCTGCTTTGCCCAGTCGGCAACATTCCGGGCGCCGACCGCATTGGCGGTAAAGGCCGCCACGGGATCGGCTTCGCATTTCTCTACGTGATGCATCGCGGCCGTATTGACAATGAATTCCGGATTCGCGGCTGACAGAGCCGACTCTACGGAAGGTCCTGACGTCAACTCCACATCAGAGTGCGTGAGGGGCACCACGTCATCGCCATTTTGAATAAAAGCTGCGCACACATCACTTCCGAGTTGGCCATTCGAGCCAAGGACTGCAATTCTCATTTGCTGAGCCCCGCGGGGAGGAGCGACTCTTGCGAAGCAGCTTGGTCTTTCTTCGCGAGTTCCTTAAAGACCTGGATATTGTAGTACCGCGGATCGTCCCAGTTACTGTACTTGTCCATATTCGAGATCAAGCTGCGCACGATCGACCTGACGCTCTGGTGGGGGTGGAAGCTTAAGATCGTGTTTGCACGTTCAATCGAGACCTTATAATTTCTCATATCCTTGATGTGCTTAATGTCGAGCGCAATTTTCCTGCCTAATTCCTCCTCGACCGCAAGCTTTACAAGATCAGCGACCTCGCCAACAGTGTGATTGCCTGATGCAATATTGAAGATACCGCTGAGGGATTCGTTGGCTTCGATGGCTCGCGTGTAGGCCATCGTCGCGTCATCGATGGCAAGGAAAGGTCTCCAGATTGCAGGATCGGTAACGCGAATCACGCTCTCCTGCATGGCGCACTTGAACATGGTGTTGACCAGCAGATCAAAGCGCATACGCGGGCTGTATCCGGAAACCGTACCTTTCCGAAGGGCAATCACCGAAAACTCAGAATTGGCCATCTGCATGACGGCCCCTTCGCCTTGCAGCTTGGAGATACCGTACGGATAGGACGAACTGACGGGACTATCTTCGTCAAACAATTGGTTTTCCGTGTAGCCATACACCGAGCATGAACTTGCATAGATGTAACGCTTGACTTTCGCCTTCTTTGCGATGTAGGCAAGATAAGCCGGCGCAGAGGCATTGAAGACAAAGTTCTTGGCCGGAGAAAAATCGGCCATCGGATCATTCGACAGACCGGCGAGAAAAATGACCTGATCGTAGTCTGACAAGTCTACGACCTCTAGATCGAAGATGTCCTTTTGGAGAATCCCGATGTCACTCGGCAGGCTATTACCAAACCAGAACAAGTCGACGACGTCGATTTTGTAACCTCGATCGAGAAGCTTTGGAATCAGAGCTGAACCGACATAGCCGGCACCGCCGGCGATCAGAATGCGCATTACTTCACCTTTTCATGAACGCTGATTTCTGGTTGATATCCGATGTTGTCGGCGAGAGGTGAAGCCAGCCACTGCTTCAGGGACTGCGCGTTGGCATCTTTATTTGAAACCTGGACATCCTGCAGCGGCCACTCAATCCCAATCTCCGGATCGTTATAAAAGATCCCGGATTCCGCTCCAGAATTGTACATGCCGGTGCACTTGTATTGGACTTCGCAACCATCAGTTAGCGAACAAAATCCGCGCGCAAAACCGTACGGTGCGTACACCTGTTTTTTATTCTCAGCCGAAACCTCAAGCCCGAACCACTGACCGAGCGTTGGCGATCCCTTACGGATGTCAACAGCGACGAGGAAGGCGACCCCGCTTGTTACGCGCATCAGCTTGCTCATCGGCGGGTCCCACTGGAAATGTAAACCACGCAGAACACCCTTGGCAGAGCGAGAGTGATTGTCCTGAACCCACTCTGTAGGCAGTCCAAATTCACGAAAGTTGTCTGCGCGATACGTTTCCATAAAGAAGCCGCGGTCATCACCTAGGACCTTCGGGGCTAGGACAACTACGTCTCCACCAATGTGCGAACCGAGCACTTCCAAGGGCATAGAACTTTGAACTCCTCAAGCTACGATCAGATGTATCTATACGAGAAAGTATACTATCTGAGTATGTTCGTCCGCAGAAGAGTTGGGTGATGTCGGTTCCGACTCTCTTGAAGGAAAATCTAATATTGAGGTTCCATCTTCTGGAATGCTTGCTAATGAGGCCAAGCCATATCAGATATGCAGTTCGATCGTACTTTTTGAGAATGATCCAGCAGAGGTAACCGCAGCCATTCGGAGCGTTCTCGATGCGCCGATGCGAACCGCATGCACCGTCATTGATAATTCTCCCACTTGCTCCTTACGACAGTGTGTTTTGAATGCCGGCGCGCAGTACATCCACTCGGCAGAAAATGTAGGCTTTGGTGCGGCGCACAATATTGCGCTGAGAACACACATCGGAGTTTCAGAGTTCTCGCTTATACAGAACCCTGACGTGGAATTCTCTGCTGACACACTCTCTGCACTCTATGAATTCATGCTTAATAGACCAGAGGTTGGATTGGTCATGCCTGGAATACTCTACCCGGACGGAACCGAGCAGAGACTCTGTAAACGGCTTCCGGGACCGATTGATTTAATTCTTCGGCGTTTTTCGGGCCCGATTGGCCGCGTGCTCTTCCGTGGACAGCTCAAGCGGTATGAACTGGCCCACTTGGATATGGGAATTCCTCGCGAAGTCCCCTGCCTCTCAGGCTGCTTTATGTTCATTCGTTCGGCCGTGCTCCGTGAGATTGGTTGCTTCGACGAGCGGTATTTTATGTATATGGAAGACGTAGACCTCTGTCGAAGGATCGGGGTGAACTATAAAACAGTTTTCTACCCCAATGTATCTGTAACTCACGGGTATCGAAAAGGGTCTTATCGTACCAGCAAGTTAATGAAATATCACATCCAATCGGCTATTCGATATTTCGGAAAGTGGGGATGGCTATGGGATCCCGTTAGAAAGGATTTGAATCATCGAACAGGTCCATTGGTATCATGAAGCGCTTACCGGCGCATATTACGAGATTGGCTAAAGGTCGAATAACTATTTCTGTATTTTGTTCTTCAACCTAGATATTCAATCGATATCTCTTAGAGCCTTCGCAAATAAAGCCAGGTAAGATTCTTCATCAAAGCCCATCGCCAGCGGATCATTTGCATCAACGGGGCGTGCTTCTCCGGCGAATCGTTGCTTCCATGGCGTCGATAGAGCAATAGCGGCTCTCCAATAAAGCCAACTCTGCCTACAAACTGATTTACAAGTCCGATCCATACGTCATGAATCGGAATATCGGCGGGAAGTGGCAAACAGTAGTCCAGTATTGAGCGTCGAAATGCCATCGCGCTTCCCTGGTATTGATTGCGTATAAGATTGCGCAGCGCGCCGCCATGAAACTTTTTAGACCCGAACTTTGGCTCTGAAACGATCCTGCCAGCCGCATCGATGATCACAAGGTCGCTCATCACAACCGTGATATCGGGATGAGCATTGAACATTTCCAGGAATTTCGCCACTTTATCCGCGCGCCAAATGTCGTCATGGTCCGTCAGGAAAATGATCTCCCCCGTGGCCTCTTCCAACGCGCGGCCAAATGATTGGACAACGCCACGATTCTGTTCATTGCGAACAATGCGAATGCGTTCATCGCGAAAGCTTTCAATAATGGCAATCGTGGTGTCCTTCGAAGCGTCGTCGATTATGACAAATTCGTCTTTGTCTCCCAGTTGAGGGAGAATCGATGCGATCTGCTCTTCTATAAAATTTGCACCGTTCCGAACGGCCATGCAAACCGAAATCTTCACGAAACCAGAGAATCTCCTATCGAGGACGGGGCCGCTGCTTCATATAGTAATGAAATCCCTGATGTGCATGAAGAGTCACCAAACTGGATGCTTCGCGTTGTGGATTTCAAGTGGGAGATTAAAAGGTGAGGACCTATACGACACTCAAACCCTGCTTATTATATTACGCGGCTGTGGCTAACGCACAAACATTCAGGAAAGTTCATGGAATTCGTTTGGTAGGCGCCGATTCAAATTCTGATTGGATCTAAAAAATAAAATCCTCTTTAATAAATCCTCAGAGCAGAGGCGGCCCTTGCAATTTGTACCTTGATGTCCGAGAACCCTCTCTATCTCCACTTTATTTATCGGCAGGACCTACCATTTTTCTCGCACCCGGTAGTTATACGCTAACCACAACGCTAACTGAGACAGATGTATCTCCCGGTTTTGCCGTTTATTCGGCGGCTTATGTTAAGCGCCGCTGCATTTCGCTCATCCATTCATGTATTCGCTGCTTTCTGGACAGAAGTATCCGCCGCTTGAGTGCAATCAACGTTAGCTTCCGAATGGCAGCATTCGATCTTTGTTTTCGCAGGCGCCAAAGGCGACCGACTAGCCGGCCCGTTAAAGCCAACCTTTGGATGGCGCTTCCATACAAGTCGCAGAACGCGGACTCCGCCAGCAGGAAATTGCGGAAACGATCCGCCGCAACGGTCTGCCGCTTGGAGATCAGCGACAGGTCGTGCTGAACCTGAATATCTCCAGCGATCCACACTCGCATCCCGCAGCGGTGCAGCTGCCGGTAAACGTAGGAATCCTGATAATCCAGCCAGAAGCGCGGATCAAATCCGCCGATTTGGTCAAGGGCTCGAACACGGAGCAAAGATGCTGAGTTCAATGCGTGGACTTCTCCCTGACCGACACCTGAGAATCTGCGTGGCAGATAACTTGGCCCCCAAGGCCGAATACGGATCGGAGATAACAACCTGTCCGCGTTGGATAACTGCGGGACGATGGCCCCGATTTCCTGCGTTGGTTCTGCACAAATCGCAAGTTCATGCATGCGGGTGAGAAAATTTGGCGGAAGGCAAGTGTCTTGGTCCAGGGTGAGAACCCATGAGAAACCGCCACGACGCGCAAGCTCGAGTGCACAGTTGTATGCGCTCGCAACTCCTTCGTTCCGCTTTGCTGCATGGTAGATAGTATGCTCTGGAAGGTGCGTGCAATCCTGGCCTCCAGGCGTGTTGTCGTACAACAATAGGTGGAGACGGTTTCCCCGGGCTTCAAAATCGGACATTTGTGCAGTTAGAGTCTTGAACGTGTCAGAGTCCGCAGGTAGAGTCCTATACAGGACAATTACAGCGAAGATACTCGCAGGATAATGAGCCGGTTCGTCAGGAACGTTGCTCGAGACGAGATCATAGTGACAGGCAGGCTTCGTATTCATGTGGTCGCAAGATTCTGAACCAAGTTTGTACTTGGACCCACGTTCGACCGTGCCAGTACGCCCAAAGCGACATAGCAAATGATGAAGGCATACAGCCCGATTGGATTGTTCAGAAATGGGTTCGTCGCCGATTCGAAGCATACAAACGCGATTGCCAGTAACAATGGATAAGCGAGTTGTCCTTTCCCAGCTCCTACCGCTCTTTTCCATCGAACTACAGCGATTCCTATCAAGGTCGCCCACCACAATAGCCCGACTAGACCCTGTTTGTGAAATATTTCAAGATAAATAATCTCCATATGCCCCGGTCTGATGGGAACCCCAATTCCCAACCCGTTCCCCACTAGAATACTGCTTGGGGTAAGCCTGTCAGAGACCTCAGAAATTGCAGTCAGACGTTCGCTGTTTGAGGCTGTCTTGTCCCCGGACAGCGCCAAAACCCGCGGAATCAGAACTACGGCCAGAGACAAAACTACAAAACCGACGCTCACCTTCTTGGTGGCAGATAGCGGCCCGATGAATACATAGAGAATGCCGCAAATTGCAAGCGCGAGAAAGAAACCGCGGAGTCCAACCGCGAAGAGGCTCATAAACAGGATGAACGCGGCAACTCTAGCCCAGCGCCCCTTCCGGAAAAGGAGAAAGAGAAAAGCTATGACAATGAAAAGTGTCCCTTTGTAGAAGAGCCGACTGGCTTCCCCCTCAAAGATGAAATCGTCGCCTCCGACGCGGACAAGCCATTGATAGAGTGTCAGGAACGAAACTATCTGCGATAAAAAGCAGATAGCAATAGTTGCGTAACAGGCTGTCATAATTAAGGCGGCGACCACGATGATCTGGATAGCCGTCCAGACGTCACGCTCGGTCCGAATCGTTAATTCGTAAAAAGGCAGCACGAGGAAAGAAATCAACGGGCTAACATCCGAGCCTAGGTACTGCATGTCAGCTGAATGGGTCAGACCGTTAGCAATGCCGAAAGAAAGGAGCGCTCCAAAGGATGCAAGAAGCAAGAGAGTTGAGCGCCTCAGGTTTTCGAGGGCTAGGAGGCTCCAGGCGGTATAAAGAAGTGTAAGCGCATATAAAAGCATCTTTACCGTAACAGGGCCTATTTCCAACATTCGACCGCTGCCTAGCAGAGCGGCCTCAAATGTTACGGTATAGAGTAAATAACGGCCGATGCTGGTCCGAAGGGGCTGGGTAACGATGTTCGCGCGCTTATTTCTGGAGACCATCCGCAGGTTAGCCGCTGATGACATCGACAATTCCAAGCCGTTCCTTTCAACACAAAGAGCTACGGCTGTAGTATATCCTTCAGCATCGTTCGCAGGCCATTCGAGTATCTGTCATAAGCAGCATAGTGCGACAAGACGTATCGGAGCCGGTCGAAATAGCTCCTCCCTAGATTCGCCCGGGCATCGGAGTGACGGATAACATTTTCGATATCCTTAATAAGATTCGGCGAAGCCTCGATGTGCATATCTCCCAAACGAGCCTTAAGATCCTTGAACCGCTGCATCCTCTCTCGGCTCATCCTGCTCTCTTTTTCTCGTGACTGACTCATGCGTCCGCGTAGGGTAAGTGCAGGTACTCCTGCTTGCTGTCCGCTATGAACACGATAACCAAGCAAGCGTTCTGTTGTAAAAATGAGACGAGATTTCAAAGCGAGCATCCAGGAAATCCAGTCATCATGTAGCCACGACGAAGGTATCGGTGAGAAGGCATTACGCAGGTCCGCGCGAATCATGAAAGTAGCCCCAGTCACAACGCCGCGTTTCAGCAAAACAGAAACCTGATCACTGTGCATAAATCGGCGCTGAAACTTCGGTGAGAAATCGAATGCCTGCCACAATTCTTTTCCGAGTGGACGAGAATTCTCATCAATGAGGTCAGCGTTCGAAAAAACGCCCCCGGCGAGTGGATTTGCCGATAGCTTTGCTGAAAGCGCAGCCAGTTTCTGCGGATACCAAACATCATCTTGGTCGCACAAAGCAATGAACTCGCCGGAGCTGAGGCAAATGGCCTGCTCAAAATTCTTGGTTACACCAAGATTCTTCGAATTGCGTTGGACTCTTACCTTGAAAGGTGATGAATGAGCAAAATCTTCTGCAATTTTCAATGTGGAATCGACGGAGCCGTCGTCGCAAATAATGAGTTCTGCCGGAAGCATGGTTTGGCTGGTGATGCTGTCCAGTTGCTCACGGAGGTATCGCTCGCCATTGTAGGTGCACATGGCGACAGAAATATTTTTGCTTGCTCCCACGGTTCAGCCGTTTCGTTTGTGGATGTGTAAAGCGAAGGGTTTGCCAGACCTCAAATTTCAACAAACCAGAGTTCTAAGCTAAAATTAGTTCGTTTCGCTCACAGCTCTCAAAGTTTTGCCTCACATACCATTATAAACTGCAAGGCTGCGATGGTCAGGCAGTTACGGAACTGCATATCCAAGGAGTTGACCAACTCCCTGGCCCTCACATTCTGCGTCATGGCTCACAAAATGGTCGTGTCCTGTATAGCAACTGTAAAGGGGCACAAGACCTGATTGTGGCTGAGAATAGCCATAGCCATCCAGGCCGAAGTAATGTTGGCCCCCGCAGGTACTGTCCGTTGAGACGAAGTAGTCAGTATTGCCATTTTTGCATCCGTAAAAAGCCAGGTTGGCGCCTTGCTGGGGATTTTCATAAAGATGAGCAAGAGTGGATTCCAATGCAAAACCAGCGTTGGGATCGATCCAGCCTGTCGTAACTTCATGCGCGATTTTATTTACGTATCGATTCAATGCCATTGATGGTTGACTTGGATCCCATTCAATCTTTCCAATATTCCAATATTTGGACAGAGATGAGTCATAGTCGTCCTCAGCAGACGCGTTCCAGCTTGGCGCCGGATCTGATATGGAAGGAAACAGTTGAATAGCAGGATAGGGGCCAATATTTACATTGCCATACTGGTCTTTTAGAAGTCCTGCAAGAAAATTCGACTCAAAGCCGGAGAGATTGGTATCGAAAGACTTAAGCATCTCCCAAGGAGTGGCTCCTGTCAGAAGAGAAGTGGCCTTAATTCGATACAAAGTTACTCCCAGATTTCCAGACTCGGAATTCTGAGAGGGACCTGTAAACGTGGTATACCAATTTCCTGAGGAATCCTGGGCTCGAAGAGGGCCATTAAAGGCGGCATACCAATATCCCGCACTGGAATCGTATGCCATGTCGCCCCAGCTTGTTAGCTCGGGTAGTCCATTCGTAGTCAGTTTCCCAGCGACTGTAAAATGAATCCCATCGGTAGAAACAGCCTTATAGTGTTGGCTCAAGGGCGGCCCGTTGGCATCTTCATAGAATAGCCATATTCCAGCTTTTTTATCGCTGTTATAAAGAACAGGCTGAGCGACACCATAATAGGTCTGGGTACTCGCAGAAATAACGGGGTGAGGATATTTCTTCCAGTGAACTCCATCATTGGAAAAAGCTACGCCGATACTGTTGATTATACCTAGGCTTGAGGCCGTTCCAACATAATACATGGCATATGAGTAATTCTGACCATCGCCCAGAGGATTGGCGAAGCTTCCGCGAATAACTTTTGGATTGCATGTATACACGGAGTCCCAGCTGCCCGGCGTTTCGGCCAACACTGTCACAGGTGCACTCATCTGGTGGGTCGACAGGTTGATCTCCACATATTGAATTGTGTCGCTAGTCTGAGAGAGCAGATTTGGATTTTGCGCCGCGCCACACCACCAAAACTGTTGTAGATTTCCTTCCTGTATCGCCGACGGTGAGTAATTGTAAGTTCCCGCTCTTCCCAAAAAGGCACCAGCCGGAGGACCGTTGACATTGATTCCGCATCCTATATCGATGCCAGTCGCGCAAAGTACGGCTAATATGAGGAGAATTTTAAAGTCTTTCACCTGCATGCAAAGGTCTCAAAATCTGGCAAGCATTCAATCAGAGTGTTTGAGTATGACGCCCACAAATTCAATCAGTGTGCCAATATATCAACTCTTATCTTTTGAATTCAGCCTGTAGTGTTTCTTTTGCTATCTATTATGTCCTCAGAATTCCTATGCCGGGAATCATCGAAAGTTAAAGCAGCCAAGGCTAGTCATGAGATTAGAACCTGTTGCCCCATTCTTCCGCGAAGACAGTCCACAATTCCCTTGATCATAAAACGAAGTTTAGCCAGTTTTTGTTTCTCAAATAAAAGAATCTTCATGGCATCGATAAATGTATTCAATCTGTTATGGCGTATCCAAGACCTTTCCCGGGGATATTGGAAGGAAACATAAAGACTGTTGCGAGTCATATAGTACCTTCTGGTTGGACTATGATTTGTGACCGGTAACTTTCTTCCAAGCACTTTGTGAAAAGTGGTCTTTCCAAGCGAATGAAGAAGTACTGCGTTTCCGGACTCTGCGATACAGCGTTCCATGGATCGAAGCCTCAGGCAATACTCTATGTCCACACAATCAATAAAGAGACTTTCATTAAATGGGCCGGCCTTTATATAGGAGTCGGTTCGCAATAAGCTTCCCGAAGTCAACGTCGTGATGAGTCTTCCCGAAGATGTTTTCGGTAGCGGGATAGCGTTATTGGATCGTCGATCCACATAACGCGGTGAGATCATCCCCAGATCTTTCACTTGTGCCGCGTCGAGGAGAAGAGCCTGGATAAAATTTTCGGTTACGGTGCTGTCCTGATCAAATGTGACGATCCAGGCGAAGTCATGTTCAACCGCAAACCGGCATCCTTGATTGAGCGCGGCTGCAATCCCAAGATTCATCTTGTTCCGGATGATGGTGCAACAGAATTGCTCCTGAACGCTGTCCAACAGGCTAAGCGTTGCAGCTGAAGACCCATTATCTACGATAACGATGTGTTCTACCTGGCTGTTGATCAGACTGAGATTCGGAACAAAATCCGACACAGGATTAAAGGTGACCACCACGGCGCAAACTGGACAGTTTTTTGGCATCTCCTTGCTAGTCTCGCGATCAAGAACACAATGCAAGACTAGTGCTCTCCTTCAGTCTCAATGGCATCTGTTTAATGAAATCACATTTGAGATGACGATGTCTGTTTTGCAGCATTATTTGGGTGTGACGGTCGGGTTCAGGGTGGAAAGATTAATATACTCTTTCGATTCTTGAGCATGTTGATATCCGAGAAGGAAATAGGCCAACAGAACATTACGCATAACTGGGTTCGGACACCAGACGCTGGTGAGAAGATTCGCTAACGACGTGAGCGGAGGAAAAAACAACTGATTATGACTCAAGAAGAAATTTCTAACCGTGCTTCGGAGCCTGGAACGAGCTGTTGTCTGTACAGAAGCCGGCCAAATTTCGTGGAAATGTTGAGTCGACACCCCGACATTGAACATTCTTTTGCAAGCCTGATGAAAGCTGGTCGGGTGGAGATGATGAGCCAGCGCCTCAGGAATAAAGGCCATTTCAAGTTTCTGTTGTTGTTCAAGGCGATAGCCCAGTTCGAGATCTTCCGCTGCAGCTTTGGTGAAAGATTCGTTGAAAGGATTTTCTTTCAGCAGCGCGGTCTTGAGAGAGAGATTGCTGGTGTAAAAGTGTCGCCAATTGGGGCGCTCTCCGCGCAGCAGGTTATTGTAGTCAAACTGAATTCCACTCTCGTCGAGCCAGCGCATGAACTTCGTCACGATCTGTCCGGAATCGCTCCAGCGTGTTAACCCCAGAGCTGCGACCTGTATATCTGGCTTCCGCTGATGCAGTCGCAAATGTGCAAGGACAAGAGCCGGTGAGACTAAAATGTCATCTCCGATCATCAAACATATTGGCGATCGGAGAGCTGCAATAGCTACGTTTCGGGCACGCGCCGGGCCGCTGTTGTTCTGACAACAACGATCACCTCAAAATCAGTCCAGGTTTGCCGCTCGAGATGTTTCAGGCAAGAGATGAGGACATCCGACCGATTGTAAGTTGGGATTATGACGCCAATCGGATATGCGGAACCTCTCAATCGAATGGGATCCTGTAATGTTTTGACTTCCATGTGCGACATGCAGATTTTACATGAGAATTCCCCATCGCGTACCCAGACGTAGTGCCTGAGCAAGCGGTTAAGCGTTTCGCGAGTCCAAGATGCAGTTATGATAGGCTACTGGAACTAAATACATAATTTATGGAGGGCAGTTTGCTCAATTGGGCAGCTCGGTATTACCCGATTCTTCGAGTCTTGAAAAAGCATGATCTATTTTCAACCGGTTCAATATTAGAAATCGGTTGTGGACCTGTGGGACTGGGGAAATTTCGTAAGGTCCCGTTTACCGGCTGCGACTTGTCATTCCCTGATACTCCGCAGTGGCCAATGACGCCGGTTATTGCTTCGGCAACCGATCTTCCATTTGGCGACAAATCTTTTGATGCCGTGATTGCTTCTGATGTTCTTGAGCACATCCCCCCCGAATTAAGGTCGGCTGTAATTCAGGAAACACTTCGCGTAGCTGGCAAGCTGGTGATCTTCTGTTTCCCAAGTGGCAAGCCCGCACATGATGCCGATCGCGAGTTGCGAGAAAGCTATCTGAGCAAAGGTCTCGAAGTGCCGGTATGGCTCGAAGAACATATGCTCGCGTCATTTCCCGATGACTCTCTTTTTGAGACAATTCCCGGCTGGAACGTAACTCAGTTCGGAAATGAGAGCATTCGATTCCACTCATGGATGATGAGGCGAGAGATGTATCGGCAATTTGTGCGTGTTTCGAGCGAATTTTTGCGGCTGCGTTGGCTGCTTGAACCTTTATTGCGGTTAGCTGATGCTCCGCCCTACTATCGACAGATGTTTGTGTTGGCCAAGAATAATTGATCAAGTTTCCAGTTCGGTTGTGCCATTGTCTGTTCAATTGGTATCCATTGAACAAATATTTCCATATGCGGTAGCCCAATTTGGGACAGAAAGTAAGTGGCGGTCTCTGATGGATCGATTAACATCGAGATATGCCGATGAGGTTGGATCAACTTGGAGAGTTTGACTCAGAGTTTTCAAGAATTCTCGAGCCTACCGTCACAAAAAACACGCTGTTGTATCGCGGAAGCCGCGCAGTCAGGATCATTTCCAGTTTCTTTCTAGGCCAAGGTGCACTCCAGGGAGTCCAAGTTCTGATTGGTCTACTACTGGTTCGCTGCCTGAGCGTCGAAGCATGGGCTCAGTTTGGTCTCACGTCCGGCTTTCAGTTGACCATGAACACCCTCATGGATCTTGGAATCTCTACGACGATTATTCCGTTGGTGGGGGACAGACGTAACGATCGCGCGCTTGTGGGCCGATATGTACGTGCCACGAAGCATTTACGGGACCGCACATTCCTTATTCTCGCGCCGTTCGCAACTCTTGCATTTGTTGCAATCACATACAGGCACCATTGGCACTGGTATGTGATAACCCTTCTGCTGGCGTCTGTACTGGTTGCTCTTTACTCAAGCGGTCAACTGTCGTGTTACTCGGCGCCGCTGTTTCTTTTTGGCCGGTTGCGCGATTTCTATCTCCCCCAAACTCTCTCTGGCGTAGGGCGACTTATTGCCTATGTCGCATGCTGGCTCACAGGTATATTAAATGCATGGGTTGCCGCTATTCTGATGGCTCTCAATATCGCAGTCAATGGGAGCCTGCTGGAGAGGAAAAGTCGAAACTATCTTGAATGGCCGAATCATGAGAGTCCCGCAATAGACCAAGAAGTCCTTCGGTATGTCCTGCCGGCAATCCCAGCCATAGTTTTTGCTGCATTTCAGGCGCAAATCTCGCTGTTCCTTATCAGTATTTTCGGAAATACCGTTAGCATTGCCCAGGTAGCAGCGCTGAGCAAACTCGGTCAGTTATTTTCAGTACTCATGACTTTTAATGTAGTCGTAATTGAGCCATATATCGCGCGTCTAAGCCGGGAACGTCTTCTAGCAACTTACGTAGGACTTGTGGGATTAGCAGCACTCTGCTGTGCGCCAGTAACTCTCCTCGGATTTTCTATGCCGAAACTTTTTTTATGGCTCCTCGGTCCCAAATACGGTGGTTTGCAAGGCGCAGTGGGCTGGATAGTATGCGGCGCATGTATAAACTATATTGCTGGGTTAATGTGGATCATGAACCGTGCGAGAAAGTGGGTATTCTGGCGCGGCACAATTCTTGAGATTGTTCTCCTGCTGGTTGTTCAGATTTCATTCATCGTCTTTGTAGGCGTGCGTTCAACCCAGCAGGCAGTTTTATTTACATTTGTTTCAAGTTTCTGCTACTTGTTGGCCCACGGATACATAGGAATATACGGATTTCTGAAGGGGCCACGTATACTTCCGGCCTAGATTCAATCCGTAGATAAATGGGGAACTCACTGGTATACGCTAGCAGCGGAATAGCGACAGCGGGGCAGCTTGCCTGCATAAAATCCGCGGGACCTCCTCCGGTGATCGGTACATGCACCGTGGTTTCAGGAGCTATCTGTACGACGTGCAACTAACGGCGCGGAAGGGGATAGCTAGTTCCTCCGACAACTTCAGGGATAGATACCTGCTTCCAATCGAAATTCTCCACCTCTCGCACTTTTCGACCGAAATATTGACTACTACCATACGGCTCGAATCGGCTTGTAGCGATCCCATTCGGCAGCCAACGATGAAAACCGCCCGACAATGGGATCAGACATCCCAGCAGCTATACATTCAAATCCCATGCATTCGGGAAATAAGACTCGCAGACCCATATCGCTGAACTGAAAAAAGTTCCATGGCCGCTCATGGGCGGCATATGAAAAGTGGGTTGCAACATAGACGATTCCGCCAACTTTGAGCATCTTGGCGATTTGGGGCGCAACGATCCATGGCATGGCAAAGTGTTCAAAACACGCCATAGAAAAGATGAGGTCGAATTTTTCATCGGGAGAAAAGTAGGAAGATAGCTGGTGAACATCTCCGGCCACATCAACATTGCTTCCGGGGTAGTAATCAAAGCCGACATATTCAGAACCGCCAAATAAATGGCGAACGCTCGATGGCCCGATAACTTCCCTGCTCCCAATTTCAAGGATACGAAGACCGGGTTGTATTTCGCTGAGATAGCTACACGATACTGCACTCTCCTTCTTAGTCTGTTTGGGTTGCCTCTTGTGTTTGGGGCTTACCCGGTGTTGAAACTTTGGATAGGCCGCAGCTATGCAACACAGAGCATATATTTTCTCCAGGTCCTCATTCTCGGAAATGTAATCCGTCAACTGGCATACCCTTATTCCCTTGCGGTCATCGCGACGGGGAAACAACATTTGGCAACCATCGCGGCCATTGCGGAGGCGTTGGTCAATATTTGCGTTAGTCTGTATCTCGTGCAGAGAATTGGCGCGGTTGGAGTCGCGATTGGAACCGTGATCGGAGCTTTAGTAAGCATGGGATTGCACCTAACACTCAGTATGAGATACACGCAATCTGCCATTGCCATATCACGCCGAAATTTTGTAATCCAAGGAATTTTGCGACCGTTGCTCTGTACCACACCTTCGCTGCTTTTGATCCCTGCCTGGAACCGGTTTGCCATGCTCCCATGGAGCATTCCTTGGCTCGTCGCGTGGAGCACCGCAACCCTGCTGATTGCGTGGCAAGTCGCTCTAACGGAGACGGATCGGAGACGCATTGGCACGGCCCTTTTTAAGCTCGCACACTTGCACTACGTTAAGGCAACATAAGGTGAGTGATAGCTGATGCGAGAATCGCCTTTCTCCAGTAAGGCGAGTGATAGAAAATGTGACAGGATGCGCTAACGAGCTGGCAGATGCCTCAATGCCTCACCCGGTTCTGGGCGAACGCGAAAGTCGGCATAGGCTTCCGCATACAGCACAGTTCCGTCTTGCCCGAGCACATAGGTAGCTGGCAGAGGAAGCAGCCAGCTCTCATCTCCATTCACAAACGGCACATTGACCAGAATGCTGCGGAAATATTGCTGATGGAACGGAGGAACCTTGTATGCCAGCCCAAATTGCTGTGCTACATCGCAATGCGCGTCGTGCAGCAGAGGGAAGGGAAGCTCATGCTGGCCCGCCGTAAAGTCGCTCTGCCGCACTGTCTGTGGAGAAATCCCAATCAGCAGAGCGCCTGATTCGCGAACTACAGAATAAAGATCGCGCCAGGCCTCAAGTTCGGTGACGCAGTAAGGGCACCAGCGCCCGCGGAAGAAATCGATGACCAATGGCCCTAACGCCAGCAGGTCCGATGATCTTACGATTCGCCCCGATGCATCGGGCAGCGCAAACTCCGGCGCTTTAGCGCCTACAGGAAGAATTTGTTGCTCAATTCCGCTGGCGAATAAATCAGCCACAGCCTGCTCGCTAATAGCCAAACGCTCTGGCTGCACCAAGGTGCGCGTGTTCGCCGTAATCTCGTCGAGCTGATCCTGCAAGCGATGGTCGAGGTCAATCATCGGA
>Ga0207035_1041_pt2 | contig 35614 bp, 30 predicted proteins | sample Alteio_BWMinCont_77_FD_153272 | JGI IMG/M metagenome (GOLD analysis project Ga0207035, IMG submission 153272) | Enriched cells from forest soil in Barre Woods Harvard Forest LTER site, Petersham, Massachusetts, United States -... | ecosystem: Environmental > Terrestrial > Soil > Temperate forest >... | reverse complement strand
AGCGGCCTCGGTGCCAGATACTCACTCGGGTCCTACACTCGCGCCGGAAGGAGTTTCTAATATGAAGCTCGTGCCTGGCAGTATGGTAGACATCCATGTATTCGAAGAGACTGACTTAGACGGTACTTATCGACTAGATGGCCATGGCAATATCTCGCTACCTCTGGCAGGTTCCATCCACATCGAGTCGCTTACTCTGCGAGAGGCTGAGGCCGCGATCAGTGCCAAGTTGGTGGCCGAGGAAATCCTCAGAGCGCCGCATGTGGTCGTCAATATCGATGAATATGGAGCGCAGAATATCGTGGTTCTGGGAGAGGTCACATCTCCCGGCCGTTATCCGGCCCTTGCTTCCCGCAGACTTGTCGATGTTCTTGCGATGGCTGGAGGGCGAACCCCGGTTGCGGGAAATGAGATTGTCATCCATCGGTCGGATCAACCCGCCGAGACAACGGAATCAGTGCACTATGGTCGAGATACCGATAGCCGCACAAGCGCCGATTTAGAGATTCATCCTGGAGACACAGTCCTGGTAAAAAAGGCTGGGATCGTCTACGTGCTTGGGTCGGTGAATCGTCCCGGAGGCTATGTGATGCAGGAGGCTGGCGACCTGAACATAGCTCAAGCCATAGCATTGGCCTTTGGCACCGCGCCGGAGGCTGCCAATGGCAGTATCCGAGTGATTCGTAAGCAGTCCGATGGAAGTATAGTGGAGCTGCCGGTGTTATATGACAAGGTTAATAAAGGCGAGGCAACGGCGCTGTCGCTCCAGCCAGAAGACATAGTATTCGTGCCTTCGAGCAAGTGGAAGTCCACGTTTATCAATACCAAAGGTGTAATGGCTTCCGCTGCAGGCGCGTCAATTTATGTCTTTCGATAGAGTGGAAGTAGCAGAGGCTTCCCTCTGCGAAGATGTCACCATTGGATTCCCCTCTTTAGAAAAGACCCGTTGAGCCTTTCCCAGAAGTTTGTAGCGGCGATGTTAAACTTCGGCGTTCGACCCCGTATACCTTATCACGCGTAAACTGCGATCCCGCTAGTCGATCCGGACGCCATAGGAATGCTTTCGATGATCCTCTCGCAAACACTGCGCTACCTCAGGAAACAGAGAGCGAACGGTATTCTGGCGGGGGCGCGGGCATGGCGCGGACTAAGAGAGCATCGGCCCAATTTCGGCTTAATCATAGCGTTGCTGCGTTCAGGGAATCAGCGCAAACCGTCCAGCGGTGCATATGACGAGCCCCAAAATATCCTGGTGATTCGTCTGGATGCAATGGGCGATGTGGTGATGACCACACCGATCTTCCGGGAATTGAAACTTCATTATCCGAATGCCACGGTGACGGCAGTTGTTCAGAAGGGTAATAGCGGTCTGTTGGAGACAAATCCGCATGTAGACCGGATACTATCTCCGTCTCCAGTAAACAAATCGAGGTTAGCTCAACAATTTCGCCGAGAGTATTCGGTCGCATGCTTATATTGGAAATTCCTCCGAAAGGAACACGTAGACATTGCTCTACAGCCGGCTCTGGGCCCTGACATTTATGGAGCCAATTTCCTTCTGAGGCTCATAAATGCTCCGATTAGTCTGAAGTACTCAGACACTCCCCAAAAAGGGTTGGCCCGGAAGATCAACACTCATGCGTTTCGCTCAATGTCCAGTCTTCCCAGACCGCAGCCTCAACACGAGGTACTTAGCAATTTGGCCGTAGTAGAATATCTCGCCGGCCGCCATTGTGCATCACAGCCTGAAGTTTTCCTGACGGAAAGAGACCGAGCATTTGCTAAACCCTTTATAGGGGATGCCGACAGTTATTCAACTATTGTCGGTGTCGCTTTCGGAGCTCAGGCAAGGAAAAGGTCATGGCCATTGGAGAGATGGGCAGAAGCGATTCGTTTGTTGGCCGAACATCGAACGATATTTGCGCTTGTGATCTGTTCAGAGGCGGAAAGAAATGACGGTGAATTCCTTCGATCCATGCTGTGCGTAGAGAGCCGCATTGTGAGTGGAGCAGCGCTCCGAGAAGCTGCTGCCTGCGTGGAGGCTTGTGACTTGTTTATGGGACCTGATAGTGGCTTGGCTCATCTAGCCGCTGCAGTAGGCTGCATGCCGTTGGTGATCTCCCCGCACCCAGCTGACGGAGACTTGGGTCATGGGAACAGTCCAGTTCGGTTTGCGCCTTATTCCAAGCATTCACGAGTGATTCAGCCAAATACCGGTAGTCCTCCTTGTGAGAGTGGATGTGATGCCATCGAGCCACATTGCATCCTGCAAATATCACCTGCGCAAATCGCCCAAGCGTGCGAAGAGATGCTCGGCTCAATTGACCAACAAGTGGGAGCCGTATCGATACGAAAAGCCGATATTACTTCTTAGCAGTAAGTCGAAGAGATCAGATGCGGTCGAGCTGATCGCGGATCGGGTTTAAAACCAACTAAGTCCCATATGTTTCCTGAAGGTCAAGTGATGGCTGAGCTCTAAGTCTTGGCGGTTGGATCTGGAGGCTAGCTGTGACCAGATGAATAGTAGTGACGAACGAATCTAAATGGAATGACTTTATAAAACTAATTGGTGCAAATGAATATCCTTCTAGTTTCAACATTGGCGCATAATCCCGGTGACGAATTTATCCGTTTTGGCGTGGAGCATGTTCTGCGCCGGGTTTTCCCCAACGCTCAATTCAGGCCGATCCACAAGCACGATCCGCGGACGTTATTCGCAGATTTCAGGCAGCGATCCCGTACTCCGCATCGGCTCATTTCGCCGATGTTGTATCGCCTTTATGCAAATTCTTATGGCCGCCTCAAGCAGAATTATCTTGAGACAGCCGATCTCGTTGTGTTCGCAGGGACGCCATTCATATGGCGTTCCTCCGTACGGCTATTTTCTTTCACCTCTGAAAATGCCGAATGGGTGCCTGCAACTTGGCGTCGATTATTCGACGAATTCAAGGAAAAACCTGTACTCAATTTGTCTGCCGGTACCAGCATCACGAGTCAGCAGCAATTCGACGCGATCTTATCTGACCCCGTAGTCGGCGGATTTCTTAAACAGGCGGTTGCACGAACTCAGCTGACAACGGCGCGAGATGTTCGAACAAAAGAAATTCTGGCAGCATTGGGGTTTCAGGCGGACATTATTCCGTGCGCTTCGATCATGGCAGCGAAAGGGGCGAACGTTTCTGCCCAGAATCCGGAGTACGTCGTCATCAATCTTATGCCATCCGCTGCACATAGTTGGCGCGGACAAAGAGGTGACTCCTCGAAGTGGCGGGAGACGATAAGCGCGGTCGTTCCGGAGATCGAAAAACGTCACCGTATCCTGTTCGTGTCGCATTCACAGGATGAAGACAGGGCGGCGGCAGAATGGTTTCCACAGCATCCGCGCTTCTTCAGCAAAGATCCTGTCGAACTCCTCAAGGTCTACTCAAAAGCTCGTTATGGCCTGTGCAATCGGGTCCATGCGGGCGCGGCAGTCGCGAGCTTTGGTCGGCCTGCAATCGTGGTCGGAGGTGACAGTCGAATCAACCTTATCGAACAGTTCGGACTGCCCGCATTCGATCATCGTGATCTCGACGGTCCTGGTCTAACCGCGATTGTTCGAACGCTCGAGGAGAACTATGGTGAATATGCAGCCAAGCTGAATGAGCGAACGCTGCGTGCCGAGCGTGAATATATTGAGGCAATCAATGCTGCACGTATTCACTGAGTATCGGGATCCGCGCGACAGAAATTGCGGGGCAGAGACTCCCCTCCGGCTTCAGGCAAAAATGAAACATCAAATTGTTTTTCTTTGCCTTTCCTATCATTGCGAGGCCACTGAGATTTCATGCCACTGATGCAGAGATCGTTACAAGGCCTGTGGCTCAAGGCCTTGTTGTTCGCGCTGTTCGGCTATGCCCTGCTCGGAAAGGGTTTTGCCTATTTGTTTGTGGGCGAATTGATCCTTGTACTGGGTTTTCTCCTCTTCCTTCCGTCCATGAGAGTCATGGTGGTTTTCAGCGACAGCGTGCTGCTCTTGTGGGCGATGTTCGCTATTTGGGGATTCTGTCGAACCGTTCCCTTTATTTCCAAGTATCACTTCGACGCGTTACGTGATGCGGTACTTTGGGGCTATGGTACGTTTGCACTGCTAATCGCGGCGTTCGTCAATAACAGCAGCCAAATTTCCCGCGCACTAAACTGCTATCGCAAGTTCCTGCATTGGTACCTGCCTGTTTTACCTGCGGTAGTGCTCTTGTCGGCTGGGTTCAGAGATAGAATGCCTACCCTTCCATGGGCCCCCGATGTCACCATCATCTATTTGAAGAGCGGGGATGCAGCTGTTCATCTTGCCGCGGCAGGTCTTTTTCTGTTGATCTTTCCTGATCGGCAGCTCCGGTCGGGGAAGCAGGGCGTTTCGATTTACCGCCTGGTTGGATTTCTTGGATGGTCATTGACCGCGGTTGCTGTTCTAATCACGACCCGCGGCGGTTTCATGGCTATGATGGTTCCCATCATCTTGGTCTCCATATTGAAGGCTCAGAAGATAGGTTGGAAAATCGCGGCGTTCGGAGTCATAGCAACTTTCCTTGCATTAATGTTCCTGGAAGCAAACTTGATCACGATTCGTGTCAAAGGACGAACTTTCAGTCCCGATCAGGTCATGAACAACATTGGCAGCATTACTGGCAATAACTCGAGTGAGGACCTGCAAGATACTGCGACGTGGAGGATGGTGTGGTGGAAGCATATCGTTGACTACACCGTTTGGGGGCCCTATTTCTGGACGGGTAAGGGCTTCGGAGTGAATCTGACTCTTCAAGATGGGCCTCCTGGCGTCGTGTCAAAAGAAGAAGCTGCACTTCGCAGCCCTCACAATGGAAACATGACCGTTCTCGCACGCACTGGCGTACCCGGAGCCATAATCTGGGTGGCACTTAACTTTGTCTTCGTGTTTCGACTACTCAAAGCGTACCGGCTCGCCAATCGGTCTGGATCCCGATTCTGGAGTGGAGTGAATCTGTGGATATTGTGTTACTGGCTCGGCGCATTCATTGACATGAGTTTTGACGTTTATTTGGAAGGCCCCCAGGGAGGTATCTGGTTTTGGTCCATCATTGGATTTGGAGTTGCCGTCCTGCGCGTGCAGGCATCTGAAGCACGTCGGTCGCTTGCTCAATCGCGGATCCAAGCTGCTCAAACCCCGGACCTCGAGCTCTCTTCAGCTCACGCATAGAACGGAAGTCACCGGTTTACTACGGCAACGACAGCGCAGTCTTTGTAGACAATTTCCGAGGCGGAATGCAGGACAAAAAGGACGCCAATGAGAAGCGAATCGAAGTGACCCTAGCGACCGATCGTTCTCAAATAAATGGCGGGCTGGATAGCGCTAATGGTGAGCAGATTCGCAAGGGAAGAATTTCTGCGCTGTTCGGGCGACTCTCCCGCGGTCGCAGTTCCATGGCGCTCGCTGACCAGGTCCTCATCAGCGGCTCTAACTTTGCCACCAACATCGTTCTGGTGCGCGGTCTTGGACTTTCAGAATATGGAAAGTACAGCATTGCCTATCTTTTTCTGCTATACGCAAACGCTCTGCAAATGAGTTTCGTTGCTTCTCCAATGCTCAGCATTGCGCCTTTAATGTCCGGAAAGGAAAAGCGTCAGTTCGTAGACGGAATGCTGACTGTTCAGCTTCTGGCTAGTCTTCTCGCCTTCGTGGTTTTTGCGATTGCCGGCGCAACGTCACGCCTCTTCACAACATTTTTTTCGTTGCCCAGCATCTTCGCCTTCGCCTGTTGTGTAGGGACCTTTCAGCTTCAGGACTGGCTGAGACGATATTACTTTCTCTACCACAAGGGCAAGCTCGCGATAGCCAGCGATTTCATCAGTTATTTCGTACAACTTCTTCTGCTGTTGGTACTGTGGCGCGTCGGCCAACTTACTCTCTTGCGGACCTTTCTTGTGATGTGTATCACCTCTGTCGCCGGATTTCTGATGGGCCCCCTCACGGATCGGCTCCGGCCAGAAATAGTGCATCTCCGCGAGACATGGGCGCGCTGCAAGAGCCTTAGCCGCGACCTGCTCATCGCGAACCAGGTACGGTGGTTTGGCGTTCAAGGTGTTCTTTTAATAGGGACCGGGATTGTGGGCGCCGCAGCAGCTGGCGGCCTTCGTGCCACACTTAGTCTCGCAGGCCCTGTGAATCTCGTCCTCACCTCGATTGAGAATGTTGTTCCTATCCGCATTGCCGAAGAGCTGAAGAAGACGGGCACTCAAGGCGCTTACAGCTTTACGCGACGTGCGATTGTCGGTGGGACCGCCCTATTCGGTCTGCTCATAGTCCCTATTGGCATTTTCGGCCGCCCCATTCTGCGATTCCTTTACGGCCCAGCGATGGTGGCATTCTACGTGCCGATGTTGCTGCAGCTGGCCAGCATCGTGGTGCAGATTGCCTCAAATCTATGGGTATATTTCTACCGGGGAGTAAGGGATACGCGCGCGTTGCTGCGAGGAAATGCTCTCAGTGCAATCGCCAGCGTCGCAACTGTGTATCTTTTCGGTCACCTTTGGCAGGCTCCTGGTATTGTGCTCTCGTCCTTATTCGGTCTTGCTAGCGCAGTTGTGTACTTCATAGTGCACTGGATGCGTCACCGCGAGGAACTCCTGCTTCGTTACCCGCCCGATAGTTCGTCCCATGCTGATTTTGGAGCAGCCACCTCAGCCCGCGGTTATACAGAGATCGATCTCGTCCCCGATGGAAGAGCGGAATAGGGAGTGGTGTGAATCGACACATACAGGGAGGTCGAATGATCAAGGGTAAAGGATGGCTTGGCGAAGTCGAAGGGTTGCGTGGGTTGGCATCACTTTGGGTTTTTGCTTTCCATGTTGGAATTGCATGCGGGACCGCATTTCCGATTATCTCCTCCGGTGGCCGCGGAGTAGACCTCTTCATTTTGATATCAGGCTTCATCATGGTGCACCAATTTCTCCAGCGCGAGGACGTTGAGCCCTGGAACGATACGGCTACGTTTTGGCGATTCTGGATTCGTAGATTTTTCCGCATAGCGCCGCTTTACTATCCCTTGCTGATCTTGTCTTTACTATTTCACAGGGTTTCTGATGGGGCCAGAGACGCAATCGTGTTGCATTTCCCTTCCCCAATGATGGCACGGCACAGTAATCCATCAACCTTCAATTTTCTATCCCATCTAACGTTCATCTTCGGGGCATTGCCACACTTCGCTTCTGCTACGCCGTTGCCCGATTGGAGCATCGGCTTGGAGGTTCAGTTTTATTTTGTTTTCCCGTTCCTGATGCTCTTCATTCTCAAATTCGGGCATCGTAAGACAATATTTGCAGTGTCCGCTGTGCCGATGACTGCAGCCCTCTTAGTGCCCATATACTTTGGCAGTTTTACAATGCCAGCCTTCCTTCCCTTACGAATGTATTTGTTTGGCATGGGCATGCTGATAGCAGCCAAAATGCATTCAGCAACCGGACGAATATGGCCCCTCCTCATTGTCCTGCCGATCGCCGCACACTTCACAATCCCGGGGGTAAATGTCAAATTGGCAGTTGCTCAGATATTTCTTGCGCTTTTCCTTTACCTTGTCACTACAAACAACGGGCCGAATTGTGAGCGGTTTGTTGTCCCCATCCGTCGATTCCTCAGCGGCGAAATTCTTCAAAAGTTGGGCCTGCTGTCTTACTCGCTCTATCTGATGCATTTGCTTGTCGTCATTCCCTTGTCTGCATTGTTGTTGAAGCACTCCCGGTTTTCTATGCTATCGGCAATCACACGCTTTCTCATCTCGTTCTCGGTGGATTGCTGTGTTGTTTTACCATTGGCAATGCTGCTGTACACATTTTTGGAGAAGCCGGGCGTTCGATTCGGAAAACGGCTCGTTGACAGATTGCTTCCACGGGGCGAACGCATTCCTGCAGCGGTCCAACATACATAGAGCCGTATAAACCGCGAGTCCCATTTTTTTGGGGGACAGGGGTTATGTAAAAAGGAAGTCGAATGGATGACCCTTCGTCTTTCGAGGACTTGTTCAGACAAACTCAGCCTTCATTGACTCTATTACCTATGCAGTCGATGATTGGATTCATGGAGTCGATGGATATGCGCGCCTGGCAAAAAATAGTCGCGAGCTATAGAGATAACGCTGAACACCGATATGTCTGCTCCCTGTTTCTGCTCGCCGCTATATTTCAGTGCACGGCGTTCGCCTCCGATCCGGGAAACACCGTGCAACTGAAGCCTGGTCAGGATGTCCCCTCTCTTGTAAATTCAGCACCCGCGGGCACGACGTTTGTATTCTCCCCCGGCACCTACCGAATGCTGTCCATTATCCCCAAAAACAACGACACATTTATCGGCAATGGCGCAATCCTGAACGGGGGAAAGTTGCTCGAAATGCAACCGGATGGCGGTCGATGGTCAGCGGCCGTGCAGGTTGCGCAATCCGATCCAGCGCATTGTGCAAAGGATCATCCGCGTTGCCAGATACTGAATGACTTATTCATAGATGACCAAGTCCAGGCGCCTGCGGACAGCTTGTCGGAAATCGGTCCAGGCCGGTGGTTTTATGACGACAGTTCGGGGAAAGCTTACATCAGCACAGATCCCGCAGGACACAAAGTGGAGTTCAGCGTGACAATCGCCGCATTCTCTGGGACCTCCACTGGGGTGCAGATTAGCCACCTTGTTGTAGAGAAGTATGCCACACCGCCGCAGAACGGTGCGATTGGGGGAAATCTACACGCCGTTGTCACGGCAGAGCGATCCACGGGCAGCGCCCAAAACTGGAAGGTTCTGAATACCGAAGTGCGGTGGAACCATGGGGCCGGCATCGTACTGGGATCGAGTGGGCATATTGAGTCTTGCAACGTTCACGACAATGGGCAACTCGGATTGGCTGGCCACGGCACGAACGTCGTTATACTGAACAACGAAATCGCCCACAACAACTACGCAGGGTTCGATCCCAACTGGGAGGCGGGGGCGACTAAGTTTTCAGGAACCGACAACCTTGTTGTCAGGTCGAATTATGTCCACGACAACAACGGAAATGGCCTTTGGACTGACATCGACAATATCCATTCACTCTACGAAAAAAACAAGGTTATCAATAACAAGGGTGAAGGCCTTCGTCATGAGATCAGCTACGACGCGATCATACGGAACAACCTTCTTAAAGGGAATAAGGCCGGAATCATGGTCGTGCTTTCCCCGAACGTGGAAGTGTATGGCAATGTGATCGAAGTACCAGTCGATGGCATCGACGGAATAAGAGTAGCAAATGGTCAGCGTGGAGTGGGAGCCTACGGGCCCCACATTGCCCATGATGACCACGTTCATAACAACATCATTACCTATCTTGGTCCTGCGGGACGGAGCGGTCTCTCCGGGCCTCTGGCAACCGCTACGGGAGTTACGTTTGATTCCAACGAATATCACATAATTGGCGGCGGAGATAGCCACTGGATATGGAGCAGCAGCGCGGAGACTATCTCCGCTATGCGCCAAGCGGGGTTGGAGCAACATGCGACCATCTCGAAAGCGCCCTCCACTATGACAGATCCCACTCACTAATGCTGGATGAATGATAAAGTTCAAAACCTATGAAGGATCTCTCGCGCAGGAGAGTCTTATCGTATCTAGGTGCAAGTGCTGCCGCTGCAACTGTGGGAGTAATTTCAGGTTGTGGGGTTAGCCCTAATAAAGATCTACGAAACACAACTATTCTCAGTAGCTACGACATAGTGGTTGTCGGAGGTACGCCATCAGGGATCATGGCGGCACGAGCGGCTATCCGCGAGGGTGCAACCGTTATTTTAATTGAGAACACACGACATATCGGGGGAATCTTGACCAGCGGTCTCGGGGTGACAGATTCATACCATTACGAGATCATCGGCGGTTTGTCCGCCGCATTCTACCGGGATCTGGGTGCGTATTACGGCCTGTCGTCGGGAAAGTCCCAGTACACCTGGGAGCCCCACGTGGCCGAATTGATATTCAATAACTATCTAGAGTCGTCGAAGGCTACAGTGGTTTTGGGGCGAACTGTGGCCTCATTAGTGAAGCGCGACACCCAGATTCAATCCATCACGCTTGACGACGGAACCGTGATCAATGGTGTGCAGTGGATCGATGCTACCTACGAGGGCGATCTTATGGCAGCGGCAGGGGCAACCCACACTGTGGGTCGCGAAAGTCGCCATCAGTATGGCGAAAGATATGCCGGTTGGGGAAATCAGAACATATTGCCGATTTCACCTTATCTGGCAGATGGGTCCTTGTTACCTGGTGTCAATCCCAATCCCGGGGAAGCTACTGGTCAGGCCGACGAGAAGATCATGGCCTATACGTTTCGTTCGTGTCTTACGACGAACACCTCAAACATGGCGCCATTTCCGATGCCTCCCGGATACACGCCGGACAGATTTGCGGGAACTGCTCGTTATATCAAATATGCAAATGTAACGCAGCTCGAAGACCTGCTTTCTTTGGGACCAGTTCCAAAGCATAAGTACAGCCTGGAAAGTACGTTTCACTTTTCGACAGATTATCCTAACGCCTGTTGGGCTTATCCTGATGCAAACTGGAAGACCCGGGCCGATATCCTCCAGGATCACCACAGTAATGAGGCGGGGTTTCTCTATTTTTTGGCTAACGATCCGTCCGTTCCCGCCTCCATCCGCGTCGAAATGAATCGCTATGGAATGCCACTTGATGAATTTACTGATAACGGTCATTGGCCCTGGCAGATGTATGTCCGCGAGGGACGACGGCTTATAGGCCAGTACGTGATGATTCAATCGGATATCACAACAGAGACTACAAAAACAGACGCAATTGGGGTAGGTCAATGGACGATTGACTCGCACATCTGCGACCGATTCGCCTCTACTTGGAATGGGCAACCAGTCGTCATGTACGATGGGGCTCTTGCCCAAACAGATGTCCCCCTCTATCAGTTACCATTCCGATCCATGCTGCCACAGATCTCGGAGGTTTCGAACCTTGCCGTCACGATCTGCATGAGCTCGAGCCATATCGCCTTTAGCTCGTTGCGCGTAGAGCCAACCTTGATGCAGTTAGGTGAGGCGGCTGGTACTGCTGCTGGTCTTGCTCTAAAAGCGGGCGTTGCGCTGTCCATGGTGGACATAACCTCGCTCCAGAACAGACTCTTACAGTTCGGATCTGTGATTGCAATTCCTTGAAGGACAAGGGAGAACATTTGATGTGATCCCACCACCTACCAAGAGTATTTTGGAAGCCATTGATGATCTCAAGCGCGACTACGCCTGAACGTCCTCAACTCCGTCGAGATGAGAAGTTGTCAGCAAGTGCCTCCGCGCATCTTGACATGATGCGTGGTGTTGCTGCCCTCGCAGTGTTGTTCGGCCATGGGAGAAATTTATTCTTCGGAAGTTACACCGGACGACAAGCCACGGCTGCTACACGGCACGGCTTGGGGATTGGAGACCAGGCGGTCATAGCATTCTTTGTGCTAAGTGGTTATCTAATCGGGAACAGCGTAATACGGTCTATGCAAAACGGTGTATGGTCGTGGCGTACATACATGAAGAACCGACTCACGCGATTGTGGGTAGTTCTCATTCCGGCGTTGCTCTTAACATGCTCTTGGGATATTCGGGGGCTGCATCGTTTTGGGGCCACTAATATCTATCTCGGCGGTCCGGGGCAAACTGTCGTTCTTGGAGCGGTAGCATCGCGGCTTACGTTGCCGGCATTCTGTGGCAACCTATTTTTTGTTCAGACGATTCTTGTTCCGACATTCGGTTCGAATGTAGCGTTATGGAGTTTGAGTTATGAATTTTGGTTTTACATATTATTCCCCGTTTTAGCGACCGTAGTGATGAAGAATAACTGGGTGGACCGCCTGTGGTTTTTGATCGCCACTGCTCTGATTCTCTTTTTCATTGGCTGGCCGATATTGGGCGGTTTTGTCTTATGGATGTTGGGAATTGGAGTGTCTTTCATCCCCCCTACTGTCAGTAGGCTTGGTAAGCGATTGGTCTTAACTGTCTCAGTCCTCGTACTGATGCTTTCTCTGGGAGTGACCAGAGCGGTATCAATGCCCAAGTTTCCTGCCAACCTAATCTTGGCTAGTGGATTCTCCGGGCTGTTATATGCGGCCTTAAATCATCGATCGGGCGATGCCCCGAGGATGTATATTCGAGTCGCAAACTGGCTATCCCGCTCCTCGTACTCGCTCTATTTGGCGCACCTCCCCTTCCTGGTATTCTTAGCCGCGATGTTACGAGCTCCGTGGAGGTCAGATATACGGCACAATATTCTGTTTGGTGTAGCCATCATGGCAACCTTGGTATATGCGAACCTCGTGTACTTCGGCTTTGAGGCGCACACGTCAAGAGTTCGGAAAATCGTCGACCGGTTTGTCTAGAAGTTTTATCGAGCCCATGATCGTTCAACAACATTAGATTGGTATGGCTGCTCGTCTTTTATCGGAGGCGCGGTCGATTAATGCTATCTGCTCGAAAGATCCCTGCGCGATCCGCGCGTGAGACCTTTCCAAACCTTCTCTTTTAGCATGGGCGATTGAAGGTCAGAAGAAGAGACAAGGCAACACGAGCGGTAAGTCATACCAATAAGGTTTGCGGATTGCCTTTAGCCCAAACCCTGAGGGGGTGGTGATCGGCTACCTGTAATCAAGCCAAAGGTGGGCATGATGTTTAAAAGAAAGTTCATTATCTTGCCTGCAGAAATCGTTGGCAAAGGAGGGCTTGCGGAGCTTAAATGACAGCAATTCTTAATTCATCCATAGTATTTTCCAAAGCTTTCACGGACCATGCAGCTGTAATTCGAAGCTTAGAGCTGCAACAGCCTCTACTACAAACCATTGCCGGGGAGCTTGCAAAGTCAATTAGAAATAGGCACAAGATCCTTTGGTGTGGAAACGGGGGGAGTGCTGCCGATTCTCAGCATCTTGCCGCGGAGCTAGTGGGCCGCTTCCGTCGAGATCGCAGAGGTCTGCCATCCATCGCGCTGACGACTGATACTTCGATTTTAACTGCGATTGCAAACGATTTTGGATATGAGGATGTGTTTCGCAGACAGGTGGAGGCGCTCGGTGAACCCGGAGATGTTCTCGTCGGCATTTCTACGTCCGGTAACAGCAAGAATGTGTGCGGGGCTCTTGAGCTTGCGCGCGACATGGGATTGATCACAGTGGCAATGACGGGACTGGGAGGAGGGAAAATGGCGGCATTAGCGGATCATTCGCTTTGTATTGATTCAACTGATACTGCCCGAGTACAGGAAGCTCACATCCTTGTTGGACATATGTTTTGCGACTGGATAGAGCTAACAGTCCTAGAAGGACGCGATCATCCTAGAGGGAGTCAATACGAATAATGGAAAACCTGGATAAAATAGTTGATCTAGTCGAGGTAGATTGGCCAAGTAAGCGGGTGTTGGTCGTCGGAGATTTGATGTTGGATAAATACGTATGGGGCGATGTGGAGCGGATCTCACCGGAGGCTCCGGTACCGGTAGTACGGGCCGCGCACAATAGCGAACAGCCTGGGGGGGCCGCAAACGTCGCTATGAATCTCGCGGGCCTCGGTGCTTCTGTGATGGTGATCGGCTTTGCGGGAGACGATGATGACCAAGCCCGACTAAAGAACCTTTTAGAGTTGAAGAATATCGAAGCAGTTATCGTGTCTGTAAGGGATTTCCCGACCATTTCCAAGCTAAGGATTCTGGGCGGAAACCAACAGATCCTTCGCCTGGACACGGAAGGTAGACTTACTCCTCCCCAAGAAGCTTATGACGCTCTCTTGCGATCAGCACTAGATCAGCTCGAAGAAGCTGACGCTGTAATACTCTCCGACTATGCGAAGGGCGTGTTGAGTGAGAGAGTCTGCAGGGAAATCATTTCTGCCGCTCGCAGCCGCAAAATTCCGGTAATAGTTGATCCAAAAGCTCTGGACTTCGAACGATACCGCGGAGCCACAACAATCTGTCCAAATCTTCGCGAGCTATCCGCGGCGGTGCATAGTTCGATGTCAGACCTCGAAGAATTATTTACAGCCGCCGAAGCCATGGTCCCAAATCTTGATCTTAGCTACTTAACCGTAACCATGAGCGAGAAGGGAATTGCAGTGTTGCGTGAAAAATCGCGGGTTGTCGCACCAGCGGTAGCTCGCCAGGTCTTCGATGTGTCTGGTGCTGGCGACACGGTCGTTTCAATTATTGCGCTGTGCATCTGTTGCGGGCTTCCTATCGAGAATGCAGTTCAGTTGGCAAATCTGGGCGCCGGGATCGTCGTCGGCAAGGTTGGGACTGTGCCCGTTCAGAAATTTGAATTGCTGGCTGCCTTGTCATCAGATATCGGGCTTCACGCGAGTGAGAAAATATTGCCCCTCGAACGTCTTCTCATTAGGACTGCGGCATGGAGGTCTGTCGGGGAAAAGGTTGTGTTTACAAATGGCTGCTTTGATCTTTTGCACGTCGGTCATATCACACTTCTTGAGCGAGCGCGACAAGAAGGCGACCGGCTCATCGTTGCGATCAATAGTGACAGCTCAATTCGCACGCTGAAGGGGGCCCCCAGGCCTATTGTTGGCGAACGAGATCGAGCTCGAGTGCTCGCAGCTTTGGGCGCTGTCGATGCTGTAACCATCTTTGATGATCGCACTCCGTTGCGTTTGATTGATGCCGTTCGTCCTGATGTATTAGTCAAAGGTGGAGACTATACGGAAGCCACTATAGTCGGCGCAGACGTAATCCGTTCGTGGGGCGGCCGGGTCAAAATTGTTCCAACGGTTGAGGGTTTTAGTACCACTAAACTCATTGAAAAATCGCTTGCAATGAACTGAATAGTTCTGCGAAGGTCAACGGCTGCCGGGAATTCCAAAAATATGGAGGAGACATTCGAGACATGGTCTCGCATGAACAAAAAAAGAGACGAGCCTTGTTTCTTGACCGCGATGGGGTAATCAATGAGGAAATTGGCTATCTTGCGTGCAAAGAAGACGTGCAGTTTATCTCAGGCATTTTTGATCTCTGTCGCCGTGCAAAAGAATTAGGCTATGTCACTGTCGTTATTACAAATCAGTCTGGAATCGCGCGAGGTTTGTACTCGGAGCACCAGTTTCTCGAATTGATGGCATGGATGAAGGAGCAGTTCGCCCCACATCAGGCTAGCTTGGATGCCATCTACTATTGCCCTTACCATCCGGAGCACGGAGTAGGTATCTACAAGAAAGACTCTGAAGACCGGAAACCCAATCCTGGAATGATCATCAGGGCGCAACATGATCTCAGTTTGGATTTGAATGCAAGCATACTGGTGGGCGATCGGTGTCTAGATGTGCAGGCGGGAACTTCTGCAGGGGTTGGGCGAGTTTTCCTGTTTAACCCCACTGATCGAAGCGTAGTCTGCGATTTTGAATACAAGGAGTTAAAGCGCCTTTTGGATTTGGTTCCTCTGCTATAAGTAAGCTCGGATGCAATCGATGTACCGGGAACAACGACATTGCTGATTTTGGACATGTTTCCAGGCGACCGATGCCGAGGGCGTGATTAGCTACACGGCCTACGGGGTTGATTGGCCAGATTGGGCACGCGAGACGGAATAGTCAGCCCTAGATGGTCATTCTCAGCTATCGACTATCAACGCTCCTCCTCCAGCCATCTGTGCTGCGAGTGCGGGGGAGTGGTCACGGGATTTGCCGATCATGGCTCCGCTCATGAACGACAATCGTTGATCGCAGTGCTTTGCCGTAGTTTGCAACGTGGAGGCGTTGTAGCCATGTTATATGCGAGGCTGCCAACGAACTTCTGTCCGTCCAGTTTTAATTAACTTTAGAAATATAAGCAACCAAGGATGCATAAGGGATGAGAGTACTAATTACTGGAGGTGCGGGATTTCTGGGTTCGCACCTAGGCGACGCTTTATTAGGAGAAGGCAACAATGTAGTTTGCGTAGATAACCTCTTGACTGGTCGAGTTACCAACCTACGACATCTGCAAAATGAGCCGCGTTTCGAGTTCTACAACCATGACATCCGTGAGCCATTCGATTTTGGACATGTTGACTACATTTTCGCATTTGCTTCGGCGGCCAGCCCTCAGGACTACATGGAGTGGGGCATAGAAACGCTACTGACAGGCTCGACTGGTACTCAAAACTGCCTTGAACTGGCACGCAAGTACAATGCTAAGTTTCTTCTTGCTTCGACGTCGGAATGTTATGGAGATCCGCTGATCCATCCGCAGAAAGAGAGCTACTGGGGGCATGTAAATCCCATTGGGCCGCGTTCCGTCTATGATGAGGCTAAGCGATTCGCTGAGGCGCTTACCATGGCTTATCACCGCTATCGAAAGGTGGATACGCGGATCGTTCGAATCTTTAATACTTATGGTCCGCGACTCAAACTCAATGACGGAAGAGTGATATCCAATTTCATGAAGCAGGCGCTTCGGGGTGAGGACATTACCGTCTATGGTGCTGGGAGCCAGACGAGAAGCTTCTGCTACGTCAGCGATGAGATCGAAGGGATTCTGTCTTTGGCGAGATCGGACGAGCATGAACCGACGAATATCGGTAACCCGCAGGAGTTCACGATTCTAGAATGCGCTCATAGCGTACTCCAAATAACCGGGGCGAAAAGCAAAATCATTCATGCGCCGTTGCCCGTAGACGACCCAAAACAACGGTGCCCAGACATCACCAAGGCGAAGGCACGTCTGGGGTGGGAACCAAAGATCGGTTTAGAAGCCGGTTTGCGACTATCTCTTGAATGGTTTTCTGCTGAGGTGCGGCGGGAAGAATTGTTCACTATGGCAACGTAGAATGGGAGTGGCAAGCTGCAAGTACGATCTGAGCCCACTAGTGACAGAGATATTTACCTTCAATCGGATGAGCGACACTAGGATGTTATTAAGTCACCGGCCTGCTTTGTCGGTGCGACACTCCGCTTTCTTATGACTACGCCCCCCATACTACTGTACTATTCAGCCGACAAGCTCGGGGCTGGCAATTGGGTACATATCTCCCAACACATTCTCTCCGACCATAAGGGGCATTCGCGTTAGGCGAACTCGATAGGCGGTTCGAGCCTTGGCAATCATGGTGGCGTGCTTTGCCTCCCTAAATCTTTAGGATGGAAGGCCGAATTATGGAGACAACTGGCTCCCGAGCAGCACGCTGGGGATCGCCTTGAATGGGGACCATTTTCTGGGAATCGACGGTCGCGTCACGGCATTGAGGTGAGGACCGCCCCTTCTTCATCGGTATGTCGCCGTCGCTGGGCTACCGCGCCTTGGTGAGTTTGGTTATGGCCGCATTAAGGTGCTGCATCAAGACCTTAATCCGAAGACCCTAAGCGCAGGAGTGGTAGTAAGGCCATTTTGAGTAGAAGGTAGAGTTCAACTAGTCAGAAAATTCTGGCAGTCAAGGAAGCTCGCGATTTCTCTCGATTGTACTCCTGATTCGCTCCATTCTAAGCATACACTTCAGGGCTGCACATTAGCGTCGGCACCCAATGTCTGGCCATTTTGTAATAGCTTGGCATCCCATGCAATTCTTTCATTCTGTTCATCCAGCTGGGTAGGCGCACTAATACCTCCGGCAAGGAACTGGTTATTCTGTACGCTGTTATCCAGAGGGATAGATAGAGCCGGCGTCCAAATATCAGCACGCATAGGATCTCCGGAAGCATTAGGCCTGATCAGACCACCAGCGTTAGCTATGATTTCGTTATTATAGAACTGGTTGGTATTATATCCGTTCCACAAAGCATAGCCATTGCTCCAAGTGGTTGCGAGCCAGTTTCCAGACTTGTCCTTGCCGCAAGACACTACTCGGTTATTCCTGACTTTTATGTCATGCCCTGAATTAATGCCGATGCCATAATTAGCAGTCTGCACTACCTGATTATTATAAATGTCAACAAAGCCATCTGCTTGTTGTGGATCGTTTGATCCACCATCGGTAATGATCCCACCTCCTGTATAGTTACTATTTCCAGCCGAGAAGGCTCCTTGCAAATAATTGTCATGAATTTGAAGTGGATTCGCTGCTGACTCTCCGCTACTATTGTAGATGTTAATAATATCTTCTACGGAAGCTTTACCCGGCGTGTTGATCACCTCGTTCCAGGCAATGGTCGCTGCTGATATAGCTTTCACCCTACCAACCTGCACAAAGTGACCCAGCAAGGGGCGATATAGCAAGCTGCCTCCATTACCATCGCTTGCACGATCATCCATATCGGATGCGATGTTATTGCTGATATTAAGATAGGTTGGAGTAGAGTCTCGAAGAGAGACGCCAAAGCTAACACCTTGCATCGAGCAGTGATTAACATCGATGCTATTAGCTGTACTAGCTGTGAGAAAGCTGCCTCTCGCCTTATTGGGTATTCTTGGGTCTACTCCTATACCTATTACGTTCTGGATTACCAGATGGAGGCCGCTTTTTTCACCGCCTGCCACTATTAGATTTCCGGGACCTGTCACTACTGAATCCTCAATCGTCACTTGTTCATCTGTTTTGATGGTAACGGCAGGTACAGTCGGATCTAAGCTTTCCCACCTGCCGGAATACCTGCCCCCGGTTTTGATTGTTATAGGTGCGGTGTACCCGCTCTGCAATACGACTACGGTTGATGTAGCAGTTTGCTGAGCGCAGGCGGCAGTTATCGTAACGTTGCCTGGGCTATTTGCGAGGAAGGTGCCTTGTCCTGTTGCAGCAAGCATTTGATCGTTCGAACTCGACCATGAACAAGCTGCACTGTCGCCCGCTGACTCCCCTTGCGCGGTAAAAGAGATATTGTCACCGACGTGGGCAATAGATGATGCAGGAAAAATTGAAAGAGTAGTAAGTTTATTCGTAGCTTTTCCAAGGTTTGCAATTGATGGATAAGTGCCGCAGCCCATGCTACTAGCAAGGGCTATGGCTGGAAGGGATACAAGAAATGCTCTGGTGCAGCAGCTGACCGCTCTCATATCGGTCTTATCGGAGGCAGCAGGCGATTCGATAAGAGGGCCGCTGGAGATTGATGTTTAGCCATTTACAGTGTTCAATTCCGCTACACTGTTAACAGTCTTCACCTACGCGATGTCGATATGAGCAGCGTAGTAAACGAAAAGACGAGCGGGTTTTCTCTGCGTAACGTTTTGGCCGTAGGGCCAAAACTGGGTGTGTTTGGGCGCAGGTTATCGAGTGTGGAACGACCTGGTGGTTTGTCAACGGAACAGGGGTCCCCACTCGGCGCAGTGGTTAACTGAGATTGGCATGTACCCGCCCTGTAGCGGCGAGTTGATGTACTCGCAAAGAGAGGGTGCGTAGATTTGTGGTCGAGACCAGTAAACGTTTCCACCATCGGGAGGAGCTCGAGTCCTGCTGGGAGCGCGATGCAACTGACACCAACGCGTGCTGCCCGCGATGACTCGAAATGGTTACGAGATCAGAGTGTTGGTTCTCGATTTCCTGCATTGTCAAGACCGCATCCAGACCGAAGGGATTATAGGTCGTGACCTTGACTAGTGCCTCTGTTGAAGGGCACAGGCACAGCAACACAGTAAAAAGCTGCTAAGGCCAGGTTGAAGTTGTGGAGTGAGTGAGGATCACAGCGCATCTATCCTTCTGTGATGTCGAGGACGTTGCGTAGTACCTACCTGCATTTACAGGCAGACTTTTCTGGGGCAACTGCCAATCCGCAAATTGAGACCTCGCCCAGTTAATTCAAAAGAGCCGTGTGCATATGAGTCAATCGAGTTGAGCGTGGAAGTTGATCAGCTGAACCATATACAGCGGTGTGCCCGCCCCCTGCCAGAATGCATGTGCCATGAGGGTGGCTGGTATCAGGAACAGCAGCAAGGCGATGGCAGATACACGAGGGTAGATTCCCAGCACCAAGCCAGTACCTGCGACGAGTTGCAGAGCACGGGCTCCCATAATCAGTGTAGGAACGAGGACGATGGGAACACCGTGTGCGGGCCATTTCGTGCGCCGCGAGAGTTTGGCCGATGATGTCGAGACCGTTCAGAAGAAAAACGATCGAAATGAGTACGCGAGCTGCGATTAAAGTGTAGCGTTCCATGTTGAATATCCCTTACTAAGTTTTCTCCGCCTGATTGAAGCCTGAAGAGCGTGTGCTAGATGCGAAGATCGGCGACCATCTATGCACGTCATCTCCTACTCACTACGTTAGAGTCGTGCTGGGTGGGCCGCGAGGCTACTTTGATGACACAGCAGCTTTGCGTTATCGGCAAAGCTGATTTCTATACTGAGGATTTGCTTCTTCCGGGATATTTGGTTTCCGCGGTTAGCGTGCGCGGAGTTTCAGAGCGTGATCGGTTGCAGTCACGGCCTGAGGTAGTCTGGCGACGATGAACTTGAGGAACGCGCGAATGCGGGGTGAAAGATGACGACGGTTGGCGCAGAGTGCAAACAGGTTGATCTCATCGCCCCAGTAATCGCTGAGGCAGGGCACGATCGATCCTTCGCGAAGCTCGGCCTGCAGATCCCAGTCAGCTTTCAGCGCGATGCCCTTGCCTGCGCGCACCCAGTCGTGAACCACTTCTCCGCTCGTCGTTGTGAGCGTCCCGTTCACAACGACCTCGAAGCGCTTCCCCTGCTCCTGAAAAACCCACGCATCGATCACACGCCTGCCGCGCACAAGCCGGATGCAATCGTGCTGCAACAGATCGGCTGGCTTCGCTGGAGTGCCGTGCTCTTTGAAGTAGGCCGGCGAAGCGCAGGTGATACGCTTTGCCGTCAGAACCTTTTTGGCGATCACGCTGGAGTCCGACGGGAGGCCGACTCGAAGGGCCACATCGAGACCGTCATCAATCACATCCAGACCGGAATCGGACAGCACGAGGTGAACCTGGACATCGGGAAACTTTCCTCTGAACTCAGTAATGAGCGGAGCGACCAGTCGTCTGCCTAGCTCCATGGGGGCGCCGAGCCGAAGCATTCCCTTGATCGTCGCCCCTTTTGACGAGGCCTCGGCTTCTGCATCGGCAATATCCGCGGCGATGCGTGCGCACCGCTCGTAGAACAGCTGCCCCTCTTCGGTGAGTTCGAACGATCTGGAGGTTCTAGTGACCAGACGGACGCCCAGGCGGGATTCAAGAGCAGTCAGTCCGCGGCTCATGGCCGCCGGCGACGAATTCAGCGCCCGGGCCGCGGCAGACAGGTTTCCAGCCTGCACGATTTCGACAAATAACTGGAGCTCGGCGACTTCGTCCGCCACGATTCCTACCCTTCAAACCGCGCCTTCATTCTAGCGATTCAAGCAGGACGTTTTCGACTTGTCGATCAGTATTTGACAGAGCCGGATCAGAATCTGAAGCTCAGACCGGCATTCGCCACGATCGGAGGACGGTTATTCACGACATAATCGAAGAAACCACCAGGCCGAAATCCCGCGAGGTTGAATGCGGCAATGAGATGAGGCGCTGGCGACCAGCGTATCTCCATGTCACCTTGATCTCCCAGATACTTCGTATGGGAACTATTCGCGGGGTCCATCAGGATGCCGCTGCCAAAAGCATAGACGCCGTCATGGACCGATTCGCGCCAATACCAATCCCATGAAACCTCTCCTGTTATATTCCGGCGTAGCTGAAACTGCATCATCGGATGAAGATCCACGAGATTCTGGGGGCCAAGAAACGGAATGGCTTTGGGGGTGAAATAAGCGCCGCGCGGGAAATACGAATTAAACGTGCCGAGGGTGTTCCCCGTTGGATTCCCGTCACCGCTGTACACATCGGCCCGCAGCATTGGGCGAGGACGAAATCGAACCTGATCGAGCGTGTATCCCGTCTCCGTGGAAACGCTCCACGCGGCAATCGAATCGCGGCCGAATGATCCCCACTGATAGTCGGCCTCCCAGTTGTAATCGAGGCCCTTTGATGGTGGCCGGAAGGCTCTTATGCCCACAGTATGGCGAAGCTCGGTCGCGGAGCCGCGATTGTACGACGCGTCTTTCGTCGCAAGCCCGATGTAGTAGAGATCGGCCATGCCTCGCGAGAGTACCGGCGCTGGAACTGTGAGATGGCTGCCCCACGTAGTTTGTTGGGCATTGGGATGATCTTCGAAGAATCCCGTACTGTTGTCCTCGACTGGCTTCAACGCGAACACGTCCCAACGGAGATGCGAGGTTTGAGTAATCCACCGGACTCCGTCAAAGCTGAGCTTTACATTCGGGCCTTCGTTGTTGTCGAAGAGGCGTCCCGATCCAAGCACCACCTCCTGGCGGCCCAGCCGCAGGCTACTGCCATGTTCGTGACTGACGTGTGGACCTATCTCGAGAAATGCCTGGTGGACATCCCCGGGGGCTTGGTCCACGCCCGGTCTTGGACCACCCACTCTGCCCGCAACGTAGTCGAACTGGAACTCCGAGAACAGCCGGAAATCGCTCCCGACATGGAGATCGAAATGCGGCATCACGCGGCTCATGACGTAACCGTTATGATCTTGCGGCCCGGCGCCGAACATCCAGTTGTCGTAGTATTCATACTCGGTGCGATACTCCAGCCCTAGAGAAATGTATCTCTGCGGATGGTCGCCCAGGCGAATGTATTTCGCCGGATCGAAGAAATCGGGATGCAGCGCAGGATGAGAGAGGAAGCTCCAATCCTGCTCTGCGGGAAACGGATTCAACAGAGGGCGAGCGGGGTCGCTCACGCGGCCCGGTGGCTGGGGATCGGGAGTCTGAGCAAGCACATGACCGACGCTTAGCAGGATCGCTATGGCTACCATGATCATCCGCACGCAAGTAACGGCCGGAGGCCGGCGTACGTTCGGAGGGGAAACGGTTGAGCTCTTCATAATCAGATCCAGTCAATCGTTCCCGCAGGAGCCAATGTATTCGTGAATCGCGGCGAATAACATCTCGATCACCTCAGCGTAGCTTTAGAACCACGCGTCCACGCTCGCCTTTGGCAACCAGTTCATAGGCCTGCCGAGCCTGAGCGAGAGGCATACTCTTTGAGATCACCGGCGGCTGATAGATACCGGAGTCGAAGCCCGGCCGCAAGTCTTCCAAAATACGCCCCGAGGCGGTCAGATCTCGCTTGAGTGTGTCTACGCCAAGGAGCTGCGACTCATTGTGGTAGAAATCCACCAGATCGAGCGTCACGCGGCGATAGGTGGGAGAGGTGATTTCCACCTGCCGTCCCCCATGCGCGAGCAGGCCAAGCGCGATGCCGAATACCGGCCCCCCGGCAGCATTGAAAATTACATCCGCTCCACGACCGCCGGTATGTGCGCGTAACAGAGATCCCATCACTGGATCACTTGAATCAATCAGAATATCGGCAAGTTTCGCAGCAGGTGTGGCACCTCCGGGTTCTCCGCGATGAATGCCGATCACGTGCGCGCCGAGATGCTTCGCAATCTGGATCGCTGCGCCGCCGACACCACCGTTTGCTCCAAATACAGCAAGCGTTTCTCCTTCCGACAACTTTGCGTAATTGAGCGCGCACCATGCCGTTACAAAGGTGACACCAACGCAAGCGGCTTGTTCGTATGAGAGCGCTTCAGGCATGCGAACCAGGCTAGCAACAGGGACCTGGATGTACTCCGCATTTGATCCGTCTCGGGTGAATCCGACATCGCCGCCTGTGCCCCACATTGCTTGATTGATCCACTCTTCTGGACCATCCACCACCACGCCTGAGTAGTCGCGTCCGGGGATGCGGGGAAGGGTTGTCTGCGACATGCGTCCAGCGACATTTTTCACGTCGCTCGGATTCACTGAGACCGCCTCAACGCGCACTACGGCGCTGCTTGCATTCGCCTGCGGCAAAGGCCGTTCTGCGAGATGCAGTTGCGATGGACTTCCAAACTCTTTGAATTCGATTACCTGCATGATTTTGCTCCATTGATTGAACTCTGAGCTGCATGGGCAGACACAGGAAAAGAATGAATTGATCGCGCGAGTACTCGCCCTGCCGCGATGTAACCCACGCTCATCGCAACCACCAGCAGTGAGCCGAGAAGCGCGTTCGGCGCCGGAGATGGAATTCTGACCAAACGGCAGACCGCTCCGATAGCGAACGCGAGCACAAATCCCAAAATCAACCTCATGTGTATTCCCTCCAGCGATGCTCGTTCTCACCGCTGATTTGAGATTAGGTTGATGGCGGGTGCGTGAGTAGATAGGAAAAGCTCACAACAGCTTTCCGAATTCAGCAAAGATCTGTGGCTATCTGATGTTTGGTTATCGCCTGGAATGGCGCTGGGTGAGAATAGGGTTGCGGCATCTTAAGTACCGGTTGGAACGCGAAGTAGCCCGCGTGACGGAGCCTATTTGTGCTAGCCATTACTCTTCAAGCCAACAGTGGAGGAGGTGCGACTTGAAGGTTATCTATGCAAACCGTGATTAGATTTTATTCGAGGTCTTCTTTCGGGTTGGCTTCGCCTTGAGGGAACCAACGTATTTGTAGCCGATGTAGAAGAAATGTTTCAATTCCGAGGTTTTCGATAGAAGCGAATCCGGGACGACTACATATTCCGGTTGTACGACGCCGTAAGCTTCACAGAGCTTAGTCTTGTACTTTTTCAGGAATAATTCTCGCTCATCCGTCGGGAGCCTCAAGGCCATTTGACCTTCTTTGCTCAGATAACTAAACATATGACCGTTAAGCGATGTGTACGGTATAGATGCGCCCTTTCGCTCCAGGCCGGGAATGGTAGCCACGACCTTCTCATACAAAAGAATTTTGTCCGAAGCTGCCGCACTTGCTTTAGGCATGATCACCTTCCATAACAAGTCTCAAAGGCACTATATTTGCGTGGCCCTACCTAAAACTTTCAAAAGCCCCTTCAGCGATGCTGCACGAAGCTTTATCAAAAAAAAACGAAACAGATCCACAGCGTGAATTGCTTTTGAGCAAGCGCTAAGATGGACAGCCGGATCGAGGAGGTCCGGCTGTCCTCTTGACCTGGAAATTCAATGCCCGTGATGGTCGTTATCAAAAGGAGAAGTCAGCCAGGGTGTAAAGACAACTCCCGGTCCGACGACGGTTGCGCATCGCTTGCCGCCAGGACCTGTTGGGCAATTCCACCAGTTATCCGTCGCGTTCACCGAGCCGGTCCCGATGTTGTCGACGCCGATGCCGGTGGTTTCGAAGTCGTTGAGGTGCAGATTGATTTGACCCCTAGGGGCATTGAAGGCAACATCGATCGTCTCATCGTCAAAGACATTCTGCGAGATGACGGTTCCGGTGACCGGCGCCATGCTAAAGAGATTGATTCCGGTAGGGCCTGACGTCGCAGCATCCAAAGTGTCTTCTCCATTGCCCGAGATGCGGTTGTCGACGATCACATTGTCATTCATGTTGACGGGCGGCGCGGGAGCGGGGGCTGCGGCATGGTTGTGCATCGTAACGCCCGGCAGTCCGTTGTTGTGCAGATAGTTATCGATCACTACGTTTTGTGCGGCCGTGGTGCCGGGGAAGGGAGCGAAGATGCCAACTCCGGCACCTGCGCCGGGAACCTGGAAGCCGTTGCGTTCGACGTCATTGTGAGCGACGGTGATCCTGGTTACGCCAAAAGAGATGGTTGCGGTAGGTATCACGGTGGTGGCTGGACCATGGGAGGCGATGGTGATTCCACAGTCGAACGGATTGTCGTGGACAGAATTGCCGCTGATGAGATTGTCGTGATTCGGGCCGGTTTCATCAGTGATGAGAATCCCGCCTGAGTTATGTTCACTTTCGTTGCGAACTACCGAAGAGTGATCTACCGCCATAAGATGGATTCCCTCGCCACAGTCGTCGCCTTCGTTGGTCTCAAAGGCGGGCATGCCGGGGCATTCTGAGTCGGCAATATCGAGCGATTTGTTATTGTCTACGACATCGTTGCCGACGATTGTGACATCGGTGGCATTTACGACGAGGATGCCTTCGAAATTCGCGTTGCGGATCTTGAGACCAGATATCAACACATCCGCTACACCGGCGTTGGGAGCTGCGGACATGCCGTTGACGAAGATGCCATTCGACAGCCCGGTTGCATCGATCGTGGGCTGCTGCCAACCATTCTGTGCAACCAGCGAAAGCGACTTGGTAATCACGACCTGCTCTTTATAGGTGCCCTGCGCTACCTGAATGGTGTCGCCTGGGGAAGCCGCCGCAACAGCGGCAGAGATTGAGGACTTACAGCCGAATTTTCCAGCAGGATTTACGCAGAGGGTAGCGGCTACACCGGAAGCTGCGACCATCGATAGCAGCCCGATGCCGATGAGATGTCGTACAGAATGGCCATGGCTTTTTCCATGAAACATGGTTCTTGAGTCCAGAATCATCGATTCCTCCTGATGTGGGTTTTGTTCCTGTTGGGAGCGAGAGAGCGTGTGGGATTTCGAAGAGGGAAATTCGCGCCGGCGATGATAGTAGCCCTGCCCCCTGGCATGCACAAGCACCAAATCAAGCAATTGGCGCTTGTATGCTCGCGAATGCTTTGGCACGACTCAGTTGCGTGATCGGATCGGTGATGCTACCGTTCGTTCATTCAATCGAATGGCAATCTCAAGCACTAAGTCCCTTACGGGACTTCGCGTCGCAGTTGGTATCCTGGTCATTATTTTTGGCGAATACAAGGTCTTTGGTATGGGCTTTACCATGGGAGGCGGGTTTCAGTATTGGATCAATCGCTTTCTTCAGGACGGAGCTTATCCGTTCATGGTTCCTGTTCTCAAGAACTTCGTTCTACCCCATGCCACTCCAATCGCGTTCCTGGTGGCCTACGGCGAGTTGGCGATCGGAATCGCGCTCATCCTTGGCATTCTGGTTCGTCCTGCCAGTATTTGCGGCATGATTTACATGTTCACCTTATTGTTTTCGGCCAATTACCCGGGACCCCATGCCGCTTTTTGGCAGTATTTTGGGGCGTCATTAGAGCACCTCGTGCTCGCACTCTGTTTCGCATCATTCGCATCTACGAAACAGGAAGATATTTTGTCTATACGAACCTACCTTCGATCTCGTGGGTCGATGTGAACGCTTCTCGAGCTTCAGTCGGGAATCGGCACCCAAATGGCTACCATCATCCCGACTAGTGATTCATCGACGGCCTTCTCGATTCCCGATCGAGTTGTCTGACAGCTTACGCACGACGCCATGGATGGCCTGAGGCCCGAAATGTGTAGCCGCAGGCCCACTGAACACCAGCGTAATGTTTGAGAACGAGACCTCGTTCCCTCCGGTGACGCAGACCTGCAGCGTCGAGGAAGGCGGATCCGTCTCGAACGGGGCAAGGAGTCCATTCCCCGTCAGCAGGCTGACCGTGTCGTTCAATTGAAAGCCCATTGTGGGGACGGGGGTTTGGTATGTGGGGCAGTCGATCATTCCCCAGGTGACCTTGACATGCGTCAGCCTGATGTGGTGTGTGTGAGGATTCACGAGCGGCTGTGTTGGATCGACAGCTCCCGTCGACGTTTTCCCATAGCCGGACATCGTCATATCCGCTGAGAAGTCGGCGGTTCCCCGTTCCAGGTTGACGTCCATTGACCATTGACCATGCATTTCCCAGGGGCTGCCTTTGACGGTTGCGCTGAGGGGTGAATAGTCGTTGATCAGGCCGCTGAAGTGTACTGTCCCGCGGTCCTGGGCCAAGGCACAGGTGGCTGAAACCAACAAAATTAGGGAGAGCATGCGTACCGCCGAAGTCAGGGTTTTGCTTTTCATGAAGAAGCTCCAATTTGAGATTTACTCGTGACCCATGGACACAATCGGGCACATCAGGAGGTGAGCTCAAGCGACAAGGCGCGGAACCGTGACCGTTTCCTCGGTTTGCCGTCGAATGTCGTCCTTTGCCGTACCTTTGCGGGATGGGGGTACAATTTGGTTCCCGGGTTCGCCATGACTCTGAACCAGCCAGGAGGGCGTAGTGGGAGAACCGTCCCTTAGTTCATCGCCGTCCGAGAGACCGATTGAAGACCGGCTGGATTCGTGGAAGGAGATCGCGGCATACCTCAAACGCGATGTGAAGACTGTTCAGCGCTGGGAGAAACGGGAGGGAATGCCCGTTCACCGGCACGTGCATGACAGGATAGGTTCGGTCTACGCTTTCCGAACGGAGCTCGACGCATGGGCGCGCGGCCGGAATCTTCGAGCAGCGGAGAATAACTGGACCCACAATGCCTCCTCGGTCGATGCTCCTGCACCGCCGCCGATTTCGCCAATTTTGCCATCGACCTCCCGCGCCAGATGGAAGCTAGTCTTGTTGCTGGCAGGGTTGGCAGTAGCGCTGGCGCTTGGTGCGACCCTCTGGCTTCAGCGTACGGAGCACTTCTGGCGAAATCCGATCGCTGATGCACGATTTGAGACGGTTACGGATTTCGAGGGGCAGGAGCAAGCGGCTGCGGTCTCGCGCGACGGTCATTTTATTGCGTTTCTGTCAGACCGGGACGGAACGATGGATGTCTGGATTATGCAGGAGGGTTCCGGTGAGTTCCACAACCTGACTCACGGGCGTGCTCCGGAACTCGTGAATCCATCGATCCGGACTCTGGGGTTCTCGCCGGATGGATCTCTCGTCACCTTCTGGGCTCGCAGGCCGGGCGGCTCGAGCAGCGACGAGATCGGCATCTGGGCGGTCCCTACGCTGGGTGGTGAACCCAGGCCATACCTTGAAGGCGTCGCCGAGTTCGACTGGTCGCACGATGGCTCACGACTTGCGTACCACACCCCCGGGCCCGGAGACCCCCTGTTCGTGTCAGACGGTGGGCTGCTATCAGCAGAACGAGCCATCTTCACCGCGCCCGTCGGACTCCACGCTCACTTTCCTTTGTGGTCGCCCGACAAGAAATTTATCTATTTCGTTCAGGGCTCGCTGCCAGACAAGTTGGATATCTGGCGCATTCGTTCTGATGGAGGAAGTCCTGAGCGGATCACGTCGCACAACACACGCGTGACTTACCCGGTCCTATTGAACCGGCGCACGCTGTTGTACCTCGCCAGCGATCCTGATGGTTCAGGACCTTGGCTTTATAGCATGGACGTCGAGCGACGCATTCCCCATAGGTTGACCTCTGACCTTGAGCGATATACTTCGCTGTCGGCCAGCGCTGACGGGCGCCGTCTGGTTGTCACGCGCACAATTCCTGATAGAACACTGTGGCGATTGCGGATCGCCGACTCACCTGCAGCGGCGTCGGAAGCTCTTCCGATCCCGCTGACAACCAGCCCCGGGTTTTCCCCACGCCTCGGCCCGGATTATCTTCTATATGTTTCTGCGACAGGCACGGGCGAGAGAATCTGGCGGCTTGTCAACGGGAAGAGCACAGAGTTGTGGCACGGCGAGGGAGCGCGAGTCTTCGGCGGCCCAGCCATCTCCCTCGATGGGCGGCATCTCGCATTCTCGGTCCGGCAAAACGGGCAAACGCTCTTGTACGCGATGCAGGCGGACGGTACGAATGCGCGAGTGGTGGCTGATTCGCTCGATCTGCAGGGCAATCCCGCGTGGTCGCCCGACGGTCAATCCATCACCTCGGCGGTCGCCGATCACGGCACACCGCGCCTCTTTCGCATACCGATCGACGGTCGTCCTCCAACTCCCTTTATTCTTGATTACTCGGTCGATCCGGCGTGGTCGCCCGACGGCCGCTTTGTCGTCTACTCGGGACCCGACATCGGCACTACATTTTCCTTGAAAGCTGTCACGGTTGAGGCCGCACCGCATCCCCTGCCAGAGTTGACCTTGACTAGAGGGGCTCGACGCGTGGCCTTCCTGGCGGGCGGGCGCGCCTTAGTGCTCCTGCGAGGGGAGATTCAACATAAGAATCTCTGGCTCATCGACCTGGAGACGGGTGCGGAACGGCAGTTGACCAACCTCGCCCCCGAATTCGACATTCAGGATTTCGATATCTCCCCAGATGGTCATGAAGTTGTCATCGAAAGAGTGCAGGCACGCTCGAATGTGGTGCTGCTCGATCTTCCTCGACCATAGTCGAGTACAACGCGGCGGTCTCGGGAGAATCATTGATCGAGACCTCGCTTGCTGGCTCGTCAACACGTGGGCAAAAACCCCAATAACATCGTTATTTGCGACTAAAACGAACGGGCATTGTTGCTCTACTAGCCAGACGACGGCGCAATGCGATCGTAACGGGGCGTTAAGAGGAGACGAGCGTCGCTCAAAAAAAGTCCACAAGTGGCCGGTGATCCGACCGGAACTGCGAAATCTGGCGAAATTTCCGCTCTAGTTCTCGACGAGTAACTTTTGGTGATTTACCACTCGTCGAGAAAGTCGCAACGAGTCAATTGGCAAAGATCACTTATCCGAGAAGCCGGTTATTCAGCCACTTGCCGAAGACATGGATATCTTGGATTAGCTCGATGCGTTGCCAACTGACAAATCTGGCGCCATTTTAGCGCTGACCATTCAGCCACAATGCCAACCTTGCAGGACAGACGTCGAAAACACCTTCATAATTATCGCCGCCGCCGCTCCGTAAGGGACTGATCGCCTCCTTCTCGCGATGCATGAAGCATATGGAGAAAGCACAAACCGGAGGAGATCTGAGCCCTGCCCATTGCCTTGACCTTAGAAGTTCACCTTCACCGCTCCTTGCAGTATCCGTGGCGGAGCTGCGCTAATTGCCTGGCCAAAGGTAGAACTGCCTATGTCGCCGTCGACCGAGCTCGGTCCATTAAACTGCGTGTGGTTGAAGACATTGAACGCCTCGACACGGAAGAGTACGGACTTCGATTCAGTGAACGCCAGATTCTTAGCGACCGCCATATCATAGTTATCTGCGCCGGGGCCATAGAAGAACCGTCTCTTGGCAGTTCCGGGGGTACCGAGCACATTCAAACTGAAGGACGTGGCATCGAAATAGTTGTTCCCGTTGGTTCGCGGATTGTGGTTCAGACGAAGGGGACCGCCCGAGTAATCGGGCTCGTCAATGCTGCTGTTGTTTACCCCGTTGGGATTGGTCCCGATCAATGAGTTGTCTCCGTTGTTGATCATCGTGATAGGAAAGCCGCTCGCAAATCGAGTGATGCCCGAGAGTGACCATCCCCGGCTTAGCCGATTTGGATGGAAGAGTTGATCGAAGGGCAGCTGGTACTCATAACTCAGAACGACATTGTGTTTGACGTCGAAGGAAGAGAGTGCATAGCTGAGCGCAGGGTTGAAAGGGTTGACCTCCTCGCCGATGCTGGATGACTGATCCATGGACTTGCTGTAGGTATAGGCGGCAGAGAACTCCAGCCGGCCGCTGGTATGACGAGCACTGAGTTCAAGCGCGTTGTAGTTGGCATAACCAATGTTCGACTGAAGCGCATTGCTCCCGAAGGCTGGTCCAAGCGGTCCGCGCGTTCCGTTCACCTGACCGCCCCCGATGGGAAAGTAGACGGTGTCTTCACCGCCCGGTCCGCAGGTGAGCGTTCCCGGTTGCACTTCGCTGGGTTGGCTGAGGCTGAGACACAGCGCCGGATTTCCGGCATTGGGCTCTATCAAAATGCGCTGCCGATGGCTGGTGGTGCCGACGTAGTTTGCGCTTACGACAGTATTCGGTCCTACCTGCCGCTCAATGGAGAGCATCCATTCGTTGGTGTAGGGGGCGCGATTGTGAATGTCATAGCCGGGGATGCCTTCGATCGGCTCGTAAGTGCTCCAGTCAATGCTGTTGTCTGGATTCTTCGGCGACGAGTTCAGCGGGGCGAAGGTGTACGGAAAGGGCTGGCCATTGTTGGTTCCGTCAGCAGCCGTAATGAACGGAGTCGCGAAGAGTGGGGAGTTCCCGGTATACGTAGTGCCATAGGGCGCGTTCGCCGCCAGCACGCCAATAGAGAGCGCTTCGATGGCCGTGTAAAAGGTGCCGAAGCTGGCGCGAATGCTGGTCGTTCCCGGAGCGCCAAGAGCTTTTGCAAGCAGGCTGCCGGTGCTGCCTTGAGGAGACCATGCCAGCCCAACGCGCGGCGCGAAGCTGTGGTTACTGATAGGGGCCAGCGTGTTGGGAATTCCCGGATCGCCGGGATAGAGAATGCCGGCAGGCGCGCCCGGAAAGACTATGGACTGTGCACCCGGGACGAAGGTTGAGATCTGATTGTATTTTTCCGACCAGGGCGCGACTCGGTCCCAGCGGAGCCCATAGTTCAGTGTGAGGTTGGACAGCGCATGCCAGCTATCCTGTGCGAAGAGACCAGCATACTTATTCCGGGCGTAGAACGGATTGAGCTGGCTCTGGTTGTACTGGCTGGGCACGCCGATGAGAAAGTCCGCAAAGTCAACGCCGGTCTCGACACCTGAAAAGACAAAGCTTCCGTTGAATTGGGCGATGGGGTTCGCGTTGACCTGATCGATATGGAAGGCGCCACCAAACTTCAAAGTATGGTTCCCGAGCACCTTGGAGAATGTGTCGGTGATCTGATAAGTGTTGTTCGCCTGAATGAGCTGATTTGCCGCTGCGCCGGTGGAGAAGCCGTTAAAATTCAGGTTCTCGACACTCTGGCCCTTGGGGTCCAGTGCAACAATACTCGGACTGCCATCGGGGTTCTCGAAGCCCTGCGAAGTAAGGCTTACATTGCGGCCGCCGACAGGCTGACCCAGATTGTTGAAGTCGCGCATGTAGCTCAGGTGCAGTTCGTTAACCGCCGTGGCGTTGAAAGTCTTGGTATCACCGAGAGCGAGGAGTTGTGCGCGGCCGGTAGTCAGTGCATTGAAGCCGGGAACACTCGCGCCGCTCTGCGCGACCGGATATGGGTCGTCAAGATTGAAATCGTCGATGAAATAGTAGGCGGACAGCGAGCCTGCTCTCGTATTCGCATCAACACGGACCCCGGCCTTGTCGTCGCGGAGAATCTGATTGAACGATGAGGTGGCAAAGCCGTTGGCGGTATTCGGCGCGGGGATGTACTGGAGCATTCGCTGGGCTGGAGTGGACCATGCGCTCTGCGGAATGACAGCGTTGGGAAAGACACATTGCGACGAGGTGGCGCATCCGGCGACATAGTAGGGCTCGCCAGCGGTCACGGTATAGCCCAGCTTCTGCGATAGCAGGTTTGCGAAGTAAGGACCGCCTACCGCGCCGGTCAGTCCGCCTGCCTGATCCATAAGATTGCCCGCACGATCCGCGTCTGATGGCACAGGAATCACCGGGGTATCGATGCCTTCGGTTTGCCTGGTTCCTTGATAATCGGTGAAAAAGAAAATCTTGTCGTGGCGAATCGGTCCACCGATGGTGCCGCCAAACTGGTTCTGCCGGAATGCTCCCCGCGTCGGGGAGAAATAGTTGCGCGCATCGAGGGACGTATTGCGAAGGAAGTCAAACGCGCTGCCGTGGAATTGATTGCTTCCGGATTTTGTGATGACGCTGATCTGGCCGCCGCTGAACTCTCCGTACTCGGCGTCGAAGTTGCTGGTGATGATGCGAAACTGAGCGATCGCGTCGAGGTTGGGAACAATTGCAGTGCCGGAGTTAACGTCTTCTTCGGAGTCGCTGCCGTTCACGATAAATGCATTGGCGAATTCGCGCTGCCCGTTCACTGAGATGGTTCCGGGATTGAGATCACCCGAAGGATTCAGCACCGTTGCGCCCACGTCCTGTACCGTTGTGGCGGTGATCGAGGTTGCCGGAGCGACGCCAGCCTGCAACGAGAGCAGATCTGTGAAGCTGCGGCCATTGAGCGGCACAGCCGTCAGCTGTCTGCCGCTGATCACCTGTCCCAGCTGCGTGCTCGTCGTCTCGACATGCAGGGTATTGTCGTTGACGCTCACCGTCTGATCAACACCACCAACCACGAGAGCCGCATCGAGTCGGAGGGCTGCGTTCGTATCGAGCACAATATCTTTGCGCTGATAGCCCTGGAAGCCAGCCGCCTGCATCTGCAACTCATAACGGCCAACCGGCAGGACGGGCAGAGTGTAATATCCGTTGCCGTCGGTATGGGTTTGGTACGAGAGCCCTGTGCTCACTTCGCGGACAGTCACATTCGCGTTCGGAACAACTCTTCCTGAGGGATCTTTCACCGTCCCGGAAATACTTCCACCCACAGTTGCCCAGGCCAAACCAGTTGAAATAAGTATGGCAACACACAATGCTTTGAGGCCATGCAACGCAAGGCTGTCGGCACTTCCTGACATATCCCTCTTCCAATTCTCTTCGTTGTATTGGTCAACACCGGGTCAGTTATGCAGATTGAGGCGCTTACAACAGACGCTGCGCTCTCAGCCCATTTCAGCTGTAGACCCACTTGCTTATCACTCACGGACATTCGGATGATTTATATCTCAGACCAATTTGATCTGAATCCGACAAGTTAAGTCCTATATTAGCAGGCGCTGGAAATGATCTGTTTCGCAATTCGTGAGCGAATTGTCATTATTTTGTCTATCGCATGAGAACTTAGGGGCAGGTTTCAGGGCGCGACCGAGCGCGGGCAATTGCCAGAGTGCAGATGCCTCAGGCGCTGTAAGCCAATTACCTGAACGGGAGCCCATTTTGCGAACGCCTTTTACCCTGTGTAGGCCGGTGGCTAACTCAGGACTCAACAGGCCGTTGCTGCCTGTTTGGTTGTGGGCGCAGCAGAAGAACCCTCATCCTCCAGAGCTTGATCTTGCGATGACCTACAGCGCGCAGCGCGGCAACCTGACGTCAGGTGAAAGTTTCTGGGCACAGGGCGGCGGTGCGGAACTGACAGCAACCTTCTACCATGGGTTGGGCATCACGGCTAACGTCGCCGGAACGCATGCTGCGAACATCAACTCTTCGGGCGTCGGGTTGACTCTGGTGACTGCTACCTTTGGACCAACCTATACGTGGGGAGTGCCGGGGCACAGAAACTCACTGAGACAATTGAGATTTTTCGGAGAATCGCTGATCGGCATTGCGAATGGTGTGGACAGTGTATTTCCTGACCCTTCGGGCGCTCAATCCGATGCCAATGGCCTTGCCTTGCAGATTGGCGGCGGCGCTGACCTGAACCCCTCGCCCCACTTCGCCGTGCGGCTGTTCCACGCTGACTGACTACGCACACAACTTCCTAACGGAACCACCAACGTGCAGAATAACCTCCAGCTTGATACCGGTATCGTCTTCCGATTTCCGCAGTAGAAACCGGATGCATAGAGATCCTGCAATTCGGACTGCTTGCCAAACACCACGTTAGCGGCTTACCGCCACGGCGCGGATGGCTTGGGAGGGCTCATCACCGGTCCGGCCAAAATCCATAACATCGATATTTGCGACCAGTCGCATTTAGCCATGTTTAAGTCGCGCATAGCGATGTTACTGACACACCACGACGCCGGAGGAATTTGCCTGTTCGTGTGCATGATACGAAGATCGCACGAGTGGGCCCGATTCTACATGGCGAAAGCCCATCTTCAACGCTTCCTGCTTCATGAAGGCAAACTCGTCGGGCGTGTAGTAGCGCGCCATCGGCAGATGGTCTTTCGACGGACGCAGATACTGCCCGATGGTGAGGACGTCTGTCCCGACTGCTGCGAGATCGCGATAGACCTGCAGCAATTCATCCATCTCTTCGCCAAGGCCAACCATCACACCGGACTTGGTCGTGATCGTGGAGTTCAACTTCTTTGCATATTCCAGAAGACGCAGCGTGCGGTCGTAGCGCGCACCGGAGCGAACAGCGCGGTAGAGG
>Ga0207035_1040_pt1 | contig 35918 bp, 23 predicted proteins | sample Alteio_BWMinCont_77_FD_153272 | JGI IMG/M metagenome (GOLD analysis project Ga0207035, IMG submission 153272) | Enriched cells from forest soil in Barre Woods Harvard Forest LTER site, Petersham, Massachusetts, United States -... | ecosystem: Environmental > Terrestrial > Soil > Temperate forest >... | reverse complement strand
ATCAACTTGTCTCTGCTCATTGCCTGAAGGAACTCTCGATGCTTTTGTCTCCCGAGATTTAGATATGGGGGCCTTAATCCTGCCGAAGCCTTTTGATTGGTGCTCCAGGATTAAAGCTAGGCGGATACTGATAACGCCGTTTTTCGGGAACGTGATTGGAGGCCCGTTTAGCAAAGCCTGCTTTGTTCAAGTCTCTCGGCCCCAGCAGCAGCAATGTTTTCGAATGCGCTGTCGAGCGGCTCGAAGACATCCCAGCGCGAAACGCTCAACCTCACCGCGATCTCATCGATGCCGTTGAGTTCCAAGTCAGAGTCCCGCTTACCCTTCCAGAGCTTATCGGCAACCGCCACAACGCGCTCTTCAAGTGAGACATCCGGCCAGTTCCACGCTGCATGTGAGACGGAGAAGCGAGCCACTTCAGGCTGAACTCCATGCGACAAGAGAAGGGCCTGTCCGGTTTGCTCATGCAGTGAACCGTGCTCAGAAAGCTCCTGGGGATGCTGGATCTTACCTGCGTCATGCAACACAGCGCCGACTTCGATCAAGCGAACATCACACGAGACGCCGAGAGCCTGAAGCCGGAGCACCAGGAGATCGGCGGCCTGCCCGACAAGTTGGGCGTGACGGACTAGGCGATTCGTGGCGCCGAGTTCACTCAGCAAGACATACGCTTCGCTGCGGTCCTTCAAAATGCGGTCTCCATCCCTAAAAGCAGAAGACGCGAGCAATCATCGCAACCGGAGCGTTCGTAGCAAGCTGTGTATTGGTCGCACCGTTCCTCGCGGGCAGCCCATTGCATCGCTATTGGGATGCAATCGGGAAGTACATACTTTTGCTTTCAATGGGTCTTCTGATTCCATTTGTCGTGTGTGTCGGATGGGCGTGGAGCGCGTGGATTTACGTGCGCGACCTTCGAAAGCTCGACGAATCCACGGGAGATTAAATGTGCTGAGTGTGTCACCGGCAATCCGGACGTTTCATCTGTAGCACTCGAAACGTCTGCATTGCCGACATCTATGTAAGTCAAAGTCAAGAGAAAAAACACGAGGCCCGAGGGCGCGCTACTCGTTCCCGCATGTGCTCGACCTCGTGCAGATAGTCCTGCCGCGTTGCCTCCTGAGCGATCTGCGTAAAACGCAACTGCGCGACCCAGATGAGATAGGGGCGCGTCCACGGCCGAACTCCAGTTGGTGGACGCTGGCCTGAGCGAAGAAGAAACTTGCTCAACCGATGCCGTGCTCGCATCTGATCTTGCATGGCTGCTTCGCGAGTTCGCACCAGATCTCGCAAGGCCTCAGAGCCTTCATCTGGAACCCAGACCGCCGTCAGAATCTCCGGATCGGCAACAGCGTGCCAAACAGGATCGCAACTTCTCTGCCGGGTCAAGCTTCGTGATCAGCTTGCGTATCGACTCGACGCGGTTTGGAATCGTTCCCAGGCTTCGCACCTCGCCATCCGGCTCGGCGATCGGTGCGGCGATCGTCTCCGCATGGACATCCAAACCTAAAAATCGTAACTTCACTGCTTGACCGGTTCCCTTCCGCTTGTGGCTCTGAACTGTGCGTTCTTCTGAACACACAGCCTAACCCACGATCAGCGCATCGGCGCCGGTCACTCCATACTGACTGTTGGCGACAGTTGAAGCTCAGAGTTGTGAAGCGGGCGCGGAACAATAGTGACTTCAGGGAGCGATTTTCTTAGGCTGTTTTTCCCTTGAGGCGTCGAAATGCTGATTTTCGCCTTCATCCTCATACTCCTCGTGACCGATATACCGATGGGAATTACTCACCGCCCCGCTTTAAAGTTGCGTTTTTCGGCAGTGACGTCAATCAGGGGTCAAGCCGCGACTCTTGTGACGGACCAAGCAACCTGACAAGCTGCAATGTCGTCGGGCTTTCGGGGTCAATCTCGAACGGGCTATCCCACTTCGAAGAAAAGACAATTCGTGATGGCCTTTCAGTCAGAAGAACTTTAGCAGGAGAAGTCCTCTCAACTTCAAAGGACAACCCGAATCGATCAGCTGCAACAAAGTTATCTTGTGTGAAAAAAGTAGCCGGTATAACGACGTCGCCTGAGAACCCGGTCGCAGTTCTCTTCCAGGTGGTATGAATTTCGTGATTGTAGTCATGAGGCCTGGTGCGTGAAGGAAAGAGATCCTCCTCGCAGTAAACCTTAGGCGGCACGTCGGCGAAGTTGCCTGGGCTCAAATAGAGATCAAAAACAGTTGGCAACCTTCCGAATTGTTTAGCAGTTGGCTGCGCGGTGTCCAGGACGAGGCGGACCGCATATTCCGGTTGCGCAGACGGATGATGGCTGAAATCCGCGTCCCTAACATCGATGCCGAAGTACAGATTCTCCTCATCCCAAGCCATCGCGATCTGCGCAGAGAATTGCGCTGCCCCTTTCCAAAGCTCCTTTCCGCTAACTATCTGTGATTGAGAGTTGAACTGATAGGGATGCGTCGCTGCCCACTTAGAGAAGCTACCGTCGAGAGCAGGCTTTGCGTTGAGTTTGACGACGTCGATCATGTCGCGCTTGCGGTCCCACAGGAGCGTCCCATTCGGCAATCTTTCGAACGCGCTGCTTTGCGAGATGAGATTTAACTGATCACTGAGCATGCCGGGTATTGGCTTGAGTTCGACAAATAGATTTGTGAAACTGGGACGGTCGCCCAAGGCGGCAATGAGAGTGCGCAGATTGGAAATCCGGGCCTCGATCTTCGGTACGTCTATCGGTGTCCAGGTCTCATGAAAGAGAGATCTGAACAATAAGCGGTCGTTTCCACTGTGGGCGAAGACGTCCAGAATCGGATCGAGCAATGCGGGTGCGTCGGAACCATATTGACTGGTGATCGCGTGCTGTTCTGAGATTTGCGGGTTGTACACGATGGGATTCCATAAATAATCCGCCTGCGTTTGCAGCGGAATAAACGAAGCATGCGCCTGGTTCATCGGATTCGAAAAAAGTCCGCTAACGGCGGTGAAAAGCATAGGTTCGCGATCGAGCAGTGGGCCAAGGTTTAAGAGCGCGTTGTTGCCGTCATCGCTGGGGTAGTTGTCCCAGACAAGAGGCTTGCGCCGCAGGTTAGTCCCCCATTGTTCAGCCTGTCCTGCAGTGATGGTCCGCGGCATGACCTCAGTTCCAGTCCAATCGATCGGTATGTCGCTCCGGACCTCCGCGCCTAGCTCCCGGATATAATCTCGACTTCCCCACTCATTTGTGTACGTCGTAGGGCAAACCGTCAGGTTGTTGTCTGGCGAAATATCCTTCAGATAGGCATACAGGCGATTGATGAGTTGGCTATGCGCCTCGGCAAGTGTATGAAAGCGAGCTTGATCTTCGGGGTGCACCAAGTGCTGTGGAACGTCATCGAGAAAAAGGGCAAAATTTGTGATTCCAAGTGCCTGAACGGTCGCCAGCTTTTGTGTGAGAATCTTAAAGTCTGCATCACTGGAATAGATCATGGATAGTCCGGGGCTGACGGCAAAACTGAAATCAACAAAGTTATCGTGCGCCACCTGCGCAAGTTCGCCAATCAGCTTCAATTGCTCTGGCGGATATAACTCACGCCAGAGTTTGCGATGATAGGGATCGTCCTTTGGCCCATATATATATAGGTTCATTCGATGCTGCCCCTCGAAACGCAATACGTCGAGCCGGTCAGATTGACTCCAGGGTCGTCCGTAGAACCCTTCCACGACGCCGCGCAAAGGAAAGGAAGGATAGTCCGCGATCACAGCTTCGGATCCATTAGCCGCAAGCCGCAGAGACTGAGGTGTGGGGATCAGCCTCGTCGCCAGCTCCGATGCCGGAATGGATAACAAGTCGGGTACGCGCAAGAGGGCCAGATGCAAGCCCTTGACAGATGCTGTTTGTATGCGAATGCGTGAAGGCGCAGAAACTCCAGCATAGTTGATATTAAGAAGGTACCCTTCTTCCGCAATGGTTGCGTCGACTTTGACCTGCGATGAACTGCTTTCCTTACCCAATTCTTCCGCAAATGCCATGCGCATCATCTGGGGATTAAAAACAAAGACGACCTCGTTTGACCTCAACCGTCGACCATTCGGAATTTTGTGTGAAAAATAAATGCGAGCATGTTGATCCAAGGCAAGCTGCTGAAGCTGGCGCATAACCCGCCCATCAATCCTCTGGGATGAAACGATGCGCCACTTGTATTGAGGCAGACTTGCGGCGAATGCTGGAAATATTCCCCACACTGCAAAAAAAAACAGGGCAACCGTGCGCATTGCTATTTTTGTTTTTGCTACCTGTGAATACATAGATCCCTCGAATGTTGCCGGTTGCGGACTGGATCGAGCTGCCGAAGCACAGAAAAAGGAGAGACGGCGACAACATGCCGTCTCCTCAGGGAGAACCAGTGTGATTGGCTAGAACGAGAGATGCGCCCCTAATTGTACGGAGCGACCACTAACGGTGGTCCAGGTGATGTTTGTATTGTCTATGTACTCGCCGGCGCTATTCGTGCTGCTAAGATTTTGGTTTGGAACTCCAAAGCTCGCATGATTGAACGCATTGACCGCATCGCAGCGGATCTGCAGTTTCACGCCCTCCCATGGTAGCGAGAATACTTTTCCACCTGAGAGATTTACCTGGTTGACTCCGGGCCCGTACAGACTGTTCCTCCGCACATTCCCGAAGGTTCCGTTCGCTGGAGCGACGAATGCCTCCGGGTTATACCATTCATGAATACTTCGATGTTTCGGCGTGGGGTTGATCCCGCTCCAGTTCGGATATGCCGTGCCTACCAGCGCATAGGTGTTCTGATTCGAAAACACGGAGAACGGATTCCCGGTTAAAAGGACAAGTGTGCCGGAAACCTGCCATCCGCCAATTGCGGCATCCAGCAGCCTGTTTCCGTTCAGATATCTTCTACCGATGCCTACGGGTAATTGATATACGCCATAGGCCTTGAACGCATTACGTACATCGAAGTTGGAATTGCTGTAGTCCGCTGATGGATCATCGGCGATTTGGAAGCCCCATTGACCCGACTGACGTCGACCGCGAGCAGCGGAATCCTGCTCGTCCAGAAAGTGTGACCACACGTAATTCGCACTGAAGCTCAGCCCATTACTCATGCGCTTTGTAATCGACGCCTGCAGCGAGTTGTAGTTGGAAATAGCGTTGTTGGTGCTTCCTGCGATACTCGTGTAGTTCGGATATGGACGGTATTGGCTATCGCTTGGAGACAGCTTACTTTTCGGTACCTGGTCCAGGTCGGTCAGGTAGTTTAGGTCGAAACCGTGACTCCCGACATAAGCGAGTTCAGCCATGAGATTTCGGCTCAGCATTTTCTGCAGAGCGAGGTTCCACTGGTAACTCCTGGGAACCGGTGTATGGTATTGGTAATAGCCCACCGCCTGGCCGTTGTATGCATCTGGTGTCGTGGCGAACGAGGTGTAATGGAGCGGAGTAGTTGTCGGTTGCGTGCCAGTCTGCCCGGCTGTCGGCCCCGCTATGAACGTTCCGTCGCCATCGAGTTTCACAAGAGGCGTAACTCCGTTGGTGCTGTCAGAGGCGCTTCCAGAGTCTCCGAAGGGCCCACCGATGCCTCCTGGCTCGACCGTGCCGTTAATATCAAGTGTCATTGGATAGGAATAGAGCCCGAATCCCCCATGAAGGGTCGTATCGGGGCGCAACAGCCAGGCAAACCCCACTCTTGGCATGAAAGTGTTTGTGCCGGCCATGAGCGCACTGCGGCCATTGGCATGTGTGGTTCCGTACCACATCGCGCCCGGCGTATTTGTTGCTGGATTGATGACTGTTCGATCGAAGCTGTCCTCGTTGCCATGAACCTCACTCCACCCACGCGTCATCTGGTACCGCAGACCGAGGTTCACCGTTAGGTTTGGAAGGACCTTGTAATCGTCCTGAACGAAGAGCTGTGGGGTCTTGAACCGACCTCCATATTCAGGCTGCACCAGCGCTCCCCAGTTTTGCGCCAGACCCAGCAGAAAGTCTGCGTAATCGAGCCCCGTGCTCACATCGGGTGAAGCGACACCATTTCCATTAACCGACCAATGTTGCGTGTACTGGCCAGAGAACGCCAGCGATCCAGCATTTGTGTCACCCCATTGTGTGGAGTCTTCGCGATAAATCAGCATTTCTCCGCCGAAATGAATGATATGTTTCCCACGAATCATCGTCACCACATCGGAAGGATCAAACACATGCTCGCTTTCGGTAGCGTTTATAGCAGGCCCAAGTCCCTGATAGCTTGAGAGCCCAATGTTTGGGAAATCATCTGCCTTCGCAAACTTCCAGCCCAGTTTCGCGGCATAGCCCTGATCTAGTGCATAGTCATTAAAGTAGTTGCCCTGCCATGTGTAACCCATCCTGGCTTCGTTGATGAGGTGGGGATTCACAGTCCAAACATCCGTGATCTGCGCATTCACGTTATCTACGTCGCCGGCCTCACAGCCCAGTGGACACTCAGTAAAGGCACTGGGATACTGTACGGGCGTGTCGTTCTTGGTAGTCGACATTGAGAGCCTATTATTCGAAGCCAGATCGTAATCGAGACGCCCGAAGAACTTGCGATATGGTGTCGACTGTGGAAGAGAAGAAAAGAAGTTGTTGGTTTGGATTCCGTTTACATTGACTACCGGCGTGACAAACCGTCCTCCGGAGAGGTGGTTTGATGGAGTCGGATAATACTGCTGCGCATTGGCGGCTACAGAATCGAAATGGCTTTGAGGAATGCAGTTACAGCCGTATTCGTCCTGAAACGACTTTCGAACGGGATATAAATTGCCCTGGGAATCCTTGGCGATGACCTGCGTCGTAGGATCGTACAGCGTCCTGTTGATGCTGGAAAAATCACCGCTCATGATCGCGGTTGTAGGAGTGGTGTAGGTTGAATTGCTTGCAGAACCGTGATTGACGATCTGTTCATAGCCGAAGTAGAAAAATATCTTGTTCTTAAGGACAGGGCCACCGACCGATCCGCCAAAGTCGTGAAAGCGAATGAAGGGAACCGGAACTTCGTTCCCGAATCCATACTCGGCTGCGTTAAGAGCGTCGTTTTGGATGTAGTCGTAGGCAGAGCCATGAAACTTGTTCGTTCCGCCCTTCGTGATCTGATTGAAGATCATTCCGCCCGTGCCGTATTGGGCTGAGAAGTTAGCCGTCGAAACCTGAAGTTCAGCGACCGTATCCATAATTGCGGGACTGCCGATACTGCTCCCGCCGAGGGAAGTCGATGCGCCGTCCTCCAAGACGTTGCTGTAGGGCAGATTACCATTGGAAGCACCCCATTGCTGCGGCGTGGTTGAGCCTACATTTGCAGTGCCCGTAGTTCCTGGCAACAGAATGGTAAAGCTTTCCCAGTCCTGTCCTTGGGCGCTGGCGACCTGGGGCATTTCGTCCAACGTCTTCGAGTTCCATGTGGTCGCCTGCTCGCCAGACTCCGTTTCCAACAACGGCACATCGCTTGTCACCGCCACTTGTTGAGTTACTGATCCGACTGGCAACTGCGCATCGACTGTCGTGATGCCGACTTGAAGCGTGATTGGCCCTCGCACCAATTTTTCGAACCCGTTCTTGGCAAATGTGACCGTATATATCCCCGTCACGATGGACGAGGTATCATACAGACCATCCTGGTTTGTCACGTAAATTTTTGAAACACCTGTATCGACATTCAATACGGTGACCTTCACCTCTGGAATGAGCGCTCCCGAACCGTCCTTTACGCTGCCGCGAATATCGCCCGAGTTCATGCTTTGTGCCAGACTTGTGATGCTCCCAAGGATTAGAAGCAGAGCCGGCAAAGATCTGTAGATCGCGTTCCTCATAAACAGCCTCCAGAATTTTCTATTGCAGTGATTGTTCTATTTGTTCTGTGAGCACTCGCGACGACACGCCGCTGCGAATGATCGAATGCGAATAGTCTTTTTCCAGAGGAGCGCGCTTGTCTAGTTTGAAACTGTTATTAGAGGTTAAGAACGTCGGTTCGGTCCTCGCGCCGCCCTTTGAGACTGACAGTTCGCGGTTCCGAAAAGGGGGCGAGGACGGGAACAGCTTGAGAAGCATCCCTGGAGTAGGTGGAAAGGTTCGCCATTACTTGGCGCGATCGCCCCGATTCGCCCGCAAGGCAATGCGATTTGGACGAGGTAGACTTGCCGCGCTACCAGAAATAGGTGGAAACGATATTGGGTGCGGTGGGCGTACCCGCAATAACTTTCACATGAAGAACGATTTGAAGGTTCTTCTTCGGCCAATTTGTGGGGGCATTGTGCAGGGCTTGGGCCAGCAAAACTGGATTTGTGAGCACTTCGGCGGCACCTTGGGTGCCGTAATGCGAAATTCCTGCGATTTCGACGAGCATTTGCCCGGTATCGCGGTCAAACACACGTGTGATAATCCCGTAATCCTCCTCAAGATTTGGATCATCGGGGTATGTTGCGATATGCCATTCCGTGGGCACACCGTTGTCCAACACAGCGTAGGAGGGTTTCCGATCCAGATCGATAGAGAAACGGAGGCCGTTCGCAATCTTCTTCCATCGACTATAGGAGTAGCCTACCAAGATGGCAGGGGAATTTCTTAGCTCTTCAAAGGGGATGTCGCCGATGCGGATATGAATAGGCTGCTTGGCACGATCCAATGCAGCAGCGATCCTCGATTCAGCGTCGAGATCGCCGATTGCCACGAACTGATTCCGAACTACGACGAAATCCTTTGCTCGTGGTTCAACCTTAGGTGTGGCATCGTATTGCAGCGAGTAGACAGGCACTGGCGTAACACAGAGCAGCGCGGCTGCATTACTCTGGAAAACTGGTGCCCAGAACTGGCCAAAAATGAGAGCGATGCCTGGAGCACGGTAGTGGCTATAGATTGGAATGCCGACGACGCCGCCGACCAATATGGACAGAGCCAATAGCGCCACTTTCCATTTTCGACCCCACCAGCTTCGGCGAGGTTGTAAAGTAGTAAGCTCTCCCGCATCCACAGTTTCAACCGCATCTTGCTGGTGGGCGGAAAGTTCAACACCAGAATCCCGCATCTGCAAGGGCGCGGCCGAATTATGATTTCCGGGATTCACCCGATCATGGAAAGTCGGCACATAGGTACCGAGTGGCAGTTCTATGGTGATTGGATCATTCGCACCTTCGGGACCTGCATAGTAAAGCGCGAGTCTCTTGCGAACTTCTCCGGCCTTAACGCGCACGGTTGCGTCATCGCTGGGATCGTATGCGACCGCCCTCGCGAACACGTCAATACCGATCGTGCGCTCCTTAAGAGTATCGCAATGCCCTTCGAGCACCGCATCGACGACATAGGACAGGAAATCCCTACAGCGCTGGCTCGCTCGGAACTCCCGACTTGCCAGAACGCGGTTCAATTCATCTCGGATCGCCTCTTTTCGCCCCTGTTCGATCGGCGCGGGTAATGCCGATACTGCCATCCTGTTTTCTCGTGGTAAGTACGCATACTATCACTTCAAACTGCAGCCTCGCAAACTATCCCCGAATGCAGGTTAATCAATGTCGGCGCAACTGTTGTGAACCGAACACCTCATCTTCCTGTTCAAAAACTTATGGCCCGAGTGCAGCTGGAGTTCTTCAGTGGCTGCTCTCCGACGGAAAGTGGTCAATCTACTAAGTGTTGGCCGGAAGTCGCTACGGTCCCATAGAAGGTGGCGCCGAGGTCGCTGTTAGTCTGGTTGGCGGCATGGAGCCAGTTATTCAGGTTGTAGGTCACTCGTGTGCTGAAGTTGCCGATCCAGATGTCGTAACTTCCTGCCCCTCCTGGCCGCGTCGAAGAGTACGCCACCCAATTCGGATCCATTGCAAACGGATCCGCTATTTCACATGACGAGACATTGAAGACCGCGCCTACCGCTACCGAACCACTAATATCTCCACGGTAAATCTGGTCGTGGTTGGCCGAATCGCTCTGCGAGAAATAGAACTGCGTCGAGTTCAGCGCAATTGGATAGTAGGCATGCAGCCCGGACGGCGCATACGGCGTCGTCATCCTTTCCCCGTTGTCGTATTGAATCGTTGAGTTGGACGTGGCATTGTCGGTGAAGACAAAATTGATGTCCGAGCCCACCAGATAATAGGGCATCGAGACTTCGTGGCTGCTAGCCAGTAGCCGCGTCTCGGGCGGAGTCTGAGCCGCGCCGTTGACACTGAAGCTCGACCGATTGATAGAGTAAATATAGTTAAGGTTTTTCTTAAAGATGATCTTCGTACCGTCGGAGCTGAATTTCGGATCCTCGTTCCGGCTGCCGTCCGTAGATCCCGAGGTGATTTTGGTGATGTTAGCTAGTCCAGTCGAAGTGACACTCGCCACCCAGATGTCCCAAACCTGGTTCGAATAGGCGTTATCGGTTCCCATAAAAACCACTTCAGTGCTGTTCTGGTTAAAGTGGTAGTTCATCGCCCCGCTCACGTTCGACGGCGTAATCTGGTAGACGACTCCTGTACCGAAATTTGCCATCCACGATTGCACGCCGATGAATCCGTAGTCTGTATACGAATGCCAGATCAGTTTTCCAGTTAGAGTGATGCCGTTGTACGTTGTCTGTCCTACTCCCCTGGAGCAAAACAGCGCCAAGCACAGGCTCGCCACGTTCGCTATATACCGCAGTACCACAAATCCCATCCTCATCTTGGAACTCCCCGCCTCCGATTCTGTGGGCGCTCTCGCCGTGCGAGTACTGATCGTCCCCATTGAACTGAACGCCCGAACTTTGTTTGAGTGTTGGTCGGAATTTACCGTCTGTCCAGTTCGTAACTGTTGTTGTGATCGCTTGGAGAGGCTAAAAGAGTCGTGAGGTGCCTGGATCCCAACAAGCGCGGGCGAGAAAAGTCCTTTTTCAGTTCCCCATCACCCCGGATCAAAACAGCAGCGGAAAGAACCGCCCCTCTATCTTCTGTCCCTTTCGGAATCACGGACGCGCCGGTCAGCCTCGCCAAACTTCGCGGCAAACCCATAATGCTTGATTTTGGGGAAGCTATTGCGGTCCGTGTAGGCTCACCACGCTCCATGCACAGGAGCTCGCAACCGGTACAAGTCTTCTGGCTTGACAGTGCTCACGCTTACGCCGGACACGGCCAGGACGCTAAGCTCTGGACCGACCACAGGTGAGGGCGACATTGAGGCTTTGGCGGGGCTACCTCAATCGATTGCGGGTAAAATGCTGGTCAATGGAAGGTCGAAGAATGTCATTGCATAACTGATTGCTTTTCTCGCGGTTACGGAGTTCTCCGATAATCGGGAGATGTGATCGTGACCGCCAACAGATCGCGAGGGCACCCTAGCGATGGCAGAAACAGAGCCCCAAGTTCGACTCCTGCGTTTCGGAAATTTCGAAGTTGACCTTCGATCCGGCGAACTGCGCAAGGCTGGGGTGAAGCTGAAGTTCGGGGGACAGCCGTTACAGGTTCTCAGCATCCTGCTGGAGCGTCCGGGCGAGGTGGTGACTCGGGAGGAGTTACAGAAGCGGCTGTGGCCGGACACTTTTGTCGATGTCGATCACAACCTGAATACCGCTATTAACAAGATTCGGGAAGCGTTGGGGGATTCGGCGGAGAGTCCGCGCTTTGTCGAAACGCTGCCTCGGCGTGGGTATCGGTTTGTTGGTGAGTTGGAAACGCCGGTGCGCTCCGTCGTTCCCGTTGAACCGGATCGTGGCTGGCGCTTGCGTCGAGCGTGGTTGAAGATAGCGGCGGGCGTTATCGCTGTCTTGGTCTTTGCAGTTGGAGCGCTCGCCGTCTATCGATGGCATCGGCCGCAACGTCCGCACGAGCAGGCGGCCCTGACCGGCATACCGTTCACGGCGTTTCCCGAAGGCTACGATAAATAGGCGAGGAGGTGCGAGCCTGCCTAACCCTTGACAACTAGGGTAAGTGGTTCTACGCTCTTGTTACCCATCGATGTCTAGGGTAGAGGTTGACATGGCAAAGAACGACCTGCAGGGCGCGCTGGATCTTCTGATTCTCAAATCGCTCTCGCAACTTGGAACGATGCATGGCTACGGCATCGTCATGCACATTGAGCGAGTCTCCGACGAACTGCTCAATGTGGAGGAGGGTTCGCTCTATCCAGCGCTGCATCGCATTGAGCAGAACGGATGGGTGCGTGCCGAGTGGCGCGTGACCGACAACGGACGGTCGGCCAAGTATTACGCGCTCACGGCTGCCGGCAAAAAGCAGTTGGCAGTTCGCGAGAAAAACTGGGAGCAAGTGGTAAAGGGAGTTCAGGCAGTCCTGCGCTTCGCATGAGGTGATCTATGGGAGTATTCCGTCGCATTTTGGCGCTTGGGAAAAGATCCGCTCTCAGCAGTGAGAATGAACGCGAATTACGTGAGCACATCCAAATGCGGATCGATGCCAACGTCGCAAACGGCATGAGCCGCGAGAGAGCAACGCGCGAAGCCCGGTTGCGGTTTGGGAATCCCGTGGTGATGAAGGAGCGGGTTGAGGCTGAAGACGCGGCCCTTGGGCTCGACAGCCTTTTCCGTGACGCGCGCTACGCTCTGCGGGGCTTCGCCAAGAGCCCAGGATTCACTGCAGTCGCCATTCTCACGCTGGCGCTTGGCATCGGCGCGAACACCGCGGTCTTCCAACTGCTTGATGCGGTGCGCCTGCGCAGCCTGCCCATCGCGACGCCGCAGGAGCTGGCTGAGTTGCGCATTGCCGGCGGCAATCACGGCTTGGGCGTCAACGACGGCCCATACTCGCAGTTCACCATCCCCATGTGGCAGGAAGTGCAACGCAATCACGAGCCGTTCTCCGGCGTCTTTGGCTGGCGCTCCACCGACATGCTCGTCGGCAAATTGAGCGAAGCGAAGCGCATCCACGGGCTCGAAGTGACGGGTGAATTCTTCAGCATATTGGGCGTCGCACCGTTCCAGGGACGCCTGCTCGAACCGCAGGATGGAACGGGGTGCGAGCCCTCAAGAGTGGTGGTCAGTTATCCCTATTGGAAGTCGCAGATGGGCGGCCAACCCATTACTCCAAGCTCGACAATGATGCTCGACGGCAAATCGCTACAGGTGTTGGGCGTCACACCGCCATCGTTCTTCGGTCTGGTCGTCGGAGACAGATTCGATGTTGCTGTTCCGCGGTGCATCCCTCCCAATCCGCGCCGCGAAGTCTTCACCCTCAACGTCATGGGCCGCCTGAAACCAGGATGGAACCTTGATCGCGCATCGGCTTACTTTGGCGCGCTCAGCACCGGCATCTTTGAGAACACTGCGCCCTCCGATTACCGCGCCGACGCAATCAAACTCTACAAATCCTTTCGCCTGGCCGCGTATCCGGCGGGATCGGGCGTGAGTTCCCTGCGCGAAACCTATGACCGGTCCCTGCAAATGCTGCTCGCCATCACCGGGCTGGTGCTTTTGATTGCCTGCGCCAACCTGGCCAATCTGATGCTGGCCCGCGCCAGCACACGGCGGCGCGAGATGGCCATCCGCATCGCCCTCGGCGCATCGCGCACGCGTCTGCTGAGCCAACTCCTGATCGAGAGCGCCCTGCTTGCCTTCAGCGGGGCAGTGTGCGGCGTCGCATTGTCGCAGCCACTCAGCCAGTTGCTCGTGAACTCCCTTAACACCAGCCAGAGTTCCATTCAACTCACCATTGCGACCGACTGGCGCGTGCTGCTCTTCGCTGCCGCCGTTGCCATGCTTACAGCCGTTGTCTTCGGGACCTTTCCCGCCTTGCGCGGCACCAAAGCCGATCCCGTCACCGCGCTCAAATCCGGCGCGCGCGGCGTGGTCGGTAACCGCGAGCGCTTTTCCGTGCAGCGGCTCATGGTCGTCGCGCAAATCGCCGTGTCCATGGTGCTGCTGGTCGGCGCGCTTCTCTTTGTCCGCAGCTATCGCAACCTGGTGACCCTCAACCCAGGCATGCGCGAGAGCGGCATCACCGTCGCGTACATTGGATTTCCGGAAGCGAAGATCGAGCCAGGGAATGTGGCGGCGTTCAAGCGGCAGTTGATTGCCGACGTGCGCGCCGTTCCTGGAGTTGAGAACGCGGCTTCCACAACAAACACCCCGCTCAGCGGCGTCACTTGGAGCCATGAGTTCCGCGTTGGCGACAATCAGGGTAATAGCAGGTTTACTTACACCAGCCCAACTTATTTCGCCACCATGAGTATTCCGCTACTCACCGGCCGCGCATTCGCTGACGCCGACACCAACAGTGCTCCCCTTGTACTCCTCGTCAACCAGGCGTTCATCCGGAAGTATCTCGGCAACACTCCGCCCATCGGTCAAAGGGTGCATGTGATGCCGGAGCCGCAGTATCCTGAGCGCACTTATCAGATCGTCGGCACCATCCCCGACACCAAGTACAACAGCCTGCGCGCCGAGATGGAACCCATTGCCTTCGTGCCCGCCGCGCAGATGCCCGCTACAGCGGACGGCCCGTGGGCAGCCCTAATGATTGCGTCCAGCACCGGACCAACCGCGATCGCCGGCGTCCGGCTCGCCATCGAAGCGAAGTACCCCAATGCAGTCCTGCAGTTCTTCGATTTTCAGCAGGGCATCCGCGACAATCTCGTCGGCGACCGCATGATGGCCATGCTCTCCGGCTTCTTCGGAATACTAGCTGCGTTGCTGGTAGTGGTTGGCCTCTATGGCGTGCTCTCCTTCTTCATCGCTCATCGCCGCAACGAGATCGGCATTCGCATTGCGCTCGGTGCGCGCCGCGGCCAAGTCATCGGGCTGGTGATGCGCGATACGGGCACCATGCTGCTGGTCGGAGTTGTTCTTGGAACTCTTCTGGCGCTGTTCGCCGGCAGAACCGCAAGTTCCATGCTCTTCGGGCTCAAAGCCTACGATCTCGACACACTCATTTTCGCAATGGTGCTTCTCGCTGCGATCGCGTTGACAGCCAGTTGGCTGCCTGCGCTCAAAGCGTCAAGGCTCGATCCGGTTGATGCTTTGCGGTCTGAGTGACGGTGGCGGTGGACAGTCGCCAGAAGCCGGCGGAGTCAGGATGGTTTGCAATTCGGATGTTCCCCGTTCTGTTTCTCGGCTTGTGCATAATCGCCGAGTCACTCATTGATCCGCGATCGACAAGCGAGAATGGCCTTCCGCCACGGAAGTCCTTTGCCCGGGATCGGCAGCTCGTCTGCCTTCATGATTTCGCGCGTTCCCTCTGAAAAGAGAAACATCCCCTCTGGACACACCCCTAAGAGAAAAGAAAAGCCTAGACAAGCGAGAGAGAATCTCTGCGGGCCTTTCCCTCCCGCAACGCCCTCCCAGAACAAATTCAAAAGCGTCTTTCTGCGCTAAGCGCCCAGCAAGGAAACCAATCCTTCCTGAGAGGTGAGTGTACCGGAACATCCGTTACACTTTGGACCGGACACATCCGTTACAGCCCCTTGCGGAGCTTGGAACTTAGATTTAGAGGTCCTTGCCTTTGCTTCTGAATACGCATGGAGTCGTCGAGGCGGTGGAAATGTGGTAATCCCGAAGGGATTTCCAAGGAATGTAGGAAGGGTGGGAAGCCGGCTTTATGGCTTTCCATGCTTTCCACATTCTGTCATTTCCGCGGCCTGCTTTTGAGTGGCGCCTCGATGGCGCTTCGTCCGCAGTCTTGTACGATGGTGACTTCACGGATGAGTGAATCTACTTGAGAAACCTACGGTGTCTAAACTGAATATGAAGCTGGCGTGGATCACCATTCTGATTGCTGCTGCGTTGGCAAACGTTGCGTTTGGTCAGTCGACTGCCAAACCTGTCCGAGAGATCAAAATCCACTCCGGCTGGGGCGGGCTCGGAAGACCACAAAACACTGCGGCGACCATCCGGCGCGAGAACGGCCAGTACCTGCGAGACGGAAAGCCGATCAATGCAGATTTGGTCGATGCGTTCCTCTTAGCGCTCAACGCCCCTGTCATTGCTAAGCCGCAGATGGAGAATCTTGGCATCACCTCCCAGTGGCTAACGAAAAGCCTTTCATTGGCAGAAAAGAGTATGCCGGGAAGTTTCTCAGACGCCACCCCTAGCCAGAAATCCCTTTTTGCATCTTCCTTCGTCAATCCAGCGTTGATGGCGAATGTTGCGTCTGATCTGTTCGCATACTCGAGCTTTGACGACAACCCTTATGCCAGCGCTGAGGTCACGTTTGACGATGGGTCTAGACTCACAGCCAAAACGCATTCCTACTACGTCTTCATGATCCCGTGGACTGTTTCAGGGAAAGGGGAGACGTTCAATGCGGACATTTCGCGAACGTTTTCCGCTTTGCTACCTGCAAAAGCTCCAAACAAACAGCGTCTCGTTGCGGATAAGTTTGTCTCGAAGCTTGGCGAGACACTTATGCAGCGAATCGAACCGGAGTGGAAGATGCATGGCGTTGAAGATCGGGCTGGTGATGCGCTGAGTGCCCTGCGCACCGCTTATACCGTCAAGGCTGCAGACATCAACCCATACCACGACGTCGCTTTCGGACTTCGGTGGAATGACAAGGGTCCTCACGAAACTAATCTACAGGCCACACTACCCAAGGCAAGCTTTCCTGCAAACATGGACGAGCACCTTGTCCTCCAGTACGACCATGACAAGGTGCAGGGCCTCGATCAATTCCTAACGTCTGGAGCAAAGTATGAATCTCTTGCGCTCTCTGTGCCGTGGCTCAAGGAGTACTTTCATCAGCATCCGTCCGAGACAATGACCCTCGAGCACGTCCACCAGCTCTCCTTTGGCGACCACGCCATGGAGAGCTTTGCGCGCGATATGAAGGCGCGCGGCCGCGAGGATCTGATTCCGATCGTGCAGACCCAGCAGCCGCAGATCGCATTGCTCAAAATCGGTTTCGTGTACTGGCTACTCTTCCCAGACAAGCACATGATGTTGTGGCGCTTTGAAGGGCCACGCGGCTTTTTGAAATGGAAGCTAAGCGATTTTCCCGCTGGAGAGTGTGACGAGTATTACCGCGTCAACAACGGCGGCTGCTCCGGCGGGGAAATTACACCGAGCGGTGAACTCGTTCCGGATCGCGAACCACGCGACGTGGCCTGCGTGGCAGCGTTTCGAAAAATTGAAGATCCAAGTCTGCCCAAACCGGAAGCGCTCTTCCCTGTAACTGCGCACAACCGTGGCGGCTTCATCGACCAGACAGGGAAAATACGAATTCCTCTCTGCTTCGATGGAGTCGGGGACTTCTATGAGGGACTGGCGCGCTTCGAGCGTGACGGTGTTTGGGGCTATATCGACGAATCCGGTAACGTTGTGATCCAGCCGCAATTCCCGTGGGCCGAAGAGTTCTCTGAAGGACTTGCCAAGGTCCAGGTGACGGGTACTGTTTTGGGCTACGACGGCAGATGGGGCTTCATCGACAAGACCGGCAAAGTAGTTATCGCGCCGGTTTATGGAAAGACGTATCTGGGCGACGATGGACCTGATTCAGCCTTCCATGATGGTCTAGCGAAAATCGAAGTGGATTACAAGAGCGGGTACATTGACAAGACGGGTAGGGTCGTTGTCCTCCCACAGTTTAGCCTTGCATATCCTTTCAGTGAGGGTCTCGCAGCAGTCACCAAAACCGAGTCTATGGACAACAGCTGGGGTTATATCGACACTACCGGAAGGTGGGTCGTCCCACCGCAGTTCGAATGGGGGTAGCTCCTTTCAGGAACATCTCGCTGCCGTAAATAGAAAGCACAATTGCGGCTACATAGACCCTGCCGGAAGCTACGTCCTGCGTCCGCCTGTTCCGGCTGACGAAAAGGACTGCGCCACAGTCTGGGGCGACTTCAGTGAAGGTCTGGCTCGCTGGAAATTCGGCAGTAAATACGGCTTCATCAATCACGCTGGTGAGGTCATCATCAAGCCCCAATTCGACTTCGTTGACCATTTCTCCGAAGGTCTGGCTGCAGTCCAGATAAATGGCAACTGGGAATATATCGACAAGAACGGAAAGACCATCGTCGAGCCAAGATCTCTCAGCCGGGCCGAAGACTTCCATCATGGTCTTGCCAACGTTGTCACAAAGGACAGTAAATGGGGGTATATCGACAAGACCGGCAAGTACGTTTGGGGCCCACTCGTCCAAGGCACCGAGGTCGGGGAAAGTAAATGACATTGCTGCTCGCTGCGTTTGCCACGCACGGACGATAAACGAGTTTTCGGACAAATGTCATCCTTCTGTCATGGGAGAGCCCTTACTGGCCTAAACCGTAGTTCAGAAACGTCAAGCTCGCCGAGTTCTATGTCTCGGAAGTAAACCCTGAAGATCTCCTCGTCCATCTCTTCAAAGCCGAGGTCTTCGAATGAGAAGACTTGGCTAATGAAGATCCGGTCGATGTGGAGCAAACGAGCGGAGCCGATCTTCCTGAATTGAAGGAGCATGTAAAGGGTGAAGTAGGAGAGTACCGGGAACGGCTGATCGACTTCATCATCGCGCAGGGCATCGAGCTTGAGTTCAAGGAGCGCATCGCACCCGCTTTGGGAATGAGCTACGGAGGCAAAATCGCCATTCTTCCCGGACAAACCGCAGCGGAAGAGTTCGGGACGTTGGTCCATGAGGCGAGCCATGAATTTTTACATAAATCGGAACGCAGGACCGCCACAACCAAGACCGTTCGCGAAACCGAGGCCGAGGCAATCGCCTTTGTCGTCTCGCAGGCCATCGGCCTAGACGCTGGAAAAAGCTCAGCCGACTACATCCACCTGTACCACGGCAACGCCGCGCTTCTAGCTGAGAGCTTGGAAGTGATTCAGCGCACGTCGGCCCTGATTCTCTCAGCCATCGAGACACCCGCGGCAGCAGAGCAGAGCGGGACAGAAGCCGAACCCGCTATGGCGCAAGCCAGCTAACGAATTTCTTCCCTCATGAGAGCGGACGGCTCAGGCCGTCCCGCTCCAACCACCCCGCACGTTCGAACCCGCCCAAGGAGGGCACATCATGCAAAACAGCAGCGCATTCCAGTACCTCGCCATCGACACCATCCGCGAATCCACCACCAACCCCCGGCGCACTTTTGATGAAGGCAAGCTGCAAGAGTTTGCCGATTATGTGCCCGGGCACATAATCGGCCTTTTGTTCCCTTGTCCGTTTTGTGGCCGTGGCAGCGGAAAGTCGCATTGCGGAAGACCGTGCGCGTTCTGAAGGGCACATAACGAATGAATGACCCAAACCAAACATGGCCACTATTATCAGGGGGGGATCTACGGGGCCGCTCAATCTCCGGATTGCCGGTTTTACGTCCACTTGGATCACGTCCGTATACCTGGGTGACCGTCGTATAATCTGCCATTTCAGTTCTCCCGAGAGCCATATCGCGTCTCTCGTAGGGGTAATACCGTCGGGGGCGCCGTACCCCTCTGACTATCACTCGTTAACTGTATGAACCGCACCACCTTTGGCGTGCCATGGGGTCGGGTAATCCCGGTCCATAGCGCAGCGAGAAGACCGACTGCCAGAATGAGGCCGCCGAAGATTAGCGGCCAAAAATAGGGGCGGTGGTGTGGCGGTTTTTCTGATTTGTCGATCGGCTTTTCGATGGGGTCCCTCTGCGAGGGAGCAGGTTCAACCGGCGCGATGAACCGATAGCCCCGGCGGGAGAGTGTTTCGATAAAGCGCGGGGTCTCCGCCGAGTCGCCCAGAATCTCCCGAATCTTGTTGACGGCGGTATTCAGATTGCGCTCGACATCGACGAACGTGTCCGGCCAGAGACGCTTTTGTAGCTCTTCCCGTGTGACGACGTCGCCCGGGCGCTCCAGCAGGATCGCAAGCACCTGGAACGGCTGCCCGCTGAACTTCAATTTCACGCCATCCTTGCGCAACTCACCAGTGCGCAGGTCGACCTCAAAATCTGCGAATCGCAGGAATCGATAGTGGGGCTCCACAGATGCCATTGCCTGAGTCTCTCGCAGTTAGAGGCAGTCGGACAAAAGTCGGCATCTCGGGAAGTCCAGCACGGAGGACCGATGCTATTGAAACTTATCGACGAGCATGATGTCGCTGTTGGGATCCTCAACTTGTGAATAAAGGATCCAACGGCCATCGGTAGAAACCGAAAGAACATCACCGAAATCCTCATTCACTTCAAAAACGAGACGTACCTGCTTGGTAGCGAAATCAAAATAGCGGACAGATCTGGGTGCATCGCCAGGAACCAAATAGATGCCTCCTGGAGAAAGTGTCCAGAGCCCTGAAGATCTGAGGCGTGGCAATCCCTCCACCTCCGAATCCGTGCCGAGTTGTGGCGGCAGAGCCTCTCTTCTCATATCTGAATTCTTTCCGTGGCTTGCAAAATAGACTGTCTTCCCATCGAAGGACTCCTGTGGACTCAGGCCATCGAGATCGTTGGATAATCTGATTGCATCTCCGCCAGACGACGGGCAACGATAGACCCCGATCTTGCCAACTTCGTCCGATCTGAAATAAATCCACTTCCCATCTCGGGACCAGTGAGGCCGGTATACGCTGGAGACATTTGTGACCAGCCTCCTCGGATTCCCTTCAGCCAAATCCACTACTTGTATTTCCCACAGATCCAAGGGGCGTGTGTCGAATGCAATCTTTGTTCCGTCCGGCGACCATTGCGGGCTGCCGCTCATATCATGGGGATTTGAAATCTGTACCAGACTGCTGCCATCAACATCGCTAACCCAAACTCCCAATATGCCTGACCTGTCAGACGCGAAGACGATGCGCTTTCCGTCCGGAGAGTACTGCGCATTATCCTGTCGTCGCGTGGATGCGACGAGTTCTTGAGCTGGAGATTCAGGGTGCAGCAGGTCTCTTCGCCAGATGTTAGCGCTATCGGATACAAGGGTAAAGGCGAGCTTGTCACCCTTGGGTGAGAGTGCGGGTAGCATTGCGCATCCTGCGAAGGCAAGCTGTGTCATAGAGCCATTTGCGATGGTGACTTTGCCAAGTCCACACTTGGTTGTATCAACGACGGAATATATGAGCTCTTTATCGTCAGCCGACCAGGTCAGTCCTCCTGGTCTACCCGCGAAGGTCGCGATCTTCTTGGGCTGACCATTTGCAAGATCTAACGAATACAAGCCAAGCCCATCCAAGCTTCGAGAACACCAGAATGCGAGGAATTCCCCGCCGTGGGAAAACGCCGGTTGACTTTGATTAATGCAATTAAGCCTGTTTGGGATCTGTTTGGCCTCCAACGTCTGCATCGAGAGGAGGTAGATCATTCCGTCTCCCTTTTCCGGAAGTGAATCGCTAAGGGCGATCCACTTACCGTCGGGCGACCAGCTGATCGTAGAATTCTCCCACCGAGTAACCCGAGTGGAGCGCAATTTTCGTTCCGGTCCGCCGAGCGTTGGAACAATATAGATGCCTGTGTCTGGTCCCGCCAAGCGGTGAAATGCGATTTGCGAGCCATCGGGGGACCATACAGGACTAAGCCAATCTGAAGGATGCTGCGTCAGGCGAAGTGTCGTTTCGCTCCCAATAGCCTTTACGTACAGATCAAAGCCCTTGCCGCCGTTCGCGGGGTCACCCTTCCAAGCGAAAGCGATTCGCGAACCATCGGGAGAAAATGCGGCGGAAGTCTCAAGTCCCGGCAGAGCCGTATACGGAATGGCATTCAAGGCGGTCGGCTCCTGAGATGGCTGCTGCCGTCGATGCCATCGATAAACACCAAAAGCTGCAAACCCGAGGACCGAGATGGTGAGAACGCCAGTGCCGATCTTCAACCACATTGAACGACGATGTGAGGCGCGATCTGGCTCGACCGTGACTGCCTGAACTACGGGCCGAACCGGTGCCTCCAGTTCACCGATGAACCGATAGCCTCGCCGGGAAAGCGTTTCGATGAAGCGTGGGTTCTCCGCGGAGTCGCCCAGAGCCTCCCGAATCTTGTTGACCGCGGTGTTGAGGTTGCGCTCGACATCGACGAACGTATCCGGCCAGAGACGTTTCTGCAATTCTTCCCGTGTTACCACGTCGCCAGCGCGTTCCAGCAGGATGACGAGCACTTGGAACGGCTGCCCGCTGAACTTCAGCTTCACGCCATCCTTCCGAAGCTCGCCCGTCCGCGCGTCTGCTTCAAATGCGCCGAAGCGTAAAAGCCGGGGACGGGGTTGTGTTTCAGCCATCGGGGAAAGTCCCTTTCGGTCCAAGGCGGGCCCTTGCGGTTCTTGCTTAAGCTGCGCGCTACCGATTCAAGTTCAAGAATCGCTAGCAGTTATGGCGATCAACATCTTCTCCATATTTCATTGACATGGATTCTATCCGCAATCCATTGAGGTAGTCAGATATAGCTGCCACTGTCGCCTTCGGCTCGCCCCACGAGCGGAGGCAACATGAAACTCCCATCGCTTTGCAATTCTCTCTGTGTCTTTCTCGCCACCGCATTCCCGATCACGTCCATTTTCGGTGAGGCAGAAACGCATTGTCCCGGTAACGTCACAGGTCTCAGACCGCGAATTGTCGCCGGGGCTCTGCTCGTTATTCCCGTGAAGATCAATCAGTCTGGCCCGTTTGACTTCATGGTCGACACTGGTAGCCAGCTCAACGTGATAGACCCCGCGCTCGCGGCCCAGCTTAACCTGAAACCGCGAGGTACGGTCGGCCTGGTCGCCACGGTGGCCTATTCCCAGGCGTCTGTCGGGGTATTGGATTCGTTGGAGGCGGGCTCACAGCTGGTGTTGAATCCTCTCGTCGTCATCCAGGATCTGGGGCCGATTCAGGCGGCAGATCCACGGATTCGGGGCGTTCTCGGAGAGAACTTTCTCGCCCATTTCGATGTGCTCATTGACTATTCGCGTGGATTGCTCTGTCTCGACGAGGCGAAGCTCATGGAAAAATACCTTCGCGGCGAACAGATTCCCCTGGTCCTCCCAAAACACCCCGAAACCGACCTGCCGTTCACTCAGCGCCTCGTTGTTTCAGTCAATCTCTCCGACACAGGAACCCGGCCGATCCTGCTCCAGGTCGACTCCGGAAGCGACGGCCCGATTCTTTATGCGGACGAAAGGGTGTTGGAACAGCCGTTATTCAGCCGAGCTAAGCTTCAGGGACCAGAGGTAAGCGATGCGCGCAGGGCGTTCGCTGTCCTGCCTCCGCAGGACATGAGGCTTGGTAGCCGCATCATTCGGAAAGTTCCCTTCGTGACCCCAGCCAGTGGGTCCCAGAACGTTCCAGATCGTGAGGAGGACGGGATATTGGCTACCGTGCTGTTTCAGCGTCTATACGTTAGCCACTCAGGTCGCTTCGTTATCTTCGACCCAAAGTAATCCGAGTATGCCGTCGTCCGGGTGCGAGCGCTAGTGATGCTTTGGGTGGACCCCGGTTCTCGTCGAGTGCCAAATCGCCAATGCACTCATTGACAAGTTAAGGGGGAGTCCACTTGTCTGTATAGTCGCCTACTCGGACACTGACGCGGGGTGGGACCTGGCGACGCCGCGGTCGCACGATTCTTGGCGTCGAAGAATCGCCGGATGATGATCGTCGCATTTCGTCTCCAATTAACAGATGCCCCCATTTCGTCCTTCACTTCCAACTGTGATTCACCACAGTGCTAACGTTAGTTTGGCTCAACCAGGTGCATGATTATTTCCCATCGGATATTTCCGAATGGAGAGTGTCATGCTCGAACACTATTTCGTCAAACCTTCAACGATCGATAGAATCCGCGGCAGTTGGTTTGGTCCTCAAATTGAGAGCTACGTGGAATGGATGGAAGTCCACGGTTACGCTCGGCCCACCGTTCTTCGCCGGGTGCCTCTGCTGTTTCATTTTGCCGAGTTCGCGCGGAAAAAGGGTTGTACAGAGATTGCCTCGGCCACTGCTTTTGTAGAGGAGTTTGTATCGCTTTGGTTGAGTCAGCACGGAGCTGAGGAGAAGACGACTGCGTCACTGCCTGGTGCGCGATGTCATGCTCAATCGCTGGCAGATGGTGGGGTTCTATGACTAAGGGATACGTTGAGCTTCATTCGGCGAGCGCATTCAGTTTTCTCGAAGGCGCATCACAGCCGGAAGGGCTGATTAAGCGCGCCGTGGAGTTGCAGATGCCTGCGATGGCATTACTCGATCGAAACGGCGTCTATGGTGCAGCACGGTTTCACACGAGTGCGAAACGCAATGGCGTCCGTGCCCATATCGGCGCGGAGATCGCCGTCGCAGGGCTGGGAGCCAGGCTAACCCCACCGGAGTGGCTGCCTCACCAGCACCTCGCAGAGCCTTGCCGCGTATCGCTGCTCTGCGAATCCCGTGCCGGTTATCAGAACCTTTGCCGACTTACCACACGCCTCAAGTTGCGCGAACGCAACAAGGGTGAAGGGTCTGCCCATTTGAGGGACGTTCAGGAATATGCAGGCGGCCTGGTTTGCCTTACTGGAGGTGATGAAGGCCCGCTGGCCGCGGCCATCGTTAACGATGGCCAAGAATCAGGCCGAAAAGTGGTCGAAACTCTGGTTCACACCTTCGGTCCCGGAAACGTCTACGTCGAGCTTCAAAGGCACGCGGAACGTGAACAGGAGTGGCGCAACCAGATCGCAATCAGGATCGCTCGTTCGATGGGCGTGCCGGTTCTCGCGACCAACGGAGTTCGTTATGCCACCGCCTACGACTGCGAGGTACTGGATCTGTTCACCTCGATCCGACATCACATCGACCTTGACCATGCAGGCAGGCTGCTGGCGCTGAACAATCAACGACACCTGCGGTCCGCGCAGGAAATGGGCTCACTTTTTCGCGATGTGAAGGGCGCGGTTGAAAACACAGTCGATTTGTCATCGCGACTGCAGTTCGAGCTGAACGACCTTGGATATGCGTTCCCGCGTTATCCGGTGCCGGAAGGCGATACCATGGACAGCTTCCTGCGAAAGCGGGTCGCAGAAGGTGTGGCTCGCCGCTACGGCCCGAAGCGCGACGCGGGTTTGCTCGAACGTGCGAAAAAGCAGGTCGAGCATGAACTTACTCTCATTGCCAGACTCGGCTTTGAGGGATATTTCCTGATCGTGTGGGACATCGTTCAATTCTGCAAACGCAACGACATCCTGATCCAGGGTCGCGGTAGCGCCGCGAACTCAGCCGTTTGTTATGCCCTGGAGATTACAGCCATCGATCCAGTTGGCATGGAGCTTCTCTTCGAGCGGTTCCTGAGTGACAGCCGTGGAGAGTGGCCGGATATAGATTTGGATCTGCCCTCAGAGGAAAAGCGCGAGCAGGCAATTCAGTATGTGTATCAGCGGTACGGCGAGCTGGGCGCGGCGATGACCGCCAATGTGATCACCTATCGTGGTAAGTCGGCGGCACGCGAGGTCGGCAAGGCATTGGGTTTTGACGAGGAATCGTTGCGACGCCTTTCTGGCCTCGTGAGCCATTGGGAATGGCGTGGCGCTACCGACACTATGGCGCATTCCTTTCAGAACGCGGGCTTCGACCTGACCCATCCGCGCATTGCGAAGTATCTGGAACTCTGCATGCGTATTCAGGATTTGCCACGCCATCTCGGCCAGCATTCAGGGGGCATGGTGATCTGCCAGGGCCAACTCGATCAAGTCGTTCCTCTGGAGCGCGCATCCATGCCGGGACGTACGGTTGTGCAGTGGGATAAAGAGGACTGTGCCGATCTCGGCATTATCAAAGTCGATCTGCTTGGTCTCGGCATGATGGCCGTCATCAAAGATTGCCTGGAGCTGATCCCCGCGCACTATGGTGACCGTGTGGATCTCGCACAACTCCCGGAAGACGACGAGATCTATCGAACCCTGCAACGCGCTGACACAATAGGCATGTTCCAGGTGGAGAGTCGAGCGCAGATGGCATCTCTGCCGCGAAACTTCCCGACCAAGTTTTACGACCTTGTCGTGCAGGTTGCCATCATCCGGCCAGGCCCCATCGTGGGCAAGATGATGCATCCCTACATGCGCCGGCGACAAAAGAAAGAAGAAATAATTTACCCGCGTCCGTTACTTGAAGACGTGTTAAAGCGCACGCTCGGCGTGCCCTTGTTCCAGGAGCAGCTGCTGCGCATGGCGATGGTCGTTGCCAATTTCACCGGCGCCGAAGCGGATGAATTACGAAGAGCCGTAGGGATGCGCCGTTCCTGGGAGAGGATGAAGAATCTCGAAGGCAAGCTGCGCGCCGGCATGACCGCGAATGAAATAGACCTTCAGACGCAGGCTACCATCATCGAGAACATCAGCTCGTTTGCCCTGTACGGATTTCCTGAATCCCACGCGGCAAGTTTTGCGCTTATTGCTTATGCGTCGGCTTACTTTAAGGTCAAGTACCTTGCGGCGTTTACCTGCGCCATCCTGAATAACCAGCCCATGGGCTTTTATATGCCGGCTGTTCTCGTTAAGGACGCGCAACGGCATGGGCTTCGCGTGAAAGCCATCGATGTTCAGATATCCGACTGGGCGTGCTCGATCGAGCATGAAGAGGACGGTTCGCTGTCACTGCGCCTTGGGCTTGGATACGCCAAAGGTTTGCGACGGCAAGCCGCTGATGCCATTTCAGCATCTCGCCGGAAGTCGGGGCTGTTTCAATCTGCAGAAGATATCGCGATGCGCGTGCCATTGCTCAACCGCAAGGAATTGACCCTGCTCGCCCGAATCGGAGCGTTGAACAGTATTGACGGCATTGAGCATCGCCGGGATGCTCTCTGGCAGGCCGAACGAGCGGGGAAGTTGGAAGTGCCTCTCCTGCGACAGGACAGCGAGCTTCTGCGCGAAGAATCCAAACTGCTTCCTTTGCAGCCGATGAGTACCGGTGAGCGATTGATTGCCGATTTTTCCGGAACCGGTTTAACCATTGGAAAGCACCCGATGGAATACAGGCGGCCCGCGCTCTCACGTCATCAGGTTCTCTCATCGGAAGAGTTACGATCGCGCCGGGACGGCGAATTCGTAAAGACGGCCGGTCTCGTCATCGCACGGCAGCGTCCGGGTACTGCAAAGGGTTTCATCTTCATCTCGATGGAAGATGAGACCGGAATCGCGAATGTCATCGTGACGCCTGACCTCTATGAGCGGGAGCGCCTGGTAGTGACGCGAAGCAAATTCATCATAGCGGAAGGTGCGCTGCAAAATCAGGATGGCGTGATCCACGTGAAGGCCGTTCGCCTGCGCTCGATGTTCGATCAAACACTGGAGGTCAATTCGCATGACTTCCACTAACGGCGGGATGAGGGTTGGAGGATATCGCCACGAGGTTGATCGGCAAAAGCTCGGCCCTGCCCTGCTCATAGCGTCGAGCCTGGTTCTAGCTATAAGAACTGCCCGCTGGGATCCGACACACAGCGATGGCCTCGCAAACGTCGATTTGGAAAAGGAGGTTGAACACAGTGTTCGCATTGCAAAGATTGTCATGTCTCACCTTACTGGCCGGTATCCCGAGTTGTTTCCAATGAAGGAAGTTCCCTGGTACGCGCCGGGGGACGAGGAAGTGCCGAAATAAGTAGCGGTTAACAGCAATGGCAAAAAACTAGGTCCCGCTCCGACGCTGCCGTTCTGTCGTTGCTGTCGTGTTTTCGCGGTGAGGAGAGCGTATTGCAGTCCGTTCTCCGTGTCTTGCTTCGCCCTTGCTGCTCGTATCAGCGACTAAGATCCCGTGATCCAAAGATTGAATCGCCCTTCCTCTGGGACTCTGAACTAGGTAAAGATGACAAGGTGGGGGTGGGACTTCCACCGGCTGCAAAAGCAGGCGGCTCGTGTTCTCACGAAACGTGCGACGAGGCCGCTTCACGTACCCATCTTTCTCGCTGTTTTGGACCTGACTTTCAAGTGAGAGCAAGTGGCTCTCCTGAAATCGCTTTAGGTGAGTGATTCGAGGGCGCTATGACATTCTGCGGGATAAGCATACTGATACAGATTCCCTCGTACTATTCGAAGCGCAGAACCTCCATGGGATCCACGCACGCAGCGCGCCATGCCGGAATAGCAGCGGCTGCTGCAAGCGCCAGCGGATCGAGCGGGCTGTCTTTCTCTTGAGTCGACATTCGACCCAAAGATAGCGTTCGCTCTGGTCGAATGTCAAGGGAAGACTGATTTTCTGAAGTATCTGGATCAACTGTAGCTTATGAAAATTCCACATACGATCTGACGAGCCAGCTTGCGGACTGTACCCGATGGGAATTCGGCTATTTTGCACCAGAGCCAAGTCAAGTCGAATCCGCTATCTGCCTTGTAGAAAAAACACGCCCTGCGTCCTCTGAACCCTGATAACCGTCAACACTTAATACCAACTTCACAACCTTCTGCAGAGGACCGCCTTTTCCACTCATGACCATTCGCTCGATTGCTGTTCTCCCGCTCGCCTTCCTCGCCACAACCGTCTTCGCTCAGAAGACACCCATCGAGATCACAGCAGATCTCTCCGACGCCCCGCGCAAGGTCTACCACGCCGAGATCGACATCCCTGTCACCGCGGGCGTCGTCTCCCTCACCACGCCTAAGTGGATCCCCGGCAACCATCGGCCTACAGGACCGGCAGACGAGATCACCGGAGTCGTCTTCACCGGCAATGGCAAGACCCTCAACTGGCGCCGCGACGACCAGGACCTGTACCAGTTTCACGTCACGGTTCCCTCCGGCGTCACCACGCTCCACGCACACCTAGACTGCATCGTCACAGCACGGGTCAGCCAGAAGCTAGCCGTTCTCGAGTGGGAAAAGCTCCTTCTCTATCCCGCCAACACCCCCGTCAAAGAGATCCCGATTCAGCCCTCGGTCAAAGTTCCCGCAGGTTGGGGCATCGGCACCGCACTTACCCCAACTGACGGCTACGACCCGCAGCATCCGAAAGGCGGCACCACTCACTACGCTGCCACCACTGTCGAGCAGCTCGAAGACTCGCCTGTCATCGCCGGGCAGTACTTCCACGAGTTCGCCCTCGCGCCCGAGGTGTCACCAAGGCACTACATCGACGTTGTCTCCGACTCACCCGAGGACTCCAACCTTCGCCCCGCGCTTCTTGCCGAGCTCAACAGCCTCGTCCGCGAGACCGGGGCGGCCTACAACTCGCGTCACTACAACGTCTATCACTTTCTGCTGACGCTCTCAGATGTCGCCGGCGGCGAGGGCCTCGAGCACGGCCAATCCTCCGACAACGGCGTAGGCGAAAAGGGTTTTGCCGACGACAACCACCAGCTTGCCGAATCCGACCTGCTCGCGCACGAGTTCACCCACTCCTGGAACGGCAAATATCGCCGCCCCTATAACCTCTATCAGGACGACTTCGCCAAGATGCAGCAAGGCTCGCTGCTCTGGGTCTACGAGGGCATGACCCAGTACCTCGGCAACGTCCTTGCCGCGCGCTCCGGACTCAAGTCGCAGGCGCAGTATCGCGACATTCTCGCCATGTCCGCCGCAAACCTCGATAACAAACCCGGCCGCGACTGGCGAAGCACAGAAGACACCGCCATCGCTGCCAGCATCCTCCGCGGAGGTAACCCCGCGTGGTCCAACTGGCGCCGCGGCCAGGACTACTACCAGGAGGGCGAACTCTTCTGGCTCGACGCCGACACCCTCATCCGCAAGGAGACCGACAACAAGAAGTGCCTCACCGATTTCCTCCACATCTTCCTGGCCAAAGGGGGCAACACCGGCCCGCTCATCGTCACCTATAACCGCGACGAGCTCATCGCCGACCTCAACCAGGTCGTCAAATACGACTGGGCCACCTTCATTCACGAGCGCATCGACAACATCAACCCACGCGCTGATCTCGACGGCATCGAACGCGGCGGATACAAGCTCGTCTACACCGATAAGCCCAACGCGTCCGAGCGCACCATTGCCAGCACAGGCGGCCGGCGCGGTGGCGGAGTCAACCTCTGGTACTCGATCGGCCTCCGCGTCTCTGGCGAAGGCGTTATCTCCGACGTGCGCTGGGGAAGCCCCGCCGACAAGGCCAACCTCGCGCCCGGCTCGAAGATCCTGGCCGTCAACGGAAACGTCTTCTCCTCCGACGCTATCCACTCCGCGATCCAAGACGTTAAGGGCAAGACTGAACCCATCCATCTCATCCTTCAGTCCGACACCTTCGTTTCCACCGCAGACCTCAACTACCACGACGGCGAGCGCTACCCTGCCCTCCAGCGCGTCGAAGGCACTCCCGCCTACTTGGACGACATCACCAATCCTCTCACTCCCCCCGAGAAAGCTCCCGCTACATCCAAACAGGAGTAGTCTTCAATCAAGGACAGAGGCGTGGAGCTTGAACTCCGCGCCTTCCTCCGTTAGGTGGGGTAGACCTATTGTTTCTCCGAATCCATGGCACAGATCTTTCACGCCAAATGGCGTACACCTGAATTTGAAGTACCATGAGCAATCTGCTGCCACTGATGACCCATCCCGGCGTCGGACCGATCACGGCACTGGCCTTCGTGATGGTCATCGAGTCTCCCGATCGCTTCGCCTGCGGTAAGAAGATCGGCAGCTACCTGGGCCTCATTCCTGAGGAAGACTCCAGCGCCGACCGCCGGCGATTGGGGCACATCACCAAGCAAGGCAACTCGCTGGTGCGCTACCTGCTGACCGAGGCCGCCCAGGCTGCCGTTCGCTAGGATCCCGACTGGCGACGTCGCTACATCCATCTGAGCAAGCGTCGTGAGCGGGCCATCGCTAAGGTGGCGATGGCCGCGGACTGGCCGTCGGTCTCTACTGGATGTGGAGGAAGAGTTATGACTATCAACAGCATTTGAAGTTCGGTTCGTACGCGGGAGAGCTTGAACTCGGACATGGTGTGAAGTAAATCACCGTCCACTTGATTGGCATCCCGCTCCCTATCCAGGGAGTTCGGAGTAGTAATCATGGTCGAACGTGCGATCGGAGAGATGTTTGGGTCGGACCGAGTGCCGCCCCGATAGATTACATGCGAGCCTTCGTCATCGATGATGAGTAGTTCAACCAAAGCGCAATCAAAACAACTCCTCGGAGTTCACGCCGCACTGTGCTCAAAAAAACCTTGACACCACAGACATTGTTAGAGATGTCCGAGTAGCCGACTAAACGGCCATATGGAATCTCCCCAAAATGGAGATTAGTAAACACTGCCGCGTTTCTCATTACCTATCGCCAGAGAGTCCTTCGTGTGGAGGGGTTGGGACCAGGTCAGTGGCTGCCCGCCAGATACAGGGTATGACGCAGGAACTCATCTCGATCTGCACGGGCCTTTTCATTCAAAGCATGGTCGGCGTCATAAAACTGCACCTGCTTCGGTCCAGAGACCATGGCGACATAGTCCTTCGCGTCTGCCTGAGGAACCCAGTCGTCGTCATGCAGGCCGTATTGAAAAAGAGCGGGAGCAGGGCCAAGATCCTTCGCGTATGAAGCAGGATCGGCCCAGACGTTCGTCTTCAAAGCCGCTTCCACCTTTGCCATGTCGGCCGTCTTTCTTGCCGCCACCATGCGCGGAGAATCCGAAGAAACCGTGTATTCCATCGTCGACTGCGGACCGCTCATGAAGACGAATGTGGCAAGCCTCTTATCGACAGCGTCGAGAATCGCACCGTTACCCGCATTCCAACTGTGCCCCACATAAGCAATCCGGCCTGCATCCACGTCTGGACGAGACAGCAGAAGATCCAGCCCCCTCCGCAGGTCGATGACCTGCTGTGTGACAAGAACCGGATTCGCAGCCGACTTGTAGCCCGGACGATGTTGCGGCGAGTCGATGAGAAGTGAGATGACTCCTCTTGGGGCAAGCATCATTGCCTCGTTCAGAAACTCCTCTCGATTGGAGTTGGCAGCGCCCGGCATTAGCCAGTGGCCCCATATCACTGCTGCGAACTTTCCTGTACCTTGCGGAACGACGAGGTACGCGGGAACCGTATCTCCATTCGCGCCTTGGTACGTGATATCCTCGACCGTTACACCACTCTGGGTTTTGGTAGACAGCAGCGTCACGCCAAGAGAAACGCTTGCGTCGTATCTGAAGTGCGAGGGATCTCCCGCACTGAATGTCTGGCCCTCTACCGGCCGGCCGAGTAAGAATCCCACGATGAATACCGTGGTGCTGAGTGTGAGGTTCAAGGAACGCTGCGCCCGTTGTCCAGCTTCCTGATTATGAGTTTCCATCACGCACCTCCGGCTCCGCAAAGAGCGGCTCCTTACTATGTACGGATGGAAGCGCGACCGGGACTCACGCGCGTGAGCATTCGCAACCCGTCTCCCTCGAAAATGCCCCCTATCGAGCCTGTGCTTGCAACGTGACACGGACGCCGAGACTCTCTAGCCGTTTCACCAGATGTCGCTTGAGCTTTTCCGCGTGAAGTTGATCGAAGTAGTCGCCGCCGAGTTCCTGATACACGCAGCCTTTGCTCTGAAGGTGATAGCCAATGACCAACAGGCTATGAGCCACAGCGAGGAGGGCTCGTTTGCTACCTCGTCGAGCGGCCAGTCGCTTGAACTGAGCGGAGAGGTAACAGTTCTTCGTTCTCACCGCTGCCCACGCGGACTGACAGGCCATGCGGCGCAACCATGGACTGCCCTTGCGGCTCTTGCCGCTGAGCCGTTTGCCTGCGCTCTCATGGTTGCCGGGACATAGCCCTGCCCAGCTTGCCAGGTGTGCCGCACTGGGGAAGGCTGTCATGTCTGACCCTATCTCGGCAACCAGAGTCCAGGCTGCCACCCGCTCGACACCTGGAACCGTGATCCAGCGGGCCACCGTGTCAGCAAGTTCCTGGTGTTGCTCGCCGAGCTGCTCCAGCCGGGTGTCGAGCGCCTGGATCTCAGCTTCGAGGAAGCGATACTGGCGCAGCAGGCTATCCAGAAGGAATCGGTGATGATCGCGAATGCGACCGTCCAGCGCCAGTTGGAGTTGTGGAATCTTGCTGCGAAGCTTGCCCAGCGCCAGATCAGCCAATCGCTCCGGGTTGTCCTCGCCGTTGACGATAGCGTCCAGTATCGCTTGTCCGCTCTTGCCCATGGTGTGGGTCACAGTGCTGGCAAGCTTGATGTTGGCACTCTCCAGCAGCTTCTGGATGCGGCTGCTGATACCCGACTGCTCCTGTGAGAGCGTGGCCCGGGTTCGCGTCAGATCGCGCAGGTCGCGAATCACAGCAGACGGAACATAGCTGCCACGCAGCAGACCATGGCGCAGCAACTCGGCGATCCACTGACAGTCCATCATGTCGGTCTTACGGCCTGGGACTGCCTTGATGTGCTGGGCGTTGGCAAGCACCATATGGAAGTGTTCTTCCAACACGTTCCAGACGGGCTTCCAATAAACGCCTGTCGACTCCATCGCAACATGTCGAACGTCAAAGCTCCTGAGCCACTCAGCTAGCTCACGCAATTCGTGCGTTGTGCAACCGAAGCGACGAAGATGCCTCCGGGGTTTCTGTCCTCGATCGAGCACAATGCACGCCGCAACCGACGACTTGTGAACGTCGATACCGCAACACCTCTCATAGAGCACTTCCATCCTTGCCTCCTCTGCCGTGCTCGCAAGGATGCAGAATGCGAGAGTCTCCCTCGCGTGCTCTTCCGTGAGGAAGGCTACAGTCCGTTGTTCCTGAACGCATCCAGAGTCAAACTCATCAGCGGGTTCCAAACGCCACTGCAGGTCACGACCTCATGCAGGCACGACCACAACAGACTAACCCCATTTTCATCCCTCGTTGTGACCGAAGGTCATGAACAACTCATCCCATTTATCAATACTGATTCTGCCGTTGGCGTGGAAGTGTCTCCCGGATCAGCGGACTGCGTGGTTTTCCCCGGTCCCTTTTGCGGCCAGCGGTTTGACCGATAGCTACGGCCGTCGATATCGTTGAGCTGCGATAAGGTCTTTCAGGGAACAACTCCATGACACAGTTTCGTCGAGTCCAACTTCCCAGAATCGCAATATTGCTGATCGCCTGCGCCAGCGCAAATTACGGTATCGCTGCGACGCAAAAAGTAAGCGACGCATCTCTGCGAGAACGGCTCGACCAGATTGCCAACTCCTATACTGCGGACAACGCCTTCATGGGATCTGTCCTTGTGGCTCGAGGCAATGAAATCCTTCTCAACAAAGGGTATGGCAAGGCAGATCTGGAACAAAACATCCCCAACGATCCGGATACGAAATTCCGGATTGGCTCGCTGACAAAGCAATTTACCGCGGCGCTTGTACTTTTGCTGCAACAGGACGGCAAACTTCGCATCGAAGATCCCGTCCGCAAATATCTCCCGGATGCACCGAAAAGTTGGGCCAAGATCACACTCACTGAGCTTCTTGGGCACAGCTCCGGCATCCCAGAGATCCAGAGCGACCCAAAGTTCCGAAGCTGGGCGATGAGCCCGCATACACACGCCGAAGAATTCGCCTTCTTCAAAGACAGACCGTTGAACTTTGAGCCGGGCAGCAAACATGAGTACAGCAACTCGAACTACCTGGTGCTTGGAGCAGTGATCGAGAAGGTGACGGGTGAAGACTACGGCACCCTGTTGCGCAACCGTATCTTCAAGCCGCTTGGCATGAGCGATTCAGGCGTTGATAAAGACGGCCTCGTCTTGCCGAAACGCGCGAAAGGATACACGAACGATAACGGCCGCCTGGTCCCAATGCCGTCTGAATCCATGAGCGTGCCCTGGTCCGCTGGCTCACTCTATTCCACGGCGAACGATCTGTTGCGCTGGGAACGCGGTCTCTTCGGGGGCAAGGTGCTCTCGCAGTCGTCTTTCGAGGCAATGACGACGTCAGGCAAGGGCTTAGGAGTCGCGGTTACGACAGAAGACGGAATGAAGGTGGTGGATCATAACGGAGCCATCGAAGGCTTCGTCGCTCACTTAGCCTATGTGCCTGAACGTCGCATCGCGGTAATCGTACTCAGCAACGTATTCGGTGGCGCTCCTCCCGCCATGGGAAATCAGTTGGTGGAAGCTACGCTTGGTAAGACTGTGGTGCTTGCCAGGGAACGCAAGGCGGTGCCGATTTCCAACGAGGATCTTGCAAGGTTTGTTGGTGCCTATCAAATGTCTTCCGGCACAGCATTCACCTTCACGATCAGAGGAAACTCGCTAGAGTTGAATGCAGGAGGCGAGATGATGTCTTTGCTCTACCAGGGAATGAAAGCGGGGCACCCTAACTTCTACGTCGCCATGACGAATGGAGAGATAGAGTTTGTCTCCGATCCCTCAGGCGCGATGACGACTGTCCTCTGGCATCAGTATGAGAATGAACAGATCGGTAAGCGTCGCTGAAGATATATGCGCTCGGGGAAGTTGAGTACTCTTTAGAAGTCATTTTTTTGTAGACCGATGCCTCACTTTCAAGCCTCCTCCGGCAATGGGCATGAGCGTTACACTCAAACGAATGAGAATGAAGATCCTGATTGCACCTATCCTGGCGAGTGCGCTCGCCTTGACCGCCGCTGCGCAAGACGTCAAAGAGTTTCTCGGCCGTTGGGACCTGACTGTTACCCCCGCCACCGGCGAAGCTTATCCGCAATGGATGGAGCTCACGGATAACGGCGGCAAAATCGAAGGCCGCGTTCAGCCGAGGGGCGGCGCATGGCATCCGATCGTCGGCGCCCACGTGGAGTCGGGCAAATTGATCGTGGATGTGGGTGAAGCGCGCCCCGGTTCGGAGATCAGCTGGGAGCTCACGTCCCCCAGTGCAGGCAAACTAACCGGCATAGAGAAACGCGGCGATGCTAACGGTCCGACACTCGCTGGGGTGAAGGCTCCCTCGCTTGATCGGCCAATGCCGAAGAAGTGGACCAAACCCAGGCCTCTTTTCGATGGCAAGGATCTGAATGGTTGGGAGCCGATCGGGAACGTCGAGAACAACAAATGGATGGCGCGCAATGGCGAGCTGGTGAATGACAATCCCGAAGTGCGCGGTCAAAAAATGCGTCCGGCTGCCAATATCATGACTACCGAAAAGTTCCAGGACTTCAAGCTGCATATCGAAGTGAACTGCCCGGAAGGCGGTAACAGCGGCATCTATCTGCGCGGTCGCTATGAGTTGCAGGTGGGCACTGAAGGCGGCAAGCTCCCGTCGCATGAAATGGGCGCG